>Ga0114918_10000974_pt1 | contig 25284 bp, 10 predicted proteins | sample LantaG_FD_87015 | JGI IMG/M metagenome (GOLD analysis project Ga0114918, IMG submission 87015) | Deep subsurface microbial communities from Baltic Sea to uncover new lineages of life (NeLLi) - Landsort_02402 metaG | ecosystem: Environmental > Aquatic > Marine > Oceanic > Sediment | place...
CTCGCTCGCTTTCTCTCTCTTCGCGTCCTCTTCCTCGAGATAAAAAGACGATTGAAAAGAGAGCTCACGTTTTGCGCTCGTCGCTGCCATCGACTACTTCGTGCAGGGGCCGCTTCTCGAAGAGTTCTACCTTCCAGGGCCGCGGACCGCGGGCGTTGGCCAGGGCGATAGCGGTCGAGAGGCCGCCGGGACCACCTCCGACGACGATGGCGCGGAGGGCTCGGAGAGGTTTTGGAGAGGAGGCCGAGGTCGAGGTTGACGCCTCTGCCGCCGAAGCTCGAACTCGGATCGATCGTTGCATCATAGAGTGTTTCTCAACTGCTCTTGCTTGCTCTTTGTCTTTGGCCTTTGATCTTCTGGGGGGAAAAGGATCTCAAAAACACCGGAGGTGCCAAACAGGCGCAAATGAGAGAGACTTGGAGGGGGGGGGCGTGTTTCCCGAAGCGAGGAAGAGAGGACGTAGGGCAATCTTTAAGCGGCAGACGTTGTGGCGCAGGCGTTTACCCAACTTTTTTTCTTTTTCTCGTTGCAATTTTTCTCTCCCCTCTCTCTTTTCTCTCCCCCCCCCTCTCTTTCTCTTTCCCTCTCTCTCTCTACCCTCTTCCTACAAAACGCTGTTCCTCGCGTCCTCCAGCTTCCTCACGACCTCCAGCGGCGTCCTGTCGAGCGCCTTCGCGATCGCCGCCCTCGCCGCCGCCGGCAGCGACGAGAAGCGCTCGCAGAGGTCGCCGTCGACAACGTGCCGCGACGGGTAGAACGACGCCCGCCACGACGCGTGGTCGCGGCCGGCGAGCTGCGTCGCGCCCGGAGCGTCGCTGCGCAGCCGCGCCTCGAGTCCCGAGAAGAACTCGACGTCGTCGCGCGAGGAGAGCGGAAGGAGGGCGCCGATGGAGCCCGAGAGCGTCGAGTAGACCAGCGTCTCCCGAGCAGCCGCGGCTGCGGAGGCAGCGGCGGCATCGGCAGCGCCGCCGCCGTCGGCGCCGCCGTCGACCTTCCCGCCGGCGCCGGCCTGCAGCGTGCCCCGCGAGAGCGACGTCACGGAGTCGCCGACGTAGAAGCTAGCCTCGGCCGTCAGCTTGTGCGGGGCCCCCACGACGGGCGGGGCCCCTGCCGCGCCCATGGCGGCCGCGGCCGCCGCGGAGGTGCCGCCGGAGGCCGAGCCGGCTCCCGCTCCCCCCCCAAAGGCGAACTTGCCTCCCGTTGGGTCGGCCTCGGCCGCGGCCGACGCCGCCGCGGGCAGCCGCAGCGCCGCGACGGTCCCAAACTTGTCGCCGACGGCGGCCGTGTCGTAGTCCAGCGGCAGCATCGCTGCCGAGCATGTCACGTGGCGCGGCAGCGCCTCGTCCGCGAACGGGTACAGCGCGTTGTCGCTTGCGCGGTACCGGAAGAGGTGGACCGACTCCTGCGCGTCGCCGGCAAAGACGCGGCCGCCGACGGCCGAGAGCGCGACGACGCGAGAGGGCAGAGGGGCGCCCGAGGCCTCGCACTTGCGCAGCAGCTTCTTGCGCCCGGCGTCGTAGAGGCGGACGGTGCGCCCGACCCCGGCGAGGAGCTTGTCTCGGAAGGCGCATAGGGCCCCCGGGATGCCCCCGACGGGCGTCGAGTGGATGAGCTCCAGGGCGGTGGTGGAGGAGGAGGCCGCCGCCGCCTCTGAAGCAGCGGCAGCAGCGGCCGCGCCTTCGCCTCCCGCCCCCGCGCTTCCTCCGTCCCCGCTTCCCCCGCCCACGACGCGGTACAGGTGGATGAACCCTTCCTCGGCGGAGACCTCGGGGCTCAGCCTCAGCCTGCGCGCGGTCCCGACGGCGAGCACCGGGGGCGATCCCTTCCCGGCTCCGTACTCTGGCGCGCCCGAGAAGCGCACGGCGCACAGCGAGGTGACGGCCTCCCCCGCGGGCAGCTCGAGGATCGCCCTCGTCGCGAGCGTCCTGCCGTCGACGACGCGCAGCGCCGAGGCCCACGCCGCGGAGGACGAGATAGAGGCGGCGTCTCCTCCTCCTCCTCCTTCTTCTTCTCTGGCGGCCCTGGTGGCGCCGACCCTCTCCCTGGCCGCGGCGGCTTCCTCGTCAAACTCGACCCCTCCCCCGTCCCCCTCGTCGCCGCCGCCGCCGCCCTCTTCCTTTTCGGCAGCCGCGGAGACGACGTCGTGGTCGCTCTCGGCCACGGCGACGGCCCCGATCTCCGGCAGCAGCGCCAGCCTGCGCGGCGTGTACCGTAGCCTCGCGGTCGTCGCGGTGAACCCGCCCACCCCCGACGCGGCGCCCTCGAGCGACGCGCGCTCGAGCTGCAGCACGCGCAGGTCGCCGCCGCCGACGGCGCAGACGCCGCCGCTGCCGTCAGGGCAGGCGTCCGACGCGAACGGCGCGGCGTGGTCGACGGGCGCGTCGCCGGGCGGGGACAGGGGAACCAGGGCGTAGCGCCCTCCGGAGGTGTGGGCGAGCCAGGCCCTCGAGGAGAGCGCGAGCATGGCCCGAGGGGAGCCCCCGCCCCCGCCGCCCCCGCCGAGCGGCAGCGGCACCAGCTTGGGCGCCCTCGTGCCGAGCAGCCTGGTCCTCGCGTCGCTCAGCTGGCCCGTCACGCGGTCGACGGCGACGCGGAGGAGGATCCCGTTGGCCAGTCCCGCGTGGAGGTAGAGGCCCGAGTCGTCGGCGGCGTCCGCCGCCGCCGCGGAGGAGGCGGCGGCGGGCCCAGCCGGGGCGGCCGCGTCGCCGCCCGAGGCGTCGAGCATCGAGAGGCTCTCGGGCGGGCTGCCCGTCGCCTGCACCGCGAGCGCCTTGAGCCCGTCCCCGGGGTCGAGGCTCAGCACGCGCACGGTGCCGTCGTAGGCCCCGACGGCCAGGAAGCGAGAGCGGAGCCTGCCCTCGGGGACGGGAGGGATGTCGACGGCCCCCACGTCGGCGCCGATCTCCTTGCGGTCGACCTCCAGCAGCGAGCCCCCCCCGGCGCCCGCGCCGCCCGCGCCCGCGCCGCCGTCCAGCTCGAAGGCCACGACCTCCCCGCCGGCGAGCGCCAGCGCGACCTGCCTGCCATTCGAGGCCGCCGCGACGACGGCCCTGCGGCCGGGGGCGCGCCACTCCACGGGGCCGCGCCCCCCGGCGCGCCCGGCGTGCCTGAGCCCGCCCGGGTGCGCCTGCACGAGCGACCCGTCGGCCAGCGCGCCGGCAAAGAGCGTGCGCGTCGCGCCCGAGAAGCCCGAGTCGGAGACCTCCTCGACGGCGTCCCCGACCGCCAGCACGAGCGTCGCGTTGGTGAACGACACCACGATGTAGGCGTCGGTGGCGTCGTCGCGGCTGCGGCGGACCGTCCACACGCCCGTGGGCGCCCCGGGGAGCGGCGACGAGGCGACCTCCGCCAGGGCGGCGCCGGGGCGCAGCAGCCGGAGTGTCGAGCGCGGGCCGCGGCCGCAGGCGGCGTAAAAGGCCGCCGCGGCCGCCGCGGGCGTGATCGCGTGCTGCTGCTGAAGGGAGGAAGCGGGAGATCCCCTGACGGACCGGAGGAGCACGGGAGCGGCGAGCTTCAAGTCGAGCAGCGGCGCCGTCGAGTCGAGCTCGTCGACCAAAACCAGGTTGCGCGGCTCCCGGCGCGGCTCGAAGAGCGGCGGCACCATCGCCGCCCCGGAGCCGCCCGGCGCCGTCTCGCTCGCCCTGGCCTCTGCCGCGTCGGCGTCGTCGCCCAGCCCCGAGAACTGGAACAGGCCGTGGTCGCCGCCCTCGGCCGCGGAGAAGAGGAAGCCCGTCCGCAAGACGCAGAGCGCGTTGGAGGGCGGAATGGTGTCAAAGTAGCGCACGACGACGTCGGTGACCTTGTCAGTCGCCGCGGCCGCCGCGGCGCCGCCGCCGCCCCCGGCCTCGAGCGTGACCTTGAACAGGTCCCCGTACTCGCTCTGGAGCAGGAAGAAGAACATCGACTTCTGCTTGTGCGCCGCCGCGGCGACGACGAGCGTGCCGCGGTGCGAGGGGAGCCCCCTCCGGCGAGGGAGCGGCACGCGGAGCTCCTCGGCCCCCGCCGCGGCGGCCGAGGCCTCGGAGCTCCCGAGCTCGACGGCCGCGGCGCAGCTCCGGTAGATCAGGAAGTTCTCGCAGCAGATCAGGACGCCGCCGGGGCCGTCGCCGCCGCCCGGCACCGCCAGAAGCAGGTTGGCGCCGTTGTCCACGGGCAGCGAGGAGATGCGCGACACGTGGTTGAGGCCCAGGTCGAGACGGTAGAGGGAGAGCGCCTTGCTGGCGGTCGCGGCGGCCTCGCCCGTGGGGTCCTCGTCGGCCCCGGAGTAGTCGAGCTCGATGGCGGCAAAGACCGGGTTGTCGAAGCCGACGTCGAGGCCCGCGACGGCGAAGGTGATGGCGCGGGACTTGTTGGCCTCGAGAGGGGAGGAGATTGTCAGGTGCGAGGACGACGACGACGAAGGCGCCGAGGCGCCTGGAGCAGCTCCGGCGGAAGCGGCAACGGCGGCCGTCTCCCGGTTCAGGACGTAGATCAACTTGGCCCTCTCGACGGCGGCGACGACGGCGGCGCGGCCGCGCGGGTCGGCGGCGACAAACTGTCCCGGGACGACGCGCCGCACGCCCGACTTGCCGAACGTCTCCTGGTGCACCTTGACGAACGCGCGGCGCCGCGGGTCGAACTCGAGGATCACGAGGCGCCCCGAGTCGGACCCGACCAGGATGACGTCGCGGGACGAGCCGGGCAGGCGGAACGGCGCGATCGAGCGGATGTTGCCAAACGCGTCGGCCGAGGCGAGGGAGCGCAGCCTGCCCGTGGCTGGGTCCGGGCGGAGGATCTCGAGTGAGGTGGAGGCGCGGACCACGACGATCTCGTGCTGCTTCGGGGCCGAAAAGGAGCCGTAAATGGCCAGCTGAGGTTGGAGGGAGGGGAGAGAGGGAGGGGAGAGAGGGAAAGAGGAGGGGGAAGAGAGGGAGAGAGGAGGTTGAGCGGCGGCGGCGAGAGGAACAAGCGAAAGAAAAACGAATCATCATCGACTCGGAAAACTATTTTTTCTCCTCTCTCTCTCTCTCTCTCTTACCTGGATGCCCGTGGCTCGCTGGAGGGTGAGGTGGTAGAGGTGCATCGTGCTGTCGCCTCTGCGGCTGTTTTGAAGCTACTGCTTTGGGACGACGGAGAAAGGAAGAAGAGAGCGATTGCCGGCGGCGACGATTGAATGATCTCAGTTCTCTCCTCCTCTTGTTCTTCTTTTTCTCTGCGCTCTTCTTTTCTCGCCACTGTCGCCGCTGAGAGCCTGTGCCTTCCTCGACTCCCACGCGTTAAGCGCTCGGCGGGAGACTGCCTGCCGCGATAGAAAGAGTGTAAAAAGAAGAGAGAGAAAGCGGATCAACCTTCTTTTTTGCCGTCTTTTTGAGAGAGAGTGAAAATCGTCACAGCCTCTGGCTCGAAAATCGGACAAGGGCATGCAAAACCTTTTTCTTCTTCTTCTTATCCCATGTCGCGAAGCCGCTGAGCTTCGCGTCGGCCTCTCCGCTTGGCGCTGAGCTTGCTCCGAGCGTCCTCGAAGTACATCCGAGGAGAGATGATAGAATGGTGCAGTAGCAGGAAGCAGGGAGCGGCTGGCTCGTCGATGAGAGCGCTTCTGCTGCTCCTCTGGTTCGCAGCAGCTCTAGCCGCGAATGCGGCTTCCTCCTCCTCTGGGGCGGCGGGGACGGCGACCGCCGCCCCGGCCGCCTTCCTCGACCCAAACTCCTCCTCCTCCTCCTTCGAAGGGTACCTCCTCACGCTCTTCTGGCCCCCGACCGCCCTCCCTCCGGCAGCCCAGGCAGACGCCAAGTTCAGCATCCTCAAGGGCTACGCAGCTCCCGGGATGTGGTCCCTCGGCTTCTCGCCGTTCGCCGCGTCCTCGCCGCTGCCGACCGCGACCGGTGACGCCGCGGCGGTGCTCCCCCCCGGCTGTGACGCCTCCTCGCCCTCGCTCCCACCGCTCTCGGCCGCCTCGCTGGCCTCCTCGGCCCCGGGATGGAACCTCTCGCTGAGCTACCACTGGTCGCTCAGGGCGGACCACCAGCGGCTCGCCGGCGACGTGCCCTTCTGGCTGAGCCTATGGGACCCGCCGCCGCCGGGCGGCAGCGGGCGCAGCGCCGGCGGGGGCGGCGAAAGCGGCGGGGGAGGGGGCGGGGCCTGCTCCGGCCTGGAGCCGCTGCGGTACTACATGGCCGCGTTCGCGGCCTCGGCGCAGGCGACGGAGCTGGTGGAGGCGGCGGTGCTGTCTCCGACGGGATCCAACTCGTCGCTCGGCGTCGCCCCCCCCGCGGGAGCGACGGCCCCGGGCAGCAGCAAGACGACCGCGCCCCCGCTCGCCGTCGCCGTCGCCGACGCCGCCGACGCGCTGGGCGACGCGCTCGTCCCGGGGAGCATGCTCTGCGTCTTCCCTCCACCCCCCGGCAGCTCCTCCTCCCCCTCTCCCTCCTCCTCGACCCAGCAGCCGAGCCAGATGCGGCTCGCGCAGCTGACCCTGTGCGTCGACAGGCGGACGCTGCGGCCCGCCGCCTGCCCCGCCGCGTGGAGGGCGCAGGCGGAGCGCCTGCGGGGCTCTCCCCCCGCTGCTTCTGCGTCGCTTCCCCCGGTCGGGGGCGCCCTCCCGACCGTCGCGTCCGCCGCCTCCGCGGCTCGGGGCCTCAGCGTCGCCCCCGGGGGCGTGTTCTCCTCGTGCCTCGACGACTTCGCCTCGTCATCGTCGTCGCCGCCGTCGCCGCCGTCGCCGGCGACGCCTCGGCCGGCGACGGCCTCCCTCCCGCGCTTCACGGTCGCCTCGGCGAAGCGCCTCATCCCGGGGCTGATCCGGTCGCAGGACCCGGTCGCCTTCCAGCCGCTCTCCGTCTGGTACTGGACCCCGGCCTTTCTGGGCCTGCTGCTGCTGGCCCTGGGCGCCGCGGCGGGCGCGGCGGCGCTGGCCTCGAGGGCCGGGCTCGTCCCGGCGCTCTTCGCGCCGCGGTTCCGGGGGGGGCCCGGCGGCGGGGGGGGGGTCCGCGTCGCGCGCAATCCGGCCGTCTCGGAGCCCGTGAACGTGCGGTGCGAGCCCTTCGACGTCGCGCGCTGGGCGGAGGTGGCACCGGCGCTCGCCGCCGTCGTCGCCGACTTGCCCGTCGGCGTCGGCTTGAAGGTGAGGAGGGAGAGTGGTTTTTTGTTTCTGTTTTTTCAGCCTTTTTTTTTTTCCACCTCCACCACCTCCACCACTTTCCCGCTCCTTCCCTCTCCCTCGTTTCGACTTCGCTCGCTCACCAAAAATGTCTCCCCTCCACCCCACGTCGCTCGCCTCTCCTCTTCCTTCTCCTCCTTCTTCTCCCAGGGAGGGGTGGCCCGAAAACTCCTGAAACACAGGTTCGGCGCCAGGATCGAACCCGCGGGCTCGTTCGACGTCGACGTCGCCGTGATGCTCCCCGACGCGCTCGCCGCGTCGGCGGCGGCGGCGCGCGCGGCGAAGGAGGCGCTGGTCGGCACGAGGCTCGGGGACCTGACGCTCGAGGCCCAGGACTGCGAGGTGGACTCGGTATCGGACTTCGTCGAGTACTTTTGCTCGCGCGACGTCACGCTCAACGAGGTCCTGCTGCTCCGCGTCGCGGAAGAGAAAGCGAAAGGAAGCGGCGGCGGGAGCGGCGGGAGCGGCGCGAGCCGCGGCAGCGGCAGCGGCGGCGACGCCTCCTCCGGGGTGCTCCTCTTCTTCACCGACGCCGCGGCGCGCGACGCGGCCGGCGACGTCGTCCGTCCCTCTGTCCACTGCCGCGCCGCGGCCTACTGCTTCGTTTGGGACGTCGACGCGCGCGGGCGCCGCTTCGTGGCGGCGAGGCCGCTGGCGCGCTCGGTCATCCGCCTGCTCAAGGGCCACGGCGGCTCGTACGCCTTCGACGCCGACACGCTCGCGCACTGGCGCCGCGTCGGCGGCCTCCCCCCCTCGGCCTGCTTCCAGATCCTCCGCCCTTTCGCCGGCGACGACGCCAAGTACAAGAGGGCGCTCGACCACCTGCTGAAGATGGGCTTCGCGAGCCGCCGGGACGTCAGGCGAGCGGGAGGGTACAACGGCTACTGGGGCTTTCTGCTGAAATCGATCAACCAGGGCGCGGCCGGGGCGGGGGGGAGGCTGACCCTCGCGGACCTCGACGTCTCGGCGGTGGAGACGTGGGCCGAGCGCAAGAAGGCGTCGATCGGCGCCGGGATCGTCGCGCGCGCCGCGGCGGCGCCGAGGACGGGCTGGGTCGCGTCGGACGAGTCGGCGATGGGGCTGGGAGTGGTCAAGTGCGACGCGCTGACGAGGTCCTTCTTGGAGGCGCCGGCGACGTTCGACGCCGCGGCGTTCGCGAGAGCGAGGGGCAAGGGCGAGGTCGCGGCCGCGGCGGAGGCCGCTGCCGAGGCGGTGAGAGCCGGAAGGGACGAGGACGGGGAAGGCGGAGGCGAAGCTCCGGCGGGGCTCGCGGACCTCGTCAAGAGGTGCGCCGCCGCCTCCAGCAAGGCGAGCTGGGCGGACCCGGGAGGAGGAGGGGGCGCCGCCGAGGACGGAGCGGAGGTCGAAGCAGGGGGGGCAGGCGTCGAAGGGGACGCCGCCGCGGTTGCCGCGGCGGCAGTCTCTTCCTCATCGCCGTCGTCGCAGTCGTCGCCGCTGCTCCTCAGGCCTTCGCTCCCCTTCCCCGCGGCCTCCCCCCTCCGGTGCGTGCGCTTCGCGTGGAGGGTGGCCCTGCTCTCCGGGTGGCACGGCCTCGCCGCCCTCGTCCTGACGCTGGCGTCGCTCGCCGTCCAACTCTACGTCCCGCGCGCGTTCGGCCGCGCGTTCACCGCGGTCGTCGACCTCGACGCCGCGTCGTTCCCGACGGCGTTCGCGACCCTGGGCGTCGCCACGTTCGCCGCCGTGGCCCTGCAGTTCGCGGCGGCCGTGGCAGTGCAGGGCTACGCCGCGGCCGTGACGCGGAGGGCCTGGTGGCGCCTCCTCGCCAACCTCCTCCGCGGCGGGGGGGCCGGAGCGAGCGCGGGCTTCGGCTTCGGCTCGAGGGCCTCTCCCCCGCCTCCCCCGCCTCCCGGCGGCGGCGGCGGCGGCGGCGGCGGCGACCAGGCGCCCTGCGGCGACCTCGCCCTGGGGGAGGTCCTGTCCCGCATGAGCGGCGACGCGCTCGCGCTGCGCTCCGCCGCCGCCGCCGCCGCCCCGGCCGCCCTCCAGGGCGTGCTCCTGGCGGCCGGCGCGGCGGGGTGCGTGCTCTGGAGGGGGGTCGGGTTCGCCCGCCTCGGGGCTCCCGGCATTCTTCTCGCGACGCTCTCTGCCCTCCTGATCGCCTGCCTCGAGGGCGCCGCCGCCGCCCGCCTCGCCTGGCGGGCGTCCAGGCGCGCCCGCACGCTGCTGGGCGGGCTCTTCGCCTTCACGCTCGCGGCGCTCTCCTCGGCGAGGACGCTCTCGGGCCTAGGGCTGGAGCCCGCGGCGACCAGGCAGTACCGGAGCCTGAGCCGGTCCTTCTTCGACGCGAGCTTCGCGGCAGACGCCGCGGCGGTGGTCCACGCCGCCGCGGTCGCGGCGATCGGGGCCGGGCTGCGGGTCGCGGTGCTCTGGATCGGCGGGGCCGCGAGCGTCGGCGCGGCGACGGGCTCCTCCCCCTCCTCCTCCTCCTCGTCGACTTCGGTCGCTGCTGCCGCTGCCGCTCCTGCCCGGGGGCGCGTCGCGGCGGGGGACATCTTCGAGACGCTGCTCTACGCCAAGTGGCTCCAGTCGGGGCTGACGATGGCCGGGAAGGGACTGGCTGCCTGCGTCGAAGGCGGGCCCTCCGTCGCGCGCGTGCTGGAGCTGCAGCAGCAGCAGCAGCAGCAGCGAGGAAGCGGCGGCGACTTGAAGTACGCCGACGACTGCGACTGCGACGGTGCTCTCGACAGAGACCTCGAGCCGAGCTCTGTTTCTGGAGGGGAGGCGCGCGCCGCCGCGGCGCGGATCAAGCAGGGGAAGAAGAAGGAGAAGGAGAAGAAGAGGCTCGACGACGAGGAGGAAGGCGCCGGCGGCGAAGAAGAAGGAGAAGAAGGAGAAGAAGGAGGAGAAGAAGGAGGCGGCGCGCTTAACGCCCAGGCGCTCGCGGCATCGATGACCGGAGCCGTGTCGCTGACCCTCCGGAAAACGTCTTCTCCTTCGCGACCCGGCGTCGTCGTCGTCTCCACGCCGGGGAAAATCACGCTGCTGGTCTCCTCTTCCCCCTCCGTGCGGGCCGATGCCGTCGACGTGCTGCTGCTGCGGAGGCCGCCGCCCCCCGGCGGCGAGATGCGCCTCGGCGTCCCTTCTTCTTCGCCTCCTTCTTCTTCGTCGGGCGACCGCTCTCCCTCCTGGGCAAAGGTCCCCAAGCTCCTTGTCGGCAGCTCCACTTCCTCTCGCGCCATCTCGAGCCTCGACCCGCCCGAGGTCTCCGAACCCGTCGAGCTCCTGCGCGCCCGCATCGCGCTGATCTCCCCGGCGACGGCGCACGTCTTCTCGGCCTCGGTCGAGGACAACGTCGCCGCGGCCACGGCGCGCGCGACGACGGGCAAAGAGCTGGCGCAGGCGGTCGAGGCCGCCGGCCTGGGAGACTGGGCCAGGGAGGCGCTGCCGGACGGGCTGAGGACGCGCGTGGGGCCTCGGTCGACGGGCCCGCTGTCGCGGTCGGTGGCGACGAGGGTCGCGCTGGCGAGGGTGCTTGTGAGAAAGCCCAAGCTCTTGGTCGTCGACGAGCCCGCGGCGCTGCTGGCGGTCGCGGCCGACGACGTGGCGAGGGTCTTGAGGAGGCTTGCCGCGGCGGAGGGCGGCGCGGCGTGCGCCGTCGTCCTCGTGGCGGCGAAGGGCGCTGCCGCGGACGCCGTCGCGGAGCTCGCCGACTCGGTTGTCGATCTGGATTAGGCAAGCGCGCCGCACCACAGAGAACAAAGACACGCCCTCGACTGCATTTTTCTCGAAAGTTTTTGTCGTTGCAGCGAGTATTTCTGAGATTTCCGCATGAGGAAAAAGAAAAAAGGAGTTGACAAGTTTTGAGAGGAACCTTGAAAAAAAGAGGGTTACGAGAAAGGAAAAAAAACCTTTTTCTTTTTTTTCTCCTTTTTAATTCCTCGCGACCAGGACTCCGTCCCTCAGCTCCACTTCCTCGCAGAGCGAAGCCTCAAGCCCAAGAGAGCGCGCCCTAGCGACAGAAGCTCCACCCACGACCACCGCAGTGCCCCCGCGGGCGAGGACTTGCGATATCGCCGCACCGAGCCGAGCGCTGCCGCCGCCGCCGCCGTCGCCGCCGCCGCCGCCGCCGCCTTCCCCGCCAAGCGCGGCCGCGACAGCGTCCGCGTCGTCGACCAGCAGCAGCGCCGGCTCCCTGAGCAGCGCCCTCGCCAGCGCGACCCTCAGCGCCGCGCCGGCCGGCAGGTTGGCGCCGGAAGTGAGCACTGTCTCCATCCCCCGCGGCAGCGTTGCGGCGAGCTCGTCGACCCCGGCGGCGGCGCAGGCCTCTCTGAAGGCAGGAGACGACGCTCGCGCTTCCGCCGACGACCCCAAACTCGAGCTGGAGTTCCCGAGCGCGACGTTCTCGGCCAGCGTCGTCGGGAACAGGGCCGCGGAACTCAGTCCGACGACGCCCAGAGCCCTGCGAACCGCCCGCTTGTCGCCGGAAAGCCAGTCGAAGGCGACGAAAGGGTTTTCAGCAGCTCCTCCGCCTTCGCCCTTCTTCTCCTCTCGTTCCTCCACTTCCACCTCAAACTCGACGACGCCCTTGAAGGGCATCAGGCGCAGGCAGAGCACGTCGACGAGCGCAGAGCCCTCGCCCGAGAGGGCGTCGCCGGCCGAGGCCGAGACCAGGAGGGCCCTCCCCGACGAGATCTTGGGTGTCGACGCGCCGTGGAGGAGGAGCTTTGAGCTGCCGGTCCCGCCGGGCCTCGCGACCTTGACCCCGCGCAGCGAGAACCCGCCCGTCAGACGCTGGCTTGGCGTCCTGCTGCTGCTGCTGCTGCTGCTGCTTCCCATCCCGTCGAGGTCGAAGCGCGTCGGCGGGCCCAGGGAAGAGATCGAAGCGGAAAGAGAAGCGTCGCCGTCGCCGCCGCCGCCGCTGCCGAAACCTTTCCTCCCCCTCTTCCTTCTCTCCTGTCTCGCGTCCACCGCACCGCGATCGTGCAGCTCGACGAGCCTCTCGAGAGAACCTACGTCCGCCATCGCCGTCGCGTACGCGTCCGCGAACAGCAGCAGGCCCGCCTCCATCCAGTTGGTCGCGGCGAAGAGCGCGTACACGTCCGACAGCGCCGCCGAGCCGCGGAAGAGCGCGCGGGCTCCCCCCCAGAGCAGGGAGAGGCGCAGCGCCGCGGTGATTGCCGACGCGAGCGTCGCGTGCGTCGCGCGCGCGATCCCTTGGGTCCTCGCGGCGCTGGCGTAGTCCCTCAGGAAGAGCCTCGCGTCGGCGGCCGCGCGCGCGGGCCCGCGCTCCAGCGACAGGACTGCCGCCGGAGAAGACAGCGCGTCGGTCGAGAACCCCAAGACGGCACCCAGCGCGCGGCGCACCGCGAGGTTCTGCCGCCAGAGGAAGCCGCCGGCGACGAGGGCCTCGCCGGCGGCGAGCGCGACGGCAAGGGCGACGGCGAGGAGCACCCCGCGCTCTGCGGATCCGCCGCCGGCGGCGAGCCCCGTCGAAGACGTCAGCAAGAAGACGACGGCGCCCGAAAACAAGAGGAGGCCCTCCGTTGCCGAAAAGGCCACCGTGGTGACGAGCGACCGCAGCGTCGCCGAGCCCCCCGAGGCCCGCACCATGAGCTCCCCGGGCGCGAGCCTTTCCAGGAAGGAGGCCTCCTGGAACAGGAGATGATCGAAAAGGCCGGCGTACGTCTCTCTCAAAGCCTGGCGAGCAAAGCACTCGAGGAGGAGCCCTCCGATGAGTTTGAAGGCGACGGCCGCGGCGGCGAGCCCGGCCGCCTGCGCCGCCGCGAGCGCCAGCCCGCCGCCGTCTCCCGTCGCCAGGGCCTGGAAGCCCATGGCGAACGCCAGCGGCACCAGGAGCTGCGCGACGACCGAGACCAGGAGGCAGGCATACGCCGCGGCGAAGAATCCCGGGGAGAGCGCCGCGACGCCCGCGAGGAACTGAACGAGACGAGGAAGCGGGACTCGTTCCCGTTCGGGTGCGTCCTCGGCCTCGAGGACCCCCGCCTCGGGTTCCGCGGGCGTGTAGAAGGAAGCGGGGGACGCGTCTTTGCCTTTGCTGCTGTCGGAGGAAGAAGGAGGTTCGCCTCCTTTCGCAGCGTTATCGACGGCGTTGACGACACTCGAGGCCGCGGCGAGCCTCGCGGCGGCCATGGAGCGGCCCGCGGCGGTGGCTGCGACCGAGGCGGCGTCGGCGTCGGGGAAGATCGAGCCCTCTCCTGCCCCTGCGCCTCCTTCCTCGACGCTCCCGCTGAGCCTGCTGAGCCGGCGCCTGAGCGATTGGGGCATCTGCTGCTGCTGCTGCTGCTGCTGTTGCTGCTGCTGCTGCTGCTGCTGCTGCTGCTGCTGCTGCTGTTGAGGAGGCTTGGGAGCGGCAGCGGCGACATCAGCAGCTCGGCCGCCCCTGAGCGCGAGGGCGAGCGCGACGCGACGGGCGGCGGCCTCGGCCGCTGCCGCGGCGTCGAAGAAAGCGGGAGCTCCGCCGCCGCCCTTCGGCGCTGTCGCCTCGCCACCGCCTCCTGCTGCTGCAGTCCCTTCCAGCCACGCCGGGCCGCGAACCACGGGCGCCACGGCCCTCGACCTCACGGCCCGGAAGCCGCCGCCGCCGCCCCCTCCTCTCCTGGCCGCCCTCGCCTCCGACCGGTCGGCGTCGCCCTCGACGTCGGCGTCGACGCTCTCCGAGTCGAGCCCGTCGAGCGCGAACCTCCTGCCGCCGCTCGAGGCTATGTCGTTCATCTCGTCGATTAGGACGCCCCAGAGGGCGTTGGGGCCGCCGCAGTCCCGCACGTCCTTGCGGGAGACGAGGCCGAAAGAGGCGGCGGCGTCGAGCGCGGCGAGGTACGAGCGGGTGTCCGCATGGAACAGCAAAAGAAGTCTGAAGAGCGCGGCCTTGGAGAGCCTCCGCCGCGACCAGTGGGCCCAGGTGGCCGCGTCGAGCTCCGGCGGGGACGTGGCGTCGCCCGAGAGCGAGGCAGCGACTGCGGAAGCGACGGCCAGGCGGGAAGAGACGACTCGAGGGCTTCGGGTTTCGCCGCCACCGCCTCGGCCGAGCTCCCATCCCCTCGGTCCGTGAGCCGCGGGCCGCGCTATCCGCGCCCTCGCGTCCTCGAGGCCCGCCGGGGTCGAGAGCAGGACGAGGCCGGCGCCCTCGTCTTCGTCGTCGGCGGCGGAGACGCGGCAGACGACGAGCTCGTCAAAGGTCAGCGAGCGAGTCGCAAACCAGTCGAGAGCGGACGACGGCGACGGCGACGAGGAGGAGGAGCCGCCGCCGCAGCGAAGCACGGTGACGCCCCTCGCGGCGACGCCCCCTCCTCCCGCAGAGGAGCCACCGCCTTCCCCGCCTTCATCGCAGCAGCAGAGAGCCGAGGAGACGTCGGCGGCGGCGGCGGCGGCGGCCTCGACGTCTTCGTCCGTCGCGCCTCCCGGGACGAAGAACACGAGCCTAGCCTGCGAGGGCTCGGAGAAAGGCGCCGAAGCAGCAGCAGCAGCAGCATCCGAAGCAGAGGCATCAGAAGCGGCGTCGGCGGGGAACGCCAGCCTCGCGACGCGCCGCGCGGCCTCTCCGGTGATCCCGGCCCCGACGGGCAGCGCGCGCAGCGCCCTCGCGAGCTCCCTCCCTCCGCCGCGGCCGCCGTGCTCCGTCTTTTCCAGCCGCGAGAGCGAGAGCGCGTGCTCCAGGACGTCGACGCGGTCCTCGGCGACGCTCGGGTTGCAGACGACACGCGGGGGCAGCAACCACCGGTCGGCGAAGGAGGAGGAGGGAGCGGAAGAGGAGGCGCAGCCGCCACCGCCGCCTTTCTCCCGCCCCTGCCGCAGCAAAAGCTTCTTTTCCTTCTCGCCGCCACCGCCGCCGCCGATCGCGATCTCGCCCGAGGACCGCCGCACGTGCTTCCTCCCTGCGACGCGCGCGGCGAGCCACGCCAGCGCCAGCAGCGGGAACAGGGCGGCGAACGCCGCGAAGAGGAACCACGCCGAGCCCCTCGCCGTGATCCACCCCTGGTCGGACGACGCGTTGCCGTTGAGCAGCGCGGGCAGGAAGATCTCGGCGCCGCTGGGAGCCTTGGAGCAGTCGAACCGTGCCGCGGCGTTGGAGAGGAGCTGGGCCATCGTTTCCCGGTCGTCCATGCTTGTCGATGGGAAGGTCGAGGTCTCCTCCTCGGCGCCCGAGACTCCGGCGGCGCACGCCGTGGGCCGCAGCGAGGCCTTGTCGAGGCACACCGTCACCGTGGCCAGCACGATCCGGCTGCTCCCGGGGGCCAGCGCGCACTCCATCGCGCCTCTCGCCGGGAGGGCCCCCGGGACGCCCACCGCGGCCTCCATCGAGCTCCTCAGGAACGTGAAATTGTGGCCCCTCTTGTTGTCGAAAGTGATCCCAAAGGGGAGCAGCTTCTCCTGCAGCGCCAGGCCCGCGCTCGCGGCATAGACCGAAAGAAAATAGTCCCTCTGCGTCAGCCCGCTGCACGAGCCGTGCTTCTCCCACTGATGCTTCCAGAACGAGGCCGGAGCCGAAGTGTTGGCACGGTCGATGCTGAAGGAAAGGTAGAAGGGCAGGGAAAATTCGAGCCCTGCCATCGCGGCAGGGTCCCAGGCGCGCCCGGGAGCGGTCGCGTTGCACCACGCCGGGTTTTTGCCCGTGGCGGCAGACGGCCACATACCGTGCGTCCAGAAGTCTTTCGCGGCGTATCCGTGCTGCATGAGGTACCAGATCTGGCCCTGCCTGTTTTTTTTTTGGGTTCGGGTTTGGAGTTTTTTTTTACGTTGTCGTTTAAGGTCAAGGTCGAGCAAAAGTCGAGAAGAAAAAAAACTTTCAAAAACTACACCACTCACTGCTGCGGCTTGAAGATGGACGACGGCCAGTACACCTGCAGCTTGTAGTAGTCGAAAGAGCCGTTGGTCGGGGCGTAGACGTCGTTGGGGCGCTTCGTGGGGTCGATGGCCCTCTTCGAGGCCTTCGAGGGCTTCGAGGCTGCGGTCGGAGGAGGAGGAGGTGGAGGGACGACGCCGGCGCCCTCGAGGGAGGGACGGCTAGCTGCTGAAGTTTCAAGCCCCGTCGTCGTTGCCGGCGCCGTTGATGCCATGTCGCCGCCCAATTGCGCCGACACAGCCACTGCCAGGACTAGCCACGCCCACAGGGCGAGATCAAAGTGCCCTCCTGTGATCGCAGGTGGCGCGGGGCGATTTCCACACGGGCCCCCTGCGCGCATGGGCACAAGTGTTTTTTTGGAAAAGAAGATGCAAAGTTCGGGGGATGTCGTTTTTGATTTTGGGAGCGAAACTCACATCGTTTTTTTTTACACTTTCCCGCGTGCCACTCTCTCCACGTCCACCTCGTGCACCCTCACCACCCCGAGCCCCCCGCCCGCCGCCAGCGCCGACCACGCTTTGGACCCATGGAAGTCCAATTTCGAAGAGAACGAGAGGCAGTTGACCGACAGGCGCGCGTCCCGCAGAGCGAAGATAGGGCGTGGCGGCAGAGGCTTTTCTCCTCCGGGGCTCGTCGTCGTCGCTCGCCCTCCGCGCCCTCCGCGCCCTCCGCGTCCTCCACGGCCTCCGCGGCCAACAGCAGCAGCAGCAGCATCAACAACACCGGACGCAGCAGCCCTGCCTCCTCCTCCTCCTCGAGGGTGAACCGCCGTCGCCGCGCCCCCACCCGCCGCCGCGGCGTCGGCCTGCTGCTGCGCCGTTGCCTCGGCCTCGGCCGCCCTCTCGGCCCCCGCCGCGAGCGCCCTCATCTCGCTCGTCAGCGGCAGGGCGACCACGGCGGCGCTGTTGGCGGAAGCAGAAGCGGATGAACCAGAAGAAGAGTGAGACGCCACTGCAGACGCAGGAACAAAGCTGGAAACCACGGCCTGGTTCCCGCTTCCTCGCGCTCCTCCTCTCCCGCCGAGGCTCCGCGCTGCCTCGCGCGCCGCCGGCGTCGGCAGCACGTCGACGGTCCCGACAAACCCGCCGCTGGTGCAGTATGCCGCGAGCGTCGCCGTCCCTGGGCAAGCGACCACGGACCAGACGGCGTCGTCGCGGGTCTCCGCGCCTCCCGCGACGCGGCACAGACAGAGGTCTTGGTGTTGCTGCTGCTGCTGCTGCTGCCGCTGCTGCTGCTGCTGCTGCTGCTGGCTCTGGCTCTGGCTCTGCTCGCTGCTCTTCCTCCTCTTCTTGTTCAGGCCGCGCCTCTTGTTCCCCGACGGGGCCACGGACGCCTCCGCGCCCGCCGCGCCGCCGCCCGCGTCCAGCGGCAAGAACAGGAGCCTCCCTCCGTCCTGCGCCACCAGAAGGCCCAGCGGCGTCGCCAGCCAGGCCAGCGAGAGCGCCCACGCCCGCGACGACGCCAGCGGGAGCCTCGCGAGGAGGCACCCCCCCCCGGGGTCGGACGCGTCCCAGATGCGGGCGTCCGGCGAGTGTCCCGCGGTCGCGAGGGCGCGGAGTTTTGGGACGGAGGCGGAAGGCGCGGAGGGCGAGCCCGAGTGCGAGAGGGCGACGCCGGGCGAAGGCGGGAGGGCGAGGCAGCGCAGGGGCCCGCCGGCGTCCCGCGGGGTCCTCAGGAGCGGCACGAGGCGGGGAGCGGGAGCGGGGGAGGGCACCGGGCCGTCGCCGTCCGCGCTAGCCGCCTCGACGCGCCAGAGCACCGCCGAGCCGTCGAAGCCCGCGGTGGCCAGCTCGTCTCCTCCTCCTTTGCTCCCCCTGCTGCGACGCGGGAACCAGGCTACGGCGGCGAGGAGGCCGCAGCCGGTTCCGACGGCGAGGGGCGCGAGGTCGACGACGAGAGCGGCGGCGGCGGCGGAAGAAGAAGAAGAAGAAGAGGACTTGCCCTTGTTGCCTTCTTCCTGCTGCCTCTTCCTTCTCCTCGCCGCCGCCTCCGACGGCACCGACCAGAGGGTCAGGCTTCCGTCCCCCAGGGCGGCGGCGAGGACTCCGACGCTGCCGGGCGAGGAGGAGGTTCCGGGCCGCCACTTGAGGTCGCGGGCGAGGCATCCGTTGTGGGCGATCGCAAACGCCAGCGCCGGCGGCGGGAGCGTCGTCGTCGCCGCCGCCGCCTCCGCCGCCGCCAGTTTCGGGCGCTTACCCGCCCGCTCGTCTCCAATCTCGCCAGTCGAGCAGCAGTACCTCGGAATGCTCCAGATCTGCACCAGCGCTGGACCCGAAAGGCGCTCGCCGATCGAAGTCGTCGCCGAGGCCGGAGGGTGCGCGCTGACCGCCAGGAGGCGATTCTTTTCTTCCTCTTCCTCTTCCTCTTCTTCTTCCTCTTCTTTTCCCTTCTCTTCAGGGCACCAGTCCAGGGCCCAGATGGGCCCGCCGGCAAAAAAGGCGCAGCCGGCGTCGGACCACGGAGGGAGCGGAGGAGGGGGAGCGGGCGCCTTCTTCCTGCTTTTGGTGCCGCCGCCGTCGCCGTTGCCTCTGCCTGCCCCCTCCTCGTCTGCCGCTCCTGTCGTCGTCGTCGTCGTCATAGCTCTCGTCCTTGGCGGCGCCGCCCCCTCGAACAAACGCAGCTGCCTCGGCGGGAGATCCTGCTGGCCCGGGAGCAGGAGCGGCGGCGAGACGGAAGCGTAGCGCGAGGTGTAGGGGGTCGGGTCGCTGTTTTTGTTTTTTAGAGTTTTTCGACAAGGGAGGAGAGAGAAGATTGAGAGGAAAAAAAAACCAATGCTCTCTGTTTGGTTGTGCACGCTCAACGTGTGCTCGCTTCTCTCTTCTGCTTCGCTCTTATCTCTTCGATCGCTGCTGGAAGAGACCACTCACTCGATGATACGCATGTCCGAGGAAGCGCTGGCCCAGCCGACGGACGGAGCGCGTGCCGCAGCGGCAGGCATCGGCACCGTCGCCGCAGTCGCGTTTGCTCGCGGCGGCATTTGGAGTTCAGAGCCCCCTCCCGCGCTGGATTTCTTTTCGCTTCTTCTTCCGTCAAGACAAGCTCCTGAGAGGCTAGCGAGGAGCGCGTGTAAAAGTAAAAGAAGAAGCGTCTGCGCCTGGTTTGGAGTTGTTGATTGCTTGCAAAAAAAAAGGAACGGGAACGACGTCCGAAGCTGGCCACTCCTCGCTCGTTTATCGTTTGTCAATGCTGCTCCCCCCTTCTCCTCTCAAAAAACTCCAAAGAAAGAAAATCACTCCGACCCCGAAGACGCCTCCGAACCGTCATCCTCCTCCTCGTCGCTGCCCGAATCATCGTCATCGTCATCTTCGTCGTCAGAATCGACGACAGCCCTCTTCGCTTTCGCCTTCTTCTCCTGCGACAGAGGCGTCCCTTTCCGCTTCTTCTTCCCCGACCTCTTCGCCTCCTCGCCTCCCTCCTCTCCGCCGCCGTCGTCGTCGTCCGCGGGCACGGAAAACCCGCTGTCGTCCGAGGAGGTCACGCCGCCCTCTTCCTCCTCTTCTTCTTCCTCATCGTCGGACTCGTCCCCTTCGTCCTCAGAATCGAGCTTCGGGACCGCGAGAACGGCCCTGTAGTCGACGCGGACGCCCCTCGTCGTCCTCGCCCCGCGGCCGCCGCCGCCTCGGCCGCCTCTGTCTTCGCCGTCCTCGTCGTCGTCGACGATGTTCGCTGTGTCGATCCCGTCGAGCTCGCGAGCCAGTGCCAGCTTCTTCTTGACCTTGTTCTGTTTCGGATGAAGTGGTTCGAGGCGAACGAGAATGAGGTGAGTGCGCCAAGAGCTCGTGGAAAACAAAAGAGACAAAGAAGAGAAGAGAAGAAAGAAGAGAAGTGAAGAAAGAAGAGAAGTGAGCACGCTCCCCCCTCCTTCCCTTCCTTCCCTCTCCCCCTCCCCCGCGCCTCCCCCCCGCGCCACGGGAAGCAGAAACGATAACAACATCATAAACGCACAATCGCCCCGGAGTCAGACGAGGCCGACAGGCCGTGCTTCTCCAGCAGCCCCTCGAGCGCCTCCTCGAGCTCGCCGTCGCCCTTGCGGTAGTATGCCGGCGGGATCGCGATCGAGGCCGCGCGGGCGACGGCTTTCATCTTCTCGGCGCGCTTGGAGAGCTGCCGCTTGGCCGCCGTGCCTCCTCCTCCCGCGGCGGCGGGAGCCGGCTTGGCCCTTTTCTTGCTATTCTTCTTCTCGGCCTTGCCCTTCTGCTTGCGCTTCTTGACGGCGCCAAAATCATCAGAGTCGGAGCCGGAGTCGTCCTCGTCCTCAGAGGAAGAGGACGAAGAAGACGAGTCCTTCTCTTTGCCGTCGCCGCCGTCGTCGTCAGAGGAAACGACAGCCTTCTTCGCTGCCAGCCGCTTCTTGGCAGGAGAGGAAGACAACGGTGGCGCCGCCTTTTTCTTCTCCTTCTTCTTTTCAGAAGATTCAACGGCACCAGAGGCGGCACCAGAGGCGGCAGGAGCGCGAGCTGCTGCCTTGGCCGGCGAAGCAGCAGCAGCGGGCGCCGTCGTCGCTGTTGCTGGCGCCTCCTCTGCCGCCCTTTTCTCCCTCTCGTTCGCCTTCTCCTCCTCTCCTCCAGCAGCCGCGGCCAGCGAGTTCAGCATCTCCTCGATCCCGGCTTTCACGATTGACTTGTGTTCCTTCACTCGTTCGCTGCCGACCCCGAGGTCGGCAGCGAGCATCGCGATGACGGACTTGACCGAGGTCGTGCTGTTTTTTTTGATGAAGAGGTTGAAAAGTTGAAGAAGAAGATGAGGATTCAAATAGTCGGCGTCGACTTGTCCATCGTTCTATCCACACGTTTCGGCTATGCGTTTCAATCCGCATCTCCTTCCTTCCATCGGGCGAAGAAAAGACCGTGCCTGTTGCCCTCGAATTTAGAGAAAGGCGATTGACCAAGCAGGAAGCATAGAAAAAAGACACCACACTAACAGGAGAAAAGCCGGCAGCGAAACCAATCGATCGACATTTCAATCGTTCGCTTTCAGTCCTCCCCTCGTCACTCACTCCAGGTTCTTCAGGATGTGGTCTCGGCGCTTGGCCAGGGCCGAAGAGACGGCAGAGGCGTCAAGGGACTCCATGGTTTTTGTTTCTGGGGCGACCAGAAAGACAGAGAGAGCGAGAGAGAGAGTTTTTCTCCTCTTCTCTCTCAGCTGTTGTTTCGTTGTGAGCGCCCTCCCGGGCATCGGAACTCTTTTTCCGTCTCGATTTCATGCTTTCTGCTCGACAGAGGCCTCCTCTTCCGCCGTTGAAGATGCGCCGAGCAGCTTCGCGCCTCGCCGCGCTAGCCGTGCGGCAACAGCGTCTCAGCAGCAATACGCTGGCGTCGTCGTCGTCGTCGTCGAACACAACAGCAGGAACGGCGACCGGCTGCTCTTGTTTGATGCATCGAGGAGGAGCAACAACGCTCGTCTCTAGTACAAGCTCAACGACATTCCGTCACCGTTTCCTGCATTCTACGGCGGCTCTGGGCTCCGACGCAGGTCCCAGCAGCAATCTGTCGTCTCTGCGGGCGTCGCTGGCGGCTGCCGCGGACGACGAAGAGGAAGGCGACACCGGAATTGCGGTCGCTTCTGTTAGCGACGAAGACGACGACGGCGGCTCGCTCTCGCTCCTGCTCCCGTCGTCGCCGCCGCCGCCGCCGCCGCCCCCGTCGTCAACCCAGCCTCCTCCGCCGCCCTCGCGCCAGGCCCGCGAGCCGGACTTCACCCAGTTGGCAGCCCTCGCGGCCTCGCTCGCGGTCAGGGCCGTTCCCGGAAGGGTCGACGACGTCGTGGGCGTCGATGAAGAGACCGTGGCGCTGAAGCTGCGCGTCAGGCCGCTCGCGGAGGTCGTCGCGGCAATCTCCTCTCCCTCAAACGCCTCTCTCTCCTCGGGCGCCCCCCCGCCCTCGTCCCCGGACGACCTCGAGACCGCCTGGCTCTGGGTCTGCTGGAAGCCCGGCGCGGCGCGGGCCTGCCTCGGGCCCGAGCCGCCGAGGGGCTCCCCGGCCGACGGTTTCGCCTCGACGTCGAGGCTGAGGGAGGAGCTCCGCGGGCGCGTGCTGTCCTCGGTCGCGCTGCGCAGCCGCTGGGAGCGCGTCTTGGTCCTGGCGTTCTCGAGCAGGAACGGCGGCGGCGGCGAGAGCAGCGCGGATGCCGCGGGAGGGGGAGGAGACAGGGGGACGTACGGAGACGAGCAGGACGAAGAGGGAGAGGGAGAGGGCGACCCGTACGGCCCTCGGGACGGCTCCGCCGCCGAGAGCGGAACCGAGGCCGGCGACGGCGGCGGCAGCGGCGGCGTCAGCGGCGTCGGCGTCAGCGGCGTCGGCGGCCTCCCCGCCCCGGACCGCCTCCTCTTCCTCGAGGCCATGGGACGCCGCTCCAACATGGTCCTGACCGACGTCTCGACGCGGGGCACCGCGCCCAAGAAGGGCATCCGCGACTTCGCGCTGGCGGCGACCGAGGCCGCGAGGGCGAACGAGGAGGTCGCGAGAAAACAGGCCAAGAGGGAGGCAAAGGAGGCCAAGAAGGCCGAGAAAGGGAAGGCCGGGGGCAGCACGAAGAGGGGAAAGAGGGGCGCTGCGAACGCCGCTGCCCAAGCTGCCGCCGCGGCCCTCGCCGCTGCCGAGGAAGGGGAAAACGTCGGCGTCGGTCGCAACGGCGAAAAGCTCCCGCCCGCGCCCGAACCCGTCCGCATCCCTTCCTTCTATACGTCCAGTCCCGCAGAGGCAGCCGCGGCCGCCTCCTACCCGCCCTCGAGCAAAGCGGAGGCCGCCAGCCTGGGCATCTCCGGCGACGCCGCCGCCTCGGCCTTCTCGCCCGAGGGCGGCGGCGAGCGCGGCGGCGGCGGCGGCGGCGGCGGCGGCGGCGCCTTCTCCCTCCCGCGGCTCATCCCCCCGGCAGCGGCGGCCGCGCCGGGAACGATCCTCGCCCTGGGCCGCAGCGTCCCGCCCTCGGCGTCGCGGCGGAGGGCGCTCGCCGTCGGCGGGCGCTACAGGCCGCCACCCGGCCTGCTGTCTGGCGGCGGCGGCGGCGGCCGGCTCGAGCCCGGGATGAGCGAGACGCTCGAGGTCTGGAGGTCGAACGTCCTGGGCGCCGCGGCGGCGCTGAGGGCGCTGAGACGGGGGGAGCTGGAGGCTGAGGCGGCCGAGAAGGCGGCGAAGGAGGCGGCGAGGGAGGCGGCGAAGGAGAGGGCGGCGGAAGCTGCAGAAGGTTCGACCTCCGACGCCGGCGCCGGCGACGTGAGCACGCTCGAAGTCCAACTCGAGGGAGACGAGGCCCCTCCTCCTCCTCCTCGTCCCCCTCCCCTTCCTGTTGCCGTCGTCTCGACCGCGGCCGCGCTCGTCCAAGCCTACGCCGGCGTCTCCCCCAGCCTCGCCCAGGAGCTCTGCTGGGCTGCGGGCATCCGCGGCAACGGCTTCGGCGCGGGCGGCAGGAACGACCCGGCCGACGACGTCGAGGCGGCGCTCTCGCGCCCCGACTGGGAGAGGCTCCACGCCGTCTGGAGGAACTGGCTCTGCGCCGTCGCCACCGCGAGGTTCGCACCCGGCGTCGCCCATGACGGCGCTCCCTCGGTGCTCGGGGGCGGGGTCCTGCTCGAGACCGGGGAGGGGAGCGACTTCGCCGCGCCGTCGGCGCCGTGCGACCTCGAGGCGCTGCTCGCGGCGGCGGGCGCGATCGGCGCCTCGCTGCGCGAGTCCCTGGCGGTGAGTTTTTTTTGTTTTTTTCTATCCGCTCTTCTTCTTCGTCTCCTCGCGCCAAAGATGCTCCGTAAAACTTATTAAATATACAACGACTCGGAAAGCTGAAAGGCTTCCGGCTTGGGAAAAAACCTTCTTTTACTCTGAGGCCTGCCCTTTCTTTTTCTTTGCCCCCTCCCTTCTTCATCCAATGTCCTTCTTCTTCTTCCTCCTCTCCTTCTTCTTCTCACGGCCCCCGCGGTCCTCCAATGTGACACACACTCACAAACAAAAACACGAATAAACAGGACGACGGCAAGAAGGGAGGCTCCGAGGACCTCCTCCGCGACGTGACGAAGGCCGCGGCGAGGGCGCTCTCGAGGGCCAGGGGCGCGCTCGCGGCCCTCGAGAAGAACGCGGCCCGGTCTCTCGACGCGGACGCGACGAGGCACCGCGCGGACCTCCTCGTCGCCAACCTGCACCTGATCGAGCCCGGGGCCGCCTCCGTTGAGGTCGACTGCTGGGAGACGGGGGCGAAGGTGGTGCTCGACCTGATCGAGGGGAGCTCGAAGGCCCCCTCCTCCGGTCGGCCCGCGCTGCTCGACCCCCCGGACCTCGCGGCGCTCCTCTACCGCAACGCCCGCAAGCAACGGCGCGCCGAGGAGGGGACGGCCCCGAGGAGGGCGCAGGCCGAGGAGGCGATCGCGCGGCTCGAGGGGGCCGAGGCGCGGCTCGCGGAGATCGCCGCGGGCTCGTCGGTGTCGCCGGCGCCGGCGTCGCCGTCCTCCGAGGGAGGAGGAGGAGGGGCCGAGGACGCCTCGCGGCCCCCCTCGGCGGACCTGTTGCTGTCGATCAGGGACGAGCTCGTCGCCTGGGGCCACATGAAGCCCCCCAGGGACGCCGCGGCGGCCACGAGGGCGGCCGCGAGGGCGCGCAAGGCCGACAAGAAGAAGGGCGGCGGCGCCGGCGGCGGCGACGGGAGGCAAGGGAGCGGGGAGGCGTCTTGGAACTCCCTCCCTTCCTCCCCGTCCCAGCAGGGCGGCAGCCGCAGCGGCAGCACTGCCGCAGCCTCCAGGAAGCCCTTTCGCCGCTTCGTGTCCCCCGGAGGCTTCGAGGTCCTCGTCGGCCGCAGCAACCGCGAGAACGACGAGCTGTCGCTGCGCGTCGCGTCGCCGGGCGACGTGTGGCTGCACGCGCGCGGCGTGCCCGGCTCGCACGCCGTGCTCCGAGTGCCCTCCTCCTCTTCCTCGGCCTCTCCTTCCTCTTCCTCTTCGCCCGCCTCTTCGGAGGGCCTCCCGCCGGCCGAGGACCTGGAGTTCGCCGCAGCGCTCGCGGCGTTCTTCTCCAAGGCCAGGGACGGCGGCAAGGTGGCCGTCACGTTCACCCGGGCGCGCAACGTCAGGAAGCCCCGGGGCGCCCCCGCGGGGCTCGTGACCCTGATGAGCGAGAAGGTGGTCTCGGTGAGGCCCGACTCCGTCGCTTCGGTGATCGCCGCTGCTGCTTCGGGCGGCGCGTCGGAGGTGAGCGGGAGCGAGAGCGAAGGGGAGGTCGCTTGAAGAGAGAGAGAGAGAGAGAGAGAGAGAGAGAGAGAGAGAGAGAGAGAGAGAGAGAGAGAGAGAGAGAGAGAGAGAGAGAGAGAGAGAGAGAGAGAGAGAGAGAGAGAGAGAGAGAGAGAG
>Ga0114918_10000975_pt1 | contig 25278 bp, 15 predicted proteins | sample LantaG_FD_87015 | JGI IMG/M metagenome (GOLD analysis project Ga0114918, IMG submission 87015) | Deep subsurface microbial communities from Baltic Sea to uncover new lineages of life (NeLLi) - Landsort_02402 metaG | ecosystem: Environmental > Aquatic > Marine > Oceanic > Sediment | place...
AGAGGGAGAGGAGAGAGAGAGAGAGAGAGAGAGAGAGAGAGAGAGAGAGAGAGAGAGAGAGAGAGAGAGAGAGAGAGAGAGAGAGAGTTCGATAGAGAGAGAGAGAGAGAGAGAGTTTGGGTTCGAATAATAGGTTTCAGTTGAAGAGAAAGAGAGAAAGACGCAGTGGAAAGAGAAAGAGAAAGAAAGAGACGATTTTTTTTCTTCAAAAATTTTCTGTTTTCATTTCTGCAAACAAGACCTCTCTCCGTTTTTCCTTTCTCTTTCTCGCGTTTCTCCATCTCTTTTTCTCTCCTTTTCCAAACAAAGAAACAAAAACAAAACCCCAAAACCCCAAAACCAAAATCAAATAAACTCAATAACTCTTGGCAAAGATCGCGACCTCGACAGCCTCGCCGCCGCTCATCAGGCACTTGCCTCCTCCGCCGCCGTTGACACCGGCCTCCTCCGGCTGCTCGAACGGAAAGCACCGCAGCGTCGCGCCGCCCGTCTCCTCCTTCACCCTCTCCTCGTCGGCGTCGGACCCGGCCCACCACCCTCGGGCCCAGAACCCCTCATCGATCGCCTGCTTCAGCTCTGCGTAGCTCGCCACGTCCCTGATGTTGGCGTCGCGGAACGCCGTCGCCTGCTCGAGCAGCGACGCCTGGATCTCGCCCAGCGTCTCTTTGACTCTTCCCACAAGGGCACCGCTGGGCTCCGTGGGCACGCCCGCCACCTTGCTGCGCTCGTCGGAGCGCGGGAGGTCTCTGCGGGCGAGCACGCAGCACCCTGCAGCGACGTCCCTCGGCCCGACCTCCAGCCTCAAGGGAACGCCCTTCATCTCCCAGTGCGAGAACTTCCACCCGGGGGACTTGCCCTCGGTCGAGTCCACCTTGGCGCGCACCCCGGCGTCGCAGAGCGCGTCGCACAGCTTCTGGGCAGCTTCGTAGATCGGTAGAGGGTCGGTCCCCTTTTTGCCGAGGATGGGGACGATGATGAGCTGCGTCGGTGCGAGCGCGGGGGGGAGGCGCAAGCCCGTGTCGTCGCCGTGCGCCATCACGACGCCGCCGACCATCCTCGTCGACACGCCCCACGAGGTCTGGTGCACAAAGGCGAGGTTGGTGTTCGAAGAGGAAGAAGAGGCGTCGCTGTCGTTGCTTCCACCACTAACACTCCCTCCTTCCTTGGTCGCGAACCGAGTGTTGAAGGCCCTGGCGAAGTTGTCGCCCAGGTCGTGGCTGGTCCCTGCCTGCAGCGCCCTCCTGTCCCCCATCATCGCCTCGATCGTGTACGTCACGTTGGCCCCGGCGAAGGACTCGATCCTCGACTTCCTTCCTGCGACCACGGGAAGCGCCGCGGCCTCGACAGCAAACCGCTCGTAGAGAGCGACAAACTCGCGCGCCGTCTCCCTCGCCTCCTCCGGGGTCGCGTGCGCCGTGTGCCCTTCCTGCCACAGAAACTCCAGCGTGCGCACGAAAGGCCTCGTCCGCATCTCCCACCGGTGGACGTTGGCCCACTGGTTGACCATCAGAGGAAGGTCGCGGTGCGACTGGATCCACTGCGAGAACATGTGGTTGACGATCGTCTCGGAGGTCGGCCTGACGACCAGCGGTTCCTCGAGCTCTTTTCCACCACCGCGGGTGACCAGAGCGAGCTCGGGGGCGAAGCCTTCGACGTGGTCTGCTTCCTTCTGGAGGAAAGAGTAAGGGATCAGCTGCGGGAAGTAGGCGTTTTCGACCCCTTTGTTCTTGAACGCCGAGTCGAGCCAGCGCTGGATGTTTTCCCAGATGCCGTAGCCGTACGGGCGGATGACCATGGTGCCGCGCACGGGGCCGTAGTCCGCCAGCTGGGCCTCGCGGACGACGTCGAGGTACCAGCAGGAAAAGTCCTGGGAGCGAGGGGTGACGGCGAGCTCCGCGGCGGCGCCGGAAGGTTTGGCATTAGCGTTGGCGTTGGCGGGTTTCTTCTTCTGTTGCTGCTTGACCGGGGGGACGTCTGCCGAAGGGGCGGAAGCAGCCGAGGAGGAAATCGATGCCAGGCGCGAAGAAGTTGCTCTGCTGCTGCCGAGGAACGCAGGCGCTGCCGGCCGGCAGAGGAGGAGCCTCGCGGCGCGGGAGCTGGTGTGAAGAGAAGCGAAGAAGAGAAAGAGAGAGAGGTTGAGGTTGAGAGGTTCAGCTCGCGTCGGAATTGAAAGAAAAAAAACGCCTTTCCTCTCTTTTCTTCTGCTAGCAGAGCTTCACTCACCCTACGTTCGCCGCGGCCATCCCCGTGTCTGCGACAGGAAAGCACGACGCGCTCCGTGGAGAAGAGGCCGAAGAAGAAGCGAAGCCTGCGGCTCTCATCGACGGAACGAGAGGAGTTGCGGAAGCGACGGAGCGAGAGCGACGGAGGAAGCTTTGGAGCAGAAACAGCGTCGAATTCGCCGTGTTCGCCGTCGTTGCTGGTGTCTTCTTCGCCTCGAGAGGGTGCAGGGAGGGCTCGAGCGCGCAGGAGGCGGCTGTCAGAAAGGCGCTGGGGATCGGAACTCGGAGTCTCGAGAAGGCAAAGGAATTGGAAAAAAAGAGAGAGGGAGAAATGGTCGAGGGAGAAAAGCAAGCCGTCGCTTTTTTTTTTTTTTCCACCCTTCATTTTCTTCTTCTCTATCTCTCTCTTTAAAGAGAGCGATAGAGCTTGCGCCCGAGGGACTTTTTTTCCTGTTCCCTCCGCGCGTGCGATTCTCACTTGCTCTCCCCCGCCCGATGCCAGGCACGGAATCCCCTGCTCCTGCTCTCGCAGCAGCAGCAGTTGGCCCGAGCACCACAGCAGCAGCAGCAGCAGCAGCTCCAAACAACAACAACGGCGACAACACCAATGTCCGATCAGCGAGCGACGAAGCGATGGACGCCGTCGCCGAGGCCCGCGCGGTGTGGCCCGGGGCGCAGACGCTCGTGAGCGTGCAGGAGCTTCTCGACCAGAACAAGTGAGAGATCCGAATTGAGATGGAGAGAGGGTTGGAGTGAGAGAAAGAGGAGAAAGAAGAGAGCAGCATTGCCTCTCGAGATCGCCGCTTCGACCCCCCCCCCTCACTCATGCCTCTCTCTCTTCTTCCAACTTCCTCCAACCTCTCCCAGGGTCCTCCTCCGCGAGATCGACCGCAACCACGACGAGCGCACACCCGAGGCGCTGAACCGCAACTGCTCGCTGATCCGCGAGGTCAACGCCAACGTGAACAAGGTGGTGACGCTGTACGGGGACATAAGCGCGTCGTTCGAGAGCCTGCTGCGCGGCGGGAGGGGCGGCGGCGACGGCGACGGCGGCGGCGACGGCGGTGGCGGGGAAGGGAGCGGGGCTCCGGCGGGAGGCAGCGGCGCGGCGCCAGGAGGAGCTAGAGGAGGAGGAGCCCGAGGCGCTGCTTCTGCTGGAAACGACAATGGCACGGCAGCTGCTGCTGCTCCTGCCGCAGCAAACGCAAACGCAAACGCGAACGGCGGCGGCAACAACGGCAACAACGGCAACAACAACAACAACAGCGGCCTGCCCTCTTCTTCGGCTGCTGGAGGAATCGGCGGCGGAGGACTTGCGGAGGGTCAAACGCGCCCTTCGGCGGAGACTGCCGTCGGAGGTGGCGACGGCGAAGGTGGATAAGGTTGATGCTTTTCGTCGAAGCTTTTTTGTATAAAAAAAAATACTTTCCAAAACTTTTTCCAAAACCTTTTTAAAACACACAACTCTCAACGTTTTTTTCGTTTATATTCTAACACACAGACCTGCGCGCGTGCATTTGTACATCATCAGAGCCAACGGATAAAAAAAGAAACAAAAAAAAAGGCGCAGAAAGCAAGCAAGCAAGTAAGAGAGTGAGAGAGAAAACAAAATACTCTCGACAACAACAACAACAACAACTACCACTCTACTTCATCATCTCCTTCTCGACCGCGGGTCCGTGCCCGCCGGGCAGCGCGAACGCGGACCACGCGCCGATGCCCGACACCAGGGCCCACGTCCCGATCGCCAGGGGCAGTGCCGTGCCCCCCACGGCGGCGGAAGAGGAGGAGAAGAGCGGGTAGAGAGCCGCCGCGTGCGCTGCGCTGGCGGCTGCGACGGCGGCGGTGAGTCTGCGCGCCGGGGGCGCCCCCGCGGCCACGCCCCCCGACTCGTGGGCCTCCTTGGCCGTCGTCAGGATGGCCGGCAGCACGAGCAGCCCGCCTCCCAGCGCGCGCCAGAGGACGACAGCGGAGGGCGCGGGTCCTGTCGAGAGCGCCGCGGCGCTGGCAGCAGCGGCCGAAGGAGCTCCAGCAACGGCGGGGCCCGAGAGCGAGACCGAAGGGCCCAGGACAGCTGCCAGCGTCGCCGCCGGCGCAGCGATGTAGGCCGCGCCGCCGGCGAGAGCGGCCACGGACAGCGTCATGAGCAGCGCGTTGGGTGGCGACGACGTCATCGAGGTGGAAGAAGAAGAGGAAGAAGAGGCGACGCGGCGGCGGCGCGCGGCGGCTTCCTCGAGCGCCGCCGCCTGCGGCGAGAGCGCCCCCGGCCAGAAGCGCGCCAGCGCGGCCGCGGTCGACCCGAACGCCGCGACGGCGGCCACGAGCCCCGAACCGGACATCGACTCCGCCCCGACCAGCGCCGACACGGCCCCCGTCGCCGTCGCGGCCCCGAGCCCCAGCGAGAGGCGGCGGTACCCGGGCCTCGCCGCCGCGCCGTCGGCGTGGCCGTCGCGGAGCGCCCAGAGCGCGGTCGCGCCGACGAGCTGGGCAGCGCCGAGCGCGCGGGCTAAGGGCACCATCGCGGCCGCGCCCCCGTCGGAGGGGAAGGCCGCGGCGGCGAAGCCCCAGGAGAGCGTCGCCTCGGGCGCGAGGAGGAGGGCCGCCGCGGTGAGCGCCCAAGCGGAGGATAGCACGCCAAAGGTGGCGGCGGCGGCGTTTTTCTCGTCGGGGTTGATGATGGGGTCGGGCTTTTCCTCCCTCTCGTCGTGGCGCCCCTCCGGCCCGGAGAAGGGGCCCGCGTTGACGGAGGAGGGAGAGGCAGCGAAGCCGCGGCGGTTGGAGTATGAGTAGGAGTCGGAGTCGGAGTTGAAGCGGTGCTGGTTTGAAGACGACGACGAAGAAGAACGGGTCGAAAACGACGACGACGACGAGCTCGAGGAGCGATCGGCGACGAGCGAGCAAGCAAAGCCCGTCGTCTGCTTCTTGCCGAGCGCGAGCGTCGCCGCCGCAGCCGCCGGGGCGGCACGCACGGTCAGGAGGCGCGCTGCTGCGAGCGACGCCATGGCGTGGGGGGGGGTGGAGAAGGAGAGAGAGAGGGCGAGAGAGAAGGGCGCGCACGCGAGCGAGAGCGAGCGAGAAAGAGGGAAACAAAAGTGAGGCGATGAGTTCTTTCGACATCGTGCTATTTTTCTCTTTTTTTCTTTCTTTCTTTCCTTCTCCTCTTCAACCCACTCCCATCTCAATTCCGAAGCCATTTCTCCCCCATCGCATCGCTGCGCTCCCTCTCTCCTCTTTCGAAGACGCGATCCATGAAGAGAGAGGCGAAAAAAAAAGCTTTTTACCTTTTCCCCTCTATTTCTCAGCAGCAGAAACAATCAGCTCCGCAGAGCTCAAACCCGCCTCCTGCTCCTCCTCCTCCGCCTCCGTCGCAGCAGCAGCAGCAGCACGCGTCGATCCCTGCCGCGACACCGCCGCTCCCGTCATCGCAGCCGTCGCACAGAGACGCGAGCCAGGCGTAGAGAAAGGCGACTAGTGGTGGTGGTGGTTGAGGAAGAGAGAGAGAGTGAGAGTTGAGGTCGAAAAAGGAGGTCGAAAAAATGGTTTTGCCTTTCTCGATCGATCTCACAATTCCCTCACCTCCGCAGAGGCCTCCGGCCTCTTCTGCCGCCTCCCGGTCCGCGGAGCGCAGCACAACGTCGGCTGTGGGGTCGCTTAAGGTCAGCGGGGGCTCGGACGCTGCTTCTCGAGAGGGTGGAGGCACGGCCGGTGGAGGTTTCATTTTTTTCTTCGGCGAGGGGCATTTGGACGAGTTATTTTTTTTTTGAGTTGAGCTCTTCGTTTTTTTTCACTTTTTTCACTCGCTCTCTCTCGCTCTCTCTCAATAAGCCCCATCGATTCGAAACCGCAAACCTCGAGTTTGCACCGTCTTGCTCTCTCTTTCTACCGCACGAGACGAAGGAGACTCGCGTCTCGTTCCTGGAGTAGAGAAAGCAGAGAACAAGGCAAGAGAAGACTCCTTTCGACAAGCAAAAAAACCAGCAAGCAAAGAAAACGATGGCCGACGACGGAAACGCCGACGCTCTCGCACCCGCCGCCGCGGCGCTCGAACCTCGACAACGCCGCCGCCGCTGCTACCGCTGCCGCTACTGCCACCGCCACCGCCCAAGACTTCTTCCCCATAAGCGACCTCGCCCCGGACCTGATCGTGACGATCGTCGCGCTGGCGGCGCAGCAGATGGACAAAGACGAGAGGCGCTCCTGGGCGGAGAGGCCGGATGGGCCCACTTGGACAAGGCACTCTTTTTCCTTTTCGTCTGCAAGCGCTGGAACGCCATCTTCGCCACCCAAGGACGCCAGCCCCTTGCACGAGATGCTCCAGGTCGACTTTTAGAGGGAGACCCTTGCGGCCGAGGCGTCGTCGAGTTCGGCGGCCCGCGGGCGTCGGCAGTGGAGGGGGGGGGAAGGGCGCTGCTCGCACCGCAGGGTCCGCGCCTCGAGGGTCGTCCAGCCTGGGGCGCGGCAGCGCGCCCGAGGCGGTGCGCAAGCTGCGCCTCGAGGGGGTCAAGACTTCTTTAAAGCCGACGGATTCACCTCGAACGACCTGGTCGCGCTCGTCGCCGCCGTCGGGCCGCACTGGGAAGAGATCAAGTTCGAACCTAACTCCGCCTGGAAAGCTCGCCCTTTTCTGGGCCTCGCTGCGCGACTCTGTAGCTCCCGCGGAGTGTTTGTGTTTTTTATTTTCTTTTCACGCAGTGTGGCCGACGCCGGGAGAGAAAGAATTTTTTTGCCTTTCGTTTGGCGCGCGGGGAGTGTAGAAAGAGAGAGAGAGAAAAGAAAGAGAGAGAAGAGTTTTTTCTTTTTTTTCGAGGTCGAGGTCGAAAGCGTTTTCTCTTTCTTTCTCTCTTTGTCTCTGATCTCTCCGCTCTCTCTCTCTCCTCCTCCTCCTTTTCCTCCCTTTCTTCAATTTGTTACAAATATTACAGAACAACAAAAGAAACACGCAAATCAAACCGAAAACAAAACCACCACAGTCGCTGCAGCCGCAACGACGGCCCCCGCCGGCCCCCGCCGGCGTCGCCCGGTTGCGGCCGTCGAGGTCGAGGTCGAAGAAAAAAGAACTTTCGAGCTCGTCTTTCTTCCATCACTTTTTTTTCAAAAAAAAAAAAACGAAAAACGAGAAAACGCTGCTCAGCGGTGAGTCTTTGCTCTGCTTTGCCTTTTATGGAGGAAAAAGGACGCAGCGCGGCCCTATCTCTCGCACGGGCCACGGGGGAGAGAGAGGAGAGAAGCCAGCGAGAAGAGAGAGCCGAGTGGAGTGGGAGAAGCAAAAGAGAAGCTCTCTCTCTCTCTTGTTCTCGATGGCGGCAAAAAAGCGCCCCTCGACTGAGAGAGAGAGCGAGCGCCGCCTCTCTGCCCTGCTTCGGATCATCATCATCATCTTCATCATGGGCTCGCGCCACGCCGCGGGACACCTCCTTCTGCCCCCCACCACCCCTTTCCCACCCTCGATCTCACGCCCAGCGACCCGTCTCAACCCTTCAACGTCGAAATCAAACAGGAAGCGACCGCGTGGAGAGCTCAAAAAGCCCCCCCCTTCAAGAGAGCTTCGGAGGAGCTCTCGCGATCTCTCGCAACCCTCATCATCGCTGTTTTTTTTTTTTTCGAAAAAAGAGAAAAAGAGAGCCAAGCTTCCTCCTCCCGTTCCTCTTCAAAAGAGCAGGATGGGCCGCTCCGCGCCTTCCAGCGCCAGGCTGGTTCTTCCTCAGCTGGTGGCAGGTGCGTTTGGAGAGGAAGAGAGAAGAAGAGAGATGGGACGGAGAAGAGGAAGAGAGATGGTCGATGGCTCCTTATTCTTCGAGAGCAAGGGGGGCGACGATGCAGAGCGACGCGCCGAGCAAAAAAGCTCTCGCGCTCGACCCGCGCTCGACTGCTGTTGCTGTTTTGCTGGCAGGGGAAAAAAGGGCCTCTCTCTCTCGCTCTCTCTTTCTCTGCTACGGCCTTCCTCGCGATGCCAGAGACGCCGGCGTATCACGGCCAGGGGAGCACCCTCCAATTGGAAAACAGCGAGAGCTCAAAAGAAGAAGCACACTCTCAACTTCAAAGCTCACTTTTCCCAAAAAAAACTCGAAAAAAAAACTCAAAAAACTTTTCCCTTTCTCTCTTTCAGGCCCCGAAGCCATCGGACGCAAGCTCTCCCTGGCCCCGAAGACCGCTGCGCAGAACGACCAGGGCGAGACCTGGCCCGTCGCGACCGTGGTCTCCTTCGACAGGGCCAGCGGGAAGCACGGGCTCAAGTTTGCTCTCGCCTCCTCGGCCTCGACCTTCTTCGCCGCCGAAAACAGCAACGGCAACGGCAACAACCTCGTCGAGGTCCTCCTCTCGTCGTCGCGCTTCAAGTGGCTCTCCGCTCCCCCGGCCTCCTCGCCCGCCAACCCCACGCACTGCCCGCGCTCGCACCCTGCGGGCGCCGACGCCGTGGGCGCGCGCCTCCGCGTGTTCTGGCCGGGGATGGGGAGGTGGTACAGCGCCCGGGTCGTCTCGTTCGACCCGTCGCCGTCGTCGCTGTCGTCGTCATCGTCGGGCAGAAAGGCGGCGGCGGGCCAGCAGCCACAGAGCGGCGGCAACGGCGGAGGGACGCACCGCGTGGCCTACACCGACGGGGACTCGCACGACCTCTGCCTGAAGCACGAGGCCGTGGTGTTCAACGGCGTGGCGCCGCCGAGGACGGCGTGGGCGGAGGGCGAGAAGGGCGACGCGGCGTTTGCCGCGGCGAGCGAGGCGGCCGCCGCGGTGAGCGCGGCGGCGGCAGAGGCTTCCGCTGCTGCTTCCGCTGCTGCCGCCGCCGCTGCTGCAGCCGCTGCTGCTCTTTCTTCTTCTCCTGCGAAAGTGGCGTCCAAGTCCGCCTCTGCTGCCGCGCAAGCAGCAGCGAAGAAGACCTCAACCGCTGCCGCTGCCGGCCCCAGGGGCCGCTCCGCGTCGCTCGCCTCGGCGAAGGAGCCGCGCGAGCGCAGCGAGTCTCCTCGCATCTTGACCTCGGCAAAGGCCACTGCCGCTGCTGCTGCCGCTGCTGCCGCAGCTGCTGCCGCCGCTGATGCTGCTGCTTCCGCGCAAGCAGCTCCTCCGCCGAAGAAGAAGCTCAAGCTCTCGTCAAAAAAGGCGTCCGCTGCTTCCTCGCGCGCGCGCTCCGCTTCGGTCTCGCGTTCGGCTGCGGCGACGCCCGCGGCGGCGCTCAAGGGCGGCAAGAGCACAACCAAGGCCTCTGCTGTCGCCCCGGCTCCCCTTCCTACCGCTCCCCTTCATACCGCCGCCAACTCCTCCGACGACGCGGAGACGGACGTCGACGAAGGGGAGGGGATCAACGGGAAGGGCTTGCACGGCGTGCCCCCCTCGGCGGCGGCCTCCGCGGCGCCCTCGACCTCGACGGCGACGGCGCTCGACGACGCCGACGCCGCCGACGATGCCCTCGCGCTCGCGCTCGACCTCGACGACGACGGCATTTTCGGGAAAGGAGGAGGGGGAGCAGCAGGAGACGTCAAGTTCCTGATCCCCACCTCCCTCCCCGCCACCGCCGTCGTCAAGGCAGAGCAGCTCGTCGTTCCGAAAAAGCCCCCTCGCCCCTCCGCGACGGCCTCCAACAACAACGCGCGCCGCGGCCCCGGGGCGGCGGCGGGCCCGGCCTCGGCCGCGCTCGGCGCGCGCGTCGGCGTCTGGTGCGACGCCGACGGCGCGTTCTACACGGGCTCGCTCCGCGCCTGCGACGCCTACCACAAGCGCGCCAAGGTGCGGTTCGACGGCGGCGCAGACGAGTGGCTGCCGCTGGGGAGAGAGAGGCTCGCGTGGCTGGCCCCGAGGGCGAGGTCGGCGCTGCTTTCGACCGGGGCTGTTGGCGGCGGTGGTTGTGGCGGCGCGAAAGCAGCAGGAGGAAAAAACAACAGCAGCGGCTTTGAAAAAAGATCTTGCCTCTCTCGCAGAGAGCAGCTCCGTTCGGCGATGGCCGCGCTCGGCGCCGCTCCCGCCGGGGACGCCAGGGCCGTCAGCAGCGCTGGCGGCGGCCCTCCCTCACCTCTGACCAAGGGCAACAAGGTCGCCGCCGCCGCTTCGGCGGCCGCCTCCAAGGCCGCTGCCGCCGGCGCGAAAGACGGAGGCGCCGCCGCCGCGGCCGCGGCCGTCGCCGACGCGCTGTCGCTTCCCCCTCCTCCCCCCGCCCCCCCGGCCGCAGGGGCCAGGGCGCCTCGCCTGAGGGCCGGCGCTAGGGTCGGCGTGTGGTTTGACGCCGCGGGCGTGTTCAGTGCCGGGACCGTTATCGACGTTGATGACGACGAAGACGACGGCGGCGAGGAGATGGGAGAAGGTGGAACGCAGAGAGGAGGTGGCCTCCGCCGCGGACGCGCTGCGGCGGTCGCCGCCGCCGCGGATGCCGTCGCCGAGGGCGCCGCGGGCCTCGCTGCGGCTGCTGCTGCTGCCGCGGCTTCCAGTGCCGCTGCCGGAGACCTCGACGCTGCTGCTGCTTCTGCTCCTGGTGGTGGCGCTGCCGCTGCCAGCGATGGAGGAGACGGAGGAGAAGCGGCTGCCGCTGCCGCGGCTCTGAAAAAGGCAAAGAGGGCCTCTGCCGCCGCCGCTGCGGCCGCGGCGGCCGCCGCCGCCGCCGCCGCCGCAGCAGCAGCTCCGCTCCCTCCGCTGCCCCCTCCGCCTCGCCCCTCGGCCTCCTCCTGCGTCGTAAGGATCCTCTACGACGACGGAGAGGACGAGTGGGTCGACCTGAGCTGCGAGGCGGTGCAGTCTCCTCCCCCGCCGCCTCCCAAGTGGTGGCCCGCCGCGGCCAAGGCCGCTGCGGCCGCTGCGGAGGCGGTGGAGAGTGACGACGACGACGACGACGACGACGACGAAGAGGACGAAGACGAAGACGACTTCCCTTCTTCCTCTTCCTCTTCTTCCTCCCGTCGCCGTCGCCACCCGGGCGCCGTCGCCGCCGGGGCCCCCCTGCGCGGCGCCCCTCCCACGGCCGCGGCGGCCGTCGGCTGGCGCGTCGCCGTCTATTGGAGGCAGGACGCGACCTTCTACGGAGGCACCGTCGTCGCCTTTGACGCTTCGACCTCCTCCTCTCCTTCTTCCGGGAACGACGCTTCTGCCGCTGCTCTTCCTTCTTCTTCTTCTCCGCCGCCGCCGGCCTTCCAGCACCGCGTGCTCTACGACGACGGGTCCGTCGGGGGCGTGAGCCTGACCTCGGACGCGATCAAGTGGCTGCTGCCCCCGGGGGCGAGGGTCGGGGCGCCGCCGCAGCCGGCGAGGAGGTCGAGGTCGGGCGCGCGCAAGCGGCGCAAGGCCGACGAGGCGGCGGCGGAGGCGGCCCTGGGCGCCGACGCCAAGGCGGCCGAAGCGGGTCCTGCTTCTGATGCTGCTGCTGCGGTCGCAGGCAACGCTTCCGCTGCTGCTTCTGCTTCTGCCGATGCCGACAAGAAGAAGAAAAAAGGCAAGAAGAACAAGAAGAAAAAGACGATCAAAAAGTCTTCTTCGGGCTCGGACAACGACGACGACAACAACAACGCTTCTTCCTCGGCCTCCGAGGACGAGGAGGAGGACGCCGCCGCGGCCGCGGACGCCGCCGCCCGCGCCCGCACGACGACGTTCGTCACCGCGGCCGACGGCTCCGTCTCCCTGCTTGCCTCCTCGTGCGGCGGGCCCACCGGGACAGGGACCGCCGGAGGGCCCCGGCCCGTCATCGGGCTGCCCGCGCCGTCGACGACTCGAGGAGGCGAGACGGCCCCTGGCCTGGTCGCAGGGGCTGCTCCTCCGGGGGTTTCCCTGCCTGCCGCTGCTGCCGCTGCCGCTGTGGCTGCTGCTGCGGCGCAGACGGGAGGCGGCGGCGTCGCCTCTGCCGCTGCTGCTGCTGCTGCCGCCGCTGTTGCCGCTGCCGCGGGAAAGAGGCGCAAGCTGATGCTTAAAAACGGAGGAGGAGCAGCAGGAGGAGCGGTGACGACGGTGTTTGGCGGGCACAAGCAGGAGCACCAGCAGCAGCAGTCTTCTCTTGTGAAGTCGAAGAAGCTGACGCTCTCTGAGCGCAGGGCGGCCAAGATGGCGAGGCGCTCCGCTGCCTCTGCTGCTGCTGCTCACGGCGCTAACGCCAACGCCGCGGCGGCGACGACGGCGTTCAAGGCGCCCAAGGGCAAGGCGTCGCTCGCCGCTCGCCGCGCGGCGAAAAAGAGAGCCGCCGCCGCTGCCGCCGCTGGCGCCGCCGAGAAGAAGAGCAATAGCAACAACAACAACAACAACCCTGTTGCTGACGCCCGCTCGACGCCCGCGGGCATGCGCCTTCACGCCGCGCCCAAGCCCGGGAGCAAGAGGCTGCTCCCGTTGCCTCCTCCTCCTCCCTCGAGCGATGTCTCTGCCGCGACGACAAACAACATCAACGTCAGCGATGCCGCCGCCGGCGCCAGAGGAGGAGCAGGAGAAGAACAACAGGCCGACGACGACGACGCTCTTTCGCTCGCGCTGGCGCAGTCGCCGCCGCTGCCCGCGCGCGCCCAGCTCCGCTCGGTGCGCCCCGTGCGCGCCGCGGCGCTGGCGTCGCTGATCGGGAGGAAGCTGCTCGCGCAGGCGGTCGGCAAGAGGGGACCCCATGCCTCCTCTCGCCGCGATAAGTTCATTTCGGCTTCTTCGGCTTCCGCGAAAAGCCACGCTTCTTCTTCGTCCGCCGCTGACGGAGGCAAGATGATGGTCAGGCTCCTCTTCTCCGGCCCTGCCCCTCCCCCGGCCTCGGTCGCCGCCCGCAAGGCGGCGGCCAGGGCCGCGGCGGAGGCGGCGGAGGCCGCCGCCACAGTCGCAGCACGGGTGACGCAGGTCGAAGCGGAGGGCCTGCTGCCCCCGGGCCTGCTCCCTCCGGGCGTCGTCGTCGACGTCGACGATGCTATGATGATCGACGGCATGCCGCACCCGTTCGCCTCCGTGATCGGGGGGCACGAGCACGACGACGACGACCTGCTGAACGTGGACTTCCTGCCTTCCGCTGGAGGCGCTGCCGCCGCTGGAGGCGCTGCCGCCGCGGGAGGCGCCAACGGCGGCGGCGTCGGTGCTTCGGTGGTCGCTGGTGGTGCTGCCCCCTCGACGACAACGGGCAGGGACGCCGCCGCGGCGGCCGCGGCCGCGCTCGCCGACGCGCCGCTCTTCGGCAGCAGCAACGGCAACAACAACAACAACGGCATCGTCGGCAACGCCACCACGGCCGCCAACGCGGAGCGCACGCGCTCGCTGACGCCGTCGTTCGCCGCCGCCGTCGCGCAGCACCACCTAGGCCTCGGCCTCAGCGGGGCCTTCATGCCCTCGCCGCTCGGGCCCGCTTCGGCCGCCGCTGCCGATGCTGTCGCCGCTGGCGTGAGCTCCGCCGCTGCTGCCGGGGACGACGAGCCCTTCGCCACGTTCGGCACGATGCCCTCGCCGCTGGGCCCGCCTCCTGCCGCTGATGCCGCTGCTGCGACGACGACCGCAGCGACGACGGCGGCAGCGGCGCCGGCGGGGCATCTCCAGCTCCACCACCACCACCACCAGCTCCAGCACGACGACGGCGTCCTGCTCCCGTCGCTGCGCTCGCTCGCCGGCGGCATGCTCGCTTCCGCCAACGGAGGCAAGGCGTCCCCTCTCGGGCCGCCGCCTCCTCCTGTCGCGACGACGACGACGACGACGGCGACGGCGATAGCGACGACGACGACGAAAAACGCCACCGCCATGCTTCCTCCGTCGCCGGGCGCGCTGCTGCTCCGCCCCCCGACCGCGCCGCCCGTCGCGCCCCTGCAACCCTCTTCGGCGAGGGCTGCAGCGGCCGCGGCGGTGGCGCACAACGGCGGCGGGAGCCTGGCCCCCCAGAACTGGACTTCTGCCCGGTCGCCCCCCTGCGCGCCGAGGAGGGAGGCCGGCGGCGGCAGCGCGCTAGTGCTTGTGGACGAAGCGTCGGCAGCGGCTGCCGCGGTGGCAACTGCGGCCTCTGCTCCCGGAGCCGGGGCTGGTGCCGGAGCGGCGGACGCTATCCGCGTCGTTCAATGAATGTTTTTTTTTCATCATTCATTTGAATATTTCCCCTTTCCGCCCCTTTTTTTTGAAAAGAAAAACAAAACGTCAACAGCATCAGTATCAGCATAGAGAGAGAGTGAGAGAGCGAGAGTGAGATATAGAGAGAGATGAACAGAAAACACAACACATAAACAAACAAAGAGAGAGAAGAGCGGGGTCGTGTTAGTAAGAAAAGAGAAAAAGCAGGAATTCATTTCTTTTCGTCTTCCAAAGTTATGTTTTTTCCCTCTCTTTCTTACACACACGCGCACACAAACTCAGAGTTCAGAGAGTTTCTTTTTCATTCCAGAAAGCAATCAAATCGTTTTCCTAAAAGCAGCAAGAAAAACGTACAACAAAAAGAAGAAGAAGAAGAGGAAGAAGAAGAAAGAGGCACGGCTCAGAAGAAAAAAAGAAAAGAAACCATCGCTAGTGCTTCCACACGTTGCCGTCGCGCGTCTCCTCCAGGGTGCTCAGCAGTCTCGTGGCGCGCTTGACGGCGGCCGCTGCAGCAGCGGCGGCCTTTTGCTTGAGGGAAGAGGCGGCAGCAGCAGCAGCAGGCGTCGAAGAAGAAGAGGAGCCGGAAGCAGCGGAAGCGGAACTCAAAACCGCCGTCGTCGTCGTCGCCGTTGCCGTCACGCGAGGGAGCCTAAACTGAAAGTCCGCGCTCGCCCTCGGGGACGGCCCCGACAGAGGCGTCGGCGCGGGCGGCGGCACGGAGACCACTTCACCGGCAGCCTGGGTCAGGGACGAAGCAGAATCTGAGCAGCGGAGCAGCCTTACCCTGCGGCCAAAGTCGTCGGGGTCGATCCGGAACTTGAGCCTGGTGAGCAGCGGCGACGACGCCGCCGCGGCAAAGATCGCCGCGTCTTCGTCTTGCTCGTCTTCTTCGTCTTCTCCTTCGTCTTCCGCGCCTTTCTTCTTCTTCTCAGGCTTCAGGATCCGCACGGCGCAGGCACCAGATGCCAGCTCCACGAGGTCGGAGGTCCTCGGCGTCACGTCGTAGCATGGGTCGAGGTCCTCGAGCTCGTTGGCGCCGTCCGCTCCCGCGCCTTCACCCCCGCCGCCTCCCTCCTCGGCCGCGGCCCTACGGCGCTTGCTCGCGACGGCGGCGCTCTCCGGGACCAGCCTCACGGCGGGCGGCAGGCCCACGACCGTGAAGTCGTCCATCGTCAGCCCGAAGCGGCACGCCAGGAAGCGCAGGGCCAGCGCGCGGGAGGCCCGCAGCGGCGTAATGTGCAGGCGCGCGGAGACGGTCGAGGGCCTCTTGGAGAAAGAAGACGAAGAAGTGGTGGCTGCGGCGGCGGCTTTTTCTTTTTCCTCCTCCTCTTTCTCGTCGAGCTTCAAGCTCGCCCTCGGGACCGGCACGGCCTCCAGCGTCATGTGCGCCCTGTACCCGTTGGCGCGCATTCTCCTGCGCAGCCTGTCGACCACGGAGAGTGCGACCTCCTCGGTGGTGGCCTTGGCGGGCATCGAAGAGGCCGAGCTGCCGACGGCGCCGCCGGAGGTCGACGCGGCGGCGGCCGCCGCCGCGCGCGCCGCGGCCGCGACGGCCCTCGAGGTCTCGCGGTCGAGGTCGAGGAGGACGTGGTGAGGGTGCGTGCGCCCCGCCGGGCTCAGGCCGTCGAGCGTGCGCAGCAGGGCCGCCAGGGACGCGTCGTCGACCTCCGCCGCGGCGGCCCCTGCGGCAGCAGCGGCGGCGTGAGGATTGCTGCTGTTTTTGTCGTCGTCGTTTGCTCCGCAGACGCCGTTGCCGCCGCTCGCTCCTCCACCGGCGAGCGCCCCCAAAAGGCCCTTGTCCCCGAGCGACGCCAGGGGGCTGGGCTTGAGCACCTTGACCACCAGCCTGGCGACCGACGCGCGGTCCCAGCCGGCGCCGATGTGCTCCTCCCAGGCGTCATCGGCGGCCCAGCGGTGCGTCGCTCCCGGGGGACACGTGTTGTTCGTCGGCGTCGTCGCCGCCGCCAGTTCAGACCCGCCGCCGCTTCGCTGCGCGTCGCCCTCTGCGTCGAACGGCCCGGCGATCTCGCAGTGCGAGTGCGCGTGCCAGATGTCTGCCCCGGCGTGGCAGACGATCCAGTCGAGGGCGTCTAAGGGCGCGCCGTGCTCCGCCAGGAGGCGGGCGGAGTGGTCGAAGCCCAGGGTCGAGGCGACGCCGAGGCCGGGGAGTGGCGGAAGACGCGAGCGGAGGTCGTCGCTGTCGCCTCCGCCGTCGCCGTCGTCGAAAGCGACGGCCCGGGCTTGCTCTCCGGCCTCGATCGCAGCCGCGAAAGCGACGATCGCCGCTGCCGCTGCCGCCGCGCCGTGCTCTCCGTCGAGGGGAACCACGACGAAGCGCGTGCGGCGGTAGCCCAGAGGGCCCGGGATCGAAGCGCCGCCTGAGGCGCTGTTCCTGCGGCTGCTGTTTGCCGCTCGGTCGTTGGTCCCGGCCGCCGCCGCAGCAAACGCCGTCGCCGAGGCGGCAGCGGAGGCAGCAGCGGCGAGCGCGTCCCCGACGTCGTCCGCCGCCGAGGCCGACGCCAGCAGGCAGTCGTCTGCGGACGCTGCGGCAGCGACGAATGAAGAGGACTTGTGGATCGCCGGCGCCGAGCGGAGTCTCTGTTGCTGTTGTTCTGCGGAAGAAGAGGAAGGTGGAGAAACGATGACAGCGGCGGAGGAGGCAGCAGTAGGAGGAGGAAGCAAGAGCCGCGCCGTCGTCGTCGGCGTCGTCGCGAGGTCTGGCGGCGGCGACGGCGCGCGCTGCGGCGACAGGGGCAGCAAGGCCGACACGCCGCCGCCGCCAAAGCAAGCAAACCCGGCAGAGGTCGGGTCCCCCAGCAGCTCGCCAGCGGAGCCTCGGGGCGAGAGAGCGATCGGAGGAGGAAGAAGAGGCGAGCCGTTTCCGTCTCTCTCTCCGTCGCTGCCGACGCCGACGCCGCCTCCTCCTTCCTCCTCGCCGCCGCCTCGCCTCCTCCTCGCCCTCTGCTGCTGGTGCAGCTCCCCGTCGCTCCCCTCCCCTCCGGCCACGGCCACCCTGTCCAGCAGCTCCTGCGACGCCCCGACCCCGCCCACGGCGCCGAGGCGGCGCCGCTGCCTCCGGTCCCTGGCCCGCAACGACTCCAAATCCCACGTCCCGCTCAGCCGCGACCTCGACGCCGCCGCGGCGCGCGCGCGCGCCTTGACCGCCTCCAGCGCGCGCAGGTACCGGTCGCAGTGCGACGGCCACGAGTACGCCGTCACGTTCTCCCTCCCGTTCCTGGACATCTGGTCCCACAGCGAAGGTGTGGTCAGGATTTTAAGCAAAGCGTCCCCGACGGCCTTGGCGTCGGTGGGCTCGACCAGCAGGCCGTGGTGGAGCGTCGCGAGGATGTCGACGGGCCCTCCGTGCTTGGTCGCCACGCAGGGTACGCCGTGCGCCGCGGCCTCGATGACGGTGAGCCCGAAGGGCTCCTGGAGAGCGACGTTGACGAAAGCGCCGCGCGTGGCACCGGGCAACCGGTAGATGTCCCCCACGTCCGATTGCGCGTGGTGTTTGGGGAACGCGACCGAGCCCCAGAGGCCGTGGTTGTCGACGAGCCTGAACACAGCCTCGACGACCGCGCGCGACCCGGGCGCGAGCGCCTCGAGCGTGTCCCTGTTGCCCATGACCAGCACCAGGTTGGCGAGCTGGCGGAGCGTGCCGTTGGCCGCGAAGGCCTCGACCAGCGTCGTGAGGTTCTTCTTGGCGTCCGGGCGGGACATGGCGAGGATGGCGGGCTTGCGCGGATTTTTGAGGAACGAGAAGATGTCGCCCCAGATCGGGGGGTCCTCCTGCTGCTGCTGCTGGTGAGGGGCCGGTGGCGGCGCGGGACCTTCGTCGTTCTGGCTGTTGGTGGTGTTGTCTCCGTCGGAGGCGCGAGGGGAGACGAGGCCGCGAGGGGTCGCAGCGCCAGAAGCAGCGTTGTTGCCGTTCTCTCCCTCGCCGCCGCTGACGACGCCGCTGCCCTCTCCGGCGCGCGGAGAGACCAGCGCCTCGACCCCAAACGCCTTGGAAGCTCCCGCGCCCTCGCCGCCGGCACCCTCGCCAGCCCCAGCTCCTCCTGCAGCTCCCGAAGAATAGGAGGAAGAACCACCTCCACCACCTGCAGTACCCCCTCCACCCGCTCTGCCTCCTTTCAGCAAGTCCACCCCCTTCATCGCGGAGAAGTCCAAGCCGGGAGGGATCACCGTCATCGCCGGCATCGACCTCCCGGGTCGGGGCCTCGCCGCGAGCACCGCGGCCAGCTTCTGGTTGTACGCGTGGTACAGGCCCCACTGGTCGTCTACCTCCTGGCGCGTCGAGGTCAGCACCATCACCGCGGACTCGAGCGCGCGCTCCTCGGCCTCGATGCGGCGCGAGATGCGGTAGGAGGCCTCGACCTCGGCGCGCGTCATCGTCCCGGAGGCGAGGAGGTGCTCGAGCTTGTTCCTGCCCAGGGAGTGGCCTGGTGTTGGTTGGTTGGTTGGTGCGTGGTGGTGTTGGTGGAAGAGAGAGAGAGAGAGGGGAAGAGGGTGGTGAGAGTGGGTTGGCTAGCAAGGAAACGAAGAAAGAAAAGAAAGAAAGAAAGAAAGAAAGAAAAAAGTTTGATTTTTTTTCTTCTTTTCCGAAAAAAAAAGCAACCTCTCCTCACCTGTGATCACCATGTCGACGCCCAGCGTCGCGGCCATCAGCGCCGCGGCCTCCCCGGCGTCGGCGTAGTGCCCGTGCACGCAGTACAGCTCGCACGGCGCCCCGGCGTCCGACAGCGCCGCCAGCGTCGAGCGCACGTGGCTGATCGCGCAGTCGGCGAACTCGCGCACGTGCGGCCAGAGCCGCTCCTTGCGCAGGTAGCGCGTCGGGGGCCCCGCGCGGAGGCGGACGATGTAGGCGCCGCCCAGGGCCGCGGCGTTGGCAGCCGCGGCGTCGGGGCCCCCCGCCGCCGTGGGAGTGCTGGCGTTGTTGTTGTTGTTGGTGGTGGTGGAAGAAGACGAAGCAGCGTTTGCGTCAAAGGAGGTCTTGCCCGGCGACGCGGCCCCTCCTCCTCCGCCGCCGGCAGATTGCTGCGTTGGGATCCTCGGCGGCACCAGCACCTCGACGGGCTCGCTGTATTCGGGGTCGACTCTGGGGTCGGCGACCAGCCTCGTCAGCAGGTCGACTCGGTGGACGGCCGGGTGGCGCGAGAGCGCCTTGGCGAGCTCGACGACGTACTTGACTTGGCTGTAGGATTGGAGAGGGGCAGAGAGAGAGAGAAGAAAGAGAGAGTGAGTGAGAATTTTTTTCTTTTGATGTTGGAAGAAAAAAATAGAGAAAAAACTTCTCACCCTCCAGTGTCCGGGTCCCTGCCGAGCTCCATCCGCTCGCCGCGGACCAGGCCGTGCATCGAGGCGAGCACGATGTAGAACCCGTCGACGCGGTTGGCGAAGGGGTCCTTGGGTTGCTGCTGCGGCTGCTGGCGAGCCGGGGAGGGGGCCTGGAGGCGCACCGTGCGCGCCGCGGTGGAAGCGGAAGCGACGGCAGCGTCGGCGCCGGTCGGGCTGCCGCTGTAGCCCCCTCGCAGCCAAGCCTCCGACGCGCTCATCCCTGCTTGCGCCGCCGCCCCAGCAGCGCGCTCTCCTCCTTCTTCCTGCTCCTCCTCCTCCTCCCCTGGAGCGGCGATGCGCACGCGAGGGAGGCTCCGGTCAGGGAGGCGGAGGTCGGCGAGGGCGGCTGCCGCGGCGGCGACGGTGTTTTGGGTCGTTGTCGTCGCCGTCGTCGCAGCAGGAGCGGCAGCAGCAGCGGCGGCGGAAGACGACGAGCGCGCGTCGGCAGAGGAGCGCGGCGTCGGCCTCCCTGACGACAGCGACGCTCCAGCACCTCCCCGCGCTCCGCCGCTGAGAGGCGTCGCCTGGCCCATCGCCGCGGGCGACAGCAGGTCGTCGTCGTCGAGGTCGGTGTCGGCGAAGTGGCGCGCGGAGGCGGAGGCCGAGAGCGACCGCGGCGAGGGCGCGACGCCGCCGCCGGCGGCGCCCAGCGCGGAAGCCCTCGCCGCGGCCGCGGCGCGGGCCCTGGCCGCGGCCTCCTTCTTGCGCTTCAGGTGCCAGACGCGCCACGAGAGGTGCTCGAGGCGGGCGTCGCGCTCGGATCCCCCGCGGGTGGAGGTGGCCTGGAGGAGTTGTCGAAGAAGAAGAAGAAGAAGAAGTAGATGATGAGAAGAACGAAGAAGAGAAAAAGGAAGAAACAGTTTGGAAAAAGGAAGAAACGAAGACAAATCAAACCATCATCAACACACTCACCCTCGCCCACGCCCCCTTGATCCCTTCCTCTCCAAGCTGCAGGATCTGGTTGACGTAGTACTTGGCGTAGACCGACGCGTCGGCGTCGGCGACGCGGCGGCCGGGCTTGTTCGCCGACGCCGCCGGCGACAGAGCGCCGCCGGCGGCCTTGCCCCCCGAGGAAGCAGCGGAGGACTCTGACGCCGGCGCGCGGCTGTACTCAGAGGACAGGCCCGTGGAGAGCTGTTTTTTTGTTTTTGTTTTGTTTTTTTATGAGGGCGAAGTGGTTTCAGAGGCGCGGAAGAGGGAGGAGGTCGAGGGGGTCTCTCGAGGAAAGAGGAGGTCGAGGTTGTTTCCTCTTTTCTTCTCGACCAGTGCCCTGTCTCTCTCGCGAGATCATCCACATTCCCCTCTCTCTAATATCTCATCCCCGCTTCTCTCTCCGCTTCACGCCTCTCTCTCCCCATCGAATCCATCAACCCTGCATCCCAAGTCGAGACCCACAATTGCGAGGCCTCAGATCGCGGAGCAAAAGGGAACGGAGCTCCACGGGCAAGGGGCAAGTTGGGAAAGGTGAAGAGAAAGCGCCGGAATCGACAAGACGTTTTGTTCATTTTTTTCTTCTTCTTTGCAAGCTTTTCCACTCACCAGCGCCTCGAGGTAGGAGTCGATCCAGGCGTTGCCGCCGGAGACGGACTCCATCTTGGGCTCTTTGTAGAAATAGGCAGCAGCAGAAGACGAAGAAGACGAAGAAGAAGAAGAAAAGAAGAGAAAGGCCTCTCTGCTCTAGGAAAAGATTGATTGGAGAAAGCAACAAGTTGAAAAGAGGGTTGAACAGGGGCGTTCTTTTTCCTTCCTTTTTCCTCAGCAGGCGCTCTCTCTCGCTCGCTCTCTCTGCAGCCAGGGCAGGGGGGAAGCGACCGCCTCTGTTTCTCAGAAGAAGAAAAAGAAGAAAGCAAGGCAGAGAAAAGAAGAAGAAGAAAGAAGAAACGACTACAGAAGCATTCGATCTCTTCGCTCGTCGTTTTTGTGGTCGACGAGCAAAAGAGAAGCAAAAGCTTTTTTCTCAACCCCGACCTCCTCCTTCCGAGAATATCCTTTCTCTCTATCTTTTTTTTACAGTTTCTCGTACGCCTTCTTCTACTTCTTTCTCCTCTTCTTCCGCGCCGCCTCGTCCTCCTCTCCCAGCCTCTTTTGCTCGCCTTCCAGGGCACGCATCACGAACGAGTGGAGCGCGCCAGAGCCATTGTCGCCCGCCGTTGCTCCTCCTGTTCCTCCTTCCGTTGCCGCTTCGAGCGCGAGCGCGCGAACAAGCGGCGCGAGCCTCTCCCTCTCCTTCCCCTTCTTCTTCGCGTTCTTGCCCTCTCTTTCTCTCATCGCCGCCGCCGCCCTCTTCTTTTTCCTCTTCGCCTTCTTCGTCCCAGCAGCAGCGGCAGCAGCAGCAGCAGCAGAAGCAGCGGCAGCAGCGGCAGCGACGTCCAGAGCGGCAGCCTGCCTGGCCGCGACGGCCGCGGCGACCCGGACGGCGCGCCGCCGGCGCATGCCCCCATCGCCGCCGCTGCCCCCGCCCGCGGCGTCGGCGACGGCGACGGCGAGCGCGGCGACCTCGAGCGAGCGCGGGGCCCAGCCCGCCGCGACGGCCGTCGAGAGAGCCCAGCAGCTCGCGGCTGCTGCGGCAGCGTCGCCGTCGCCGCCGGAAGGACGAAAGGAAGCAGCAGCAGCGCTGTCCCCGCGGGCCGCGGCTCCGTCGAGCGCCGCGAGCAGCAGCGGCGCCAGCGGGATCGCGGCGGCGGCAGTGGAGGGGGAAGAGCGGGAGGCGGAGGCTCCGGAAGCTCCTCCTCCGTCGACGACGGCGCCGGCGATGACGCCGCGCACAAACGGGGAGGCCTCGACGAGCGCCGAGGCCGCGGCCGCCCAGGCGGAGAGCGGCCTGCGGTGCGCCGAGGACGCCGCCGCCGCCTGCGCGGCCGCGGCGGCCGCGGCCGCCGCCACGGCGGTGGCTGCTGCAGCAGAGGCAACAGCAGCAGAGGCTTCGCCGCTGCCACCGCCGAGGTCTTCGCCGTCGGAAGAGAGCAGGCCCGAGAGGAGCAAACCGGCGTTGCTGTTGCTGTTGCTGTTGTTCTTTACTGCTGGAGCTGCGGCAGCGGCAGCAGCAGTAGCAGCGGCAGAGGCAGCGGCAGCAGCGGCGGCCACGGAAGCGGCTGCCGTGGCGGCTGCGCCAGAGGGCGGGGGCCTGACCCTCGGCGCCGGGCCCCACGCGCCCTCGCACCTCGCCGCGAGCGCGTGAGCGACGGAGAGAACGGCCCTCCCACCACCCCCGCTTCTGCTTCCGCTCCCGCTCCTGCTTCCCCGCGCCTTCCACGCCCCGCGAAGCAAGGCCGCGACGCGCCTCTCCAGCGAGACCACGGTCGTGTTCGAGACGACGGCGACGGGCGAGGCGGATAGCGGGAGCAGGACCGCGGCAGGCGGGGGCCTGTCGGCGACGACGCCGGCAGCCGCGGCGTTGGCCGCCGCGGTAGCCTCTGCCGCGGCGACGGCGGCGGACGCGCGGCCTCCGGGCGGGGCGCCGCTGCTCCTGCCGCCGCTGATGCTGCCGTTCCCCGGCCTGAAAGGCGACGGAGAAGAGAGCAGCCCCCAGTCCGTTGCGCGGATAGCGGAGGCGAACGGGAGGGAAGGAGCGCCTTTTCTTCCGCTCATGCCGCCGTCAAACGGCCCTCTGAAGCTGTTGCCGCCGCCGCCGCCGCCCAGCGGTGGCGCGCAGGCGCAGAGCGTCCCGTCTGCCGCGACCACGGCGGAAGGGCACAGCCAGAAGAGCGAGCGAGCGGACGCTGTCGCCGTCGCTGATGAAGTGGTGGTGGTGGTCGAAGAAGAAGAAGAAGAAACACCACCACCTCCAGCTCCGCCTCCGCCGGCGTTGCCAAAGCCTCGAGCGGCAGAGTGTGAGGCGAGCAGCAAGCCGGAGTCCAGCAGAGCTTCCGAGGCCGCCGCGAACGCCTGCGGGCTCGAGGCACACAGCGAGAAGAGCGCCGAGGCAGCGACGGAGGCCGCCTCTGCGAGTGACGGCGACAAAGAAGAAGAAGAAGAGAGAGAGGCTCTTTCTTCCACTTTTCCTTCTTCGCCGTCGCCGTCGCCGTCCTCGTTCGCGGCGACTGAAGCGGCAGCGGCGAAAGCCTCGGCCTCGGCGGCAGCAGCCAGTGCGATCGCCGCGGCCGCGCGCCCCGATTTCCTCGCTGAGACCGCCGACGAGGCAGCAGCAGACAGCACCGCGGCGCGGGAGAGCAGCGAGCAGGCGGCCGCGACGGCGGCGGCGTGCCTCTGCAGGGGCGGCGACGAAAGAGGTGCATCGTTCCCGCTCGATCTGCGCTTCCGCGACAGCGGAGAGGGGTTGAACGACGACGAAGAAGAAGATGGGCGCGCCGCAGCGAGCGCCGCAGCGGCAGAGGGCCAGCCCTGGTCGGCGAGGGCCGAGGCCACCTCGGCGGCGAGCGAGCCCGGAGGAGGAGGAGGAGACGGAAAGGTCGAAGGCGACGAAGGAGAAGACGAGCGAAGCGACGTCATCGTCGTCATCATCATCTCCTCGAGCGCCGCCACGCGCGCCTGGATCCCTTCTGACGACGACGACGAGATCAGCCACGCGCGCCTCGAGGCAGCCCAGGCCCGAAACTCGGGGGCGCGGCCCGCTGCGACGGCTGCTGCGGCTGCTGCTGCTGTCGCTCCAGGGGAACAAGAGGAGCAAAGCGCCTCGAGCACCGCAGCCGTCGGCGACGACGCGTGCCCTCTTCCTCCTCTCGCCTCTCCTCCACCGCTTCCTCCGGGAAGGACCGCGACGGCCGTGGCGAGGGCCAGGGAGCCTCCTCCACTTTCTTCTTCGGCGCCTTTGGACGCCGCGCAGGCGAGCGCAGAGAGCGCCCGCGGCGAGCGCGCGAGCCGCGAGAGGAAGCGCCGAGAAGAAGACGAAGAAGAGGAGGAAGAAAAGGAAGAGGAGGAGGAAGAAGGAAGACCCTCGCTCCCCTTCGTCTTCCTCCCGTCGTCCGCGGCGGCAGAGAGCGCCGGCAGGAGCTTGCCCGAGGCTCGCGAGGTCAGAGCTGCCGCGGCCGTGGTCTCTGCCACCCAGCACAAAAAGGATTCGGCAAGGCTGTTGTTGTTGATGTTGTTTTTGCCGTCGTCGTCGTCGTCGTTTTTCTCGCCCCCGCCTTTTTTCTCGCCTCCGGTTCCGACAGCGCCGATCTCCAGCAGGAGCGCCGTCGCGAGCCCCACCGCCGCCCGCGTCGAGCGGTGCGCCAGGAAGGCCGCGCGGGCCCAGGAGTCGAGGCGGTTGATCGGAGGCGGGGAAGTGGGACGGATTCCGTCTTCCGCTTCTTCTTCCTCTCCCTGTTCCTTTTCGCTCAACAGCCAAGACGCCGGCGGCGGCCGCGCTTCAGAAGAAGAAGAAGAAGAAGGAGACGAAGCAGCAGCGGCAACCAGAGCCTTTCTCACCGCCACGCGCCCTTGGTTGGAAGAGAGCCCCTCAACCACGCCCTTCCAGCACGCCTCGACGGTCCCTCGAGAGCAGGCGGCCGCGACGGCGAGGAGCGTCTCGAAGTGGAGGAGGGGAAGAGGAGGAGGAGTCGTCGTCGTCGTCGTTGCCGCCGTTTCCGCCGCCGTTTCCGTCGTCGTTGCTTCCTTTGCGAAAAAGTCGACGACGAGACCGGCCGCCGTCGCGGAGGCGTCCGCGGCAGCTGCTGCGTCGACGATCGACGCAGCAGAGCGCAGCTCGTGCTCTACAGATCGCTCCGGAGGTTGCCCTTCCGAGCCGCCGCCGCCCCTCCCTCGCAGCGAGGACGAGACCGCCCTCGCCGCGGCCGCGGCG
>Ga0114918_10000976_pt1 | contig 25276 bp, 29 predicted proteins | sample LantaG_FD_87015 | JGI IMG/M metagenome (GOLD analysis project Ga0114918, IMG submission 87015) | Deep subsurface microbial communities from Baltic Sea to uncover new lineages of life (NeLLi) - Landsort_02402 metaG | ecosystem: Environmental > Aquatic > Marine > Oceanic > Sediment | place...
AGAGTGTCGGTCGAAACAAACGGTTCGAAACTCCTTCCAGTTATACATAGTAAAAGTAATCCATTGATATTTAGTAGAAGAATGTATAACTCTCTTCGTTATATTGTTGATTATAAACTGCCTTCGTCAGGAATGGAAAACTTTATGAAAGAAGAGGTATTTGTATCCCTGGCTAATATGGATGTAATTAAGTTTGTAATAGCAGACCAAGTGGATTATGATATTGCTAAAAATTTAGTACAATCTAAAAAAGAATGGCACACTCGAAAAGTGTTTAGTCCGGCTTTTACAGACAATACAAAGATATTTACTGGTTGGCCTAGAGAATTAGCTGAAAAAATGTTAGAAGATAGTGGTGTACTACAAGATGTCCAATATTCTCTTCAGTTGCATAAAGTACTTTGGCCTGAAGCAGTCGGTTCGGAAATGGAAAGATAAATTAAGGAAATAATTATGAGTAAATGGTTTGGTAAAGGTTGTGATAAACAATGTTGTAAATGGGAAGAAACGGAACGTACCGGCGGACCCGATTACAAAGAATCCTTTCCGACGTTGATATTCTGTAATCATAGCAAAAATTCAGACAACTTTGAAGGCAATTGCACTCCGACACTATGTCCGAAGAAGAAGAATAATGAGTAAAGGTTCGACTCGACGTCCTTGTCTAATTAGTCGTGAAGAAGAAAATATGAGATGGAAGTTAGCTTATGGAATAATAACTTTCAAGGAATATGAAAAATGGTATAAGCAGTACAGGAAGAAGAAATAATTTTTTATTCATTTTTAATCTCCTTTTAAAATTGGACGAGCTGCAGAATATCCATAAAGCAGCTCGTCCTCAGGAAAAGAAAGAAAATCGTAGTTCTAAATCCCTTCTTAAAGCATTTCAAATCATTTAGGCTATAATTAGCCACATATCAGAAGTAAACGCAGTACAAGCAGGATTAGGCCCCTTAAACGATGTGCTTATCCTCTTAATCATCCTTCGATTGTATAACTATTTAATTTTCGATGATATTTTCTATCATAGAATGGAAAAAATTCGACGTTGCATCTTCCAATCGTTCCGTCTATTCTAGCCCCCAACGTTACTATAATAAAACCGACATGTGCTGCTAATTTATTTTTGCGCATAAATCCAGTCTGATCTTGTAGGCAGTTATGTACTACTACATTCCCGGCTACATAACTATTATCGTCTTCAACCTCAAAATTATAAACAGATCCGGAAGATTTTCTCTTATACGATCTCGAAGGATTAATCTGTTTATGTACTACTTTTACACGAACAAATCCAGATTCGTCAGGTTCATACCAAGATCTTTTATATTCTGTCTGCTGTTTTTTTAATAATATCCAGTTAATATCATCCACATAATCAATCATATAAGTATCTTTATATTTATCTTTAAAACTTGTATTACAATAAGAAAATCCTCTTTCTAACTCATGTAATATAACTTTACCATCTTTAAATTCGATAGCATCAGGAATAAGTGGGCCTCCTACTGGTATAATTATAGCCCCCTCTTGTTTTTTCTTTTCACAAAATGGTTGAATATCATTAACAAAATGTTTATGTTTAGAATCTTTTTTATTTACTGGTTTACCGTTGATTTTATTTAAATGATCGAATCGTTTATTTTCTCTATTACGTTCGTGCCATGTTATAAATCCTTTTTTTCTTCGGTTTTCTGCTTGGATAGTTGAAGGATTACAGTTTTTACAATAATTCATATAATAAGGAGTTGTAGCACCACAGCCTTTGCAGTTTGTTGAGTTAATAAGAATAGTATCGTCTATTTCGATATCTTTAATGGCAATCCATTCTTTAACGTTATTTCGAATTACTAAAATAGGATGTTCTGAAGTAGCAGTAATTCTACTACCTGCGTCACGATAGTTTCCTTTTCTTCCAAAATGCAGTGTTACCCAATCGCCTGTGTATTTCCTTTTAAATAATTTAGTAACTTTTTTGTACCTATTTTTATGTGTCAGTACTGAATCGCCTACTTGAATTTGACAAATCTTTTTTAAACCTTGGTCTGTAGTAATACGAGCTTCGGAATGGAAGCAGCCCGCCATTATAGTTGTAATTTCTCGTGCATAATTTACATTAAATTTATGATAATGTCCTAGTATTAACATATGAGGTTTTTCTCCTCCTTGAAAAGACTCTACCATTTTTTGTCCGGGATAAGATAAAGCATATGCACAACCTCCTCCTGGATGCATGATTCGAACTTTTGTCTCACCCATGGGTTGTTTAAAAATAATATCTCGTTCTATATGTCCGAGGTGAATCATATCATCTCTACCAGCATCTTCGCAAACTTTTTGAATATACCAACCTACTTTTAATCCACTACTATCTTGATACCAACCTTCGTGACAAGTCCCGGTTATAAAATGAGTAGTTATGTTCTTACGTTGAGGATATACATCTGCTACATATTGTGCTTGATTATGTATACCCCAATTTTTAATCTCATATTTATTAAATCTAAATTCTCCGTCGATTATATTACCTGCATGAAATACGTCGGTAAGTCCTTGTCTTGCAAATTCATTATAAGCTGCTTCGAGGACATCGAGTCTTTCATTTTCGTTATTTAAATGAGTATCAGATACTAAACCAAATTTATACTCTTTACCTGTTAATCTACTTAATTCTAAAGGTTTTTGTTCCGGTAGTTGAGAAACTAATTGCCAACGATCATGGCCTTGATTTAGAATATTATATCCGTCGTGGTGAGAAAGATATTGAATTACTTTTTTCGTATTCTCTAAAGTTGCTTCTAATTTCTTTGCAAGTGAATCAGTTGTAAAGCCGGTTTTCTTTTTCCTTTGAATAAATTTAAGTGCATCAGATCTAACCATAGGATTAGAAGGATTAAAATCCTTATTACTTGTCTCAGGTTTAGAAATCCCTGTACATATCCCTGATATAGTAGAATGATGTACTTCGAACTTCTCTGCTATTTTTCTTAAACTTAAGCCTTTTTTTCTTTCTTCCCGAATTTTAGTTTTAGTAGCATCTGAGATGCGTGCCATGTTATTCCCTTCTAATTAAAAATAAATAGATAATTTCTTATCTTTATTATACTAAAGTAAGTTGCTTTATTTCAAACTTCCTTTATTTTTTCTAACTTTTCTACTGGCTTGATAGTGGACAATGACTGGATCTTTAATATCCTCCATCCGATCAAAAATCTTACAATACTCTCCCGGCAACGGATGAAAATGTCCGTTTAATACTTTTTCAAGAGAACGTTGATCCCAAACACGAGGATGTTCTTTACATTCTTGTTCCCACCGCTCAACAATTTCTTTGACTTTTGTATTGTTTTTCAAAAAGATTGTACCACTAAGTACTTCGAATCCGTGTGCACTTTTTCTATAACAGGAACGATCGAAGACATATACTCCAACATCTATATAAGTTAGTGTACTCCAATTATCAAATAATTTTGGATATCTTAAAAACTCTGCATCGCAGTCTACATATACAACAGATTTATCAGGATGTTTTTCTAACATTTGTTTAAGAAACGTAGGTTTGTAACCAGTATTCTTATACCAATCTCCTAAATTTTCTATTGCTCGGACATCATAAGGAATCTTAAATTTATTAAGAGAAGCAACAAGTGTCTTAGCTTTTTCTTCATAAAGAGTGTTACGAGTGTAGTAAGCACAAATAATATAGTGCATTATATTTCCTTTATTTGTTCTTCAATAGAAGGAATAGATAAAAATGAATTTAATTCCTTAACAGTTGACAAAGTTCGATTAATATCACTATCTGCAACAGTTTTATTTATTTTTAGATCTAAATTAAACCGTTCATTTAACAAACAAAGTAATTCATATTTGTTAACAGAATTCGAAAATACATGATAAATACCTTCTTGATATAAAGCTTGGTCTACTATTTGACTACAAATTTTAGCATACTGTTTCGTAGTAATCCCGTTCCATAAGTGATTAGAAAATCCATTTACTTCTTTTCCTTTCTGTGAGTTTACCCAAGAGATTAGACTGACATTTTTATGAAGTTCTTCTCCTATAATACTTGTCCTTATAGTCATACAATTTATAGGCTCACCTAAGGATTTTGTTTTACCATAACTATCGGTACAATCGTGTAAAGAATCTTCTGTGTAATTTCCGTCTGCTCCAGAAAAAACACAATCTGTTGTGATATGAATAAGTTTACAATTTATTGCCTTACAATGCTCTGCCAAAATTCTTGGAAACATTGAATTCGTTTGAATCGATCGAGGAATATTTTTTTCTATAAATGGTTTAATTACTCCTATACAATTTATTATATAGTCACAATTAGGAATATCCTTTAACTTACTTTGTTCTAAATCAAACAAAAATTTGTTTTTACCGTAAGAAACTTCTTCATTTCTATAAGATAAGTATACGTTATCTTCGCTATACTTTTCTAAGAAATACTTCCCTACTGCACTTCCTAACATTCCTGTACTACCAAGTATTACTATTTTCATTTTTCTTTTCCTTCAGTAAATAAACTAATTTTCCAACTATTAAATTCTTCTGCTAAACAATCTGTTTTCCAATCCTGTTTTTCGGCTTTTCCTATTACATCCAATATATAATTACAAGCCGTATTTCTAATCCCGTTTAAACCATGCGTTAATTTAAGTAAAGATAAATCTTGTTCTTCTCCTTTTCGTGCTTTTGATTCATTATACCAAATATGAGTATTTAACTGAGCTAATACAATTATAGCTCTAATTAATTCTCCCGACACTTTTATTTTATCTTCTTCGACAAGCAAATTTAAATCGTGAACAATATCATCCATATCTTTAGCATATTTATCTTTGTGTTCTAAAATAAAAACTTCTTTTAATTGTTGAATTGATAATCTATCGATTAATTCAGCAAAAGAAGGAATCCATTTTCTTTTTGACATTTTAAACCTTTCTATTATCTTTGTACCATTCTATTGTTTTTTGAATTCCAACAACCAACGAAATTTTAGGATAAAAATTAAACAATGTTTTAATTTTATCTATATTTATCAATCTTTTAGGTATCATCGTAGGTTTTGTTGTATCGTATTGTATGTCTGCTTTATAATTTAATACTTTTAAAATAGTTTCTAAAGTTTCGGCAATACTATAAGCTTGACCACTTGCAAGATTGATAATATCAAAGTTTTCTACTTTTTCTGCTATTAAAAGAATTCCATCAATAAAATCGGAAATATACATTAAATCTTTTCTATCGGTTCCGTCTCCCCAAACTTCTAAAGGATCGTGTTTTTCTATTCCTCTTCTAATCAATGCAGCAGTGGAATGTGACGTACTCCAATCGAAATCATCATAATCTCCATATAAATTTCCTGGTCGAACAATAATAGTTGTCGTGGGATTTTTAATTTTTTTTGAATACATTTCGCACAGAATTTCAGAAAATCTCTTCATCGAACCTACACAAAAATATTTATCAAATAATTCTCCTACACTATCTTCTTCTTTAAGAGGAAAATCTGATAAAGGATAAACTGTATTACTGCTAATAAATACAAATTTTTGTACTTTTGCTTTGTGTGCAGATTCTAACATATACGAATTCATAACTACATTGGGCGTAACATGTACTAACGGAGTTTTGATCATTGCCGATGCTCCCGATGTATTAGCAGCACACATAAAAACGATCTGTTGATCTTTACAAATATCGGAACAAAACTCAGAAGAAGTTAAATCTCCTTTAAACCAATTAACATTCTTATTTTTAATTTGAGGAGGATTGATATGGTAGGTTGCAGTTACATTTGCTCCTAAATCTAAAAGATAAGTAATTAAATTAGATCCAACAAAACCAGCTCCGCCCGGTACAAGAACATTTTTTCCTTCAAAATATGTTTTATTCATTGAAATAATTCTTTCTTTTCTTGTATTCATCACTGTTATTTACAAACCATTTCCAAGTTTCGGTTAAACCGTTTAATAAAGAAGTACTCGGATTAAAATTTATTTTTTCTATAGCTAAAGATATATCCATAACTCTTTTTGGAAAACCGGAAGGTTTGGTAGTATCGAATTCAAAGTTAAAATCAATTATTTGATGTAAAGTCTCTACCAATTCTCTTATAGTAATCCCTTGCCCACTTCCAAGATTAACAAATTTTCCATCTGTTCCGTAGTAAAGAGCTTGAAGAATTCCCTCCGCCACATCCTTACTGTATGCAAAATCTCGAATAGCTAAACCATCTCCCCAGATTTTAACAGGATCTTCTTCATTAAGTATCCTTCTCATTAAAGTAGGTATCACCATAGCATTTGCTGGATCAAAATTATCTCCAGGACCGTAAATATTAGCGGGTCTAACGATAGCAAAATTCTTCAATCCGTATTGAACACTATATGCCTCTATCTGCTTCTCAGCCATTCTTTTAGCCCAACCAGGAAACATATCCATAGGCTCTCCTGTTAAATTTTCGTCTTCCTTAAACACCTCCGAACTAGAATAAGCACCTACAGAACTTGTGTAGACAACTTTTTCTACTTCATTAAGCCTACAAGCTTCAAGGACATTTGTGTTCATCATAAGAATAGGAACGAAGAAACTTGAAGGTTTCTCTTTTGTTACTTTTACCGAACCTTTGATTCCGGCTACGTGGAACACAAAATCTTTGTCCTGAGTTATTTCCTTGCATCTTGGAAAATTTGTCAGGTCTTCATAAATATATTTAGCTCTCGGATCGATTTCTATTTTATCTAATGAAACACTAGTAACAATAGCTCCAGCATCACATAGCAATTCTACAACTTGTCTTCCGATAAGTCCTGTTCCGCCCGTTACTAAACATCTTTTTCTTCTGAAATTACTTAAGAAATTTTCTGATAACATACTTTCTTTTCCTTAAAAACTTTTACTTTCTCCGCCATCTACTGTAATACAAGCTCCATTAATATATCTAGCTTGAACTGAACATAAATAAGTAACAAGATATGCCACATCTTTGGGAGTACCCATTCCAGTACATAAATGACCTGGGGCTACAGAATTAAACGTAATCCCTTCATACTTTCCAGCAAGATTTTTCATTAAACTTATTTCAGCTGCTTTCGCCATATTAAACCAAGGTCTTCCGCCAGATTCTTTTCCGTATATGGAAGCTATTGTAACAACTCTTCCCCAATTTTTAGTTCTCATATATGGTAAACAACGCATCGTTAATTTTCTAGCAACACCAGCATTTTTTTCATACACCTCGTCCCATTCAGTAAATTCCTCATAATTTTCTGTACCCCAACGACCGCCTCCTCCTACATTATTAATAAGAATATCGTACTTGTTGCTTAAAAGTTCTATATTATCTTTTTCAACGTCAAAAATAATTCCTTCAGTCCTTGAACAGATGTCAACAATACAGCCTTCTTTTTTGAGGGATTGAGCAATAGCTTGACCTATTCCTCGACTGCCTCCAGTAATCAAAGCTGTTTTATTTTCTAATTGAAAATCCATCCTATCCTCTACGTAAACTAAAAATATTTAAATTTAATTCTGTAGGTGTACAATACAAAATTCCTCGATATTTTAATCTATCACAACTATTAGTATTTCTAACAGTATCAAGAACAGAATCGTTTACTATAAGTTCTTTAACCTTATATATAGTTTCTTCTGTATGAATATCACAAGTTTCTCTGGTGTTGATATAAAAATAAAAATCGCCGATATCGTCTAAACTCTGCATAAGTAGCGGAAAACTTAAAGGCCAACCGTCATAACAGCAATGACCTAAACCACTACAATCAAAATCATGTATACAAATCACGCAATTTGAAAATCCTTTTAAAGCTTTTAATTCATTAAGTACAACCCATTTTTCATTTGCAGGAAGGTCGGGGTCATAAAAATGAGCGTCTAAAAAGAAAAACACTATATCTTGTCGACCGTCTTTTTTGTACTTTTCTATATAATCCTTTAAAAATGAGCCACTAGATTGTTTCTTAATACATACATTTTGTCTGTCTTTATTATATTCTCTTGCTATCGATAAATAATCGTCATTTATATCGCAAGAAAAAACATTATTCCAATGAAAAGAATGATATCTTACATTTACTCCTCTAAAAGAACCGGTTTCTACAAAATCAGAAATTTCATATTTATCTCTAAAAAGTAACATTTGTTCTAACGATTTTTTATCTACCCAACACATTTTAAAAAGGACCTTTAAATTTATTAGTATGACTATAAAAATTTTCTTTAGTTAAATCAGATTCTTCAAGTTTTAACATTTTTTCTACTTCTCTAATAATAGTTACAGCATTAGGATAAAAAGCGTCTTCCAAATGTCTCGCAGTAGGTATAGGAGTATGAGCAAACCCTATTCTACTTATAGGATTTTGTAATGTTGTCATACATTCGTGATATATTTGATCCGAAAGTTCTGCCCCGAATCCACAGTATGCCCAATCGTTATCTGCTATTATACAATTTTTTGTTTTTTTAACCGAATCAACAATTGGAACTATATCTATTTCTGATATACATCTAGAATCTATTATTTCTACTGTAATTCCATGATTTTTAAAAAGAATGTCGGCAGCTTTAGTTGCTTCGACATTCATCCATGAAGTAGCTACAATAGTAATATCTTTTCCGTCCCTGAGTTTATCACACTTATTTAAAGGTTCTTCAAACAATTCTTCTTCCACTTCTCCTTCTTGCCAGTAAAGCCAACGATGTTCAATAAATATGACAGGGTCATTACTTCTAATAGCAGATACTAACATTCCTTTAGCATCTTTAGGAGTAGTAGGCATTACGACTTTAAGTCCTGGAATATGTGCGAACAAGGATTGTAAAGATTTTGCATGTTGACAACCTTGTCCCCAACCTCGTCCTACAATTAATCGAATTACTATAGGTAATTTAAGATTTTTTCCTGTGATATATCTAAAGTTAGCTATGTTATTAAAAAGTTGATTAATAGTTAACAAAGCAAAATCTACTCTGATATGAATTAAAATAGGTTTCAAACCATTAATAGAAGCCCCTAATGCCATTCCAGTAAGAGCATCCTCAGACAAGGGCGTATCAAAACAACGTGATTCTCCAAATTTTTCTATTAATCTTTCTGTCGAACCAAAGATTTTTTTATGGTCGGGAACACCTATGCCATAAATAAATATTTTATCATCTTGCAACATCTCTTGATAAATAGCATCATTGATAGCTTGACAGTATGTTGTAAGAATTTTACTCATAGTATACACCTTTTTCTAATTCGACAAGATCAGAGAAATCGGCTATTTTAGCTGCCTCTAAACTTTTTTGAATTCTTTGGTTTAAAGTAGTTTCAATATCTATAGTATCGTTAGAATTTAACTTTTTTCTAAACGAAAGAACTGGATCTTCTAATCGATTTTTTTCTCTATAACCCGCAGAAAAATCTTCGTTTATTCCTACATGTTCCAAGTGCCTATAATATGAAAATTCTATAAATCCCGGAAAGTTTTTCTTTCTCATTCGATTAAGAATATCTATTGTATCTTTATAAATTTTATCTGCTTCTACTTCGAAGCTTTCACAAGTTATGAGATAGAAATTTTTAATTATATCTACTAAATTTTTATACCCGTGTCTTTTATTAGCCGGTGTGTGTACAGCTAAATTATTGTTTTCACATACAAATAAAATTGGAAGTTCGTAAAGACAAGCTATGTTAATACTTTCCCAAAAACAACCTTCATCAACTGCACCGTCTCCAAAAAATACTGCGGTTATCTTTCCGTTATCTAAAAATTTATTAGCAAAAGCTATTCCTAAAGCAACAGAAATATTACTTCCTACAATTGCCGAAGAAGAGATATATCCTTTATCTATATTTGATAAATGCATAGAACCGGATTTACCTTTACATATTCCTTTTTCTTTTCCGTACATTTCTAAAAAGAATCCTTCAATATCTTCCGTTTTAGAAAGATAAAGAGCATGCGAACGATATGTGCCAAGCACTTGGTCTTCTTGATTAAGAGCTTGACATACTCCAGCAGAAATAGCTTCGCTGCCTTTAGACATATGCATCGGAGTTTTCATTCCGTCTTCATGATAATATTCCTGGATAACTTCTTCGACTTTTCTAATCAAATATAACTTTTTGTACAAACTATTATTTATGTCCAATTTGACTTCTCCAGAAATTTAACGTATCTTTTAAAGTAATGTCAAAATTTATTTCTGGTTTCCATCCAGTAAGAGTCCTAAATTTATTTGAACAAGGTATTTGTAACGTAACGTCAGAAGGTCTTATTCTATCAGAAGCAACTTCTATCGAAATTTTTCGAGAACAATCAGAAAAATTAAGTAATTTATCTAACATATCTTTAATAGTCATCGTAACATCGCCGCCAATATTATAAACTTCTCCGGCAATACCTTTATCAATTAATAACCAATATGCTTTAACTGCATCTCGTACGTCCATGAATGTTCTAATACTATCTAAATTACCGACTTTAATAATTGGTTCTTGTAATCCTGCTTCTATTTTAGCTATTTGTTTAGCGAAGGAAGATACTACAAACACAGAGCCCCGTCTTGGTCCAGTATGTGTAAACAATCTCGTTCTTATTGTTTTTATTGCATAAGATGTCCAATATTGATATCCTAACATATCTTCGCCAACTTTTGAAACTGCATACTGAGAAGCCGGCTTAAACGGACAATCCTCTTTTATAGGAGTGTCTTTTTCTTCTACTTGACCATAAACTTCTGAAGAAGAACATATATGTACGATAGGATCATAATTTTCAACATCACGTATAATTTTTATAGCTTCTAAAAGATTACAAGTTCCGATTATATTTGTATCTAACGTAGCCGTCGGAACATCGAAACTGTATGGGACATACGATTGAGCAGCTAAATGAAAAATAACATCTGGTTTATTTGTATTCATAACTTTATACATTGAAGAAAAATCTGTTAAATCTCCATAAACAAATTTAACTTTATTAACTAAATGTACTATATTTTCTTTTGGAGATCTCCATCTAGTTAATCCAATAATTTCCACATTAGATTTTGTCAATAAATAATCTGCTAAATGACTTCCGACAAATCCTGTTATTCCAGTTATTAATACTTTCATTTTAATTTCTCTTAAAAATCTGATTATCTATAATCAACATGCCAAGGATTCCACATGTCCCAAGGTTGACGATAATCGTCTTTTATTGCTTCAGGTAATAACAGGGTCGAATAGTATAAAACAATAGTATCTTCTTCTAAGCTCATAAATCCGTTATAATATCCTGAAGGAATATGTAGTATTTTTGGATCTCGTGCTGATAAAACAAATTTTTCCTGTTTTGTTGTATCTTCCATATTTACAGTACCAAATAAAGCCGTGCCTCTAACAACATAAACATACTTTTCTTCTATTTTATGTCCATGCCATGCTCGAATAACGCCTCTACAATGATTTTCTGTATGATAAAATCTTTTAATCCCGGCTTTAGAAAAATCAAAATTATCGATAAACTTTAATTCGCCCCTATCATCTATTGCTCTACCGCCTTTAAATATTTCCATTTCTTCTCCTAAAAATTAAAATAATGTTTGTTTAAATAATATTCGTTCGAATAAATAGGATCGTCTAAATTTTTAATCCTGTTTTCTTTTACAATCGTAAGTATTTCATCGATTCCTTCTTCTAATGTATATGAAGCTTTCCAACCTGTGTTTAAAATTTTATCATTTTTAACACGATAGTTTCTTAGATCTTCAAATTTTCCGTCAGTATATTTAACAGATGTTTTCGGCAATTGTGTTTGAATAGCTTTAGCTATATCACATATTTTGTAATTCTTACAAGATAAATTATATAACCCAGAAATATTGTTTTTAATACAATGAACAATAGCGGTTGCTACATCTTTGACATGTAACAACGGTCTCCATTGTTCTCCTCCAAATACAGATAATTCTTCTCCTAATGCAGCTTTCTTAGATAGTATATTTGAAACTAAATCAAATCGTAATCTCGAATGTTGATCTCCTACACCGAATAAAGTACCTAATCTAAATATCAAAGGATTATTTGCATATTTAAGCACACTTTGTTCTGCAGATAATTTAGTTTCGGCATAAACGGAAAGCGGATTTGTCAAGGAATCTTCGTCTAGTAGCTCGTTATTTATACCGTACACTGAACAAGTCGAAGTAAATATAATTTTACCGGTATAATGTTTAGCCAACCATTTAACACAATCTTCATTAATAGTCTGAGTTAAAAAAGGATCTACAGCACAAGCTCCGTCTCCTACAATAGCTGCTAACCAAATGATTATATTGTATTTTGGAAGTAAATCAAATAGTTTTTTTCTATTCCTAATATCTCCGTAAATAAAAGGAACTTGTTTAAGAAACCGTTGTTCGTACATTAGATTATCGTATACGGTTACGTCGTAACCGTTTTGAATAAGACTATCGGCGAGATGTCCGCCAATATATCCTGCACCTCCGACAAGTAAGATTTTTTCAACCATTATAAATTTTTCCTAAGTAATTCAATATCTTTTTGTAATTCGTTTTGTATATCCGGACTATTATAAGCCGGACTAGATATTTTTACATCTTCGTCCCGATCTCGCATTACTTCATCTTCCTCCGGCCAAAAATGTTCTATTAATATATCCACAGGTCTTTCAATTCCTACCGTCTTACCGTAAGCTCGAATATAATTATCCGAATGTGCTGTTGGAGAAAACCGACCTAAGATATCGTATATTTTTCTTGATAAAATTGGACAGGCATTAATTACAGTACTGTTAACTCCTTGTACATTAGATCGAAGAACTATAGCTTGTCCAGTATAAGCTTCGATTAAATCGTCCCAATGCATCGTTTTAATAATACAATCGTCTGCTACAGCAAAAATAAATTCTCCTACAGAATGTTTACACAATTCGTTATGATATTCGTTAAGATGAAGATATCGATGTCTAGGTCCGACGAATACTCGAACATCTAATTGTTGAAGAACTTTCAATTGTAAGAACTTAACTATACTGACTATATCATCGTCGTCGAACCGTATAAGAACTTCGATACGATCTCGAATATTAACCGTTTCAATAATAGAACTCAAGGCTTTTTCTATCAAATGTACACGAAGTCTTGTTGGAATAATAATAGAAACTAATTTATTAATTTTAACCACCTTTCTTTGCAGGTTGTTTTATCCAAACCTCGTTCTAAAAAATAATTTCTACTATTAAAAGAATCATAATTTACAAATACTTCTTTTATTTTTTCTATAAAATTATTAACTACTTTTCTGCCCCAAGGTCCGTCTTTCCAATCATAATATATTCCTACATTAGTAGCAACAATAGGCAATCCACAAGCCGCTGCTTCCACTCCAGCTAAATGTAATGTTTCCGTATTAGAAGAACAAACTAACATCTTACAACTATTAATTATTTCAAGAAGCTTCGAATGATTGACTTTATTAAAAACTTTAACCCTTGGATGATTGATCGTAAAATTGTCCTTCATTACTAAACAAAAATTATAATCGGTTTCATTTATTAACTTTAATATCTTATCAAACCCTTTAACTTTATTAGTAGACCCAATAAATAAAATGGAATCTTCTAATATACTTAATTTACTTCTTAACATTTGTTTATCGGGGAAAGGCATAAAAAAGTCAAAATCGGTTCCGATAGGAATAACTTCTGTTTTTACATCTATTTCATTTACATATTTTGAATGAATATAAGGAGAGTTACATACAACTAAATCAGAAGTATTACATACTTTAAGTTGCTCCTCATACTTAGCACCTGTATAACAATCTTGTAGATAACAAATAGTTTTCGTTTTTAAATTTAAAGGACGAAAAAAAGTAGCATTTCTAATAATATAATCGGGTATGCCTTTTATTTTGGCTTCGTTCTCAACAAACTCGGCTAGTCCTGCAAATGTGTTTGTTTTCCCTATAGTCTTTGCTTCAAGATTAGGAAACCATTCAAGCAAGTCGTGCCAGAACGTTTCCACACCTGGAATACAAGTTAAACAATTATTTACTAACCATCCTTTCATGAAGAACTTTCGTTTATTAAATTTTGTACCATTTGATTAGCAGTTAATCCAGTAATTTTATCTATTAATAGTGAAGGTTCGTTTCTTGAGTATACTGTTAGACAATTTAGATGTCCTCTCCAAGTTCCTAAGGCATCTTTAACATAAAAAACTTTTGTTTTCAAACCCATTTTTACACCCATAAGATAATCTTCGCCCATACAATTAATAAAATCCCCACATTCTCTTTTTAAATCCATTCTAAAAAGATAACATATTCCGGTAATACATTGAAGAAAGCTGAGTTGAATAAAATTTTCTACTATTCCGGGAACTAGTCCTTTAAAATTAACTCTCTTTATATTTTTTTCGCCGTATGTATTAGCACCATTTTGATACCTTATGGAAAAAGAAGAAAAAGATAAACCACATTGTGGATGTTCTTTTAATGCTGTTACAAGGGCATCAAAAACTGTAGGGCTATAAAGATTGTCTCCAGATATCCAAGTGCCAAATTCTCCTTTTGCATAAGAAAAACCTAAGTTAAGTGCAGATCCAGTTCCTCCGTTTTCTTTATAATAATAATGTACTCTACTATCGGAAGTACTAAATTCTTTTAATACTTCAGAACTTCCGTCAGTTGACCCGTCGTCTACAATGATAAGTTCAAAATCATGATATGTCTGAGTTTGTATACATTTTAATGTTTCACGAATCCATTCAATTTGATTATAAACAGGTAACACAATTGATATCATTATACAAATCTCAATAAATACATAACAGAACAATCCCAACCATATAAACCAGTGGATTCTCTAAAAATTTCTTTTGACACATCTGGATTTATTGGATACTCTCCTAATTTTTGATACCATATATTTCTTTTAACAAAGAAGTTCTCCCACTCTTCAGGTTTCATAATAGTACAATGCAAACGATGTTCTTTATTTGCCACATGGATAGAACAGAGATGAAAATCACTTATGTATTCTATATTATCCCAAACTGGTTTTTGATGATCTCTATGAATATGTTCTAAAAATTCAAAAGAAGTTGATAAATTAAAAGCTTTATGTAATCTAGTATCAGTTATAGGAATAGAAAGATCGCATACTGCAACTTTTTTATTATTACAAACAATATTTTTTAAAAGTTCCTCCGCTCCTTCAAATGAATAAGCTTCAAAGAAATCATCTTCGTCTAAAGCTTTTTGTAAAAATCCTACGCCGGCACCTAAATCAATAACTTTCAATTTCTTTAAATGTTTCACAGTAAATAATGTTTTGATGTATTTTCTAATTCCGACACTAGCCGATTCGTTGACTGAAGGAAGAATACCCGAAGCATCTACAGATAAATTCTGCGAACCGTCGGTACCATAGAGCTTACCTCCGTATTCAAAGAAAAAAGAATGAAGATCTGTTGTTTTAGGTTCTAACTCAAACATTTCTGATATACCTCCACGTATTTTTGGGCTACCTTTTCAAAATCATATAAAGCATTCGCCCTATCACTAACATAGTTTGCTACCATGTCGTAGAACAATTTATCGTCTTTTAATTTTTTCATTAATGCAGCATATTTATTAACGAAATCAGATCTTACACACATGTCGGACATATCGCCAAGAACTTCAATCTGTGCTTGTGGCCATTTTGGCGAACCTATATGTGACACTATAGGTTTTCCATGAATCATCGCTTCAGCTACAGTACATCCAAAAGTTTCGCCTACACTATTACTATGACAATAAACATCAAACGTATTATACATTCTCGATATCTGCATCTCATCAACAGTCGGATCTAGGAATATAATATTTTTAATCTCCAATCGTTGAGCATCACTCCGGGCACAACTATGAGGAGCAGCGTATAAAAACACTGTGGTATCGTCCTCAATCATACGATAAGCTTCCAAATTAATTGTTGAGTAAATCATTTTAGAAGGTCTACCAAATCTTCCATAAACAAATTTATCTTTTATATTTAATTCGTCTCTCATATTATCAACAGTAACAGGTCTTCTTATTGGATTAGGAATAACTTCATAAGGTACGTTTATATTCTTACCTTCAATCATTGTATAAGAAGGGAAAATTCGATAATCTGCTTGTGTTTTTGTAAATCCATGTAGATTTGTTTCAATAATTTTAAAATTAAACTTCGTTGTATCGAATCCTGGTAATTCCCAAGTACTATTTCCCGGACGATGAACATTAAGAACATCTAATCCATAATTATTTAAAAGACTAATATCGTCAATTTTTATTAATTCAAAATCTTTTGTATAATTATTAAATCTTGAATATATAGGAACATTTTTATCTAATCCCGGACTCCATCCGGGAATTGATTGATCATTATAAAAAAGTACTAATTCATGAGGTGAACAAGTTGCTAAACCTCTTACAAGATTTTCAATCACTTTTGACGCTCCGCCCATACCAAAACTAATAAAATGGCCCATTTTCATGCGTCTTTTTCTCCTTCTTGAATATGATATACAATTGAATCAAATACTGTAATATGTTTTTTCCTTTTCATTACAGAATTTTTATAGAAAAAATATTTATCGCCTGATTCTACAAACTTTGTTTGATGTTTTCCAATCCCACCTACGTATATGTTGCCTTCAGGATATCCTCCTGATTTTACGAAATCTTCTTTATAAAAAGCGCAAGGCATAAACGTACCTCCTTGCTCGACTTTGTCACAACTTACTTCTTTAACATAATTTAAAAACCCTATCCTATTAAACTCATATGGACGTGTGCCGAAATTTTTTGATACCGTATGAGGTTGACCAGAAAATAGTTTTCCCGATTCTACAAGTCTCGAACAGGGGATAGTATTTTTATCTAATTTTGAAACTAGATTTTCCAACCAATTCGGACTAAAAGACATATCAGAATTTACAAAGACAAGAATATCTCCTTCTGCTGTTTTTCCGCCAAAATTCCAAGCCCGATAAACTCTATTTAAATAAAAGTCGTCCGGATGCGAGTCTCTGTAAATAACATGATTAATATTTTCAGATTCTAGTTTTTCGACGATTGTTGGCGTCGGATCATTAGCAACAATCAGATAATTAACTTTTGTATCTCGAATTCCTCTCATCATGAAATCAAGATATTCAACAGATTTATATGTCATTCCAATAATTGTAATCATTTTACACCGTAAATGTATCGCATCCATTGATTTTTTGCATAACACTTATTATCAAATTGAGCTGTACGTTCTAATAACGTTCCTTCGAAGATGTTATTAAGTTCTTCTTCAGTAAATACATGCCAAACGATTTTATGAAGCCCCTCTTCTAATGAACATATATTAAAATGATGGAGAAACTTTCCTCCGGGTTTTAATTTCTTGTAAGTCTGTCTCAAATATTCTTTAGTGATATCCAAAGGCGTGTGTATAAAAACAGCTGCTGTAAAAATCAAATCGATACTATTGTCAGGAATAAAAGAAAGATCGCAATTTTGCACAACAAAAAGTTCTGCATTATTTATTTCCGCTTCTTTTAAAGCTACATTGCCTATATTAACTATAGTCTCCGAAACATCGACACCTATGTATTCTTTAACAAATTTAGTAAAATGGGCAGCATATAAACCATATCCACAACCTATTTCAAGGACTTTCCAATCTTTACCTTCTTCTTTTATATCAAAGAAACCTTCTCTATGGTTATCTTGGTGAATTCCTGAAATGGCTCCTATAGCAGATAATGAAGCATCTAAAATAGCTTCGTCGTCTCTTCTTTTACATAAATCTTCAGTATATTTATTTCCACATCCGAAATAACAACCGGTCGACATAGCAGCTTCCCAATTTTTCTTTTCGTCATTCATTTCGAAGTTCCTCATAAGCTTTTGTTAATTTAAACTCTTCCCAATTACACGTAAGATTTCTATATTCATCGTACGTTAGTTTTTGTGGTTTTTCAATCACATTATATCCTTCAGGAGTTCCGTTTGGATAATAATCCGGCGGAACAAGATAAATATCTAATGTACGTTCATCTATCAACCTATCAAGAGGATCGCCATGTTGTCCATACGATTTATAAGTTAAATATTTTTTTACAATTTGTAATTTTGAAGCAAATCCATAATGAACTAAAGGCCATTTACTTTCTGGTTTAAAAACATTTTCCATTCCAATAGGATACTGTCTTTGATGAAGACGTTTTACAGGAGAATAATGTAATTTCCCATTATTTTTCCAAAATACCGTATGCCATAAACCATTAAATCTATTATCGGCTCTATAATATGCCGGATGTCTCCATAAATTTACATTGTGCAAAAAACTACCGTCGTGTCCTCTCGATTCGATATCGGCAAGGTAATCTTTTGCATTTTCGGTCATATACTTACTAAGTTCTGTATCGCCGTCTATCCAACCTATCCAGTCCGGGTTTGTTTTTAACACAAGATCCAACAATTTCTGTTTATGAAAAAGTTCAGCATTGAATTCTCTTAATTCTCCGTGTATAATATTTTTCTCTTCTGTATATTGTTTATACACTTCTTGAGAACCGTCGGTCGAACAATCATCGTAGATATATATATCGTCTGCCCATCTTTTACAGTTTTCTAAACACCTTACTAAATTTCCTGTTTCGTTCTCATTGAATAGTTGTAAAAAAGCTACTAATCTCATAATAAATTTTTCCTTCCTATATGTACACAACGCCAAACCCAATTAGGACCTTTTCGCATTTCAAAATCTTGCAGTATATAACCGCCACTATTTTCTACAAGCATTTTCACTTCGTTTACTGTTCTTAAAACTCCTCCCATCATTTCAGCACCTAACATATCAATTTCTGAAAGTTGTGCTACAGAATTATCGACCTTAGCTTGAGCATACTGTATTGCTAATCTACCGGTTGATTTAAGACTTCTGATAACATTTTTTAATTGGTCTTTAAAATCATCGTTATTCATATGTTGTGATACTAAATGAGAAATACAAACATCAAAAAAATTAGACGGCAAATCATCTAAAGTAGAATGTAACCAATATCCTTTTATAACATTTTGAATTACTTTCATAGCTTCTTCACAAATATCCAACGCATAAACATTTATTCCAAGTTTATTTAACTCTTTAATATCTTTTCCAAGCCCTACGCCAATTTCTAATATATTAGTATCAGGAAGTAAAAATTTTTGAATTCCTAAACTTTCCCACATTCCGGGACCTCCATCATCAGATTTAAAAGCACAAGAGCCCGGATATTGATGTTTCTCTTTCCACCAATTTACTACTTCAATACTTGCCATTATAATTCCTTTAATCTATATCTACGCTTCTCACACGATCTGCAAACGTATTAAACATGTTTTTCAATTTCTTTTTACTTAAATTTTTAAATGTTAATGAAGGTTCTCCAATTTTCATAATAGGATTAACAATATCGTTTTCTTCCTTATAAAAATTATTATCTATAGCAATCTCTCTTAATTTAGTTCCTTTAAAAGGATAGAAAAAAGAAATAGTAGGGTTACTAACTCCAGCTCTACGATTAAGTTCAATTGTTTTTTCATACAAATCCGTTGTATAAAAAGGAGTTCCTATCATATTAAAAGACATTGTTCGAATGCCGACAGTTTTAGCCAATGTAAAAGCCCTCACAATATCTTCAACAGAATCAGATCTGTTTAATACATGTTTTCTATATTCCGTATCGCCTGATTCAATCCCTATTGAAAGACTTACACAACCCGCTTCTTTTAATAGTTTAATTTTTTCATCCGTTATTACCTTAGGATGACAAGCTGTTGTAAAAGGTAAACCTATTTCTTTTTTATACTTATCAACAAATTCTTGTAAAAAACTTATAGAAACTAACAAAAAATTCTCATCACAGAATTTAAAAAATTCTAAATTATACTTATTTTTCAAATACTTTAATTCTACTATAGCTCTATCAATAGAATACCGTTTTAATTTAAATAAATGACCTTCTTTCTTGTACAATTTTTGACAATAAGCATTTATGCAGTAAGAACATTTGTTTGGACAACCCCAAGTAATCATGTAATCACCGCCTCGTAGGATCTTACCATCGAACGGTTTTAGAAAATCTCGAGCATCAAAAATTGACCAATCTAAATATGGAAGATCATCTAAAGACTCCTTCATGGGTATTAATTTATTACGAATAATTTTATTATTACGTTTAGTCCATATGTTACTTAATTGATATAAATCATCCTTTGCTGCAAATGCAGTAAGGAAATTTTCAAAAGCTAATAATCCTTCACCTACACAAACATAATCGGCTCCTTGTTGAAGAGCTTCTTCGGGCGAAATAGTTGTATAAGCTCCTCCCCAAATAATTGTTATTTTAGAATTATATTTTTTTATGTACCTAGATACTTTTTCAGCTAAGATATGTTGACCAGATATTACACTAAATGCAACTATGTCAGGTTTACGTCTTTTAAGAACCTCTATTACAGTATTTTCTAAAGGTGCTTTAATTTTTGTAAAATTATAACTACTAAAATCTACAGGTGCTACAACATTTACACTTCGAAGTTTTTCAAGATAATTATAAGTATCAAACTCGTGTTCGGTATATCCAATATCGAAAAGGCTAGTTTGAAAACCTGCACGTTTTGCAATAGCAGAAAGCATCGCAACACCGATAGGTTTCATTCCAAACCCACCTTCATATCTAGGTCTAACAAAAAGAATATTCATCATAACTTTTCATGTAAAATTTTAATTATATTCGCCGAAGTTGTTCCGTTTCCTAACCATTCAATTTTTCCAACTTTTGTACAAAAAACATAATCAAACCAATCAAATGTAAAATCTTGAAAATTAGTATTTTCTACATCTAACATATAAGAACAATTGTTATCTACTGATTGAGGACGTTCTGTAAAATCTCTGGGTACTATAACAGGAGTACCCAATAAAGCTGCTTCTTCTTGTGCTGTGCCTGAGTCTGATATTACAAACAAAGAATCATATTGTAATCTAAGAAACTCTTTATACGACATTAACGGGATAACTTGTATTTTTGCTTCGATAAGATCTTTTTCAAGCTTAAATTGTTTTATATAATCAAAAGTTCTTTTAAACTCTAACATTTTAACTTCAACGCCGAATTTTTTCCTACATTTATCTACAAAAGCTATAATATTTTGTAATCGTATTTTTGATTTAAAATTTTCCGGTCTATGTATATCGACAAGTATTAAATCATTCTTTTTACATAAGTATGAAAAATCTTTTAATATTTTTAAACAAGGTTCAACAATTGTATTGCCAACTACATATATATTCTCTTCGGGTATTCCTTCTTTTAAAGCTTGCTTCTTATAATCCTCATGATATACAAATAATAGATCACTGCAATGATCACAAACAACTCGATTAATTTCTTCGAGCATTCTTCTATCGTATGAACGCATGCCTGCTTCAATATGTCCGATCTTATAACCTTCTTTTTTTAAAGGTACTGCTGCTAGTACTGAGTTAGAATCTCCCAGGAATAAGATTATATCGGGTTTTATCTTTTCTCCACGTAATAAATCTATTATAGCAGTGGTTAGGACCGACTGTTGTTCAAAATGTTCTGCATTATCTCCTCCGATACGAAGATTATAATCAGGTTTTCTTATTTTTAATTCATCAAAGAATACTCCGGATAACATCTTATCATAATGTTGTCCAGTATGAATAAGAATATGATTAAAATTTTCGTCGAGCTTTCTAAATATTTCTGACATTCTTATGAAATCTGGACGAATCCCGGAAATAGTAACTACAGTTTTCACTCTAAAACCTTTGATATTAATGATGATATAGTACTATCGTATTTTTTATATGTTTCCTCAGTTAAAAGATTTTGATATTTTCCAGATAAAGGATCGCCAGCAAACCAATGAAGACCTACAGTAGTTTCTTTAATTCTATCTACTTCACAAGCTTCAAAAATTATAGGTGCTTCACTAAAATTCATTGGGTAAACTACATCTAAAGATAAATTGGTGAAAGGGATCTTAGGAAATTTAATTCTTACGTTTCTTAAATTAAATCCGCCAAAAAGTTCCTTGAGCATAGTAGAACCTATACTCTGATAGTTTACTTGATGTATTCTTTTAAAAGATTCTTCATATAAATACTTAAAAAATTCTTGAGCAGTACTGTTATATAAAAATCCAATGCTCCATATCCTATTACGTAAACTAATTACATTTTTATTAGAAAAATTTGGAATAGGTTTTATGAATAATATATCCATATCAGACCAAAGTCCTGATTCTTTTCCTAAAATGTCCCATCTCAGTATATCCGATTTCTTTACTTCAGAAATTTCGTTCGAAAGTCCGAATCTTTCCATATCTAAACAAATTAAAGAAATATTTAATTCTTCGACTCGATTAAAATAATCTTCGCCTGTTATCTTAAGTTTATGTTCGGGAGAATTCCAGGAACATTCCTCTTGTATAACTTTAGGATAATATAAATTTATATTCCAATCTGGATTATACTTTCTAAAAGAATATAATGTTAAATATCTTAAAAAAGGTAAAGTTTTATTTCCCCAATAAAAATTAGCTGTTCGTCTCATTATTTACCTTCCAGGTACTTTCCTGTTTTGTTTGTCCTAAAAATATTCTCCAGTTGTTTTGCCATACTTCATCTTTACAATTCCCGGAATGGATTTTTGGATGCCATTGATGAACTCCAATACAATCTAAAGAGGATAATTGTATAATCTCGAGAGGAGATCTTTTAATTCTGGTAATAAATTCGTTATCGTCAAATGCACAGCCTCTTGCATATCTTTCGTCAAACCCTCCTAATTCGTCCAACAATGTTTTTCTATTTATAGCACTTAAAAAATGATAACAAGTAGGATTATGTTTAGGATGATGATACCAACAACCTGTTTTTTGTTTTATAGGCTGTAAAATTCGATTAAGTTCTTTTTGTAATATAGTCGAATCTTTTACTGTCCATAACTTTTCTGTTACGTCTGCCGGAACACTTTTACAAGGAAAAAGAACATAGTTATCTGAAGTTACATGCTTTACAGCAGTATCAATTACAGGACCTAAATGAAAACATTCGGGACTTTGTATTATAATAATTTCGCCTTTTGCTTCTTTAAAACCTATATTAAAACAATGACAGGGATTAATCCATTTCTTTTCTTCTTTCTTGATTTCAATTAAATTAATATTAAGATTAAATTTATCAATAATTAAAGAAGGGTTTTTATCGTCATTACTTGCATCATTTACAATAATAATTTCTACATCTTCCTTTGTATTCCAATTCTCGAAAGTTCTTAAAGTAAAGTATAAATGTTCTAATCTATTATAGTAAGGTATTACGACCGAAGCTTTAGGCATTCTTATACTCCAAAAATCTTCTGTTCCATATATTCCCAAAGTTTTTTTGGTAACGATGTTGCTTGAAAAAGTTCTTTTGCATTTCTACCTATTTCAATTGCCTTTTCTCTGTTTTCCCTTACCCATTCTATTTTTTCCACTAAATCAGAATAATCTTCTTTACAAGCTATATAATGAATCATAGGTGTAATTTCCATATAAGGAAGTTGATCTACAAGTGGTGGAGAAATTGTACAACATCCGAAAGCTAAATATTGAATATGTCCTCTATCTATCATATTATTACGACAACCTGGTACAAATACATGAACAAGACAATCATTTATTCGTTTCCAAAAGTTTATCTGCGGTTCTTTTCCGTTTAATACAACGTTATTCTCATATGTTTGTTTCAATAATGTCTGAACGTTTGTTCGTCTTTGTAACGCATTTCCTCCAGGAGTTTGCATATTCAAAACTAAATCGTTATTACAAGTATATTTTATTTCCTTCTCTAATAATTCGTATTGTTCCCAGTTATAAAAACTTATAGGTGTAAAAGGATAAATTGTCTCAAAACTGCTGTGTTTCTTTTTGGAGTAATGAAATTTAAAATAAGCATCAAACTCGTGCCAATTAGACATATAATCTAAATTATCCGAATAATCTATAACAATGTTCTTGTTATCTATTTTCATTAAAAATTTAGTAGCAGTTGGATATTGAACTGTACCTTCGTTAACAACGCCTTCGAGTTTATAAGAAATGTCATTATAATCCAAAATACTTTTAATATACCCAACATAGGCCGAGTAGTATTTAGGTTTTGGTCCACTAGCCGGTAAAATAATATCGTACATTACTTATCAATCCAATAAATTTTTCTTGTTCCTCGAACTTTATGTTCATACCTGTCTAATATCTTTCCGCCTACCAGTTTATCTACCTGTTTCTCTGTTAAAGATTTATTCTTCGGAAACATAGGTGGCATAATTAATTCTACAAATAAATGAGCTTTTGCTTTTCTTTTTAATTGTTTTATCTTCTGTTCAAGGATTTTATAATTAGGATCGGGTTGGTGATGTACACTAAGATATAGAATTGTATTAAACTTACCTTCTGGAATTTCTCTAACAAATTTAACATCTTGTTGAATGATATTTTCTTGAATAATTATACCTTCATTTAATCTAGCCCTGTCTGGTTCCATGGCTGTAACTTTAGCTCCTAATTCACTTGCCTTAAAAGCAAAATAACCAGTATGAGCTCCTATATCTAAGACTTTCCGTCCAGACCAGTTTATTTGATTTATTACATTCCAAACATGTTCACTATCTGCTCTTATCTTTGTTGCAAAAGGAAAACCTTGAAACCAATATTGATCTTTAGCCCATTCCTTGATTTGATCATCGTTCCATTTTTCTAAAATATTAACTGCAAAACTTCCTTCTCTTAAAATATCTGGAAATTTTTCTTTTGATAAAAGTTCTAAAGTTTTTATACATTGTTTACTTTTATGATCTCGAATTGCCCAACCGTACCAAGATTCCTTAGCTTTTGTAAGTTTTACAAACCAATAAGATTTATGTTCGGTAACAATAGAAGGTTCAAAATCTAAAATATTGCCGGTTTTCAGCCAGACATTAAAAGTCCCACACATTTTACAATTAAATACTTCTTCATGAGGTTTACAACATTTATGAGCTTTTCCTACTCCGTTGATATACTTTCCCTCCATATACCCTTTTCTTGCTATTTCATTTTTACTTGCGTTCATAAATAAACCCTAAATCAAAGTATTAACATCTACAT
>Ga0114918_10000977_pt1 | contig 25266 bp, 23 predicted proteins | sample LantaG_FD_87015 | JGI IMG/M metagenome (GOLD analysis project Ga0114918, IMG submission 87015) | Deep subsurface microbial communities from Baltic Sea to uncover new lineages of life (NeLLi) - Landsort_02402 metaG | ecosystem: Environmental > Aquatic > Marine > Oceanic > Sediment | place...
TGGCTCAAGAAGGAGAAGTAATTGAGGTGGAAGAAAATGAATGATAAAATGAATTATGTAGGCATACCTGTATCTGATTTAATGTGTGTTGATATGCCAACGGCGCACATATTAACTGATGAAGGGCCGTTGACAGAAGAAGAAGTACCGATATTCTTTAACACACTACAATCAAGTGTTGAAGTATGGTCAAACTTCTTAGCGCGAATCGCAAAATGCCCTGAAGGTTGGGCTGATTCAAGACATGAGTTTATCGCTATGCTGCGGGAGACATTAGAAGAAGTATACTCCAACGATGACCCCGAAGAAGCATGGCCTATTCGTCAAAAATTAGCACTGATGGTCAACCAATTTGATGGCATGGCTGATGAGATGGCACGACCATTTACAGGGCCGACTGCCATCCGACACTTTTATCATAACCTAGCGTCTCGCGTTAGAGCGACCTTTGAGGCGATTACAGCAGGAGCGGAATAATTTGAATACATATAACAACATAATGAACATACTAAAGATGGGAACAAAACTCCCTGATGACGCAGAAGAAGTACCAGGTGATGACGGCAATCAGCATTACCGTTCTAAATCACGACAGACAAAATACAGTGTTGACCCATCGGTTGGTAAATACCCTGAAAACCCTGATGACCCTCATCATGGTAAGGAACCTGCACCTCCTTGGTTTGAAGGAGATGATGAAGAAGCAGGATACCATCCAGATGCACGGACATATTTTGATGTTCACGACTTTGGTTTAGATGAAGAAAAAGGTTCTCCAAAATCACAAATGCATCAACAATTAGCAGCCCCTGCCGAATCAGGAAAAGGACAAGAACGCTCAGGCCCTGCACCAATTGTTGATTTCAAAGGATATCTCAACAGTGATATGGAACAAATGATGGCTGCAATTCTAGCAGAACAATCACGAAGGTCGGAAAAGAAAAATCGCTGATAGGTGATTTTGTGTCCATACGAAAAGGTTCAACGACGACTGGTAGCGATACCAGAATGTTTAATCCTCGTTCTGAATCTGAAGAGTTCATGTATGGCACTGATGAAGAAGTGTTTGGTGAAGGCGACCCCGAACATCGTGATTTGGAACAAGCCAAAAAGAAAGAAGAACGAGAAACCCGACAACGCAAATGGGCAGGTCTTAATCATTTGAAGATTAAAACCCACAACCCAGTGGAAGATGAACCGTTTGAAGAACAAACGCCAGCGGCGAACCAAACAGAATTATCTGATTTGACAGGGCCAGCGGCTAGTCGTGGTGAAGCATTAGACATAGCAACAGGGGCACGAACAGGAACAGGTTCGGCACTGGGTGAAATACCACCACAAATGTCAGGAATGGGAGTGTTTGGATTAACTCGTTCACACCCAGATGACAGAGCGATAGAATTGGCATGGACTAACTTAAAAAAAATTATGGGAGACCCCGTAGGAACAACAACTCTTGAATCAACTGATAGAGGTCATCGCTCAGGTGAAGGCCCTGGTGGTGCAAAGCGAAGAAAAGGTAATCGTTCACCACCGTTCCCCCGACCAATTGGTGGTCGTTCTCCTTGGTTAGCAAGCAAAAGACGAGCATCAGTGCATTCTCGCTTATTTGGAAATATAAAAGGCACTGCTGGTAAAAGCATTGGTTCTAAATCCAAAACTGGAATGATGCGACAGCGATATACTCTCAGCCCTCACCATCTTGGTGTTGGTACATTATGGGGCAAACCCAGACCTGGTCGTTTAGAAAACCCAGGTAAATACCTTTCATGGCTTGGTCGTCAATCAACCAGTCGTGCTATGGGTGGTGGCGGTGTCATGTTGCCATATACCCCTCACGCTCCTCGTGAACAGTTGGGTCAAATGAATTACCCTGGTGTTCAAGGTGGTGGCCGTATGAGAATGGCACCAGGTCAATCTCAATTAGCACGAGAAGGAGCAAGACGGGCAACACAAGGTCCTCCAAAACCAAGAGGGATGGGCAGCGCAGCAAGTATGGCTAGGCCGTCTCCATTAGCATCTCCCACATCAGCATCTCCATTAGCATCTATGTTTGGAAAATCAGATATGGAAGAATTAGTTTTATTATCAAAATCATATGTCCGACAATTAGGACCTGGATTGACCCATATTGATACAAGTGATTTCAAAGACTTGTTGCGTGAATTAAAATCACTGTTGGCCCAACTACCTCGCAAGAGTCTAATGGGAATACCAGCAGGTGGAAGCAGTGGCAAAGGAGAAGTCGCTGCACCGGCCAACGGTCCATTACAAACATCTCACGCTACAGGTCCTACAGAAACAGACCCCGAAGATGACCCGTTATATTGGGGTGCTGACCCAGCAGGACAAACCCAAAGAAGGGGTGGTGGCCATGCTTGATGATTTCATTAACATGTTGTTTGCCAAATCTGATGACATCATTCGTAAATCAAAGGGTGTATATTATACTCCAGATGGTGGCGAACCTACAGCAGTCGCATATCATCCCGACTATTATGGTGAAAATCTAGCACGACATCATCCATTTGATGTGGACTATGGCAACATAGACCCTACCACAGGAGAATACGCTACACTAACACATCACCCTGCGGGGATGCATGGTAATCATATACCCAAAGGTGGAATACCAGGATTTGAACACGCATTCGGTTCAGATGAAAACGGTCATGGGCGAGTGCTATGGCCAATTGAAGCAGCGGTGAAAGGTATAGTGGATTTTATCCAGAAGAAAGGATATACTCAAGACCAATATGGCCGTTCTCTTATAGGTAAAGCACATGATGGTATTGGGTTTGATTATCATTTAGCAATGGAAGCAGTGCAAGAAGCCGTTGAAGATTTCAACAAACAACATACAGACCCTAACCACCATTTGCCAAATGTCGTAGCACCTGGCGGTGGATTGAATCCAGAGTGGGGTCAAGTGAATATGGGAGCATTCCCAAAAAACGAAGAAGGCAATATACATGATTCAAGTGTTATGCCAACAAGAGATGAAAATGGCAAACTCATCACATTTTATCTCAACAGTGGAACTGCAATGGGTGAACCCGAGCGAGGCCCTTATCCCGAATCCGGTGCAATACCATTTTTCAAACAATTGAAAGATAGATTGAATCAAAAATTAGGTCCTGGTATGGCAATGAACTTCGTTCACCAACCATACATTGAACCACATATGATGAACCCACAAATGAGCCGTGAAGCCAGTACTGAAGGTCAAAGAGGCAAACGCACAATGACTGCTGCTCAAGAAGCAAAATTAGGCGAAGAATCTCACTATGGTCCAATCGCACCTGAATTGTTGATTGAGCATCATCCAGATGCATTTTTTCATGTTCAGCAAATTGGGCAGAAAAAAGGTGGCAGACCTTCACCTAAATCAATAGCGATGGTTCAAGATGCTAATGCAGTGATGGGATTAGGATTAAGCGAAGGTCAAATAAACCATTTAGCCAATGCACCGATTGCTCAATTGATGACTGCTGGACAAAAAATATCAGACCAAGGTAAATACATGGGTGTGTATAACCAATTAGGACAACACACTGGTGTGTACCCAGGAGCGCCGATGCCAAAACGCCGATGGAAAAAAGGAAAAGAAGGTATGCACCCTGAGGAACTAGCGGCAGCATACGCTGAATACACAAACGACCCGACGCAATGGGAGATGGGTGTTGGTGAGTTTTCTGATTCACATGAAAAACACCATTCACAAGGTCGCAGATATGGTGGTGCTGGGTATGGTCAAGGAACAATTAGCACTTCACGAAAAGCATTGGGTCTGATAGGTGGCGCACATGAGAAGGGAATTGACCTTAACCACGCATGGCATGAATCGGGTGGTGAAGATATAAGTCCAGGTACTCCTAATCATACAAATGCACAAGCAGTTCGGGCAGTATTTACCCAAATTGCTCAACACAGGATTGCCAACAGCCCAGAATTACAAGCACTAAGACCAATTGATTTTTCACAAGGACATCCAGAATCTGCTTTGCAGACACCATCACTACCTCGTGAATGGATGTCAGTTCCAGGCCAACATGTTATGGCAACACACGCAGCAGTTCAACCTGTGCAACAACAACAGGCTGCACCACAAGGACAAACAACACTGGATGACTGGACAAAACCAGAATTATTTCAATCAAGTGTTAAAGAATACAGTGAAGCAGAATCACGATTATTGAAAGCAATGGAAACCATTCAAATGGATGAAGCCCGTAAGAATCCAATGGTTATCAAATTGCTTCCCAGACAATCAATGAACATCAACAGTTATGATGACTTATTGATTATGAGCAACAGAATAAATCTCACTCCACAAGATATTGTATGTATAAATCAAACTCAAGGTGATTGGAATAATATCGCCAAAACCTTATCAGTCGCGCCTGATGTGGTATGCAGTGTCAAGGTAGCCTTCGGTGAGTAAAATGAGCAAAGTATTTGTAAAATCAAACTACGCGCCAAGAGGCGGGTATGAGTCTAGAAGCCTACTACACGAAGCAATTGGAAATCGTATTGTCCAAGAGTGGGAATTACAATCTATATACCAAGGCCCTGAAGTAGCAGCCGTTCAAATCATGCACAAATATGATTCCGACCATAAAGAAATTGCATGGGTATTACAAGGAGATACAATTGCTAAATCAGCCCATGTATATGGATTCATTGATTCTGTTATCAAAGCAAACGGACCTGGTGAACAATGGAATCAAAGTGCTAACCGCGACCCAGCATTGAGTCGTACTAATCAAGATGCGGCAAGTCAAATGATGCCTGGTGCTCCACAAGTTAATGAAGCAACTGGCAAATCTGAATATGACATGACCGGCGGCGCATCACAGGGAACTGCTGGTGGCGCATCACAATCACATCCAGCACCTGAATCCAAACCTGGACTCGGAAGCAGACTCAAAACATGGGCACAAGATAGAGCAGCACCAGCGATTGGTCGTGGATTACGACATCTCGGCGCAGGTGTCGCTGGCGGTATTGCTACTGCTAGTCCAATCGGTGCAGTTGCAGGAACTGCTGCATCCATGTATCAAGCACACAAGGCCAAGCAAAATCCAAACAACCCAGCACAAAAAGTGATGGGTGGCGAAGGAGGTCTGGCCGGAATTGCAGGAGACGCAGCAAAGCAAGGCGCAGGTGCAGTCGCAGGCGCAGCGCAACAACAACAACAGAACTACCAACAAGGTCAAGGCGCAATGGGCAAAGTAGGACAAGCAGTAGGAGCAGCCAAGAATATGGGAACTGCTGCAGTTCAAGGTGCGAAGAACTTAGGTCAAAATATCAAACAAGGAGTGCAAGGTGCAGTTGCTGATGCAGGTGCAGCACAACAAGCAAACTTCGCGCAACAAAATCCAGAACAACACAAGATAAACCAAAGATTGGAAAACGCTAATCCAAACGCGGCAAATATGGGATTAGGACCTCAAGGGGATGCTGCGATGGCATCCATGCCACCAGCAACAACAAATCCACAAGAATACAGAGGCGCACAAACCAATCCACAAACTCACCCAGCACCAGCAGGTGGAGTACCACCACAACAAATGGCGCAAGTGGACCCAGGTGCAGTTGACCAAATTACACAAAACCAACAAGGACCAGCAGCACCAGCAGGCGCACCAGCACCATTGGGCGGAGTACCAGGAGAACCACAAAAACCAGGTTTGTTTGGGCAATTGTCCGCCAATGCGGAGAATGCACAACAAAATGCAGGTAGTCAATTTCAATACAGTGCTGATACATACCGTGCAATCTCAGACATCCTGAAAGGGTTGTGAGATGAATGACAAACATGGAAGAAGTCGTCTATGAGATAGACTTCCAGATGTGCAAAAAGGACTTTCAATTCTTTTTTGAAGATATATGTGGTTGGCAATTGGCTGACCATCACGCTATATGGGTTGACAATTTACAATCGCATAACCGATACTGTGTGAAGGCTTCACGAGACCACGGCAAATCAGTGCTTTTTTTGAGTTATCTATTGTGGAAAGTATGCTTTTTCCCTGGCACTGACGCTATGATATTTAGCCACAGTCTTGACCAGACAATTCGCCACATGCGATTCTTGAATGATATGATTGAAAGCATACCAATGCTTGCAGTTATGAAGAAAAAAGACACATGGGCAAAAACATATTTTGGATTCAACAATGGTTCTCGTATCAGTGCAAAATCCGTTGGTGGCGGTGTTCGTGGTGCTCACCCAGATATTATTCTATGTGACGATATTCTATGGGGAACAACAGATACTGAATTAAAGCGTGTAGCATCTTGGTTCTATGAAGTTCTAGTTCCGTGTCTCCACCACACATCAAAACTGATGATTGTTGGAACACCGTTCACACCGACTGACCTATACACTGAACTTGAAGATAAACCAGGATACAGAGTGGAAACATACCCCGCAATCAATGCTCAAGGAGAACCACTATGGCCAGAACGATGGGATTTGGATGCGTTAGATGCACGACGAGCAGATATGCCAGCAGTCGCATTTACCCGTGAATATCTATGTGAACCAATTGACGATGCATCCAGTTTATTCCCATCCACTGTTCTTGCGCCATGTGAATCTCGCAATCATATATTGGCCAACAGGAGACTGACTGAAAAAGAAGGCGGAATGCATGATGACCAGTATTTCATTGGATGGGACCCCGCCATTTCATCTGAGCGAGCGGCTGACTATACGGTTATGACTGTATTGCGTCAACCGTCGGCTCAACCCAATATAGTGGAGATAGTACACATCACCAGACGAAAGGGTATGGATTTCCGTACCCAAATTATGGAGATTCAAAGACTGAATAACAAGTTCAGTCCTGAAGTCATTGAACTTGAAGCCAACCATTTTCAACGCGTGTTCGCAACAGAACTACGAGCCAATACCGATTTACCGATTAAAACATTCATTTCATCTAAAACCAAAAGAGAATCATTGCTGATGGGATTAGTGTTGAAGTTTGAACGAGAACAAGTGGTGCTACCAATGGGCGATGAATACTCTCGCAATTTGATGGCAGAACTGAAACAAGAATTATTGTTATTCGGTATGTCAAGGAAAGGTAAATTAGAAAGCATTGGCCGACATGACGATATGGTAATATCCCTTGCGCTAGCACATTGGGGCACGACGGAGTTCAAAGACCGGATTGTTGATTTAGATGATATTGCCGATATGTTTCCCGAATCAATACTAGGAATGTGATATTATGTGGGGCAGTTTATTATTGGGCGATGAATATGATATACCGTTTGACACAACAGGTTTAGACCTGAATGTATTGAGCATATGCAATCAATTATCGCAGCACCCAATGATGAAATCAACACCTGCACAACAAGGACAATCCATCATGGGCGCACCTGAAACAAGTGAAAATACTGATACAGGCAGTGAAGGGGATGGTAGTTTAACACCATCACCACCTCAATTAGACACACCAGACAATCAGCAAACCGATGACAAGAAGATAAAGGATATGGCTCAAAAATTGGGAGGCAATCAATCTGCAACCCAACCCAACCCTGCAGCGTCACCATTGGCTAAATCAGTCGGGTGGTTTGATACTTTTGGCAAAAGCGCTGAATCTATTGTCAAAGACTTACGACATGCGCGCAGAACCAATAAAATGGTGAAAAGTGAAATTGATGACCTCATCAATGCAGTTCGTTTGATGAAACAACATGAAGTCAATGAAACATTGAAATCTGTGTCATGGACACATAATTATACAGATACAATCAAATCTATGGGATTGAATGACCGTGATTTGAAATCACTATACACATACGGAGATACTCGTAAGTCAGCATTAGTGAGAGCGTGTTTGGCATGGGAGGATGCAAATGCACGAATTGACAACTTGATTGAAAATGGCAATGATTGGACTTCATTGGAAAAACAATCATGGGTTCAGGCTCACGATGACAAAGATGCTGCTAAAAAATCATGGTCTAGCGCATTACATGTATTGGACTCATTGAATAAATCTGAAATGGCATGGCTATCAATGGCTGCGAATCAGTTAGAACACAACGGACAAATGGATGCCAGAACAATGGTAGCCAATCTTGTTGCATCAGGTCATTCGGTAAAGAAAATGACACCTGCCAAATTAAGTGGTTTGATGAAATCATACGGTAGTGAAGTGGGCATCATTAAAGGTGTCACTAGAAACCAATGGATGATTCAAAAACAAAATGGCGAATTGATAATCAAAGACCCTTGGGCTTATGCTGCAGGTTTCATTGACGCTGACGGATATATTACCATTACAAAACGAGGTGAACCCCGTGTTGGTTTGGTGGCTACTGGTGAGAGAGGTCGTGTTCATTGTGAACAACTACACAAAACACTTGGATGTGGCATATTACAATTGGATTTGAAAGTCTATAGAACCAACATTAATAAGTCACAACATCGGCTACAATTTTATTCAAAAAAAGATGTGAGAGAAGTACTAAAAGGCATCATGCCGCACCTACGACTTAAGAAAAACCAAGCCGAATCTGTGCTTGAGTTCATAGATGTTCCGAGCAAAGGAATGATTGCCAAACAAAGACGAAGACAATTGACAAAATTGGTCCAGTGGGATAACTGGTCAGACAAGAAAGGTGATGAACTACTGTCAGACTGGGGGATTCAAGCGGAGGCCGTTGAAGCATGGCGCGACCCCACTTTAATGCGTTTAGCAATACAAGCAGAACAATTGGAGGCAATACTATGAATGAAGCAACAAATTACGCCTGGACTTTCTTGAAAAACGAGAATGGTTCATTTTACATAGATGATGACGGTGCGCCGCTGAAAGAACAAAACATGCAGCAAAGCGTGGATAGGTTAAACAACACACAAACCACAGGTGGCCAACCACAACAATCTCCGAATAGTCCTACACCTCCTGAACAAGAAGAATCTAAACCGTTGTATGACCAAAAGCAACAGTTAGCAACCGCACATTTTTTGATGGATGATGTGAACTCCATTGCACAGAAGTTAATGACTGCACACGCAATGGGAAATATAGAAAACCAAGGTGGAGATTGGGAACGGCTCATGTATGATATTCAACGGATTAAACAGATTCTTGAAGACGCACTCACAGGCGATGGAGCAAGGCCTAGTGGGGGCTTGTGAACATGGCTGAAGATGGCCGAATCCAACGATTCTTAACTTCGCTTTCAAAACCATTCACTCGTAGGGAAACCCCTGCGCCAACAATGCCGCTATGGAAAAGCGGTATCCAAGAACCAGTTCTTGTTCAAGGTATTACCATCCCTGCGTTATTCGCAGTGTGTCAAGAATCAATTATTCTCCGAACAACAATCAACACATTAGTCCAAGAGATATTCCGTCGCGGTCTGTACTGGGAAAAGAAGTTTCAAAAGAAGTGCCGTGAATGCGATGAAGAATACCAACATGCAGTTGACGCATGCCAATTGTGTAATGGTGAATTGCGTGATGTGGATAATGACGAAATTGTATATCCAAAGTGGTTGTTTGACCAACGCAATGATATGGACCAACAACCAATGGATGTATTGCGTGAAATTGAGTTTGATTTGAATATCGTTGATGACGGTTTTCTCATTCTCCAAAAAGAATACTATTTAGATAAAGAAACTGGTGACATTGAGTTCACCCGTTTGAAACAAATAGTGAGAGGCGACCCAACATTCATCCGATTAGTTGCTGACAAGCGTGGTGTTCGTGGTGGCAGATATCGTATCTGTCCAATTCACCGACACAAGACATATACTCATTCCGAAGAATACAAAACATGTGAAACATGTGAACTCCCATTACAAGATGTCCACTTTGTCAACACAGCAGGTAGTGGCAAAACACAATACTACCTTGAAGGTGAAGTATTGCACATATCCAAGTTCAACCCATCAAAATTGTATGGTCGTAGCCCTGTAGCAACAATGTGGCGACAAGCCATGACGCTGACTGCTATGGACAATTACATGTATCTCATGTATTCTAAACGCAGAATGCCTCGTGGTATTTTGGCAATCACAACAGATAACATTCAATCCACTGCATCGTTCTGGAAAGGTATTGAAGAAAAAATGGAACGAGACCCTCACTATATCCCGAAGGTTGGTGTTGAATCAGCAACTGGCCGTGGCCGTGTTGAGTGGGTCAAGTTCATGGATTCAATGGATGAAATGCAATATGCACAAGTCCGTGAAGAACTCCGTCAACGAATATCCGCATTTTATGGTGTGTCAAATATATTCATGCAAGATGCTGGAAAGAGTGGTGGGTTGTCCAATGAAGGTATGCAGATACTTGTCACCAATCGCGCTGTGGAATACGGACAGAAGATTTACACTCGTGATTTGTTCCCTCGTATTCTAGATGAAATGGGAGTCAAGGATTGGAAACTCAGTTTGTATCCAAACGAAGAAGAAGATGAAGTCACCCGATTACGCCGTGATGAAATGGAAGTCAACATTGCATCTCGTATGCAACAACTTGGATTCAAACCAGAACTCAAAGAAGAAGGAGACCGAGATATACGGTTCGTGTATAAGAACCCTGAACCACCACAACCAGGAAACCCACAAGTGCCTCCACCACCTGGTGGAATGCCTGGTGGTGGTATGCCTGGCGGTGGTATGCCTGGTGGTGGAATGCCTGGTGGTCCACAGATGGGTAGGGGTGGAAACCCAATGATGAGACCAGGTATGCAAATGCCTGGTGGAATGCCTGGTGGAATGCCTGGTGGAATGCCTGGACAACCAATGATGCCTGGTGGAATGCCACAACAAGGTATGCCTCAACAACAACCAATGCCTCAACAAATGATGCAACAGCAGCCAATGATGAAAGGGCTAAACCCCGCAGGTGGCGGAAGTGATTCAGATAAAATCGATGGCTCACGCCCAAATCGGATATCTGGAGTGAAGGATGAACGCGCTCTATCAGGTGCGCCAGTGTCATCTAAACACCAACGAGGTCACGACCCAACTCCTATTGAACAAGCCCTTAATGCACTACAAGCCGCTAAGGAAACTGCTACTTCTCCACTAGGAAATAAGAAAGAATCCGACAGCGGCCTTTAGTCGGCAAGTTGAATAGGTGCGCCACTGTCACATTGTATCATGGCAGGAATTGATTTGTCCAAAATGGACCCGATGGCTCGTAAATTAGAAGATGCAATATCAGCATTTAACAAAGCAATTAGTGACGGAGATGCAAATCTTGCTGGTAATTGTTTGAGTGTAATTAAGAATACAAGTTCATTCCTAAGTGAAGACTTATGGTCATTAGTTTCAAAATCCGAAGCATCAATCCCAGACAACAATATGTATGTCAACGGAGTACCATTACAACAATTCACAGAAACAGCACAAGTTCTTGATGTTGCAGACCGCAGTTCAATGGTTAAGGGATTAATTTTACCTGCTCGCACAGGTGGAAGAATGCAACCACAACGCTCACCAGGCCAATATGTAGGTCGCGGATTATAAGGTGATTAACATGTCCGAAAATAATTCCGCTGAGAGACTGATGAACGCTTTGATTTCTAAAATGGAAGTCATGGATGGTCAGATGGAAAACATTCGTGAGCAAAACCTTCAACTTCGTAAAATGCTACACAATCCCGCTGGGTTGCTAAAGCGAGCAGGATTTGTTCGTGCTACCACACCAGCAATTGAAGATGTGTGGGGCGACCCACTACGAGAAGATGCAGTTCTTATCAAAGGAACAGAAGAAGGTGACATCGGCACTACATTTGAAGTACCTAAAAATAATGAACAATTTCACGAAATGAATTGGAGTGAAATACACCAACTCGCAAACCAAGCCAAAGACTTGGGGCACTATGAAAACAAACCATTACCGGAGTGATAAATATGAAGCCAATACCTGTACGCGCTGGAGAAAGTAGTGAAATTGAAGTATTGCTTGAAAAAGCAAGCCAATTGGAAAAAGCAATTGAACACGAAGGCAACAACGATGTCTTTTTTGAAGATGTCAGTGGCACAAATGTCAGAGCAGCATATTATTCAACTAACGGTGAATACCAAACAACACCCGATAAGGTAGAAAAGAAATTGGTGCGAGATGATAACCCACCAGGTCTGAATTACCATGAAGATAATAATCCACATCAAACTGGTTCAACACTAGGACTCCATTTGAACGATGGCGGCGGCGAATCAGCAGCATTAAAAAAGTCCGATTCACCATTGCTAGGCGCATGGAAAGAAGATAACCCGTATGGGGTCAATGCATTGGTGGAAATGGTTGAGGACATATCTCGCCGCCTTTGAAGGGGGCTTGTATTATGGTCACTGATTCCCCATACGATTTTCACCTCCGAACCAAACATGACTTTTACAGGTCTTTGCTTGATGGCGAAGAATTACATAACGCTGCAGCCAATTACCAATTTTCAAAAATGAATGCCATTCGGCATAATGTGTATTCACACACTCAAGATGAACATCTGTTCACACAGGCTTCATTTGAATTACTCAAAGCGACTCGTGAGAAGTTCGTTAAACCGTTCCGAAAAATAACATCCGAACAATCGGGGTTATCATCATCTCCCTGGATTAAGCGATTACAACAATACGCAAATGGACATACCAACCCTCGTAATTCACACTCACAATGGCCTGCAATTGAAGATTCAGATACTAGTGTTTCTGGCGGTTCAATGTCTCCCTGGGATGTATCGCCATATATGGAAAATAGTGGCTTTGGCAGACCGGCATGGTTGGACACATTAAGCCAATCTTGGAAGTCATCCGATGATGGTCAGGGCAATATGACCAATTACCACAAACAACATCTTGAACCAGCAGTCCATGAACATGAAAAAGCACACTCAAAGTCATGGCACAACAAAACATCTCATCTCGGGAGTATCAATACAGGGGGTAGTCCTCCTTCGGATATATACCGAAAACATTTCTGGGATTGGTTGAAACAATCTGGTGAAGAAGTCCAAAACATGAATCCATTGGAACAACGAGATGCTCATTTAGCCCAATACAAAAAAGTGTGGGCAGGTAAAGAACCTGACCCAATGGCTGACCCAAGTGAATTATATGATAACAAAAGTCACGCATTAGGATTCTTAGGGTATGCGCTTGGATTAGAATGGTTGAAACCACACGAAAGAGATGAAGTAATCCAACACCTAAGCAAACATGGATTTGACGAATCATCTAAACAGATTCCGCATATGAGTCAAGGATGGCTCACCCGTAATTGGATGGGCAGATATGGTGGCACTGAACTGATGCACCGATTACGAGGCATGGATAGTCCTGGTAGTACTATCCCTCCATCGTATTATGACCCGCACAATGCTGAGACCAAAGATGGATTTTTGCGCCGAAGATATATGGAAGGTCTAAAGGATGTCATGGTGTATGCGAAGGATAATCCAGCACTGAATGTCAAAGCAGGTGATATACCGTATGGTAGATTCACTAACCGTACTGATGAAAACCCTCTTGGTGATTGGAAGCATGATGAAATGCATGAAGACTCACATCCATTATACGATAGGCGCACTAGAGGAGATGATGACCCACAATATATTGGTGCAAAAGGACATTCACAAACAGGAACTATACCATTAGTTGAATGGGTAAAGCAACAGAATGACCATGTACTACCTCGTCACACTGGTGAAAAGGGTGAAGATGGAAAAATCATCAGACCTACACTGAGCAATGACCACAACATACATGAGGATTGGGCTTTTCAGTCCATGCAGGAGTTTGAGGATTATTTATCCAGTGGAGTGTTGGATGAAAACCAACACTTTGCAGTCAAGGATAGAGGCGAAGAACTAAACGGTGAATATGAAAGACGACAGCAAGTGATGAATGCATTAGGTCCGTATTTGAATATGATTCACCATCTAGGTGGCGACCCCACGGATATGCGAATGGGACCTTATGGTTTATTTCAACTGATGCACCAAGCAAGTGGTGGACACGGTGATGACCCATTAGGACCTATATCTGAATTACACCATATGTTCCACCCCGATACATGGGGTAATCCTGAAGGCGATGGATTATTCACAACACCTGATAAAGCATCTAAATCATACAAAGTCATGGGTCTATCAGAAGGCGATAAACCCCAATTCAAAGACGAGCGCATATGGCCAAGAAAACAAGGATTAGAAGGGGAAGACCGAGACACAGATATCCGTGAAGAGTCTGACCCAATTTCTTTGAAAATTGAAGGCGACCCTCGCACATCCATGCATAGTATATTAGGATTCATGGGAGACCAACCTGTGAATCAAACTGATTATGGCGGAACAGCAAATATAATGTCTGGATACACACAACATTGGCCACAATTAGCAGATTCACATGACCCTCAATATCACCATGAGTACTCTCGTTCACAACCACTAGGACCTCTTGGTATCAGCAAATGGAATAGTGACGAAGATGGATTGGGCATTACAGAAGATGGCAGACGATTAAATGATGAACACTATAATAGAACTCGTTCAACACTGGGGCACATGATGTCTCCTGGTGGTGGAGGCCGTGCAGATTCAAAGCGTAAAGCATTATTGACAGCGCTATGGTTAAGATTTAATGAACATCCTGCTGATGCGGGAACAGCACCAAATGTATTACCAGGCATGACAAGTACGGGTGGAGTAAGTGGCCGAATATCAAGATGGCAACGAGACCTAGAAGCATATGGTCGTGAACATGGCATTATGTCTATCCCTGGTAATCCTGACAACAAAGACCTGTCATCACGAGTTCAACAATTTCTAATACATGCAGATATTGGGCGTGAAGCATCACACCCTCAACCATTAGCACTAGACCAACCCGCTTCTCAAGGGTCATATGCCGGTGGTATCCCACCAGGAGAACAGATGTCAGAAGAAGATATTGGATGGCTACAAGACGATGATGGCAAGCGTGTTGAACCAGGCAAATGGTATCTGTATGGTCAACAAGGAGCAAACAATGATGAAGGCAAGTTCATACCCTCACCAGATAACAAGGGCATAGATTCAAGAAATTATCACCCTGAAATGGTTAACTGGGGTGGCGCTAAAGGTGAAAGACCTCATCGGTTTGAGTTCCCATTCCGTCAAGATGCAATAAACGCTCAACATAATGGTAAAGCAGAATGTCCTGTTTGTAATGGTGATGGCCGAATTGATGCTGAAGATGTAGCCAAGGCAGAGAAGCCTGATTTGTTTGGTCAAACAAAGCCTGATTTGTTTGGTGGACAACCGAAGGAACAATTAGAAGTCGGACAACCATGCCCAAATTGTAATGGTGATGGAAAACACATACTTTCGTCGGGTGGTGTTAATGCAATCATAGGGCCTCACCCTCAACAACACAAAGAACAACTGCTACAAAGCCAATTAGAAGCATGGATTGATTCACCCGAAGATGAACGAGCGCCCGAAGAATGGTATAAATCTAAAGAAGAAGAACTGGCAGGAATAGCCTCAATGGGTCAACAAACTAACCAGTTCAAAGACCAGCGACGAGCATACCACGCATCTAAACTAGTATCAACAACTGATTTGCTGCAAAATGCTGCTAAGTCTTTGGCTGAAAAAGTGCAAAAACAATTCGCTGACGATGGGTTGCCAGACCCATTCGCTGCTGATGAAAATGGCGATTGGTCACAAGCGCATGTCAACGCATTACAACTATGGCGACATGCAAACGACATGATTTTCCGAGCGCAACCTAAACACCGAGATTGGAAAAATGATAAGATACACGGGGTATGGACAAATGATGATGGCACAACCCAAATGGTTGACGATTTACACGCTGGAACATCTGTATATTACCCTCATGGTGAAGAAGGTAGTCACAACACAGGACCTACATCACTGCCATTGAGTATCTATAATAGTCAAGGATACCGTATGAAATATGGGTGGAAAATGGCACCTACATTTGGTGTAGGTTTTGACCAAGAAGGCAAACCAGATATAATGCACAATAATGGTGAAACATCAACACAAAGAGAACCATTGTTAAATGTGCCAATGAATCATTTACAATCTGTATTCCCTGAAATGCAACCAATGACCCGAATCCATCCGTCAGCACCTTCTGCTACTGACCAACCTGAATCTCAAAAATTAGATGAATACGGTGACAGTATGGCATTCCAATTGAGTGAGGATGATGTCCAGGTATCTACATTGTTGAAAGCATTAACGAACCCTGACATCATTAAAGAAGATGGTGATGTCAAACCAATCAAAGCAGCGCATCGTATATTCACATTTGATGACATGAATAACCTGCGAGGGTTCAGTGGTGATTGGGTTGTATCCACATCATACAAGGGTCATCGTGCCATAATTACCAAACAAGGCAAAAAGGTTGAAGGCAAATATGCAGATGGTTCAAATTGCAGATTATCAAAAGACATGCGAAAAGGATTGATTGAAGCCAATGGTGACAGATACATACTGGATGTCATCATCAGCAAAGACTCAGTATATGTCATTGACTTATTGGAACATGGACACAAAGAATTGTATGATGAACCACTCAAAGACCGTTTGGCAAAACTACGAGAACAATTTGAAAGCACAGATGCAGTGCTGATACCAGCACCATTCAACACCCGAAGAACTGATGATGACGGTTTGAAACAAGCCATTGAGTCTTTGAACGAAGAAGATGCAGATGGTGTATTGCTGAGAGATGCAATGTCCACATACATGAAGGGTGAACCACGCCATCCAAAATGGGTACTATATCGTGAAGAAAAAGAAATGGATGTTATCATATTAGATAGAAGAGGTAGAGGTCCGTATATGTATCGCTTGGGAGTAGGACCTATCAACCCCGAAAAAGGTAAATCACTTGGTAATCGTGCAGTTGAACGAGATGGCAAATGGTTCATGGATGTCGGAACACTTATGCGTGAACGCAAACCATTCATGGAAGGTGATTATGTGCAAGTACGAATTGCAGGTGTGTCTCACAAAGAACGGAATGGTATTGATGTATATGATTTACAACCAATACAAATTGTTAGCGAATCCAGTACAATGGCAACGGATAGTGTTGAAACATTGGAGATACTAACCAAATCACATGCGCCGGTATTATACCCACATGATGTCGTAGTCAAATCTAAAACAGTTGAAATCCATTTACAAGGTTTGGAAGATACTGTAATTTACAAGATTGACAAATGGGATAGTAATTGGGTGGCTCACGAACCATATAGTACACTCAATGATTTATCTAATAGTGATTACGCAGTTCAGATATCTGAAAGTCAACGACCATTCTGGGAACCTATTGTTGGATTAACATTGAAAGGTCTTATCAAAGTGGACTTCAACCCACGAGATTCAAAAATAAAGGAACGAGATGACATACGAGATGACAAAGAAGAAGAAGAAGTAGGGTCACATGAAACCAATTTCAATCTCAAAAGACCCAAGAAAATAAGTGAAGACCAAATACTCAAACCAGACCTGACAAAAATGATTGTCCGAGCATTGACAGTTATTGATGACATCATATCTAAAGAAACAGCCACATGGACTGGAGCGCGTGGAATGGGAATTGCGTTAGGAACACCTGACAGTGCCCCACGAGGCCCTACTGAAATTACACAAGATGTCAATACTATGGACTATGACATGCGCCAGCGCGACGAAGATGAAGACGACAAACCACAAAAGAAGAAAATAAAACCTGATGGCGAACCACACGATTTGGAAGAATTGTTGGAAACTGAAGAAGGTGAAACCGGCGAGATTCGTGTGACTGCGGATGAGGCAGTGCTTGAAATACCACCTGATAATGAAAGATTCTAATATCAGTGTATTACAGGTCGTATGATATAGGATGACACTACATGGGCGGATTGGTGACATGGTGCATGATGCAGAATACGACCAAGCAGATATCCCTGAAGGGGCTGTCCTCCTCAAAGCCCAGTCTATTGATGACTTGGTTATTGCAGGATACGCCAGTGTTGAACTCGTTGACAAGCAAGGAGACCTCATCACAACCAACGCACTCAACAAAGCATTCCGCAAGTTCATGCAAAACGACAAATACAGGAATGTTCAATTGGCACACTCCAACATCCAAGTTGGGGATGTCGTGCCTTCATACACTGACAGCAATGGCCGTGTCTGGAAATCAGAAGTTGACGACACAGGAATGTTCGTTGTCATCCAATTACGCAATGACATTGAAAAAGCAAGAGAAGTTGCATCAGAGATTCGCAAAGGAAACCTTCGGGCTTTCTCCATCGGTGGACAGGCTTTCAAGCGTGTCAACAAGTCAGACGGAATGCGCGGTGCTTATCGCGAAATCCAAGACATGGAGTTGCATGAAGTCACAATTTGCGAAAAAGGAATTAACACAGAATCCACATTTAGGATATTAAAGGAGGACACAACAATGGCCGAAACAGAAGTAGTTGAACAATTGCACAATGTATTAGAAAGACTTTCAAAGCGTTTGGAATCAGACGATGAAGATGGGAAATCTAAGAAACCTGCATTTTTAGACAACAATAAAAAAGACGAGAAGAAAGATGCAAAGAAAGATGAAAAGATGCCATTTGGCGGAGACAAATACGAAAAAGGTGCAGGACTTGATGATGTTATCACAATGGACTACCTTAATTGGATGGAAAATACACTGAAAAGTGCAGGTGTGGACACAGTAAGTGCTCGCTCTCACTTTGATTCCGTTGAAAAAGGATACAATCCTGGTGACGACGGAGCATCCCATCGTGGACAACCTGCAAAGGGAATTGTTGGCGAAGGTATTACCGCACCAAAGGCTAACTTTGGTTCAGCAAGCAAAGGCAACAGATTCGCTATCCGTGCATCTCAAGACAAATGGGAAGCACCGAGAGGCAATGGATTCGTTATCAAAGAAAATGTTTCACCATCTCAACTTGAATCAGCATACGAGGTCTATAAGGCCGCAGCACTTGAACAACAATTCAAGGGCGAACTCAGTGATGCATTCAGCAACCGTCTTCAATCTGAATTGATGCAAAAAGCACAATACGAAGCACATTCAAATTACGATGCACGACAACCTGTTGACCGTTTGGAAAAAGCAGTTCTTGAACTCGCACACCGCATTGACAGTGTTGGAACAGTTAACAACTACGGCGGCGGCACAATCCGCAAATCAGCACGAATGGAAATCCCCACTACGGACCAACTTGCCAACATCAGTTGGGATGAAGTCCACAGCCTTGCTACCAAGGCACTTAGGGGAGGTGAGTGAATATGGCACGAAATTACATTAACACAATACAAGACATGGAACGATACTACTACGGCGCTGGCAATGTGAGCGGATACTCATATAGCGGCTCAGACATTTTGAAAGCCGACGCACCAATGCTTAGCACAAGCGCTGGAACTTACCAAGCGATTTATGGTCGTAAGGTTTGGTCGCAATTGAACCAAGAGTTCAACGCCTTTTCTATACTACCTAAGAAGCCTTGGGAGAAGTCTGGTTGGAGAATCATTACTGGTAAGCCATCCTTTACTAAGGGTGGCGGTGTTGCTGAAAATGCAACCCTACCAGAAACTACCAAGCCAACATTCCTGCATGTTGCTGCCAAACCAAAGACAATTGCTCACACATTTGATATGAGTGAAGTAGCAATCTTCCTTGCTGACAAGGATGATGGTCTTGGCGACATCCGACAAGTGCTGAAGGAAGAAATGGGTAAGCACCACGCTGACCATGTGAACCAAATGCTCACTACAGATGTTGAAACACCTGCTGGAAACGACTTTGAATCTCTTGACCGTCTAACTACAGACCCTGACACCATTAACAACGCAAATGGATATGTCTCGGCTAACACTGACAACGACATGTATTCCATCACTCGTGATGGTGGTGTTGACTTCCACAGTGCTGAAGTAAGTGCATCGGGAACATCGGGAACAAACCGCACCCTTTCACTTGACCATCTGGACACCATCTTCCAACAAGTTTGGACTCGTGGTGGTAATCCAAAGGTCATCTTTACTGGATACGATACACTAATGCGTGTGCAACAATTGCTACAATCGCAACAGCGTTTCATGGAGACCAAGCGTGTCACCCCATCATTCAATGGTGTTAAGGGTGTACCAGGTATTGAGGCAGGATTTATTGTCGCAACCTACAACGGTGTTCCTATCATTCCTTCTAAGGATGTCACACCTGACGGAATCAGTCGTATGTATTATCTTGACACTGATTACCTATGGTTTCAAACCGCAATTCCAACGCAATACTTTGAATCTGGTATAGAATCTGGCGACCCATTCGCAATTAATCGCTTGGGTCAGGAAGGTCTTTACCGGACAATGGGCGAACTCGTTGTGTCCTTCTTTGGCGCACAAGGGAGTATTCGTGACCTTTCTTGAGGTTGCTTGGATATGAAAATAATGGAGGAATAAATTATGGCAATAACTATAACAACAGGAGCAGGATTGAACACATGGGTCACAGCCCTAGAATTGGATTTGTATGCTGGTTCTCCAGACAACACTGTCTGGTCAGGAACCGATTACCCAGGTGGGCTTACAGCATTTGAACCACGACAAACTGATGGTGCAAAAGTAGCAGGTCTTAAACTATTAACTGGCACAGCAACAATTCTTAATTACAAAGCAGCAGCAATTACATTAAAATTGACTGGTGAAGCAACACATATTGTTTCATTCATGCTTGGAAGCCCTGGCACAGCCGACCACTCAACAAGTGGTCTTGGTAGTGGAGTTAGAGGAGTACTCAGTTCAACCGTCACTACAGGGTTGAATGACACACTAACTTTGACATTCCCAGGCGGCATCTCCGATGTCGCTACAGCAGATGTTCCTATTTGGCTTGTCTGCGCTTGAGGTGATTCATTTTGCCTACAATCGTATATCCAGGACCATTACCACAACGACGCACGCGATGTGGAACATTATATCGTGGACAACCAGTGGAAATCACATATGCTCAATTACTTCTTGTTCAAGGACAAGTGACAAACGGATACTTGAAACTAGTAGGAGAACTAATAGAACTACCTGCAGTGGTGGATGAAACCGTTGACGCAGGTAATGATGGAATACCTGATGAAGGATGGACTCGTAATGATATTGTTGAATGGTTGAATACACGGGAAGTAAGAACCCGTGTTGGATTGACCAAAGCACAACTACTCACAAGGGTTGAAGAATACATTAACCCAGTTGAAGAGGAGTCTTCCGATGATGATAATAACGAGGAACCTCTCACAGGAGACAATACGGAGTGATATAAATGGCACAAACAATAGTAATAGATAGCAGACACCACATTTTAGGTGACCTAGTTTTGATAACTGGAACATTCGCAAATGCAGGTGGCACTCAAGGTGGAGACATTTTGCTTGCCGACCACCTCAGCAAGATATTCGCTGCAGGTAGTAATTTGAATGAGGCTGGTACCACAGACACTGAAATTGACGGAACTCTCGGAACAAAACTGACATTGGCTCAAGGAGCCGCTAACAAAGCAGGTCAGTGGTGGGCACTGGGCAAGCGATGAGGTGAGACCTCATGGCATACTCAGTATCAGTCCGTGTTCCTACAGCAGGTCCATACCCAACTGGGATTCATGTGAATAACGGTGCGGGTTATGCGGCATCAACAGCAACAGCACTAACAGTTGACGATGTATATGCGTCGGCTGGATGCGATGCAACAATAGTATTCAAAGTCGGAAGAACTGTCATGGCTTTTGATAACTCAAAAGTAGTACCGCAATTATTACCATTAGGTGTAATCACTGCTGTCACAGCAACAACTGTTCGTATCGCTAATGGTGGAGGCACTAGATTCGCAGTTGCTGACAATCTTGAATTATTTATTGACGATGCTTCAACTGTAGCATTCATTAAAGGAAACGATTTGATTGTTGCCGGTGGCGATGCATTGAACGCAACATCATCACTAGAAGTATCTGATGATGGGCGTGGCCAGTTAATTTTTACATATTATTCCTTTGCATGATGTGGTTTTATGGCAGGATTATCTCTCAAAGATGTTCACTACATGAACAAACAGGGATGGAATAAAGCCGAATCGTTTGGTGTGGATTTGACACCCGCTGAAGATACAATCCATTGGAAGAACTACGCTACCAAAGAACAGAATACACGCAACCGGCAAGTTGCCGATGTGTTAAACATTGGTTCTGGTACACGATGCGCTAAATGCGGAATGCTTCACATGTGTTGGCTGCCTAAGTGTGGTGCATGTGGTATTGATATGAATTACAATCTAGGCACAGTGGAGGCGACACAATGAATCCTATAGACCAAGCATGGGCAATTATCAAACAATCTGATGACTACGGGGATGTAGCAACATCTCTAGAACACGAATATGATTCCGCACACGATAGGAAACATGACTGTAATGGTTATGCTGATGAGGTAGAACGAGGAAATCCAAACCCAAGACCCGACGAACCTATGGGTGATGACCTATGTGGCCATCCCGCTTGCGAAACTTGTGGACCCATACTCGCTGATGTTGCACCAGACAAAGAAGATTACATGCCATCCGATGGTGAAGGATACGAAGGCGCGCTCAACGAATGGAAGGATAAATATGGGAATCAATGATGCAATAAACCATGCATTCAGTTTGTTAAAGACAGGTCCTTCACAAGAACAACTTGATGCTCAATCAAGAGAGTGGGCTGAACAAGATGCTGATGATACATGGGATGCGGAATATGACGATGACGGTCAAACTGAATATGAAGACCCTTGTTGCACTGAAGCAAAAGAATCATACATTAAGCATTTGGAAGAAACAACGGGGCGCTCCCCGCCTCAGTTTGAAGGACATGGTGTGCGAAACGCGTCATGTGAAGATTTAGCGCAGTGGATAGAAACAGCCATATCCGACGAACTAGAGCATAACAACGACAACCATTGGACTGGCCACTTAGAATCACTTAGAGCAATTCAAGACCAATGGGATGCTTGTTCTTCAGAATCATTTAGTGATATGAAATACGCAGGTGAACCAATAGATATATCACACAATTTCTTAAAATCTCAAATGAGTGATGTTCACATTGGGTTTCAAGAAGACCCTAAACGAGAAATTGAAAGGCTTCGTCATCAGGGTATATCCCGTGAAGAAGCAATGGCAATGTATCAGCAATACCTTGATTCACTTGAACATGGTGCGTAATATGAAGGGGGAGTGTAATGCCATCAGTATTTCAACCAGGAGAACGCGCACAACAACCCATTGACCCTGATGCAATCATCTATACAACCGCACAAAAAGTCGGATTATTATTACAAATACCTACAGCAGAACCTGTGGCATTAACAGTTAATGCAAGTGCTTCAGATACAACTATTGATTTATCGCCCATTGACCACAGATTAGTGGGATTTGAAATAGGCGATATTATTGAGATTGAAAGTGATGCATCATTAGTGGAGTCACGGACAATATCAGCAATCGCATTGACTGGTGGCAATGTGCGATTATCATTCACTGGTGGATTAGCATACGCACACACTACCGCTACCAATGCAACAGTACGCAACACGGCTATATTCACAAATGGAAAATCAAGGGGTGTATCCCGTAATCATGTTGAACATCTCATCAAAGTCCATCAAGACCGTATAGATAACATCACTAACAACTCATGGCGACCAATGCTACAGGTCGCTGAATACAAGAACTTTGACACATACAAGCCATATAGACGCAGATACTATACTGATTATGTCGGAACGACTCCATTGTTGTTCCGCAATGTGCAACAAATCCTACGATTAGAAGTATGGCAAGGTAGTGAATACAAGGAATTAGCATCGGCTGAAGCCCGAATTAGACTCAATGACCACACAGCACTGGCAGGCAAATCATTGTATCTATGTGCAGGTGGCGGTGGGGTTTTCACATTACCACAGGGCACAACAGCGGCCACATGGAATAATGGATTTGACTCGGGTACTGCTGCACAACAAATTGCAGACCTCATCAATAAAGATGACCGAAGGAACAAATCAACCATTGCTGCATCACCATCATACTCATTAGAAACATCATATTCGTCAACAGGTTTTGCTGTGGCCAATGTGCATAATGAGTTCTTAGCATCCGCCAATGCGGATTACGGGAACTCCAAGTTGAAAATATCAAGCATGCATCGCGCTCAAGGAGGAGAGACATCAACAATCGCTACAGATGATTTAACCAATCTGGCAATCAGTGACACAGGGGTAGGCACTACCACATCAACAAGTGTAGCCGGTACAGTTGTGACAGTGGCTAATACCGCTTCATTCGTATCATATGGGTTGTTAATGGTCGGAACAGGAACAAATGTTGAGGTCTTAAAATATACGGGTAAAACTGCCACCACATTTACAGGGTGTGTCAACCTATCTGGCACACCACTAACCACTTTGAACACAGGAGGAACAACTGTTTTCCAATACAAAATGAAAATTGATTTTCAAAACTCATCAGCAGAAGATGGTGGTGACGGTGATGAAGGCCGTTTGAAAGACTGGTGGTTTGACCCTGTTATGGGAATCATTTACTTCAACAATTCATACCCATTCTTTGAGTGGAACGCCATTAAAGTGACATATGTATATGGTGAACGGTATGTTGAAAAAGCCATTGAAGAGATTGTCACCAAACTTGTGGCAATGGATTTGATTACTGCTGATGACCGTTCAGTTCTTATCCCCGAAGGAACAACCAACATTGATTTAGGTTCTAAATACCAGTTGTTCAAACAACAAGTGGCTGAAACATTGCCACGATATGTTGAGGTGATGAGCCTTGACTGAACCGATTGACCACGCATGGAATCTTCTTCAAAAGGGTTTTTGGCAAGGTGTGAAAGACTTTGGTAGTATTCTGGCTAACCCTGCTCAAAATGCTCCTATCGTTCAACAAAAGCGTGTTGACCGTCAACAAGCAGAAGCGGATGCACAAGCACTTGCGGCTCAACAGCAGCAAGCAGAAGCGGCTCGGCAACAGCAAGCAGATGCATTTGAACAATGGAAAAACCAACCTGAACAAGACCCGCAGTGGGCAGCGTATCAGGCATCATTACAACCACAGACTACTACACCACAGACTACTACACCACAGACTACTACACCACAGACTACTACTCAACCTACTACACCACAGACTACTACACCACAGACCA
>Ga0114918_10000979_pt1 | contig 25260 bp, 27 predicted proteins | sample LantaG_FD_87015 | JGI IMG/M metagenome (GOLD analysis project Ga0114918, IMG submission 87015) | Deep subsurface microbial communities from Baltic Sea to uncover new lineages of life (NeLLi) - Landsort_02402 metaG | ecosystem: Environmental > Aquatic > Marine > Oceanic > Sediment | place...
GCAGGATCCGGGGAGCCAACAGAGGGCTGGTAGTCGTCGCTCTCGACAAGCGCCTTGATCCCTACCGCGATCTCCTCAGTGACGTGCTGTCCGACGAACTGCTTCCACCACCGTGGTTGGTTCAGTCGGTTCGCGGTCACAGCGATCTGGGTCTCCGTGACCGTGTCCTGGTCCGAGCTCAGGAACGCCTTCGCGGAGCTCGCGAAGTTGGACTTCGAGGCTCCGGGACCGGCCATGACCGCTTTGACCATTTCAGTCAGCGGCTCTGGCCTGTGCTTATTCGTTAGGTTCAGTCGTCTCACGTGCAATCCGATTGCAGGCTAGTTGTCGCCCAGCGTAAACCTTCTACCGGTACCGGACAAGTTCCCAACGCCATTGTTTCGCCGCCCGGCCTGAGAAAGCTCTCGCATGAGACCCTTCATTTCGCGGACGTTCCTAGCCATGGCCTGATCCTCTCGGAGGATCTCAGAGACCTTATTGTGTAGGACCTTCGAGTCCTTCTTCGAGATCTTACCGTGATCCCGACCCTCTTCTCGAAGGAGTTTGGCCAAGTAGCCGGACTCTCCGAGTGCGGCCTTCTCCGACTGCACCTCCGAAGAGCGCTGCTCCTTCACCTTCATGACGTCCGCGTCGGTGAAGCCGAAGACCTCCTTGAGGACCCACTCCAAGGACACGAACTCACGCATGCGGCTGGCGAAGTCAGCACGCGCGTTCGCCACCTCGAGCTGAGCCAGCTCATACACGCCGCTCGGAACCGTGAGGTAGATCTCGTGGTAGACGGTCGCTGGGTCGATCTCCATTGCGGATAGGTGGACCCGCGCAATGTGACGTAGGCCGCGACGTACCTCACGCTGCACCCGGAGGATCGAACGCGCGAACTGCACGTCCACGTTCGAGAGGATCGAGCCTGACTTGTCTGCGTCAGCACCCAGGTACTGCTTCGGGACCTTGAGGGCGGAGTACATCTTCTTGAGGAAGTACTCGACGATCTCCATGGAGTCCCAGGTCGGCTGAGCCAGGGTGTCGATCCTGGTCCGCTCCGCCTCTCTGCTGATCGGAATGTAAATGTTCTCGTCCGGCCCCATGGGGTTGAACCGTAGGTCCACGTTCCCCGTCTGGCTGTTCAGGAACTTCCGCTTCGAGAACTGCTTCTTGACCTCGTTCAGGTAGCGGAACGCCTCACGCGGGGGACGCTGGCCGGTGTCCACGTAGATAGCGAGACGGCCCGGGGCTCTGGTCAGGAAGTGCTGCATGGAGGCCCTCCAGCATGACCAACCGCTTCCAGATCCAGCGAGCGGGCTCCAGCACGGAGTAGCCGTACTTGGTGCCTCGGTTCACCGACTGGAGGCGCATGTGCATGACCTCCCAGTCGTCGTAGAGCACGGTCCCGTCGAACGACCTCTTCCCCGAGTCCATGAGGGACTTGAACTCGTTGGGCTGGATATTCACCGTGCCGGTCTGGTCGTAGTAGAAGCCGAGCAGCCCCTCCGCCGGATCGTCAACACGACGGGTGGCGGCGGGTGAGAGGTACTCCAGTCCGATCACGCCACGGTCGGTGACGAGGAGCTCGTTGTACTCGTTGCCCATTTTGCAGAGCCCGCGGGTCATGGGCCAAATGTGGTCCTTGATCTCGAGGTTCCCGTAGAAGCATTCGTCGAGGAGCTTCTTGACCTGCTCGTCGTCTGCTTCGATCTCTACGGTCCTGCCGTCCTGGATATCCGGCTGGGTTGCGTCGTCAGCCCAAATGTCCAGAACCGAGGCGAGCTCTGGATACTGCTCCATGTGCTCGTAGTCGACGTAACGGGCCAGCAGGCTCTGATCCGTTCGGAGGGCCTCCCCCACTCCCTCGAGACCTGTGCCGGTAGCCATGCCGGCACGAGTAAAGGCCCCGGAGCCGCGCGTTGCGATCCGGGGCCTTCTGGCCTCCCGACGCTCGTCCCGCTTACGCGAGAAGACGGCGTCAATGAAGCTCTGTGCTCTGCCTGAGATTTTTGCCATTGGGGACTACACGTGGCTCGAGGTTAGGGAGACGAAAGTCTACTCCGAGAAGGAGTCGTCGGGGTCTTCGTCTTCGGGCTCAGGCTCAGGCTCAGGCTCAGGAGCAGGTATCTCGACGATCACCTCGACGATCTTCTCGACGATCACCTCGACGATCTTCGGCTCTCCGGCGGACTCAGCCTCCGTGAACGCAGCCTTGCTCTTGAGCTTGGCCGTCGCGCTATGAAGGTGGTCCTCATGCTTGAGGAGCCACGCCTCGTCGAGCTTGACGCGAGCGTTGTAGTTGGGAGCGAGAGCCTGACGGGCCGCGCTCAAGAGGCACTCGGCCTCAGCTTGTGTGAACTGGATCGCCATACTGGCCTCCTGGGTTGGTTAGCTTCAGCCGCCGCTGCTCATGGCCGCGCCACGCATGCTGTGCTTGAGCTGAGAGATCTTCTGTCCGCGAATGATATCGCGGCGGCGGTTGTCGTTCTTCTTCCGCTTCTGACGACGGCCACCGCCGTAGCGCTTCGCCTTGCGGGACGCCTGCTGCTTCTGCTTGTGGCGAAGCTGGGCCTGCATGCCGGGGGTGGTCTTGTCGCCGCTGGAAGCCTGAGCTCGACGACGAAGGGCGGACTTGCTGGCCTCGAGAATGAGGAGCTCAGCGAGGTCTTCGAGAAGATCGGTGATTGAGTGGGTCATGTCCTCATTCCAGGACTCGGCCAGGTCGATCTCCACGGTATCTCCGTGAATCGTAGCCTTCGTGACGAACTTCAGCTTCTTCGCGGCACGAGCGAACTTCTTAGCTGAGGACGCAGTGTCGAATCCCCAAGAGGACCCCTCTTCCGTGTCCTCGCCGCCAAAGTCGCTGGCCAGCTCGTCGAGCTCTGCCCGGATCTTGTAAAGTGAACCCATAGGGACGGCCTCCTTGCCTGGTGGGATTCTAGCGAACAGGCTTCGCCGTGCAATCGGATTGCATGCTACCGAAAAGCACCGGCCCACGTCTTCCCCAAGACGGCGACAGCGATAACCCGCCTACGGTGCTTCTCCGCCTGGTGCTTTGCTCCTTGCCGGCCACTGGTGAGCCTGTCCAGAGAATCCCTATCTACCGCCAGAGTCGTGGCGGATAGAGCCAAACACTGCTGGAAGATAGAGAATCTTGTCGAGGCTTCGGGGACCTCGGGCAGCCCGACCACAATCTGATCCACAACAGACTCGGTCCAGACCGCGTGGGCTTCACGTCCGTAGTCCTCAAGCGTCTTCGACTCCTTGGCCAGGGAGAGCTCGAGCTGCTGGCTGTGGTGCGCCGCCAACAGCTTCGCCCGCCGGATCGCTTCGTACAGCAAGAAGCCCGCCGGGTCTTTCAGCCGACGGGCCTGCTGCTTCTGTTCTTCTGCCCACTCCTCGCCGTCTACTCCGATCACGGACCTGTAGACGTGGTCGAAAAGGGAGCCGGACACGACTACCGACGGACGACGCGACGCCCGCCCCGCTTAGCGGCACGAAGCCTGGATCCTGCCGCCCTCACCGCGGGACGCTTGTTGACGCCCCCAATGGTGGACTGATTTCGGTTCGGTGCAGTAGCACTTGTGCGAAGCCGTGTCCCTCCCGCCGCTCGCCGCGCGGCACCTTGAGTCCTGGCACGAGTACGCGCCTGGGCGAGCTTGCCATGAACGGCACGTCGAGGGCTTATGCCTGCGGCACGAGCCATGCGACCTGCCCCGACGCGTTCGTCGAGGAGGCCGTCAAGCCGCTCAAATAGGCCGGTGACGTTCACGGTTAGCTGCCGGCAATGATCACGTCGAGGGTGATCGGCTCCGCCCCGGTGGTAATGAACAGCGCAGTGATCGCGCCACCGATCACCGTGGGCTTGTCGATCGCGATAGAGGTGCTGGTGTTGTTCTCGAACTTGACCTGCACCACAGGACACGTGTTGACGTCGGGTCCTGGGTTCAGGTAGATCGCCTTGGCGGTGGTCACACCCCCGAAGCTGATCGGCTCGTCGGTCAGGTTCGCGTCAATGATCTGGAGGAGCTGCGTAACCTCCGCGACCGTGATCGACCAGTCGATCTTCTTGGCCGTCTCCTTGTTCTTGCCGGTGCTATCGAAGATAGCGAACTCTCCGGTGAACTTAACGATCTTGCTCATGGGTTAGTCCTCTCCCAGGTAGTCGGTGCCGGAGCCCTCGAACGTCGTAGATTTGACGGCGAGAGCTTCCTTGTTCTTGCGGGCCATGGCTATCACCACGGACTCGTTGAGTTCTAGGGTCCACCAGCAGTGACAGCACCTACGGCACTTCCTGCGGCGACGGACTACATTTCCCCTGAACGGCCAGAAGGCACCGAGCCGGGTCTCGGCGACGCCACAGTCCTCAGATCCACAATGTCCGCAGACTCTGGTTCCGTATTCGTCGCTCACTTTGGACCAAGCCTTCTTCCCTCGTAGCCCAGAGCGTCCAGCTTACGCTTGGCCCTGCCCTGCTCCAACCGTCTCTTGTTCTTGCGCTTCCGAACCTTCCGGGAGCGGAGCTTCTTCTCCATGCCGAAACCGAGTCGCCTACGGGCACGACGGTGAAGGTTCTTCTGGAAACCATGCGACCGACTCACCTGCTGGGTGATTCGGTCAAGGTCCTCTAGTAGCTCTCTCAACGTCATGTGGTGCCTAGCCGTCTCCTCGAAATAGCTACCTCGGCAGTATACACTCTGCCCCCATGAGCCCTACCTTGCCTAGATCCAGGGTGCATTGGCGCGCTGAGACCCTCCTGACCCCCGCCCAACGCGACGCGACCGTTGAGCTCGTCGAGAAGGTCGTCCGTCTCCCTGAGTCTCAGACGTGGGGAAAGGAGCTAGGCCCACACGCGATCTTCACCCGCACTGTGCTCGCTACGGTTCCCGGGGCGGATCACGAGTTCTCCACGGATCACGACCGGGTAGTGATCAAAGTCAGCAAGGGATCGGCGGACGACACCATTGCCTTCCAACAACGAATTATCGAGGAACCTCCCGCCGCCTGGGGGGAGTGCCGGTTCCAGCAGACGCTCCGCGCTGGGCACCTTGACGACGGGTCAGCCTACAAGGTGCTCGACTACGTTCCCGGTGCGACGCTCGAGCCCTATCTAGCGAACCGAGAGACACCCCTGTCTGCTGAGGTGGCCTCGTCGATCCTCCGGCAGCTCTTCGGCGACGTGCTGATCCCGTGGTGGGACGCTGGGTTCCGGTTCGCGGACTTTCGCCAGGCGAACTGGATCTACGAGGAGAGCACCGACACCCTCACCATGATCGACACCGACGGTCTTCGTCCTGGAATGGAGGGAGCCCTGCGCGGAGACCAAGAGGTGCTTCAGTCTCTGGAGTCGATCGCCGTGTCCAGGTTCCCTGGGCTGATCCTCGCTGTAATGACCGCGAGGACGCCTTCACTCACGAAGTCCGTTGCCGGGTCGCGAGTGAAGAACGCCCTCGAGAAGAGCAAGTTCATTGAGCGAATGACTGCCTTGGGTACGCCCAAGGGGTCACGCGTGAAGGTCGAGCAGAGCCTCAAGAAGCTGCTGCTCTGGCTGCGCCTCTAAGGGCTACGCAACCCCGAACGGGTCGGCCAAGAGGTCCTTGGTCTTCCGCTTGGACATGCCGCCGACGCCGACGCTCTTTCCGAGATCCTTGAGAGCCGCGCTGACCGAGAGGGCCCCCGACTTACTCGCCAAAGGAGCCTCGGGCTCGTCACCGAGCTCCCAGAAGTCCAGACTGGTGGTGGTCCGGGCGGGGAACATGTGCTTCTCAGCCCAGCCAGGAACCGTGGACTCCATGCCGAAGTCTTCGCGGATCGCGAAGAACTGGGCCATAACGGCGTAACGAATGTCCTTGCTGACCTTGTAGCGGCGCAGGTAGCCGTTCATGGCCGTCTTGGCCCGCTGGATCGTCTTCGTCACATCGTTGTCGCCGGCCTTGTGCTTCATGATCGCGACGAGCTTCTTCTTGACCGAAGCGCCGCCACGCTTGCCCCCGCCCAGCTCGCTCTGGGTCTGGTCGATCAGCCGCTGCATGGCCTCAACTCGCTGACGAGCTCGCTTCCTCATGACCCGCTTGTTCTGCGACTTCAGGAAGCTCACCTTGGGCCGGTCCTCCATGACGTAGTCGTCGTCCTCGGTGGTGATCTCCATGCCGCCGTCGACCTCGCCGTAGATATCGCCAAGGCTCTCGGCGACTCCCATGGCGACACTCGCGTAGGCCAGAATGTCCTCGCGGGCCTGGTGCCGGTAGTAGGGGTCCTGGCGTTCGACGTTGAGCTCCTCAGCGAGCTGGATCATGAGGCCCTCGAGCTCCGAAGCCGCCTCACGGTCGTTCGGGTTCTGCGAGAGCTCCTCCAGCGCGACGTGGATCGGTTCCAGGGCCTCCTCGTCGAAGAACATGGGCAGGTCCGCCAGAATGTGGCGGACGGACTCGATCTGGCTACGGATAGTCCGCCGTCCTTCGTTGGGCTGTGAGATCTTCTCCATGGTGGGTCGCCCAGCCTGTGGGTTGTAGGAACCCTCGGACAGAAGTCCTCGGAGGTCAGAAACGATACCTCCGAGCTCGTCGTGGTCTTCCAGTTGCACGGTGGCCTTACTCCCTTTGAACCTACTCATAATGATCTCCGCTCGCTTGCGAATGGCGCTAGACCAACGATTGAGTTCAGCGTCAAATTGGTCTCGTGTTTCCAGAACAGCCTTCACCCACTCGCCGAGTTGGCGCTCAGGCATGGCCCCTTGTGTTTTGGTCGCCCTGTCGGCTGCCACGATCAAACGGCCAGCCTCAAGGCTGTGGGTCGCGACCTGGTCGATCAGGTCCTTCGCCACGTCAGGAAGCTGTCCGGCCATAGCCGAAATGCTCTCCAGCAGGCTACGAATGGGGTCGTTAGCGACCCTCTTGTCGTAGGCAGCCTTCTCGGCCCCTCGACGCTTCTTGCCGTATTTGGCAGAGCCGACCGTAGCGTTGAAATCCCGCTTGAACTCCTTGGACCGCTGCCCGCCGTCGGTCATCCACGGCGGGTTGCGATTCATGGCGATCTGCTTGAGCGCCTTCGAGACGTTTCGGAAGTTCTTGTTCGCACCGAAGCCACTCTTCTCGACTTGGTGCGCGAGCTTCAAGAGCCTCTCGGCAGCCTCCCTAGAGAGGTGCTCCTCGCCGAAGGCCGTGTTCGCGATCACAGCCACTTCCGCCTGGAGCTTCTCAGCCTGGCGAAGGTAACGGGTCCGAATGTAGGAGGCGGTCTTCTCCAAGGTCTCGTTGGCGTGACCCAACATGCCTCGTATGGTCCCTCCGAAAACGTAGGGATCCTCCCGACCAGGAGGCCGGCGGGGCTCCTTGGGCTTGGCCTTCTTCTGGTCAGCGAGGTTCTTCTCTCGCTGCTCCGGCGTGACGACAGGCTTCCGACGACGGCCTTCGTGGAGGAGGTTGGTCCGTTCGATCACCTTCTCGTCGAGGTCCACCTCGTCGAACCACTCGATCATGGTGTCGAGTTCGGCCCTTCCGTAGGGCATGTAAGGAGGGTCAACGTGCTTCATAGCTACCGGGCTCCGACTCGTCTGCCGGTGTTCATGGACGAACGTCCTCGAAGCCGGGGCCGGGCCCGAACCCTGCCACGGCTGCCGGTGTTCTTGGCCCGTAGACGGTTGGCCGCACGTCCCGTGCGCTTCGCAACGCTGGGGCTGGTCTGCCTGCCTCGAGCGTTGGACTGAGAACGATTCGCCGAGTTCTTCACCTTCTGCTTGGGAGCGTTCTGACGAAGCTGATCGCGACGACGCGAGGACCGGGCCCCCTTGGCCTGCCACGCCCGACCATAAGCCTTCTTCTTCTCCTTCTTGTGGAACTGCTTGGTCTTCATGCGACCGAGGCGCTTCTTGGCGGCACCACGCTTGCCGACACGCTGATCGACAGCCTTCTTGGCCGCCCGGTAGTCGCCGGCAACCCTCCCGGCTGCCTTCTTGACCCTCCCGGCTGCCTTCTTGAGCGCGCTGAAGATACCCTCGAGGAGTTCTTCCTCACCGAGGCTCTCCGCGTGCTCGATCAGCAACGAGAGGAGAACCTCGTCCTCAAGGAGCTCCTCGTCGTCTTCGTCGAGACCGAACTCAAGAAGGTCCTCGTACAGCGCCGCAACCCCGTCTTCCGTGACGAGGTCATTCAGATCTTCGAGAAGGTCAAGCAGCATGCTGGTCTCCGTGCAATCGGGTTGCATTAGGGCGCAACGAAGAGTTCCGTGGTGCTCATGCGGACCCTGGTGATCCCGCAGTTGTTCGGGCTGTAGATCCCGACCTGGAGCGAGCTACGGGACCGGTTCTGGACGAACAGGTAGTGCCGGTAAGGCACGACCGGGTCGGTGTTGGGGGCCAACGGAGCGATCTCACGCCGTTGCTCTCCGGGCTGGAGCGCCGGTCGGTTCGAGGGTGTGACCTTGTAGAGAGTCAGGCCAGCCGCCGAGACGCCGTTCCACGGGTCGAACAGGAGGAGCTTCGTGGCCGGCGTGCCCCCGTCGAAGATATCGACGACGCCGAGGACCTTGCCGTCAGCGAGGGAAACGATATCCCCGACCACGAGCTCCGTGTCGAACGACGTTCCAGCTCCAACGAGGGTCTGGTCGCCGTTCGCCAGGGTCACCGTGCCTGTCAGCGCGGTAGCCGCCAGGTCGTCGGCTGCCCGGTTGGGACCGTCGCCCGTGGCAATTCGGTAAATGAGCGGCCCGCCGCCCATGTTCTTCAGGTAGACGACGTAATCAGGGTCGACCCGTTCCAGGAACAGAGTGACCGAGACACCTGGGCCGACGATTTGGCTGTGGTCGAAGCTCATGGCTAACCTTGCTGCCGCGCTGCCGCGTTTCTCCGGCGACTACGCTGTGCCCGCTGTGCCCCACCACGATTGGCAGCGTGCTGGGCCACCTTCCGACGCCGAGGATCGACGGCGGTGCCCCTGGATCCGATCACCTTGCCTGCCCCTCGTGCCTGAGCAGCAGCCCTGGCCGGGCTCGGACGCATGGCCCGTGTCCTGGCCGCCCTACGTGCCGCTCCTTGGGAAAGCGGGCGACCTCGCTCAACGAGAACGGCAAGCTCTTCAAGAATCTCGTGAATCATGTGCTCTCCCTACAGGAACGCAGGCATTTCAAAGTCGTCGTCAGGCGTGGTTCCGAACTGACGAGGACTCTCGTCGCCCCAGAGAATACTACCCGAAGCACCTGCCTGCCCGCTAGAAGACCCTTGACTGGCAGAGACAGGTTCGTCCGACGTGACCGGAGGTGGAGGGCTGTATTCAAAGGGAGGGTGCTCGAGCCAGTGGGTGTAGGCGCAGCACGCAGCGTCGGCCACGTCCTTGAACCCGTTCGGTGGGTGGTCCACCCTGTTCGTCTTGTGGTTCTTCTGGAGCTCTCGAAGCTCCTTGAGGAGGGGTGGGTAGTCGTACATCAGGACCCGGCCCTCGTAGATCCCTTGCTTGAATAGCTCGTAGGGTCCTGGGTTGTGGCAGGACCTGATCTCGCACTCGTAGCCCTCACGCTCGAGGGACTGCTTCAGACCGACGTATTGCCAGCGGTCCATGCTGACCGAGCGAATGGGCACGCCGAGCTTGGTGAGCATCATGACCAGGGACACCAGGTTGTCCTGAAGGATCTCGCCGTCACGGGGAGGCACGATCCTCAGGGTCACGTCGAAGCGGACCATGTGGACCTGCTTCTTGAAGACCTGGAGGCCCTCTCGACGCTCTACGATCTTCGCCCCGCAAACATGGCTGACCACGAAGCCGGTGTTGCAACTGTTCAGGCTCGCGTCGATATGGGCGTGCCGACTAGCGTGAGGGCAACAAAGTGGCTTCCTGGCGCTCATGTTGACCAGAGCTCCCCAGATCCCACGGTAGGGGGTTCCACTCTCGTAATCGTAAAGCTGGAACGGGTGAATGAACGCCGGGTCCACCATGGCCTGGAGCTTCTCCCGCTGCGTAATGAACGGCTCCACGACGACCGTGGCGAAGCCGGCGTCGTCACGAATGGCCGACTCAATGTCAGCCTCGAAGTCAGACCTGTAGTCCTCCGGGATCTCGATCACCCGGCAGCCTTCCGGCATGGCCTCGACGTCCTCGCCGACGTGCATGATCCGGGACCTGTGAACCTCGTTGCCGACAAAGACCTTGAACGTCTCCGCGGAGTAGTTCGAGCGGTTCACGTCCCACGTCGAGTATTCCCGGTAGAACACGTGAGGGTCAGACAGAGCCTGGCGGACCCGCTTCTCGGTGAAGTCCTCCTTGGTCCTCTTCGACGAGACGATCACGAGCTTGCCGGGAAGCCGTCCCGCGCTCAGGAAGCGCGACTTCATGCGTCGGATAATGTTGTTGTAGAGGGCCGTTGGCTTGTCGGCTTCACCTTCTACGGTCGCGGAGTTCTTCTCTGAGACCATGAAGTTGGCCTCGTCCATGATCCCGCCGAAGGCGTTGGTTCCGATAATGTTCGACGAGCTAGCGGTGCCCCCAAGGATATGGACGTTCTTCGGGAACGTGATCCCGGCCTGAATGTCCTTGTAGCCCATGCGAATGAAGAACGGGGAGAGCTTCAGCTTGCTGCCAATGCTGTCGAAGACGACCTCCTTGGCCACCTTCTCGTTGATCGACACGTTGACGAAGTGAATCTTCGAGCCCGGTCCGAGACCGTAGGCTTGAGCCGGGTCCCGCAGGCAGAGGCACTCGTAGACCATGCGTATCACGATCAGCGTCGCCAGGTACGTGTTGTGGAGAACGATCCCATTACCCACGAAGTTCTTCGTTGCCGGAACGGACAGATCGTACACAGGCTGAACGCCGGTACTCTCGATCGAATTGACCTGCTCCCAGACCAGATCGTTACTAGACAGCCAGGCGTACTTGCCGGAGTAGGACTCCTCCTCACAGAGCCTCTCGAACTTCTCCCTGGATAGGTTCTGGCTACGCGGACAGCGCCAACGCTTCATGAAGCCGGGCTGTTGCTTCGCGGGAAGCTCGTCCCGGATCTCCTTGAGCTGGTCGTAGGAGACTGGCACCACGTCGGTATTCGGGTTCGACTTGGTGCGGAGGCACTCGTCATATAGAGCGCGGCAGGCGTCTTCCTTGTCCCCCAGGAAGAATCCAACCTCGTCGAAGAACCGCACGATGTTCTTGGAGCCGGTGACCGAGAGGGTCCAGGCGTCGAAGACGTGCTTCCTGCCATCCGGTCCTCGATAGTGCTTCTTCTTGGGGACCTTCCTGGAGAGGACTCCGAGCCGCAAGAGCATGAATCTCAGGTCTTCGATCAGACCGTTGCTGGCGAGGGTGACCTCGACCTTCCTGGGCTGCTTGACGGAGACAGACCCGTCACAGGACAGGAAGCGGTTCAGGAACAATGCAATCTGATTGCACGGGAGACCGTAGAACTGGGCCGGCGCACGCTTGAGCTTGGAGAGGGTGTCCATGCCCCACCTGCGAACGAACGGTCGAAGACCAAGCAGGTTCATTTGCCGGGTCTTCCCTGCCATTCTCGACCAGCCAACACCCGTCTTTCCGACGCTTGAGTCCTCTGGATTACCGACTATCTCTGCGAGACGGACCACCTCCTTCAGGATCGTCACGTCTGCCTTGGTAAAGGTAGTGTGCTGGGTGCAGCCGCCGTCTGCCGCCAAGAAGGCAACAAGAGCCACCTCGTCGTCGGTGATCTCGAGCGGCTTGCTCGGGCCGGGAACCCTGCGCGGGCAGGCCACCAGGTCCTTGATCTTGAGCTGGTCGGCCTCGACCCAGCCCTGCGTCGTGTAGACCTTGTGATCGGTGGACAGCTCGATCTGCTGACCAGCGGCGAGGGTCAACCTGACGCACGGCTTCTGACCTGACTCGAACGCCGTAGCCTGCTGCTCAGAGAACGTCCCAGACGGCTCCAGCATGGACAGCGTTGCGAACCCCTCAGACCGTCGAGTCAGTGCTCCAACGGTCGACCTAGATCCGTCGCAAACCACTTCTGTATCAGGACTTATGCACTTCCCCCACCCGATTGCCCCGCCAAGAATCGCCTCGTGATAGTCCCCGGCGAATAGCTCCTCGAGGTCTCCCATGAGGGTCGGGTAAACGCTGACCGCCTTGCCCATGTAGTAGGGGTTCTCGAAGAACTCCCTGACCGAGACAGGCTCACGCTCGTAGTGGAGCTCGTGGGTGACCTTGAGGAGCTCTGACCTCCCGGTCGTGTCCATTTCCTCGATCGCCGACAGGATCAGCCGCTGCTGAGCCGGGGTCATTCTCCCCCAGTCGTCCTTCAGGCTCTCCTGCACCTCGTCCTTGGTGAGGAAGCTCTGGTAGCGACCGTGGTGATTGTTCCTGATCACGCGAGACGGGCCCTCGCCTTGTGGAGGGAGGTCCACAACCTAGCAACGAGGCGCTCCTGGGGATCGTCTAGGCTCTCCTTGCTGAGAATCTTCACGACCTGGATCGCCCGATCGTAGTGCTTCCGATTTCCGAAGGACTTCTTCTTGGTGTCCACGAGCTCGAGGAGATCAAGAATGTCCTCGGCGTACACGTCACGGATTCCGATAAGCGAGGCGACGAGGAACCGACCGTAAAACTCGATCTGAAACCAAGGGTTCTCCTTGGGCTTCAGATTGAGGTCTAGCTTCTTCGGCTCCTTGAGCTTCACCTACTTCTTGCCTCCGAAATACGCTGTGGCGTGCCCTTCCTCGACAAGGGTCTGGTTGACGTGAACCGAAGGCTGCCCTTCGCGGTCTACGAAGATATCGACGAGCCAGCGGCCGAACTTACCTTGCTTGTCCTTGTGGGTCATGATCTTGATAACTCCGTCGTTGTCACTCTCGAGAAGCTCCTGTAGACGTGCCTTGGCGGCCATGCCTGCCAACCACTCCACGCTCTCCTTCTGGACTCCGTAGGTCTCCGGGGTGTCGATCCCGTAGAGACGAACACGGTCCCGAACGTAGGTGCGGAACCCGAGGTCAATGATCAGGTCGAGGGTGTCCCCGTCCACGATCTTCACGACCTCTGCTCTGTATTCGTAGAGGGACATTCGTTCCGCCTTCTCTGGAGGTTACCTGGTGGGGAGCTCGTCCCGAACGAAGTCGCTCCGAAGGTACTTCCGCATGATCTTGAGTTGCTGCCGTGCTCCGCCGATCCCGCGCTTGCCAGTCTCGTCTTCCAGAGACGCGGTCAGCCACTTGATCGCCTTCTCCGTCGGCACGTAGAGCTTACGCTCCAGGTCCTCGTGCCGCAGGTGGATCCCGCCGTCACAGCAGGTGTCTCCTTCTACGAACTCGTCGTGGAGGACCTCGAGGGTGCCCTTGAGCTTGCCGAGCCGCTCGAGGGCTAGCTCCGGGTTCCGCTCGAAGATCCTCCAGACGTTCTTCACACGTAGGTCAATCGCCCGGAGCTTGTCGTGGTGGACCTTCACGACGCCTTGGCTGTAGTGCTCGAGCAGCACAGGTCGCGCACGATTCATAGACTCCGCCTTCACCAGCTCGAACGGACCGTCGTCTTTCCAAACCTCACGGAGCGCGTCCTCCATGGTCCCTTTCCGCTCTCTGTGTCCCCAGGGCTCCATTTTCCGGTCGAACTCGCTGATCTGAATAGGGTGGGTGCTCTTATTCGGTCTGGAGCTTCGGTGGACGACGTAGTTGTTCACGTTTGCTCGGCTACTCTTGAGCCTCACGTGGACGGTCTTCTTGCCCCGGGCCTTCTTCAGGACCGGCGATAGGTCCTTCGCCATAATGGCCGCCCGCTTCAAGGACCCAAAGTCGAAATCGTCAGTCCAAGGGGACTTCAACCTACCAGCCGCTGCGTGCTCTTCCCCGGCCCTGACGCCGGCCTCGACCCACCTAAGAACCTCCTGCGGGCTGATCTTCCCCGCTTCAAGGTCGTCCTCAAGATCACCGGTAGCGACCCACACGGCTGTGTCGTCGGCCTTAGCGAATACGTCCCAGAACTTCTTAGAGATCTTCGCCTCCGTGAGCATGAGATCGGGAGGGGTGCGGTGCTCGAGCTGCACCTTCCAGATCTTGGGCCGAATGCCTTTGGCCCTCGCGGCCATGAGCCTCGTGTTCCCTCCGATCAGGTAGGGGGGCTTGTCCTTTCTGAAGAGCACCACAGGTGCGGGCATGTTCCCGCCCTTGTCCAGTCCGGCTTCGACCCTGCTGATATCTCGTTCGTACTCCTTGGCCAGGTCGCGGGCCTTCTCGGGCGTGTCCGTCTCCCAGGAGTCGGTGTTCTCCATGCCCTCCCAGTCCTTGTCGGAGAGTTTGGACACGCCCCCCTTCTTGGCAGCGTGCTTGAGCTTCCTGGGGTCCACGCCGAGCTCCTCGGCAGTCCGCTCGATCTCTCCCATTTCGTCGCCGAGATCGGGCTTCCTCCACTTGGGCTGACGTTTGGGCGCAGCTCCCTTCTTGCTGAACGTCCGGCCCCCGGCCTGCGCCTCGCCCCCTTTGGGAATGAACACGGTCCTGCCCTGAATGTTCACGTAGTTGCCGGGATTGCCGGCCTGGTAGTCCGTATCGTCGAACGGACCGGTTTCCATGAGGAGGTGGGGAGGAGTGCGGTGGGTCATAGCTACTCCGGATCCGGTGGGAACTTGGGAACACGAAGGGCCAGACGGAGCTTGTAGGTGGAGGTGGCGATCTCGTCCGTCCACTTGGCGATCACCTTCTTGTTGGTGGCACCGAGAGCGCCGTCGAGAGACTCCATGAGCCCGGTCACGTGATCGAACCTACGACGCTGTCGGCTGTTCACGTCACGGATCTTCTCGGCGTCTCGGAGCTTGAAGCGCTTGGTGAAGTAGCGCCTGCCGATCTTGACGTATTTGAGAGCCGTCTCCTCGTCGTCCGGGTGGATCTCATGAGTGAAGAACGCGTTCACGAGAGCCTCCTTACCGTGCCACGGTTCCCAGTCGGCCATTCGCTCGGCCCCAGCCCCGGGACGCTCCTTCTTTGAGGGACGCTCGCCGAAGGAGTAGAGGTTGAGGAGATCGTCGAGCCGAGCTCGAATGACGACGAGCGCCTTCCTTGCTGCGCTCTTGTCGATCTCCGCCTCCATGAGGAGGTGAGGGGGTGTGCGGTGGGTCATGCCTCGACTCCTTCCACGCTGTCGAACTTCCAACGGAACCACAACGTGGACTCGACGTCCCAGCCGTAGAGGTCAGGCTCCCCCATGGGGACCATTCTGGTGGCGTTCTGTCCGCGTTCCGTCAGGTGCATGGCGTCGTAGTCCTTGCTCATGGCCTCGAAGTCAAGCACCTCCTCACCCACGCGCGTCTGGTGCTGGTACACGGACATGAGCTTCTTCAGGTCGGACAAGGAATCGACGATAGCCACCTTCGCGGCCTTCGGGTGAAGGATCCACGCCTCCCCTCGGGACAGCACCATGGAGGAGCCAGCCCAGGCGCTACCTCCCTCGTGGTAGGTGCTCGTCCAGAGGCCGCCGGTCGGCTTCACGTACCTGTTCTTGACGGGGGTGAACTTGGATCGAGACGGCTTCGCTCCCATGAACAACTGGGCAGGGGCCTTGACCTTCCCGCCCTTGAGTCGGGGAAGCATGCGTCGGTTCTCCGCTTCGCAGCAGAGATCGTGAAGAACACCTAGCAGCCCCTCGATCACAGGACCCCCTATCCAATGTCCGACTGGATCAAGCGCATGGATCGGATCGGTGCCTCGCGGACGATCTGGTAGTCACTCACCCAGCCGGCATTCAGCGTCTGGTGCAGGTACCGGCTGTCGATCACGACTGCCCACAGGTCCCTGGTGCCTGCTCCTTTCAGGTCCACGGCGATTCCTTCGGCGCGGCTCATGGAGCTCGTCAAGAACAGGCCGGACGGCAGCTTCTTCGCGTTCTTGTATTGGCTTCGGTCCCCACTGGGTCGGGCCGTGTAGAGGGTCAGCTTCTTGCCGGGCTTCCGCGAAGAACCTGGGCTCTTCAGTTCTGCAACCAGGCTGAAGTAGTCCTGCTCGAGGGTCTCCTCGCCTGCGGGGAAGAAATCAGTGTCCCTGGCGTCAAGAACGTCCTCAACCGTGTCGTCCCAGAACAAGGTGAACTGTGCGTCGTCGTTGCTCTTGTTCTTAGGCCACAGGCGGACAACGCTGCCGTCTACAGGATCCAGCAGGTCGTCATTGAGCCGACGCCACTTCTCCTCGTCGTGATACGTGTATTGAGGGGTGACTGTGATCTTCGTGCCGCCCCACTCTTCCAGGCGTCGCACGGCCTTCATAACCGTGGCCGCGTTCTTCCGCTGGAGCTTCCTGGTCTTCTTGAGTATCTCCTCGGACTCAGGACCTCCTACCTCGTCCCACCAACCCTCGTTGTCGTCCGGCCAGAGGTTCTCGACGTAGTCCTTCAGGTCCGCTGGATAGGTCCCCAGGTCAAACTCCACCTTGGAGGCTCCCCCCTCGCAGAGATCACCACGGTCCTGTTCCATACGGAGGGCGATAGCCTGCCAGAAGTTCCCCGGCTCAGGCACAGCGTTGCGGTAGGTCGACTCCACGGGTCCTTCCGGGGCGTCAGGATCCTGGTCCAGGAAGTTCTGCTTCAGGAAGAAGTTCCTGCCCTTGTAGGGGACCTCGTTCATGGCCGCTCGGATCAGCTTGTTCCTGCGTGCAGCCACCTTGAGCTCTTCGACAGCCCCGGCTTGATCGGTGCCGCTGAACTCGAAGGTCTTGACGACGCTGCCCTCCCCCTCACCGTCCGGGCCACGCTCGATCACCTTGACCTGAAGCACGACGGGATCGTCCTTCTCAGGAGCAGGGTCGTCTTCAGGCTCGTTCGCTACGGGGTCCGCAGCGGCGGGAGGAGCGCCTGAGGCTGGAGGGGCTGCGCCCTGCTGCGCTCCGGCGTCACGGGCGTCAAGTTCCGCCTCAATGTCGGCTGCATTCATGTTCTCCGCGGCAAGCTCGTCGTCGGAGAGCTTCAGCAGATCCTCGAGCTGTGCGTCAGTGAGCTTGGCAAGCGGGTTCTCCGCCTCGTAGACCTTGCTAGCCTGAATAAGGGCCGAAGGTAGGGAGCGGTGGAGCATGTGCTTCTCCTGGGAACGGGTGCTGGCAGTCTACCGGATCTGGCCCTGCGCCTCACGTAAGGGTTCAGTATCACGGTAGAGAGCCCTAGCGTGCAATCGGGTTGCACAGCGAAGCGCCCGTGCGGGTCACTACCCCAAGGTCTTTACCCTGATCTTCTGGTAGTTCCGGTCGTCCACGAGGTACTTGGAGCCACGCCAGGCGAGGCCGATCCCGCTCTCGCCCGAGAGCAGGTGGAACTGGAGCCTGTAGGGGCAGAACACGTAACCGGCGTCCAGGTGACTCTTGCCGACGCGGGCCACGAGCACCTCCCTGGGGGTCATGGCGGGGACCACGATCACCTTGTGCGAATCCCCCTCTGGGGTGTAGCTGTGTCGCGGGCTCATGACCACCACGTTGCCGGGTCCGTGCATGGTGTCCCGCCAGATCATGGTGGACAGGAACTCGATCTCCTGATCCAGAGGACGGAGGTGGGGCGGGGCTCCTGGGCGCTGGGAAGCCACCAGTAGGTCCTGCCAGACGATCTTGAAGATCTCCTCGAACATGGTCTGGACCATGGAGTCTGCGGCCATTTGGTGAGCCCCGGACTCGTCAGGAAGGGTGCCCTGGTGGACCGTGCCGAGTCGCCGAACAGTAGCCCGAACCTCGTTCGTCAGGACCCGCATGTTCACTTCGCGAACGTCGGTGTCACCAGAGCTTCGCCCCAGGGTCGGAGGGCTGTAGTAGCCGATCGACGCAATGGGGTACCCCTCGAAGGGCTGCACGGAGACCAAGTCGAAAATGGGGCTGCTGTAGAGGAACTTCCCGATCGAACGGAGCAGAACATTCACCCAGTCGTCGCTGAAATACTTCTGAAGTCGGTTCAGGACACCCGGCTGGGGGTTGTCCGTGATCTCGTCGAAGTACTTGCGTTGATTGAGGAGGACACGGGCCACGACCCAGTCCTTGTGCTGATCCTCGCCGAGCTTCTCACACCAGTGGAAGCCTTCGTTCCACATGCCGAGCACGGCGTCGCTTCGGATATCTGCGCTACTGACCACGGGACTACACTCCTTGCGTGGGTTGGGAGGGCAGCTTACCAGCCGAGGGCTGGACCTGATCATTTGCTAGCGGTACCTGCCGTAGCTTCGATCACTGTCGTGCCTGCGGTATTCGGGACGCGCACGCTCCCGGTAACTGGGCACGGACTTCTTGGACTTGTCGGTGAAACCGATCTCGCTGGCCAGCATGTAGGTCAGCTTGTCGGCACCACCTTGGAGCTTGATCCCGATCCTGACGTTCTCGCCTACACGGGCAGGACCCTTGAGCCACATGATCTGACCCACGCCTCCCTTGTGCTTTCCCGAAATGACCTCGACAGAATCGAACTTGGAGATCCTGGGAGGAGGGGGAGCTTCCACAGGTAGGCTGCCTGCGGCGTCGATCAGCTTGTCGGCAGTCCGAAGATCGGCAGAGGTCACGTCCCCTCCGCGCTGCTTGTGGATCTCCATGTTGGTCTTCAACCGCTCGGACACGCCGACGAACTGCCTCGTGTCCAGAATGGGGGAGGACCCACGTAGGACCTTGAGCGCGTATTCCAGGTCATTGAGCTCGCTGAACATATCCCCGGCCAGGAACCAGTCCCGAGCGTTGGTCAACAGGGCGAACTTCTCGATCAGGTCAGCGAGCTCCTCTGGGGTGGGGTTCTTCTTGATCAGAAGCGAGGACGGCCTGGGGGCCTTCTTGACCTTGGGCTCAGGGTCGGCCTCAGGGGCGCCCTTCTTGACCTTGATCTTCCTACAGCGTCCTGTCTTCGGGTCACGCCGGGATCCCGGTGGGCACCGATTCTTCGCCTCCACCAGGAAGGCGAGTTCTTCTAAAACCGTGCGGATAAACGTCATGGTCGCAGAGGTCCTCGTTAGAGCGATCGAAGGACTTCTTTGAGCTCGTCCTTCGCGAGCACTTCTCGGTCACGGAGCAGGTGCTTCGCTGCCAACACGCAACGTAGGGCGTTGTCGAACGTAGGGTTGTCGGGTGAGTCCTCGCTCGCGTCGTTCAGGAGGCTCTCGACCTTGTTGAGCATTTGCACGCTCGACTTCTCCCACTGGGTAGGGGTCGCCTCGTGCAGGTCGCCCTCGAAGACACCGGGGTCGTCGTTCATGTGCCCGTCCTCGAGGGCAGCGCGCACCTTCTTGGGTAGCTGCTTCCAGAACATGCCCTCGTACTTCTTCGCCTCCCTACGACTGATCCCGGCGGCAATGAGCCAGCGCCACTGATCTTCTTCGTCGCTCGTGTCCCAGTTGCGCTGGTGATTGACGCTCGCCTCAGCGAGTAGTGCTGGCTTCGTGCGGTGCATTCGGTGCTCCTGTGCTCGTGACGACCAGTGTAGTGGGGGGAGGGGCCCTCTTGCAATCGGGTTGCAGCGTAGCCGCATGCTCGTGGTGACCCGGTCGGTGCTCGCTACAAGGGGGTGTAGTGGGGGGCGCTTAGCCTCGTGTAAGGGTGCGGAATCCCTGTAGTGGGGCCTAGCGGCCCTCTCGGTCGGGCGAGTGTTCTTCGGTGCGGGTCACTACGCCTGGAAAACGTAGGCTCCCTCGGTCGATCACTCTCTCCTTATGGATCTCGAGGATCAGCCCGCAGATTTCAGCGTTTTCATGCGGGTGTAGTGCGGGGTGTAGTCGTGCCGGAGCGGTGTTGGAGCGCGTACACAGCGACGGCCCAGACGCTCGTTGGATTGTCTGGGCCGCGCTTGCTCTCTGCTACACCTGATCTGGCTCGCTGGGATTTCACCCAGCGCCTACACCCGACCAACCTCAGGGGTTACCCCTGGTCGGCGTCCTTTGGGTTTGACCCCTCAGGCGAGTGCCGTGCTCTACACCACCACCGTATTGAACGGGTGCGAATGCAGCGAGCAATGCCCTTCTCGTCCTTGCTGCGGTCCGGTTACTGCCCGTGAAGGTAGCTGGCCATGCGCCGCAAGAGCTCGTTGAGCCGACTGTGTTCTGCCCACCCCTCTACGCGGCCTTGCGGCAGAGCAGCGGAACGGCTGGTTCACAGCCCCGCGACCACGTCCCCCCAGGAAGGGATCCCTTTTCTGATTCGTTCCTACCTCGCGGCGGTGACTTGTCAGGGCCAGGACCCCTCACTTCAAGACTGAAGCGGCTTCGAGTAGCGGGCTGATCTCGCTCTCCGGGTGGCGGGAGTCACCTCGGTTCGGCTTTCGCCTCGCCTTGGTTGGGCCCGTTCTCCGGTGCGCCTATCGGCTGCTCCCTCGAACAGGCAGGAGTAGATCATGAGCGTTTCTGTCGTTCAAACACAAACTCAAGAATTTCTTCAGGCGGTGCTGTGAGCCTGCAATCCGATTGCAGACAGGGTGCGGCAGGGGGCTCCAGTGTGGGAATGACCCTCACGTAAGGCGTCAGAAGCGTAGCGGAGAAGCTGAGAAGGGAAGGGTGTGAGGGAAGTCGTGCTGTACGAACGGCGTAAGGGTGTCTGCGCTATGGGGTGGAGGTTCTATCCCACCTCACAGCAGCCAGTTGACGAACAGCGCCCAGACCGCAGCGCTGAAGATCATGGAGAGACAGCACCCACAGGAGCGGAGTTCACCCTCATAGGCTCGGGCTGCTGCGAGTCCCCTGGAGGCGGGTGAGTAGGCTGCGGGTGAGTAGGCTGCGAGGGAGGAGGCTCGCTCGTGGTGACACGACAGGTGAATGAGGGAGGGCGGCCTGTCCAGAACGACCCAGTGGTCTGGCCCTGGGTAGACCAGGGAATCGCAGTGTCGGCAGAGACCGAGCGGGAGGTCAGGGATCTCGTGAGCGGGGAGCCTCTCAGAGCTGGGTCTGTTCGGCTGGGAAGGGGGCGAGGGTGGAGTCGGTGCTCCTTCCATATCTGTGCCCTAGCGAATGCCCAATGCTCGAACGATTCCTTGGAGGTACTTCAGCTCCTTCTGGAACTCCTTGGCCCTGTCGAAGAGTTCCAGGGTCGCGGTGTCCCTGGAGCGTGCCGCTGCCTCCATGAGACGAATAGAGGCGGACCACAGCAGGACAAGCCGGAACAGCGTCCTGTGAATCTGTTGTGTGGTGTGGGGTCCCTGCTTCAGGAGCAGGTTATGCCTGATATAGAGCATTCTGGGTTCGCCGAGCAGCAGGCTGTACCCGACCTTGTCGAGGTGGTCCTCGATCTCTTGTGCCAGTCCCTGCGATCTGTCGGCGAGCTCCACCTGGAAATCCATGAGCCCGTCTACTCGTTGAGCCGCAGACAGGTAAGCGATCAGGTCCTCTTCGCTCTTGTCGGCGTCCTTCTTGAGAAGGCGCAGGTCCACGTCTCTTCCCTCGTGCAGTCTCAACAGGCGCGGCGGTGTGCGGTGACTCACGGGAATCTCCTGTCCCTGAGGGCATTCCAGACGTCCTCGACCTCGTGGCCCCAGGTGACCATGCGGTAACTCTCCTTGGGGTCTGGAATGATCTCGGCCAGCGTCATGGCCAGATCGCCCAGGGAGTCGAGCCCCCTCAGGAGAGAGCTCCTGTGACGCTGTGTTCCTGCGCCCTGGAGGAATCTCTCGATCATGGCCAGGATCGTCCTTCCGCCTGTGCCTACGTTGATCTTGGCGCTCTTCTTGTCCCTGCGGTTGTCCCCCCGTCCGTACCCCTGCCAGACATGGTCCGGCCAGTCGTTGACCTTCTTGGGGACGAGCGGGTCCTTGTAGACCTCGGTCACGACCTTCTTGGCCTTGAGGAGATCCTTCTTTAGCTCGGGGTCGATCCTGTCAGTGTCTTGTAGTGCGTGGTCGCGGGCCCTGTCCTCGACCCTGGCCATGTCCCCGAGCTCCCTGTGGAGTCTCGGCAGGTCAGCGTCCTTGATCCTCTGGCCAATGGCGGTCATGGTGATCCGCCACCCCTGCTGCTCTCTGTCCGAGATCTCTGGAACGAAGGCAGTCTCCGCGTCTATCACCTGCCCCATGTAGACAGCAGAGGCGGTTTCACGGAAATCCTGGAGGAGACTCTCTGCCTTCTCGATATCAGGGGTCCCCTTGTCGAGCTCCCTGTCGAGCTCCTTGAGCTGTTCTTCTGCGTAGGCTCGGACCCTGTGCATGTTCTTCTTCGTGCCGGGCCCCAGATAGTTGACGTATCCCTGGTCCACTACGACATCCTTCTCGGGGAGCAAGGTGAGGATCTCCTCCATGTGCTTGCGGGATCTCGCATACCGAAGCTGGATCCTGGTCATGAGCTTCGCTGTGGCGGTGGTGTGCATGCCTAGCTGGAGACGTACACGGTCGAGCTCCTGAGCAGGAGCACCTGAGCGCTCCAGTTCACGTAGCTTGGAGTCCCCTCGGGAGGCTTCGATCAGAATGTGGGGCGGTGCTCTGTGGGTCATGCTTAGGTGTTCCCCACTCCCCCTGCTCGGGCGATCTCCTGGATCTTCCTCAGCTCGGCACGGAGTTTCTTGGACTGGTCGAGCAGGCTCACCGTGGTGTCCCTGCCTTGGTTCAGGGGCAGGGCTCCCTTGAGGAGCAATCGGGCTGCGACCCACAGGTAGTTGATCCTGAACAGCGTCCTGCGCAGCCTATGGGTCGGGTGGACACCTATGGTGGTGAGGGAGCCGAGCCTCTGGAAGAGGAGCCGGGTGTTGGCCACCCCCTCGGGTCGGTCGATCCTGTCGAGGTGATCCTCGATCTCCTGGGCGAGGGCGTTGGTCCTGGCGACGATCTCCTCTTGGAATTTCAGGAGTCCGTCCGCACGGTCTGCGGCAATCAGGTACAGAGCCATGTCCTCGTCGCTCTCGTGTCGGTTCTTCTCTAGGACTCGGAGGTCCCTGTCGCTTTCGCAGAGGTAGGCTGGCGGTGTCCTGTGCATGGCTAATACCCTCTGTGGCCTCTACCGTACGAGCGGTCCTGCTTGGGCTTGCCCTTCCTGCCTGGCCGATCTGGGTCCTCGGCAAGCTCTGACATTGCCTTCTGGATCTCAGGGATCGTTGCCTTGGGGATCTCCAGGAGGTGTGTCCAGATCCAGCCCAGGGTCTCGATCAGCTTCTTGACCTGGTTGGTAGTGGCGCGGCCACCCATTTTGAGCTGGCTGGTCACCTGCTGCGGGAGCTTCACCGCTGCCCTGCGGGTGCCGGCGTGCTCTCGCTCCTCCCAGTTGTTCCTCTGGGCACGGGTAGGGCCGTTACGCCGGGTCGGGCCCTGGGTAGGGACCAACTCCTCGTCCCTGTCAGCCCAGTCCTTCAGCGGAGGAAGGACCTCGTCACGAATCCGCAGCACGAGGTCGTGGAAGGTGTAGTCCCAGCCCGCCTGCTTCTTCATGTGATCCAGGGCCTCCTCGGCCTCCTCGTCACCTTCCGAGGCTCTACGCTCTAGGTCCCGCATTCTGCGGTCCATGCTGCTCTCGTAGAGCAGGTGGGGAGTCAGCCGGTGCATGGGGTCTCTTCCTTCTAGCGGGAGTGCTCTGGGAGGCCCACTAGAGGCTGTTCTTTCTGCGGAAGGCTTTGGCCGCCGCCTGGGCGTTCTTGAACCCCCTCGAGTAGTCGTCAAGGCCGCTCTTGGCTGCCATTTCGGCCTTCGAGAGCTTGATTCGGTAGGCTTCCTTGAGCTTCGTCGGGTCGTAACCGAGCTCGTCGAACTCCTCCATGTCCAGCAGCCCACGGTGGTCGTCCGCGAGCTCTTTGAAGTGGACGAGGGGGGTGGTCGCGCTATCGGGGTACCAGGCCCGCATGTCGGAGAGCTCGGCAAGCCTCCCCTGCTCCTTGTCCTGAGCCTCCTCCAGATCGACGTCGACAACACGGAGCCGGCGCTTGCGGCCTTCAGTGAGGAGCTTACTGGGTGGTGTGCGGTGCTGCATGGCTAGTTCCTGCTGAGATTGTGGGGGGACTCGCTCCAGGTGGAGGCCATGTCCTTGAGCTCCCGTTGGAGGCTCGCCAATCGGGGAAGGATCTTCTTCCGCTCGAGGGAGTCGTACAGGGGAGCAGGTAGGTCCTGGATCTCGGTGGAGATCTCAGCCACGAGACCTCGCAGGCTCAGTGCCATTCGCTTGTAGCGAGGGGAGGCCACCAGGATAGAGCTCATGGGATCGGCGAGCATTCCGGCTGCCTCGGCGGCGCTGTCATAGCGCCGAACCGCAGCACGAACCCCGCCCGTGTCGCCACCGTGCTTGATCTGCTTGGCTGTGCTGCCGGGGATCCGCTTGAGGGTGCCGTGCTTCTTGTCGTGCCGGTCGAGCAGGACCATGACCATGTCCATGACCTTGCCGGAGCTTCGGAGGAGCTGGCGTATGTCGTTGCCGGGCTCGTTGGTCCTGCCCTCCGCCATGTCCTGGTATCCCCGTCGTTGAAGGTGTCCAGTGCCTTCTGGATCGTGTCCTTCGCCGAGACCAGCGACTTCCAGTAGAGACCCCGCTTGTCGGCGATAAGAGCCCGCTGGGCCATTTTCATGGCCCGCTGCACGTCGTCCACCAGGCCCAGGTCCTTGCGCGTCTGCTTCTTCTTGGGGGAGGCCCCCTCATGGATCTCGGAACGTCGGACACGGGCCCCCTTCGTCGAGGCACGATTGGACCTCCTGCGCTTCTTGCCCTCTGCCTCCAGCTTGCGCTCGTATTCCAGCTCTCGCTGCTCTCCACGTGCGGCCCTGCTGCCCTTCAGGTGAGGGGGGTACGGGGGGCTGTCCTCCTTGAGCAGGTGATCCATGGCCATGCGGATCTCCTTCACGATCTTGAGCGGGGATCGCTTGTCCATGGTCCAGACCTGCGGGTTCCTTCCCATGACCTCGAGAGCCAGCTTGACCTTGCCGTCGTTCCTGCCGCTGTCGGTGATCACGAGCCGCGGAAGATCCTGGCCCTTGGCCCGAACGACGACCTCGTGGTCGTTCGACAGCACGTTGTAGTCTCGGCTGACCCGGCTCAGGACCCGATAGATCGTCTTGCCGAGGTCCGTGACGCTCATGTCGCCGGAATCAGATCCGAGCGACTCAGCGAGCTGGCCCCTGGCCGCAGTGGATCCTTGGAGGGGATCGTAGAAGTGGAACTGCATAATGGTGCTCCTGCAATCTGGTTGCACGGATTCTATCAGAGGAGCCGGTACAGCCCGAGGGCCTGATCCTGTGGCGGCAAGATCAGGCCCTTGGAGGGGAACACGACCCTCCAAAGGTAGCAGCGGTATACGACGGAATCCAGAACGAGGGGTTGGAGCTCCTGCTACGCGCTGGGAGGATACCCGTCATGACACTCCTCGAGGCTCTGCTGAAGAACGACGTAGAAGAAGGCCAGGTGGTCGAGGCCGAAGTGCGGCTGGGTCAGGGCCTCTACTGGGAGAGGGCC
>Ga0114918_10000982_pt1 | contig 25244 bp, 59 predicted proteins | sample LantaG_FD_87015 | JGI IMG/M metagenome (GOLD analysis project Ga0114918, IMG submission 87015) | Deep subsurface microbial communities from Baltic Sea to uncover new lineages of life (NeLLi) - Landsort_02402 metaG | ecosystem: Environmental > Aquatic > Marine > Oceanic > Sediment | place...
TCAGAGTTATTATTTGACGTATGGATTGCGGTATTGCCAGTTACTACCTCCCATGCTCTAGTGATTGCTACAGGGTTAGAGGTTGTGGAGAGAATCTCCACAACCTCTTTACGGATTTCGTCGATATGTTTATGCTGTTTTTTTCTTGACATGGTCGATGTAGTCGCTGCCTTCCTTGGTGATATGCCGCTTGCCGTCAATCTTGATAAGGCTTTTCTTCATCAAGTAAAGCTCGACATCGCGCTGGATTGCCGTGCGACTCAAGCCTGTTTTGGCGCACAACTCCTGCAACGATGCCTGACCGTCACGACGAAGAATGGACAATACCTTTTTCTCGATGTGGCTAACCCCAAGTGGATTGATGCCCAAATCATCACAAAATTGAGCGAAATCTTTCAGTTGGAAGATTTTAGTCTCATTGGCCGCGCACCAACCCCTCAACTCCTTGGCTACCTTGACGCAATCTCTAGCGTTGCCGCGACTCGTTTTGGCCAACTCCAAGAGTGCTTCCTCCTCAAACGAAATATCCTCAACTTGAGCCGCGAGAATCTGCGCTAATTCAGTTGGGGCGTAATCCTCAAAATCGACAGTCGTAAGTCTGTCCTTCAATGGAGGAAACAATTTGTCCGGCTCGGTAGTAGCGAACACAAAAGTCTGCTTTTGGAAGTCGAATGGGTATTCTCCATCGCGCCAACGAAAGTCCCTAGTGTTGCTCCGCTCGGTGTTGAATACCGTCAGGAAGGCGTTGGTAACATCCTTGGGCAACTCATGCGCCTCATCGAATAGCACCGTGATTTCGCTATCCATAATAAGCGGAATAAAAAGCTGATCGAAGAATCCCTCCAGATTTTTAATAGTAGAGCAATTTACCTCAAGGAATGCACGATGTTTGCCGTCACGATTCTTTAGGTTAGCACCGAATTCACGCGCAAATTCTGTTTTACCTAGCCCTTTAGCCCCAACCAACAATAAAAATGGGCAGAGGCTAGTTTTGTCAAACGCTTTTAAATAAAAATTTAATCGTTTTTTGACGTTGATTTGTCCAAATAATTCCGCAAAAGGTTTTTCCATGTTACTTAAATGTTGTTAGCTTGTATGCAATTTTCTCATCGACTGCACTCGCAGCAGAGGGAGTATCGGCTTTTTGTGGGGTAATGTCAACGACTTTTTTAAATAAATTTTCATACCATTTTCGCCCAACAATAATGGGATCATTGGGATTAAATTTTTCTGCCAACTCGCTCAACTTAACCTCCATCAAGCTCAAGCTGCCCTTCTTACGCCCGCTGCCTTGTTTGCGAGGAGTACCGTCTTTATTGTATGTGACCTGCGCCATGCGGATGAATATAGTCCACAATCGCACCAATGTCAACATTTTTTTTAATTTATTTTTTTAATTTCCGTTTCGACTGTATACTATTAATATGGCAACAGGCAAAAAGCTTAAATTTACCAACTATGAGGGGCAAAAATACGAGATTAAGATACGCAAACCTCGGAAGGAGTCCAATGCTGAAGGTCTATGCTATCCGCCAGAGGACGGAGGATGCGCCAAAATTTTAATAAATCCTCACCAGAGTGATGACGATTATAACGAGACAATAGTTCATGAATTGAGTCATGCTTTTTTTTGGGGAACCGATGAGGAGAAAATTACACATTTCGCCAAGACTTTATCAAAAATTTTAAAAAAATTGGGCAATTGATATTTGTTAAATTAACCTTCATAATCAGGGTTATTTAGAACTTCTTTTATTTGGCTTTGGGCCGTTCGTAATTCAAACAACAACCTGCCTTTCAATTCTAATAAATTCTTTGCACCTTGTCTGACTAGCGTTTTCTTGTCAGATTTTAATAAATTTTTATTTAAATTTATTTGTTCGGAATAAAATTTACTGCTATACATACTATATTTAGTAAAAAATCGTTCATAATTTGAAGCTAAATCGAATGCACCAAAATGCACCAAAATTTAAAAAAATTTGGCGCACTATATTTGGCGTATTCTTATTCACTTTTGGCCGGTTCATCTTCACCAAGGTCAACCTTGGGGTTTTCAACTACTTGGCGCAAGATCGCTACCAGCAGTTCGTCGCGTGGATCGCGAGGCGCGAACTCTTTCTCATTTTCAAAGATTTTTTCAATTGTTTGAATGTCGTAGTCTCCAACTTTAATTGTTACGGATTTCATTTTGTTTTTTATTATATTCTTCTTCTAGTTTTTCTCTATAATATTCTTTCATTTCATCTTCGACTTGTATCTCGACCCCTTTCGTGAACGAGATGTAACCAAACGAAAACCACATACAAAATATTAATATACTCGTTATTACATTAACCTTACTTATAATCAAGGCAATAATTAATAATAAGCTCAATACAATCATAACATTGTTTACAACTATATTTAAAATTTTATCTAACATTTAAATAATTTTTTTTAAATTTCGGGGGAATACTGAACTGGTTTGGTAACTGAACTTAAACTGGTTTTAGTTTGGTTGAATTAAATCATATTTGGATATAAATAGAAAGGGTAATACATTTCATCTATTTTTCCTTATATTCATTATAAATTTTATTAAAATATTATTTATCCTTTATTTATGTATACGGAGTATATGTTTATCGTTTGCTTGGTGAATCATGTATGAATTATATTAAATTTATCAATCATGCAAAAACATGAATAAACAAAGGGGAATTATATCCACATTCAACCTCTAGAGTTCTTATTTGCTCTTGTAATGTCTTATTTGCTGCTTCATATTCAACATTATCACGCTTTTCTATAACATCGAGGCAACTATTGTAATCGTATATCGCACGATGATTCATGCCATCTTGACCTATTAACTGTTCCTCAAATTCGGGTAACAGCACCGAATCTGGATTGTTTATTTGAACGATGCTCGCGTAATTATTCATAAATGTGAACGAAACTAGGGGTAAAATCTCCGACATAAGCACTAACCACATTAAACTCCATGAATTCATGGGCTTCTTCCTTGGTCATACCATCCCTCTCCATCAATGTATTCATACATTTGAAGTAATCATAAACAACCACACATGAGGATGCTTCCCATCCGATAATAGCCTCATCAAAGCCATCAGCAAACAACGCCTCTGGAAATAAACTCTCAAGCTCAATTCGTCGGGCTGTTTTTTTCATCTCAACTACCTCTGGTTCTTTCAATTTTTTATTCAATTCGTTTTGGAAATGTTCGCGAGTCCAACCATCATTGTAAGGACTATTTGCTTCAATTGCTAACTTCGTTAATTTAGTATCGTTTCGCATAACGAGATAAATATATCATGCCCCAATTCATGTGTCAACCCCTTTTTTGGTTTTTTTTTGATATTGTTCTAAATTGTCGGATGGACAACGATCAACTCTTTTTTTATTGAAACAGGTTGCTGCCCTTTCACTTTCTGCAAATTTGCGAGAATGTGGGCCTCCATCTTCAAATTTAATGGGCATTATACTAAATCATAATTGCTTACGCCTTCAACTATATGTCCAAATAATTCGTTCACGGTTTCTATGTGTTCATCATCCCAAATTCCCAATTTCTTAATCACTTCTAAATCAACGTGATGATAAATATTATATAAATGTTTTAAATCTTCCCCATTAAGTTTTATTGTGACTTCCTTTTCGCAGATAAATGTGCTGCCTAAATCAGCGTCCTGACTTGTGAATGATTCTATTAATTCCATCAGTTATTATTTGTTTCAAGTAATTTAAATGCTTCGTCAACCATGCCATTCATAGTGCGCTTGGCCTCATCTGCCCCTAGAAACGAGGTAGCTTCCTCCGATTCAGACAAAAGTATGCCCCAAAAAGCATCTTGCTGGTTAAGTCTGCACTTATTAACCAAAGTCCGATAGCCATTAACCAATTCGGTAAAAGAAATAGCGTCTATCTTTTTCGGTTCCATTTTATTCTGTTCTCTCAATCGTTTTTTGAGTTTCATTTTTTTAAATATTTGGGGCGGTTAGTTTTTGTGGAATCTCCAGAGATTTCGCTTTAATTTCAGCCAAAGTATCTTTTACTGTCGTTCTTCCCCATCGGGTAGTGATGATAGTATGTGATGTTGCTTGTGAATTTGCAGCTTCTATTGAGACAACCGTATCGAGGTTGAACAGCATACTATCGTTAGTTTCTGAATTAGTTAGTGTTATTAAATGCGCCATTTACTTATCTTTAATACCCTTTTTTTGCTTTTTTTTCCATTCTATTTCTATATAATTTTTTTTAAATTTTTTAGAATAACAATTTCTTGGTTTATCTCCTTTTCCTGCCATTATTGAATGTTTTCTATTTGTTTAACTTGCCACGAAGATGTACTGGAACCTCGACGATACGCTTTGCGTCTAACATTTTTGTCTTTTTTTAACTGCCCTTTGGCTAATTCTTCTGCTTCAAGAACATTTTCTGCTCTGACCGTGTAAGAAACAGAATCACCGTCCACTTCAAATTCTACCTTGTAAGTCATGTGTTAATTCCAATCTATTTCAAGAAATACAACTCGGTTATTTTTGACCAAGTTCTTATATTTGGACTTAATTTGGTCAGTTTTCTTTAGCCTTTCGTCGTTTTCCCAATCTTTCTCAAACCTCTCTGGAGTAACAACGTGCCAAGCGTAATCATCAATCGCTTCTTCTCCATCTTCCAGCTTAACATCGCCAATATATTCAGCGAATTTAGCTTGGCATATTTTTGTTGCCTCGTCTAATTTAAGAAATGTATCTTCATTTCCAATTCGGCCCATTCTGTATTCGGTAGTCATTCCCATTTTATTTTAAATTTTTTCCCTCTTGTTTTTCTATTTTTCTCGCTAAACGCATAAGTAATTTTTCTTCTTTGTGAGTCATGTCAGGGTCACGACCTTGCATTGTCGATGCTGCTCTAGCCAAGGCGTATTTAACCCAACCAATTTCATCTGATGTAAGTTCGATTTTCATAATTTACTAGCAATGATAACAAAGTTATCTCCCCTGCTCTCGTCTTTTCTTATTGATTTGCCGGTAAGAGTCTCGTAGAGACGAGACAAGGCGATCTTATCAGTTTTAACCATAGGGTTCAAGTCAGAAATCATTTTAAGGATATCCTGCTTTAAGTCGCTTATGTACCGTGAAGATTCCATATCAAATTTATCCTCTAGGTTTGGTTGCCGATGAGACTATAATGGAATCAGTAGTTTCCTTATTGCAGGTATCACAAGCGAATGTAAGTAAATCTTTTCCATATACATCCTCTTTTATTTCAATAAAGGCAACTTCGTCGGCATCTCTCCATTCAAGGCAATGCTCGCACCATGCCCAATTTCTTAAATCTCCAAATGTCATAGGTAGGGATGGGTTACACCACTATTATCATGCGGTTGGTCTGTCGTAATGTCCACAAGTGATTTCTTGTTCTTATATTTTCTTTTTTGTTCCTTGCAATTAAGGCAGTCAAATGTAACTTCAGTAGAATCAAAATGATTTTTTGCTTTTGTTATGTTTACTTCGCTAGTCTGAAAATTAGGAATTTCGTGATACTTGTAATCATGGTCATAGCAATCTTCGCAGAATACCCAAGTAATAATTTTCATTAAGTAATTAAATTCGGCTCCTTTTCTATGCCAAGATCGTAATTATTCAACGCCTTCACTATAATCTTCGCCAATTCCATTGAGCGTTTATATTCTTTCTTCTCGTATCCATCTCCTACGAAAATAGCTTCTGGTCTGAAGGCTAACTGACCATTAAGCCCCGTAGAGGTTGATACCCAAATCTCATTACCTTTTTTTCTTTTTTCGATTGTCCACATAATTTTAAATTGGTTCCTGTTCCTCTACCTTGTTCCATCCTTCTTCCCATTCTTTTTTCAGTTTATCCATATCAAACAACTTAAACTGGTCTTTATCGTCAGCAGGGGGAATATTGTCTATTTCTATTTTGTAACCTTCGGTCTTAAAAAACAATCGGTATGCTTCTTGGAGGTTTTCGGCGGCGATAGGAATACAAATCTCGTTTCTGACGCTTGCGGTTCTTTTAGTAAAGTTAAATATTTTCATTGCCATTTTATCTTATATGTTTAAAAGCTGTGATCATTCTGCATTGTTTGTCTTTGAACGGTAGCGGAGAAAGGTTAGAGTTGTTATCTAGCCCTAAAAATGTTGATTTTCCTTCCAAGGTTTCAGTATTATTAACTTCACCGTAAATAGTTTCGTGCAATTCAATAACCTCTGTATCGCTAACATGGTTCCAGCCTTCGCAACCTTCCCACATTATTTGTTTCAAGTCTTTATCTTCTAATCCTTCCCATTCACTTTCAGCAAGAGTCTCGCGCATACTATCAATATCCTCTTTGGAATATTTATGGGTAAAATCTCCCCAATCGAAGGGTTGCTCTAGCATCTCAAGGTTGTCCATACCGGCCCAGAATAGCCCTCTACCGTCCTTATCAGCGGAAAGGGTCAACATACCCTTGTCTGCCATTTTAAATAGTAATTCTTTGTAAGTCATATCTTGTTTTTTAAAATAAATCTGAAGGGGATGAGTATTTGTGTTTTTCTTCGTCCATCTGGCATTCGACATGAATATTGTCATCTGCCAAAAGGTGTTCTTCTTGGGGGATTTTTACTGATCCCCCGCATAATTTACATGAAGTTATGAATTCGTATTCTTTCATCTTTTATTTTTCTAAAACTTTGCTCCAATAACGTGAGTTTTTACGATTTTGATTTCTGTCCCAATATATGCACCGTGCCATGTATGGTGCTACTCCGCGCTTTTCGCTGCGATCAACCCAATCCTTTTCAATGTCAAAATACAATCGCGTATTTTTTGTTTGGTCAAGTCCATATACTTGAAACAAGTGTGTATCCATGCAAGCCACTTGTGCTTGAGTTGGAAAAAGCATTTCAATTGCGAATGAAGTTTTTGCTTTGCCCAGTCCTAAAATGTTCTTTTGAAGTCTGTTGCGCCAATCAGTCCAAGATTCCTCGTTTTGCTTGTTTGTGTATTCGCTTGGGTTGTCCCAAAATTTTTCTGCAAACTGACCTATGTAACGAGTACGATTGTTTTGCATTCCCACTCGACTGTCGCGAATTTTTTTAAATAATTTGTCCGAGTTATAATTCCAAAATTCAATCTGGTCGCCTTGCGACAAAACCCATGCACGATATTGTTTGATTGCATTGTAACCTTTGCAATTCATTTCCCAACTCGTATGCACCGACATGAACGCAAATAAATAGCGTCTGAATATGCCACTTGTTGTTTGTGGTTTTAGTTCCGCCCAATACTCATTGTAAGAGGCAATCTCATTGTCCTTGATGGAATCGAAGAACTTTTCTACTTTTTCAATTTTTATCATTTTAGCAACTATCTCGTCCGAAAGAAACAATAACACCTCGACATCTACTCGTCAACCCCTTTTTTACAATTTTTTTTAGTCTGCAACGGTTGGTAGATTTCAGCTACCCAAATGGTGCGTTATTTTGTAACTCTTTGATGATGAGTGGGTTACGATTTCATCAATCAAGATTCAGTATCCCAACTTGGATTATACCTCTCTTGCAAACGAACCCAAGCGTCAGTATAGACCTTTTTCCACTTGCTTCTCATCTCATCTGTCCAAGTGTTGTCTGCTTCTGGTCGCCAATCGAATTGTGGTCTTTCGTCCACAACTGCTGGATATTCTGGATGCACAATCCTTTGCGCTCGACTCGGAGAGCATTTGATATGCTTATCGTAAATCAACCAACGATGTATGCCGCTTTTATCCAACTCTCCTGTCTCTACCCCCAAGTAAACTTGAGAATCCCACTTGCCTTCTATGATCTCGCCGCATACCTCACATTCGATGTCGGTATAGCGATTTAACTTTGGGTCTTTTTTGTCCATCACAACCATGTAAATCTATCAACTCGTTGACATATTCGCATACTTTTTGTTCATTTATAAAAAGTTGAGGCTAAATAATTTACGGTTCGCGCACATGAGTTAACTTTGGTCGAACTAGATGTTTTTACAGAGTACCCTTCCGAGCGTAAAGTTTTAATATAATTTTTAATAATATTTGCAATTTCTGTTTTTGATTGGTTTCCCGTATATGCCATTTCTTTTGCAACTGCTTTGTATATGTCCGTCAAGGCAATTCTACTCATTTTCTTTTATCTTTCGTCTTTCGCTTTTGAGATTCTGCATATTTTCGGTGTAGCCAAATGCCTAGCACGATGCCAACAGGAAAATATAAAAAAAATAAACTCATAGTTAAATTGTTACTTTAAAGTGACTTTCAGACTTTTCAGAATTCTCCCCTTCTTCGCAGTTTATATGGGGAAGCTCAAATTGCTCCTGCTCAAATTTTCCATCTCTAATGTTCTTGTCGCAGATTTTTTGCAATGAAGTTTCCTTTTCTACTTTGGGTTTCTCTAGTTTACGAAACCAATTTCTTTGAGCTACGCTGAATGCGAACCTTAAAAATGCAAAAGCATATATCTTGTTTAACTCTATCGACTGCCCTTTGTGTTCGATGGTGAACTTCTTGGTTTCATCGTTCCATCCAAAAGAACCATACTTTAGTTTGCGTTCAATTTTCATTTTTAATAGGCTTCATGTGGTAGACGTTATATTTTTGGTTCATCTTAACTATAACGTATTCGTGATACTCGGCAAAGTCTTTTTGATAGATTGCTGCTTCATTGTAAGTTTCAAAGAAGGCATCTGGTAAATCTGCATTAGCATCAATTACATAATAATGATATGTGTCCTCCCAACCTCCCTTGGGCTTTTTAGGATCATCCTTCGGTTCGTGCTTCCATAATGTTTGAACACAACCTGACAACATGAAGCTCAATGCAACTAACAAGTATTTCATTTTTTAAAAAATTATTCTTGGATCTCTTTTATAGGCCAAACACCATCAAAGTCCATTTGTCCCAATTCCGCATATCCATTGCGAGTTTCCTTTAGGAAAGTAACCTTTCCAGAAACACCTTGGAATACATCAAATTCCTTTATAGGAGTGAATGCCTTCTTACCTTCATGGGTAACGATTCTTGCGTGAGTGGTTCCTTTCGGTCTTTCGAGTAAATTCAAACTCATATATTGTACATTGTAGTTGGTGCTGTTAATCTAGTCAAGGTTTTTTTTCAAATATTTTATTGCTTTTTTTAAAAAAACAATATCGTCGTTAAATTTTCCAAGCGCATTGTTGCAGTCGTTACACAACCATCCTCTAAATTTGCCGGTTGAATGATTGTGGTCAAGCACTACTTTATGTGTCTCTTTATCGCAAATTGGGCAAATTATTAATTTGGGGCGTTTGTTCTCTTTGTGTAACTTGGCGCGAACTTTACTTTGATGCCCTCTGCAACGGTTGCAAGTGTGTTTTCTTAAAATGCCGCTTGCCAAAGTGTTGTTGATGGGAAAATCTTCTAGTTTTTTTGTCTTGCCACATTTTTTACACTCCCTGTTCATGGGACTTACATATTTATGCCGTAAACGTGATTGTAAGCAGTATAAACCGCATCTTGTTTGTCAATTGGTTCTAAATTTTTTAAAACTTCGGACGGTTCTTGTTTTTTTGGTTTTAGCTTTGGATTCAGCTTTGGCTTTGGCTTTGGTGCGACTTGAACTTTGTCTTTCCAGTCTTGCAACTGCTCAATAGCATAATCTTTTTGCTTTAGCTCGCACTCCCATGTTATTTCCATATCGTAATCGGGAATGTTTTCGGCGGCAAAATCTGCATGACTGCGAAACTTATCTTCTCTGCCCCAACTGAAATGAAAAACAGGAACATCTTTCTTCCATGTTCCAGCGAACGCTTGAACATTTTGTTCTTGTGTTACCGTTCCTTCTTGAAAAAACGCTGGATTACAGTAATCGTGCAAATTATCGTAAGTAAGAGGAAAAAAGTGGCCATGTTTAGTGCCGCAATAATTATGAAAATACATAAATAAATTAGCACAATTCCAGCATCCTTTATCTTCGTTTTCAACGACAAGTCTTTCGCGCACTCCCTCGTCGCATTGTTTGAATCCTTCATAAAATCTGTCCACTATTTCACGCAAACCTTCGTCATCAGTTTTTTCTTCTTGTGTGCTTTTGTGGATAGTTACACTCGGATGAATGTTTATTGGTGCAGCATAACTTTGGGGCAAACCGATCATGTCCATTATTTTTGCATGAAAATTTAATTCGCGAATGGTCTTTTGCACAACATCGGAACGCTTGCTTGCCAGTACGTTAAATTGATCTGGGTGCATTGAAAGCGTGATGCCATGCTTTTTTGCAATTTCTCCGATTGTTTTCAACTCCACTTTAATAGAATTAAAATTGCTAAAATTTTCTATTGATAGATTTAAAGTTGTGTCCGTGATCAACGGAAACAGCTTTGATGATAGCCTATAATGAAAAATATCATTGATTGCACAATGCTTGAGTATCTTGCTGGTTAATTCAAGATTGTGAAGTATGCGCCCTTCAAGTAAAACTTCGGGACTAAAATCATTCTTACCGTCTGAATGTTTCTCACGCCAATGAAGAAAACTCTTTCGAGTCATTGTCTTGAAAGCAAGAGACTTATCTTGTTTTTTTAACTTCTCCGAAATGCAGACTAAACCGTATGTATATTTATTACCCACAACAAAATGCTATCATTCTCTCCAGCCGAGAGCAAGCGAAATATTAGGAAAATGCTCTATAAAAATCGACTTGCACGATTCGGCAATTTGTCGATGCTCCCTTTGAGTATCTTCTTTCGAGCGCAAGTCAATATAATGAATCCAAGAGCGAACCGTCCCGCTCATATACATAGTTGTTTGCGTTGTCAGAGGCAGCAGCAATCGCGCACATTCTTTCGCTACGCCCTTTTTAATAGCCTCGTTATACAAGGCTACCGATTTCCCTAAATGCTCCCTCACTCGCGTTGATAAAATCGCATCTGTAAATTCGTCGGCACTACTCTGTCGATTCTTTTCTGCCTGTTTCCTTAATTGTAATGGTTCCAGTTCTTGGGCTATTGAATAGCGTTGACTAAACTCTTGAAAACTAAAACTACGATGCCTTAATATTTGTGCGGCTATTGCTCTACTGGTCTTAATTTCTAGCGTCATGCTTGCCATTTCAAATGGCGACCAATGCTTGTGCTTGATTAAATATTTTAATAAATTTGGAGCAGTTTCAGTATTGTTTTGATTCGATGGATTGCTGACTCTTGCACAATACGCAATTAAATCTTCGCAATTCATATCTCCCATATTTGGATGGGGTTGAGTCAATGATACTAATTTTACATTCATACTGTATTTAAATTAACTTCATCTACATTTGCTTTAAGCCAATCTCGCCTTTGGTCGTAAGTCCTCTTATCGAAAAACTCTTGAACGATTTCACGCACCTTGGAGGTGGGGATATTTGCTTTCACCGTCACTTCCTCTTGCAACTCCATGTCGTAGTTAATTGGAATATTAAATTTCATCGACCTTGCCCTCGATATGTTTTCTTGTAATTTTTGCTGTTCTTATTCCAAGAGTGTTTACTTGTGGAGTGGACTCCCTTATTGTTCTTCTTGTCGTTAAGGGACTGTTTATTGCTTGTTGCTTTTTGGGGCATTTTTTTTTAAATTAAATCGGCTTCGTCTATTTCTATGAATCTTAAAAGTTGTAAAATTTTTGAACGACCTTCTTCCGTATCCATGTACTCGATTGGCATCTGCTCCTCTAAATTAGAATTGCGAGTAAAAAACCACTCTCCTACCAAATCTTCATCAAACACCTCGCAGCACTCATTAGCCACATTGATAAACGGAATAAGGTGATTCTCTAAAATATTCTTTAAATTTACCAAGGTTTTAATTTGTTAAGTAATTTTCTCCAAAAGGGTTGTTTTTCTTCTTGTTGAAAGGGGTTAAAATCACTAGCGTTTTTTTCAAAGGCAAGAAGTTTAATTTCATGCAGCTTACCTCGTAAAAAAATAGCCTCGAATTCGACCCAATAGCTAAAAGGTTCCAATGTAATCTCTGAATAAAACAAAAGTGACGTAGGAACTTTGGGCGCGGGTTCAAACCAAGGTTCACCGTCAACTTCCAGCATGGGAAGGTCAAAACCTTTGGTTCGACGCTTTTTCCGAGCCTCCTTGTATTTTGCTCGCCTGACATACAATTTTCCATTCACCGATAACTTGTAATGCTCCAAACAATCATCAAGCGATTTGGTTTGAAATTCTATATCCTTCCACTTAACTAACCTCTTGAGGTCTTTAACATCACTTGAATCAATGCCATCAACAACTGCCAGAGGCAATTTACGGTGAACTTCTATTGTGTCAAACATACCCATTTTAGAATAGTGTTTTAATTAAAATTTAATTCTACTTCTTTTTTGACGGTATCTCCAAAGTAAGTGATATATTGCTCTTCAACTTCTTCCTCACTCATATTGTCGTACCCCTTACATCCGCCCATCAACAAGCAATAAGTTGAATGAAAATCAAGTAAGTCCATTTGCCTGTCTGCCAAAGCAGACTTCATATCGTCAGTAGTCATTGTGTTAAATAATTTTTCAGTTTCCATTGTTATACATTTCGTTTAATTCGGATTTAATATAATCCAAAATTCGTGACATTTCTGTAAGGGACATATCCTTGGGCATATTGCCGTTGAATGAATAGGAGTAATCGTTACCGTTATGTTGACTTGTCATGGGGAAGGTCACTATCATTTTACTATCAACCGTGTTAAAATAGGTAATGTTACTGCCACTACCATACGACTTTTGACTAACCTTTCCGTGAAAGTACGCTGATGTAAGTCCATCCTTCATACGATGAGTCCTGACCGTTATCCCTTCGCGGAAATCTTGCGTAGGAGACTTCGGCATAATTTGTTTCCCGTCAATATTACCATTGCGCTTTACAGCACTATTGGTTTCCCAAAACACTTTCTTCTTTATTGTGTCGAGGGAATTTTTAATAAAGCCTCTATGCTCAAAACCATTCTCGTCTACTCCTAGATACTCTTGGTTTTTCAAATCTTTCATTTCAAATTGGTTCACTTTTTTTTAAATAATAATTATGGGTTGTTTGTTTATTCTGACCAGTTCTCGCAGTCTCCAAAGTATCTCTCAACGTTTTCGGAGTGATGCCCAACCGCAAGGGATAGTTGCTTGAAGGCTTTGAATAAGTCCAAGATATGTTCGATTTCGCCTTCGTGAATCCACTTATCTTTATCATCTTCGATAGTTATTCTCATTAGTGTTTGTTTTGTATGTATTACGCTCCTGAATCATCATTCCATGAGTCGTAAAGGTCGTAATCTTTCATGCGTTCCTTGAGAGAGGTAATGTCAAGCTCGGCATCAACTACCTCGCGCAACTCTTTGAAGAACGCATCCAAGGTTGTGCCGTCTGCACGGTGATGTCTTGCGTATTCCTTGATAAGATTCTCGATTAGCCAGAAGTATGTCATAACAGGGTTAAGTTTTTAAGAAAGGGAGTGCGCTTTCGCGCACCTCCCATTGTTGCTACAGTTCGTCGCTGATTTCAGCCCACGCTTTCTCGTAACCAGCATTGTAACTCTCTTTGTCGTAGTCCTCGTCCTCGTCGTAATACTCGTCACAAAGAGTGTCGGGCATCTTCGTCTTGAAGTGGTCAACCACTTTATATTTACAAGTCCTCAACTTCTGGCAGTCGCAGTCGTTAGGAACGGAAACTACATCTTTTGGATTAATCTCCACTACCATCAAATGCCCTCCATTGCCGTAACCCTCCGCATACTCCAAGCTACCAGCATGGAAACCTGACGAACAACCATGATTTGCGTCATCGCAAACCCCGTTGCGGAGCATCTCCAAGGTTTCGCCAACTTTGTTGGAGAATTTTCCGCTATACCAATCAGTATAATCATCTCTGATTCCCTTGTATGCCAAAAAGTTCCCATCGGGAGTAATTGGCATGGATTTATGCTCAAGGAAACTATACAACTCATGTGTCGCACGACGAGAAGGATTGCTCATCAACTTCTCAAAGAATCTGACGAGTGGCTTGAACGGCAAACCTTCGGTCATAAATTGCAGGATTTTATCCACACAATAATTATGCACTTCCTCTCCTTTATAGGTCACAACACCGTCTGTAACAGACACATTGCCTTCCGCAAAGTTGACTACTGCCTTGGGTATGTCGAACATCTGCTCGACCTTCTCATAATCATCCTCCCGCAATGCTTGTGTCGCACTTCGGAATGATGGGTTATCGCGATTCATGGTAAGGGACTTACCATCTATTATGACAGTCAAACTGTCGTTAGTTAGGATATACGGTATCATATTAACTTTCTCCAATATAATTTACACTTACTTTCGGTCATTATTTACTACGGTTATATCGACAAGATTTGCGTATTCAGCAATTTTTGTCCATAAATTTTGTATTTCTTTGTCGTTCCAAATACTGTATTCAACATGGCATAGCAATGGATAACGTTTGGCTACTCTCTCTACCAACTGAAACAAATCGTGAGTGGGCTTCACTTTTGAGCTATCAATTTTATCGCTAATCTTGATGTTCAATCTACGCGAGTACCCTTGTGCATTGACATTGTTTATCACTTCCAACGCTTCTTTCTGTTTTTTTGTTGGGCGCATTTCGTTCCAAGCACGAAGGTAATCCTTGAGCAAGGAATCGTCAACAATAATCTTTTTAAAACTTTTGCTGGACTCCAAGTTTTTGATCTTTACGTCATCTCTACCGTAATCCGGCAACATATTAAACAGTCGAGTGACCTTCATATCTTTATCGCTGACATACTTGTCGTGAGCAGAAAAATGTTCAGAATTTTTCACTAATTGGCAATAATTGTTAGCCTCCAAGTAATCTGTAATTTGCTTGTACCCCCACTCTGCCAAAGAAGTCCAATTCTTTTTATCTTTCACCTTGTGCGCTGATTTTGCTTTGAAAGCGTAAATCTTCGGACGATCTATCCCAAAATGTTTTTTAAGATTATCTACGAACTCCCCTATTGATTTAGGGTGAGCTTCAGTATTCGCCTTATCAAAGTTTACCCAAAACTTGTCAAGCTCAATATAAATTCCATCTTTAACACCATCAAGATTAACTGCTTCCGCTTCAAAAAATGCACTCCTTTGGTTGTGCCAAGCACCATGATCGCACTCATAATCATAAACAAACTCAACACTCTGATGCTTTTTCTTGTCAGCAGTAACGCCTCTGGAATTAAGATTTGCCGCTGCCTTGCGAGGATAAATTTCAGTCAACTTAACATGAGCCAAATCTGAAAGTTTTTTCATAGGAATATCAAAGTGTATCTTCTCTATCACCTTGTCCTTGTGCAAACCGAAATCAACGAGATGTACTGCCTCGTATTTTTTCATGTCAGCGGGGCGACCAGCGTAATCTTCAAGCAGGGGAGCAATCTTGTTGAACTGCCCTCTGTCCAAATGCAAATCATCCTCCACAACCAACACCTCCTTGCCATGTTGGGCAACAATATGCCTCCTCTCTTCGCGCTTCACGCGAATCCCCTTGCCGTTGCCATATCGGGCAAAATAACTAGGCTTGCCGTAAACATGGCACGAAAATCCATGAAGGAGTTTAGCGTAATCGGCTTTACCGAAATCAAATTGACTGTTCTCTACTGAAATACCGTTCCATTTAATTTCTTGCTTTTTAATGATGTTGCTTAACTGATAACCAAATCCTCCGTGAGAGAAAGTCGCGTCAAACAATAGTTTAGCATCCCACATTGTTTTACAATCCTCAAACCTTCTTGATAAAATCTTTGGCAAGTTAAAAATAATTGTATCCAACTTTTTAAGGATTGCTGCTTTAGTCTGATCTGTATATTGCAACGCCTCGCGACTTGCCGCCACTTCCAAATCACCAATCGGAACATGAAGGTTAACAGGCAAGATTGAAGTAATTTGTCCCGATTGTCTCCATAAGTGAAATTCAAAGCATGACGATCAATCGGGTAGGCAATATTGCCCATAATAGCAAAAGAGTTGTTACCATAATTTCCGCTACTCGAAAGAATTTGCCAACTCTTATCGTCCGCCTCCACTATAATCTTTTTGGGATCAAATTGAGATTCCAATTCTGTCCTCACTCCCTTGATTTCGGGAGTAACCATGAATCTCTCAAAAAGGCCAAACGCTTTTTCACGAAAAGCATCAGTATCCTCTGATTTGACAGGGATAGTGATTTTAACTCCTTGAGGCTCGTCCGAGTCTCTCTGCTCCATTTTTGCAATACGACCAACTTTGGAGGGATCAAGAAACGCATTGTAAACAGTTTTCTTACCTTTTACCCAAGAGGTAATTACAAAATTATCTCCATAAGCAAATCCACTCTTTGAACCCAATCCAAGTTGACCAATTTGCTCGTTGGTTCCACGCTTGGTGGATTCCCCATACATCGCATAGATTTCACCAATCTCTCTTTCGGTCAAACCACGACCATAATCACGCACTTCAAAATTGAGGTTCAATTTAGTGGGTAATGTGATTAGAATGGGAGTCTCCTGTTTGCCCACTTCAGCATGAGCGTCCAGAGCATTGGCACTATACTCACGAATGACTGCAAGAATCTTGTCGGAGTATAACTGATTGCGGAGGACATTAAAGATATGGGCCAAGCCGCTTTCTTTTATGCCGAACGAATAAGAGGTGAAGTCTTCCGACTGCTTCAACGATTTTTTATCAACTGCTTTTGTAATCATAGCAACGAGATGATTATAGCACCCCCGAAAACACCTGTCAACCCCTTTTGAAAAAAAAAGTGAAAAAACTTTTAGCTGTTGATTATCAGTAGTTTAAGATCATTACAGCACCACTATCTAATGGCAGAAAAGCATTTTCTCTTTCGGTTGTTCCCTTGTAATCGTTGCAACTATACATGGTGCGAGTCATGCGCGATTGAACTGGTATAGTCCACCTGCCTTCACCGTCTGTAATCTTAAATCGAACTATCTTTTTTTCGGATGGTAAATTTAAAAAAATAAATGAAGGGATAAGTTTTTTGAGACTAATCGCTCGCAGATTGTCGATTTTTGTTTTGGTGATTAAATACTCGTTGTTATAGCGGGATTTGATGGTTTCCAGCTTATAAGGAACCTTGTCTCTCCTATTAATGTATGGTCGGCATTTGATTTCAGCAACGCCGCTCAATTTTTTATCGTGATAAATGTAACAGTCCTCCGCTTGACTGTCGTTCTTCGAGTGGACAAAAATTAAACTCGGATACAATCTTTTTAAAATATTGGTCGTATCGTATTGAGCATCAATGAACTTGCGACCTTTAACGGTATGACAATCTAAATTTTTCAAGGCTTATTATATCTATTTGGTTCTTTTTTCTTTAACCACTTAATGGAAGCTACCTCGTATCCCGCATTTTTCACCATGCTTCTTATTTTAGAGGGATGGATTTCGGTACTATGGTATTCTAGCCAAAGTAGTTGTTTTTTTGTGTCTATTTTCAAACGTTTAACATAAAAATGTTTTTGAAATATTTTTTTAACTCCTGTCGCGCAAATAGAGCAGACCAACCCTTTTATTTTAATTTCTACATCAGGGTCAATATTTCTCGCGTGTAATGCTGAAGTTGAGAATAAAAATAAAATTGCCCATAAAAATATTTTATTTGGCGTTTTTTTGTTCATATTTGGTAGTCACTATAATATACACGATTTTTAAAGTTTTCTATCGTGTATGGAATGAATTTTCTGTTGAGAGTCGATTTTTCCCGCGCAAGAAAAATATTTGGCATTTTTTCGTTCACAATTAAGACCTCGCGTGTGCGATTTTTATTTGGCGTTTTTTCGTTCACAATTAAGGCTTGTCTATATCCTCTCCATGAATAGAAGCCCTAAAGTCCCGTATGACTTCATTCATTTTATCAGCAGCCTCTCGAAAGGATTTTGTATGGTATTGGAGGTCTCCGAGCATTGTTAAGACCCTATCCTCGAAAGACAGCCTTTCTTCCTCGTCAGATTTTTTATTTGGCGTTTTTTTGTTCATAATTATCATCTTTTCTATTAGTGTAGCCAGATTTTATTTTCTAGCGTCCATAGGATAGAGTTTTCAAAACTTTCCTTTATTGAGAGGGGAGGGCTCCAGCCAGCTTCTCTAAGTTTTGTTCCGTCTAAACTATATCTAAGATCATGCCCGGGTCTAGATGAATGAAAATCTAAATATTCCATATGAGGCTCGACGTTTAAAATTTTAGCAATCATTCTTACTATTTCATCGTTAGCAATTTCCGTTTCGCCAGCTATGTTGAATCTAGTAAGACGCTGATCTTTTGGGTGCTTGTTAAAATCAACATTATTTAACATCCAAACCAATGCGTCTGCGTGGTTGCGAGCATGAAGCCATACTCTGCTTCCCGATTTCCAGCCACCTTGAGGCAGAGGTTCTGCATGAACTTGAACGGTTTCTCCGGCTAGTAGCCTTTTAACTACCATCGGTATAAATTTTTCACAATCTTGACGCTCACCGAAATTATTCATGGTGTTAGTGATGGCCACAGGTACCCCGTAGGAACGCCAATAAGAGTACGCAATGGCCTCCTGAGCGGCTTTTGAACCAGCATAGGGGTTAGAGGGGGCAATTACATCCCATTCTTTGTGAGAGTATTCTTCGGGCGCGGCACTGTAAACTTCATCCGTTGAAACCTGTATAAACTTTTCGGGCTTGATTTGTCTAGCGTATTCAAGCATGTGAGTTACTAACATTACGTTACTGTGGATAAATGGAACGGGATCTTCGAGGGAGTTTGCTACATGGGAATTTGAAGCCATATTAATGATGTAATCAATATGTCCCATTCGATTTTTCAACGCTTCCCCAATCGGGGATCTTAAATCGTGCCAGTGGATCTGTACTCTCCCCGAATCAAAATAAGTTGAAGAGGTCATTCTGGCTATGTCGCCTGCGTAAGTAAGGCCATCAAGAACTACAATATCCCAATCGGTAGCAAGGAGTGTGTGCTCTACAAGATGGGACCCAATAAATCCCGATCCACCAGTTATTAATACTTTTTTGTTCATAATTTTATGCCCAAGGGTTAAGGAGAGGCGTCATGTTACCCCCTTTATTACCAACATCAGAAGATTTGCGTGGAATTAAATGACAATGAGCATGAAACACACTTTGCCCCGATGCCTCACCGCAATTCCATCCAATATTAAAACCTTCTACTGTAGGGTCTTGATCTAAAATACGCTTACGCTGCAACGCTATCAACTTATGGATACTATGAAGTTCGTCGTCAGTCAAATCAAAATACGTCAACACATGACGACGAGGAATGAAAAGGGTATGAAATTCTACCACAGGGTAAGCATCAAGAAAAGATGCCGCATGCTCGTCGGTATCCATAACGAGCTGGAGGCTGAGATCACAAAAACGACACGAGTTGGAATGGCTGGATCCGGTAGGCATTTTATCTAGCTGTATTGCTTTTTTCATTCATACCTTTAGCTTGCGAGCCAACTACTACTTTGGATCTTCTCTCCCAAGCCATATACAGGCTCAATCCCAAGTCGTTCACACGTAAGGTGTTCCGGCGTGTTGGTTCCGTCGGTTCTATCGCCCCCGTTACAAAAATAAAGCTTTTCCCACTCTTCTCCGTTGGGAAGCTTTGTCCTTAATGAAGCTAAGTCTTCCAAGGTTTTACAGACTGTATTGTCCGTGTCAACTGACCCCACCACCAAGTCCACACAACTTAAATTTTCGAGAATGATCTTTCTCTCTTCAAACTTCATAAAAGGTTTCCCTTTTTTTTGTGTTAGAAAGTCGTCGGTGTTTAAAATAACGACAAGACCTTCGGTTAGCTTTTTGGCTTTATTTAAAAGCTCTATATGTCCTACATGTAAAGGGTCAAAGCCGCCGCTAACTATAGAAACTTTCATTTCTTAGCTGCATCTTTATAGTAATCACCTACTTTGTTGTACATCCAAACTGTCGCATGCATGTAATTGTCCTCGAAGCCCTTTGATTTTATATCGTAATTCAATTGGGAAGGCTTGATAGAATAGTCCTTGTAGGAAACGCTGGTGACTGCGTTCTTGCTGAAGCGAGGTAATATAGTGTCTCTAAAATATACAAAATCTTCCCGTAGACTCGAAGGCCCGCTACCAATATGAAATTCGCATACAATAACTTTCACTTTATTGGTCAAGAAGTTCATATTTTCTTCTGTAAAAATATTATATTCCCCGCCTTCTATGTCTATTTTTAAAAAATCTATATAATCAATTTTAAACTCATCTATAAGATTCTTAAACGTAGTTGTTGCGACTTCATCCGGCGCTGTGACATGCCGCCATTCCCCTTGGTCATTCAAGACGTTTAAAGCAATATCTTTCTCCCCCACAATAGCTTTAGGAATTATAGTCACTGGACACCCCTTGGTGTTAATTTTGAGTAACTCACATGCAGACTGATCAGGCTCAACACAATAAATATGTTTAGGTTTATTGTTGCGAATCGAATAAGCAAAATCTCCAATGCTTGCTCCTAAATCAACTACAATATCGCCTTCTGCGACTGTTGCTCCTTGCTCATACACTTTAGTGTAAAAGATTTCTTTAAAATATTGCAACTGGAATGGAGATAAAGGGTTAAGGGAAAAAAGAGTGCTCTTTTTAAAGGGGTTGTTGCCTATTTCTTTCATTATTTATTTTTCTGTATAGTTTTAACTGTATTTGTTTCATAAGTCTGAATGATAATTCGTAATTTTTGCATATATTCGGCCATATCCACCATGTTCTTGGAAAGATCCAAGTAATTCTCGTTGTCCAAGGCAAACCAAGTATTTGAATTTGCGTTGAAAAATTTCCAATTAACCTTTCTTAATTCTAACTGGGCGGGGAGCGGGAGTTTAATAAATTGTGATTTGTTTTCTTTGAATAAAGTCCTGCTGGAAGCGCAGCCGGTGAGCGCCACAATCGTTAACAAGATCAATAAATTTTTTTTCATTAGTTTTCTAAAGATGATGTTCCAAAATCAATTTTATTAGTATGAGTCGCAGACGGGTCGCTTAGTTTTTCAAAAACATTCATCACCTTGTCGCTGGCCCTATTTACTAGCCTTTCCATAAGGGAGGCCTTTCTTTCGGCGATTTTTTCTAAATCATGGGTTCTTAAAACTTCATCCAACTCTTCCCTTCTTTTGTTTGCTGCCACCGTAATATTGTTATTTAATTGGGTGAGCCTGCTGATATCTTTTTGAGCGGTATCGAAAGACTCTTCAAGGTCTACTATTTGAGAGTCGTAATTTTCAATTTGAACTTTATTTAACTGATTTTCTTGTTTGAGTTTTTGGTTTTGTTTGTAAAAAAGGTAGCCCAATCCCCCCGACACAAGCAACATCGCTGCGCACCCACCCAAAATATATTTGTAAGCAAAACTAGTTAACATTTGAGAGGTCGCACTCCTTCCACGCTTTATACGCAGTTTCTATTTTTGACTGAGCTTTGGTTCCGTTTTGCCATTCACCAACATGCACATCCGTGCCTATATCCTCTTTGTATATTCTAAAAAAATGTTTATATATTTTTAGGTGAGACTCCTCGATATCGCTTAAAGTCTCATATTTGTCTACCGGAGAATAGTCTGGTACGGCAAGTATTTTATCGTCTTGGACTCCTTCGTCTACAAATTTTAAAATCCCCAGAGGTCTGCACTTTACAACGACACCCGTCTGAATAGGGTCATGATTATAAATCAAAATATCCAAAGCGTCCCCGTCCTCCGCTATAGTTTGGGGAATGAAGCCGTAATTAATTGGGTAATGTAATGACGAAACTAAACATCGAGACAATACAAAACACCGGTGAACAGGATTGTATTCATACTTGGTGTTAACCCCTTTAGGGATTTCTACGACTGCATTGACTGTCTGCCCTTTATCAAAGGACATAGGAATGTCATCTCTATAATTCATAAAAACCTATCAAATAATAGATAAAAAACAAAAGTATTCCATTGATTACTTGCCTTTTAAATTAAAGAAAAAAAGGTGAAATAAACGCGAATTCTCAGGTTTATCTCCAAAATACTCTGAAGCTGCGTGTATCAATCTAGAATCCCACAAAACAAGCCTGTTGTAAATGTTGCCCACTTCATCCACCTTTTCGTATAAATTAGGGTTGAGGAAAGGGTCTTCATCCACCTCTGGGGAAAAAACCACATCGCAGTCCAAAGAAGAGCCGATTCCACCTCTCTGTTTATTTCTCTTGCTGGCAAAAAAAGAAGTCCCGGTATTGTAAGGAGCGTCAGGAGTTAAGTAAATAGCTCCGGCCCAATCTTGACCATCACAATGATAAACCACGTGGTCTCCTTTAACACAAAATTGAAAGATTCCATTACAGTACTCTCCATCGTACCAATTAGAAATTTCACCACCTAATATTTCTTCAAAAACTTCTTTCATGTGAGGCGCAAAAAAGGAATCACCAGTACGGCTCCCCATATACCCCTTACCGAGTCCTCCGGCATGCATTTCCTCTTTCAAGGCAAGCTGCCGGACGTAGTCAGGATTTTCATAAAAATTATCTATAACAATGAAACGCGTGTTGCGCTTTTTGTTAATTTTAGCTTTGTTTAGAATGAAAGAGCCCATTTCAAAAAACCTTTACTTGTTTCACTAAATCTCCTCCATAGCTATTACTTCCTATGTGGTGAAGCTTTATGGCGGGATCTAAATGTATTTTACCTCCGAGAGACCTCCAAAGATTACAAAACCCGTAGTCTTCACTTTCATACTTTCCATTCTCTGGGTTAACATGGGCAGGCAAAAAATCATAAAAATTATCCCCCCACGACATATAACCGTCTACCTCATTTTTATATTTAAGGTCAGGCCTCTTTTCTATTATTTTTTTAAAAACGTTAGTTTTGATTAACATAAAACCAGTGGCGGCATAATTAACTTCAACCAAATTATTGGAGGATGATATGTCCGACGCTATGGCGGAAGAAAATTCAGTTGTGTAATCTGTAGCTAATTCTTTCCAACTATCGGTCGCAAAAACCTCTGGGTTGTTTTTTGCTAAAAAGGCCACTTTTTCTTTGTTGTAGTATTTTTTAGCATAAGCTCCACAAACAACATCTTTATCATGTTTTATAAGCTTGAAAACGTCATTCGCATTAAAGCTAATATCAGCGTCAATGAACAATAATCTATCAGCCTTGTAATGGAGCGACGCAGCTGCACTGGAGTTTCTTGCACGGGAAACTAAACTTTCAAATAAAATTCCTGTTGAGTTAAAAGAAATATTATGATGTTGCTGTAAACACTTTACAAAAAGAGCAGAGGTTGACATTGCGAATTCAGCACGGCACATACCTCCATAAGCAAGAATAGGAAAATAAACTGAAACTTTATCGGTTATTCTTGGGTTTTATATTGCACTGCACCCTGTATAGGATAAAAATATTAATATAATTATTAAACAAATAAATATTCTTGTCTCTATGCGAAAGTTCATACTGCTTTAGCTTTAACCTGCTTTTGTTTAGACTTCCTTCCGTAATCAAGGAAAGAAGCCTTTTCTTCTTCTGGTTCCTCTGGAGACTTGCGGTAGTATAGAATACCGCGAGACTGCTTGGCGCAATCTGTAGCCCAAGCCACGGCATTAGAGCGCCCCAGCTTTTCACTGTAAGCTCCCATGTAAGTGCCTCGCTTGTCTCTTACAATGTAAGAGCCCGTTTTATCTTCGCTGGTATTATCCATCATTTTTTTATAATTTGTGCTCTCCGATATAACTTCCTTCGGCAGGATTGTTAAGTTTTTTAATCATTGTTGTTAGCCATTTGGAGACGTTTGAAGAGTGGTAATACTCTTTAGCTTTCCTCCGGTATCTCCATACCCTACGCTTTAAATTAACTACATATACCTCGTTCACTAAAACATATCCAGATTTAAATTCTTTTATGATGGCTTCTTGACAATCTAACATTTTGATTAACTTTTCTTGCTTGCGTTCGTTTTTATTGTCATTCCAATATCTTCCCGGCCCATGATCATATTCGAAATCACTTATCGAGCGGAGGCGTTTGGATATTTCTAGTTCATATTTAAGCGCAGGAATATCTTGATATGTAAGCCCATCTTCCCAGCTACCTATTAGCTTGGGTCTGTCGGGATGATTGCAAAATTCTTCAAGCTCTTTTCTTTGTCGTTCTATTTCTCGCAAATGTTTTTCCTGCTCGTATTCTTTAACTATGCGCCGAACTCTGCTTTGTCCTATTTGTAATATTTTAACAGTTTTAGATCGTGTCAGTCCTTGGTCAAATAATTCTCTTATTTGAGTTATTTGTTCTGAGGTTAATGGGGGCGGCTTAGTATTCATTGCAAAAATACCTTGTTTAAGACACTTTAATTAAGACGTCATGAATCATATGACGCGTTTTATAGTCCAAAACACGGCCCTCTTCATCGGTAGGAAGCTCCTCGATGACTACACAAGTATTCAAATGCAAAACTTCACTCATGCATTTTACTTTGCGTAAAATCCCTATTTCTTTGTATTTTAAAATACTCCATAAGGTATCTACTTGAGTAGGGTTTGCGTCTTCAATTGCTTTAATTAGGGTTGTTCCAATTTTTTCGGTCATTTTAGTTTCGGTTTGCATAAACAATGTGGTAGGAGTGTAGGAGTTTATATAATTTTGTCAAGCGTTTTCTCGTCGAAAACAAAATTAAACTGGGTGTTCGTGGTTAAACATGTCGTGTGTTTAAATATAAGTGTTTTATAATAAATCTTGCTGTTTTTTTCAAGCATATTAAAGCTAAAAAGTGGAAAAATTCTATCCATAATTCCTTCTAAAAAATCATCTATGAGAGCGCTACTTTCCAATATATCGAGTGTTTTAGGAATTTGGAGTATGTGATGGTGGTTCATCGGGGTCATTGTCTGGTACGTCAAAGCGTGTTAAACTAAAAACGCATCTTCCTATAACGCTTTTGTCGTCACCGATTATGCCTTCCACAAGGAAACTCTTGTCACCGAAAGAAACGTTCTTTAAATCGAACTGAAAAGATTTAATCTCGCCGTCCAATCTGGTTTTGATGGTAAGAACTTTAGACCCCTCAATGTCGGCCCCAAAAGAACGTGGCACCCTTTCTTTATCTGCAAAATTATCGTTTTTTATAGTTAATACTGCTCTCATTTTTTATAGGTTCGTCCGCTTTAAATTTATCTATCTGGTGTAATCCGA
>Ga0114918_10000983_pt1 | contig 25235 bp, 17 predicted proteins | sample LantaG_FD_87015 | JGI IMG/M metagenome (GOLD analysis project Ga0114918, IMG submission 87015) | Deep subsurface microbial communities from Baltic Sea to uncover new lineages of life (NeLLi) - Landsort_02402 metaG | ecosystem: Environmental > Aquatic > Marine > Oceanic > Sediment | place...
CAGCCGGCGCCGGCGTCGGAGGAGAAGAACCACTTGAACGCGGACCAGCAGGCCGAGGCACCGCCCCACTTGCCCAGGGCGGCGACCTGCGCGTTGGCGGTGGCCTCGCCGCCGCGGGAGTGGAGCGAGTTGATGAGGACGCCGCCTGTTTTTATGGGTTTCGGGGGGGGGGGGCATGTTTTTTTGCAGAGAGAAGAAAGACTTGAGCTTTTTCCGTCTTTTTTTTTTTCCGCGACCTCCTCAACTTTTCAGCCCCCGTCTCCCTTTTTCTCGCTCCCCTTCCCTCCGAGAGACCGGGACAAAACTCAAAACTCGAAACTCACCAGCAGTCCCCGACGGGTACGGCAAATCATAATCGATGATGAACCTCTTCCGCAGCTGCACCAGCATGAAGATCCCCACGAACGAGATGCAAAACATGTAGGGGATGGTCTTCGCGAGGCTCGGCTCAAAGACGTCCTCGGGCCTGTTCCCGGGCGTTCCCGAGCCGACGTTCTCGTAGCTCTGCCTGTCCATCGCGATCAGGTAGGAGCCGAACCCGCCCGAAAAGGCGGCACCGGCGCAGGCAGAGATGAAGGGCTGCATCATGGTGTTCTCCTGCTGCGTGAAGGGGGCGCACTCGAAGCCGCACGCCCTGACGACGCGCGCCCAGCCGTTCATCGCAAAGTAGCCCAGGAGCGTCGCGGCCATCCCCAGGCTCGGGATGATCCCGGCGGTCAGGTTGAGCTTGTTGGTGATGACGGCGAAGAGCACGCCGAGCAGGGTGCCGAACACCAGCGAGCGGAGCGTGATCTGCTTGTGCCAGGGCCCGTCTTCGACCGAGAGGTGGCCGTCGTCGTCGCCGGCGAGGTTGAGCTTGGTGTCGCCGCCGCCGTCGTCGTCCTCGGCCCCGCCGTCGCTCGTCTGCTTCTTGACTCGCGCGGCCTTGTCGTGGTCGTGCTTCGCCACCAGCGCCGCGACGACCGAGCGGGACTCGGCCAACGCGGCCCCCGCGCCCCTCGCGCGCGGCAGCCGCGCGCCCTCGATCAGGTCCTCGCCGCGCGTCGCGTGCGGCGGGTGCGACTCGTCGTGGCAGCGGGTGTGGAGGTGCAGCTGCGACGACGTCCTGCGGTAGGAGCTCGGGTGGAAGGTGCCCGTCGAGGCCGAGCGCGGGAACCCCGAGGGGGGGCCGCCGCCGGCGCCGCCCCCGCCGCCGCCGCGGAGGCGCGAGGGCGAGGTCGAGCCGTCGCGCGGGCGGAGGGGCGCGGGCGCGGCGGCAAAGTTGCTGTTGCTGGTGTTGGCCGAGCGCGAGGGGAGGAGGGAGCCCGTTCCCGAGGCGGCGCCGTCGGCGCTGGCCTCGGCGTCGCGGCTGTGGCTGCGGCTGGGCATTTAGGGCTCGGCTGGCTGTCGGTGGGGGAAAAGGGAGGGAGGGAGGACGGGACGTTGAGGTGAGGGAGGAAACAGAGAAAAACGAGAGAGAGGGAGAGGGAGAGAGAGAGGGAGAGAGAGAGGGACCGAAGCTGCCTTTTGGCCGACTCGATGCCCGAATTCGAAGAATTGGGGGGGACGCGTTCTGCCTCATCCCCCTCCCTGGTTCCGAAACGAAGGTCGGTGGCTCGCCGAGCTCGAACTATCGTGTCCAACGTCTTCAGCGTGCGCGAATTGGCTTCGCGAGGAGCTCGCTGGTGTTGCAAGCGGGGGAAACCCCAACTTCAAAGGCAGCAAGCCAAGAAAAAAGAAACGCGCTCGTCGTCGCCCTTGAGCTTCAATGGCGGCGTCGGCTTGCTCGAGTCTCGCGACTCCAGCGGGCGCTGTCTTTTTTCTTCTTCTTCGCATTACGCGTCCGGCGCCGTATGGTGCTTGCAGAGCAGGCACTGAGAAGGCATTGAAAGGGGCTCCTCGGTCTCGGCGGGCGCCAGGGAAGAGCTAGAGCAGTTTCGTCAAAAACCGGCAAGTCCCTCCGCCGGCGGAGGGACTTTGCAATTCAATGAAAAACATCGGAGCCTTTCGCGCCGCGTGAGGCGCTCCGAACTTACCTTTCGATCGCAAAGACCAGAGAACTCTTTATAGTGGTGTCCGTCAAGGGGGAGGAGGGGGGGGGAGTCTTCGGGAGAAGAGGGGATGGCGCGGAAGAACCGCGGGAGAAAATATGACTTGTCCGCGGGGGGGGGAATGAGCCAAACCTTTTTTTGTCTTTTCGGGGTCCCCAACTCGGAAAAAGATAGGAGTGAATTCCAGTCTGTTCTGTTCGCTTTCTCGCCGCTCACAAAAACCTTTCGAGGCAAAAAACGCCATTTCTCTCGAGCAGCCACGGCACCATGGCCCCCACGCAGCAGCCGACACTGAAGCAGCAGGAGCAGGAGCAGCCGAAGCAGCAGAAGCAGCCGAAGCGGCGCAAGCTCGAAGCGGCGCCTCCTCCTCAGCCGCCCGCAGCGGTTGCCGACGCCGCCGAGGTCGAAGACGAGTTCCAAGAGCAGCAGCAGCCGCAGCAGCAGGACCAATTCGCGCAGCACCTCGCCTCGATCCACGCCACCGCCCTCGAGGCCCGCGCGAGGCTCCACGACAAGCTCGACGAGGTGCTAAAAGGTGAAAATCGAGGAGAGAGAAAAAGGAAAGAAGCTCGGTTCCTCTTCTCTTCCCTTTTGTTTCTTTTTTTTCCTCACGCGACTCCTCTTTCCCTCTCTCCGCCTCGTCCCTCGTTGTCTCCAACCCAATAAACCAGACGGGCGCTACGCCCTCAAGACGGCCCTGCGCGAAATGGAGGGCGCAGTGGCGGGGGCGAAGCAGCTCGTCGACGCGCAGCTTCAGACTTCCCTCGACGCCGCGAGGCGCGAGGCCGAGCTCGCGAGGGCCTCGGCTTTGAAGGCCGAGGCGCTCTCGGGGAAGCTGGCCCTCATCCGCGGGCGCGTCGAGGGGACGGAGGAGGAGGGAGGAGAGGGCGGAGAGGACAGGGACAGCGGCTGAGGGAGGCGACGGAGAGAGAGATGGACAAAACAAAACAGTCGTTTTTCTTGCATTTTTTGTTCTCTCTGTCATTTCTCTCTCGTTTCTCTCTCTCCCCCACCCGTTGTGCAGATCTCCTTTGCGCGCGCGCGCTCATTCAGGCTCTTTCTTCCTATGTTTTTTATCAGTTTTTAAGGCAAGAGCAGCAGCAGCAGCAGGAACAGCAGCATCCTCTCTTCACAGGCTGCTGCGGCCGTGGTTCGCCGCTCCTCCGAGCCCTCCCAGCGGCTGCGACGACGACAGGCGGCGCTGCTGCTGCTGCTCCTGCCTCTGCTCTTGCTGCCGCTGCTGCTGCAGCTCGCCGCCGCCGGCGGCGGCGGCCTTGGAGCCCGCGATGGGCTCAGGGGCGGACAGGGGCAGCCTGCGGGTCGAGTTCTTGGCGGTCGGGACGACGTTTTCTTCCCCCGCGGCGGCGGCGGCGGCGGCGGCGGCGGCGGTGGCGGCGGCGGATTCGCTTCCTTCTTCTGCCGCCGCGGGCGCAGCAGGCTCGGGCGCGAACGCGGGCACGGGCGCTTCCTTCTCTCCCTCGCCCTGCTGCTCCTGCTCCTGTTGCTTTAGCTCGACGGCAGCGACGGCGGCGGCGGCTTCCGCCGTCCCCGCCGCGGCCAGGGCGAGCTCCGCTTCGTTCTGCAGAGAAGAAGGAGGAGCGGCGGCGGCGGCGGCGGCAGCGGCGTCGGCGTTGACCTCGGCGTTGACCTCGGCGTTGCCGTCGCCGTCGGCGGCGTCGGGTGCTGCCGGCATCGCCTCCGGCTTGGCTCCTCTTCCCTCTTCTTCCTCTCCTCCGTTCTGCTGTCTCGACTGCGTCGACGGAAGCTTCGGCGGCTGCTTCTTCTGAGGCTGGCCTCCTTCTCCTGCTGCTCCTCCTGCTGCTCCTCCTGCTGCTCCTCCTTCCTCGGGGGCCTCTTTCGCAGCCGCCGGGGCCGAGGTCGAGGGGGCAACGGCAGCTCCAGCAGCGCCGGCAGCATTCGCGGCAGCGTTGCGGTTTTTGCGGCGGCGCGGGTGCTTGACGCCACTCCCTCCTCCAGCGGCGGCGGCTCCGGCAGCGGAAGGAGGAGCGGCGGCGGGCGAAGGGACGGCAGCAGCCGTGGGCGCGGCCGCGGCGGCAGCCGCAGGAGCCTGCCCGCCACCCGCCGCCCCTCCCCCCGCCAGCAGCCGCTCCGCCGCCTCCGAGGCGGCCCTCGCCGCCTCGCGGCAGTGCGCGAAGACGCCGTTGGCGTGGTCGATCATCGCGAACCCGAGAGAGCCCCCCGTCGCCAGGGCCGCCGCGGCGCCGGAGAGCGCCGCGGCGAGGCCGGCGGCCTTCCTCCCCTCCGCGGCCGCCGCGCGCTCGGCCGCGACGCGCGCGCCGTTGGCCTCGCGGGCCGCCTCCGCGGCCGCGGCGAGCCTTCCCGTCAGGTCGGCGACCTCGCCCGCCGCGGCGCTGGCGTCCCTGGCCGAGGCCGCGGCCTGCTCCACCGCGGCGTCGCGCGCGGCGGCCGCGGCTGCGGCGGCGCGCTGTAAGGCCTCGAGGCGGGACAGCAGGGCCTCGTTCTCGGCGCGCAGGGCCGCGAGAAGCTCGTCACCGCCGCCCTCGGAGGGGGCGGAGTCGTCCTCGTCGCCGGCGGCGGCGGAGCGGCGGCGCTTGCCGCGGTCGCCTCCGTCCTCGTCTTCGCTTTCGCTCTCTTCGTCGCTCTTCGCCTCGCCCTCGCCTTTCTTCGCGCCCCTCCCGCGCTTGCCTCCTCCGCCGCCGCCGCAGCCAGCAGCAGCAGCAGCAGCAGCGAGAGGAGGAGCGGCCTCGTCGTCCTCCTCATCCGGAATGGCGGCGGCATCGGCGGCGGCGGCGGCGGCGGCAGCGGCGCGCGCCCCCTCCGCGGGCGCGCGCCCGGCCTCGGCGACCCTGTCGACCTCCTCCTGCGTCGCCCTGCGCACCCGGAACTCGATGGGCGCGTCCGACTCCCCCGGCGCCGACGCCAGCGAGATGACGGAGCCCGGGTGCACGGCCCTGGACTTGCGCAGGACCGAGGCGGCGGCGGCGGCGGCGGCGGCGGCCGCAGGGGCCGCGCTGCCGTCGTCGGCCGCCGCCGCCGCCGCCGCCAGCTCGAGCTCCCCGCCCGGGCACCGCTCCAGCCTCTCCCCGTCGAGCCACGTCCCGTTCGACGAGTGGTCCTGCAGGATGTACCCGCCGCCGCCGCGGGGGTCGAGCACCAGCACGGCGTGGACCGCGGAGACCGTCAGGCAGTCGCGCGCGAAGACGAGCGAGCGGCCCGTCGGGTGCGCCGCGCGGCCGAGCTGCACTCTGGGCGTCGCGAGCAGCGTGACGGGCGCCGCGGAGTTGAGGCGCTGGGCTGCCTTGGCGGCGGCGGTGATGGGCACGAGGGCGAGCGGGAGGTTTTCGTTGTCGTCGTCCCCGGCGGGGGCGGAGGGGTGGCGGCGGGACGAGGCGTTCTTCGCCTTTTTCGTCATTGTGGGAGTTTTTTTTTCTTTCCTTTTTTCGAAAGGAAGCCCGAAGAGCAAAGCGTCGTTTTTTGAAAGGAAGAGATTGAAACGAAAGCGACGATGGTGACGACGGCTTCCTCTTCTTCGCTCTGTCTGTTTCTCTCGCTCGCTCGCTTTCTCTCTCTCTCTCTCTTTCTCTCTCTGTCTGCTTTCTCTTCGCCGCGGCGATGCGTTACTGTGAGAGTGACGCGTGCAGCCGGAGCAAGGAGAAAGGGAGGCGAGGGAGAAAAGGACGCGAGAAGAGGAAGCAGAATGCTTTTTCGGCGTCCGCGAGAAGAGGAAGCAGAATGCTTCTTCGGCGATTTGCAAAAGAGTGAAAATGAAAGACGACGGCGGCGAGGTTCAAAAATCGATAGAAGCAAAAACTTCGAATGCTCTTGTTGCATCGCGCTCTCGCTTTCCGGGCCTCGATCGGATCAGCGCGAACAGTGGCTCCTGCCTTCTCCTCCTTGACGAAAATGACGGAGGCTGCTCCTTCCCCGTTTACAAACCCCGCGCTCGACGCGACGGTTGGCCGCCCGCCGCCGCCGATCTCGACCTCGACCGCAAGGACCTTTGTCCTCTTCCACTCCCCCTGCCCCGACGGCGCCTTCGCGGCCCTCGCGGCGTGGCTGCACTTCAGGGGTGGCGAAGAAGAACCAGAACAAGAAGAAAAGGTCGTGTTCGTCCCTCACCGAGTCTACGAGACGATGGAGGTCCCTTCGACGGCTTCTCCGACGCCGGCCTCGTCGTCTCCAACAGCAACGCCGACTTCGCCGCTCTCCTCCCTCTCGGCCGGCGACACCGTCTACCTCCTCGACTACTCCGGTCCGGCGGGCTTCCCGCAGGCCCTGTCGAAAGTGGCGAAGCGAGTCGTCGTCCTCGACCACCACAAGACGGCGGCGGAGCAGCTGGGCGGGGTGATCGAGGGCAAGGCCTGGATGCCGAAGGAGCAGGAGCAGGAGGAGGAGGAGAAGGAGAAGACCGAGGGAGGAGGCCAGGAAGGACTCGAGGGTCTCCGGAACCTCGAGGTGCTGATAGACCAAGACCGCTCCGGCGCCACCATCGCCGTGGCGCACTTCAACCCCTCCCTGACGCCGGGGCTGTCCAAGGCCTTCGCCGCGATCCAGGACGGGGACCTCTGGCGCTGGAGGCTCCCGGACTCCAAGGCCTTTTACGCGGGCTTGCACTCTTCCGGCATCCTGGACGAGAGAGTCACGAGGACGCCGCGGGAGATGCTGCGGAAGCTCTCCGAACTGAACTGGGGAGAGACGGTGGAGAGGGGCGCCGGGGAGGTCGCCGAGAGGGACCGGGCCGTCGCCGCCGAGGCCGACAGGGCGTTCGAGGTCGAGCTCCGGGGGCCCGCCGCCGCCGCCGCCGCCGCCGGCGGAGCTTCTTCTCCTTCGGCGGGCGTCTCCTTCGGTCGCGCCCTAGCCGTCGAGGTGGAGCCCGAGCAGGCCGGCCTGAGGTCCCTGCTGGGCAACGTGCTCGCCGCGAGGGCCAAGGAGTGGAAGGAGAAGGAGAAGGAGGAAGGGAAAGGAGGAGCAGGGATGAGGTCTGTCGGCGTTGTCGCGTACCGAGAGCCCGGCATGATGAAATCCGAATCCTCTCCCTCAGACGAAGGAGAAAACCTCATCAAGGTTTCTCTCCGGTCGATCGGGAACGACGAGGACACGACGCCGGTGTCGCAGGCGCACGGGGGCGGTGGGCACAGGAACGCGTCGAGCTTCCTGATGCCGGCCAGGGAGTTTGCGAGCTGGAAGGTTTGAACGAGAGAAAGGGTTTTCTTTTCTTTCTTTTTTGCAGCTCTCTCTCTTCTTCTCTCTTTCGTTTCGAGAACCTCCGTCCTATTCTTTGTAACAAACGGTTTCGAGATGTAACAAGTGCATTCATTTTCATTGCTGAGAGAGAGAGAGAAGAAGAACAAGAAGACTTCACCCGCCTTTTTTCTTCGGAGCCTTCTTCGGCGCCGCCGCCTTTCTCTTCGCGGCGGCGTTCCCGTCGTTCTCGCGCCTGCTGCGGCCGACTTCTTCGACCAGCAGCCTGAGCCTCTCGCGCTCCTCCTCGGCGAACGAGGGCGTGACCTCGCGGAAGAGCTGCTCTTCGATCTCGCGGTAGGGGAGGCCCTTGAAGCGTCCCGCTGCGATCCGCTCTGCTAGAGCTGGTGTAGAGAATTCGTTTGTGCGAGAAAGATGCCATCAGCTCAAAGAGGTCAGGGTTATGTTTTTTTGCGATCTTTTAGGGTCGACGGCGCGCAAAAAAAAAAAATTTGAACTTTTTCTGTTCTCTTACCGAGAATGTAAATCCCGCAGTCGCTGGCATTCCCCTGCCTCGGGCACCGGCCCTGCACGAAGTTCAGCACCCGCGTCGGCGCGACGCTCCTCGTGCGGGAGGCCGCGGCGTCGAGCCTCCGCCGCTGCCGCAGCCTGCGGCTTCGCTCCTCGGCGCCGCCGTCGGCGGCGTCCAGGTCCTCCGTCGCTGCCGCTTTCTCCTCCGCTGCTGCTGCTTCTCCTTCGATGTCGTCGCCCTCGAGGATCAGGTGCTCCTCTAAAGCAGAAGAGAGTTCCTTCGCGCAGACCATGTTTTTGTAACCCAGGGAGTCGTAGGCCCGGAAGACCGGCTTGCTCTTGTTTTTCGATACGTTCTCGCCGCCGCCATTTTTCTTCCCGCCGCCGCTGTCGGTGCCGTTGTCCTTCTTCTCGCCTCTTCCTCCTCCGTTGCTCTCCTCTTCTCCTCCTCTTCCTGCTGCTCCTGCCGTCCCGACCTCTCCGCCCTCGCGGTCAAACACCAGCAGGGACCAGTGGCTTCCCCCTCCGGCGCGGGCGAGGTTGCTGGTGGGGTGGCGGTGGGGGTGGGTGGGGGGGAAGGTTGTGAGTTTCTTTCGATTTCGACCCCGATGACCACGGAAAGAAAAAAAAGGGAGAAACCCGAGAAGAGAAACGTCAACATCGCACCGGTTGTCATTTACGGGCAGGAAGACGAGGTCGGCCTTCGCCAGCTTCAGCGGGCCCGCGACGGCCGACGCGCCTCCGTGGGCGCAGAGGAAGGAGGCGGAGGCGCCGACGAAGACCGTAGAGGGCTTCGCGTCTTCTTCTTCTTCTTCTGCTTCTTCGTCATCTTTTGCTTCTTCTTCTTCTTCTTCTGCTGCTCCCGACGACGAGGGCGAGAAGCGCTGCGAGAGGTGCTCAAAGTAGAAGTCGATGATCTGTTTTTTTTGTTTCGTTCGTTGTTTTGTTTGTTCGAGGAGGTTGAGCTTTGTGTGTTTCGAGAGGGGCTAGTAGAACGATCGATGAAAAGAAGAAAGAGACGGCAAACGTTGGGATTTCTCGTCCCTTATCCGTTGGTCTTCATCCACTCATGCACTCGCCTGGTCGTTGAGCCACTCGTCGAGCGTCTCGACATCCTCGGTAGATAGGAGAATGTCGCCCAGCGAGGCGACGATTGTGTTGGACATTTTTCTTTTTCTTCTGTCTCCGCTTGTCACCGCTTTCCCTCCTCTCACTGAGTTTCGCTCTTTCGTAGCTTCTCAAGAAAGATGAGAGAAAGAGAGAGGGAGTGAGAGCGGACAGGGCCTAAGTGTACCAAGGGCGCTGAGTGTGCTGAGAGAGAAAGAGAAGACAGAAGCGCGCCCGAGAAGGAAAGGTCTCTTTTTCCAGCGATTGAAAAAGAGAGTAAACAGAGAGCTAAAAAAAAGCTAGCCTCCGCTGCCACCGCCGCAGTTTGCCTCGACCTTTCTCGCTCTCCAACTCACTTTCTTGAAACGCCTGCAAATGTTTTAGCTCCTGTATTCTTTCTCTTCTTCCTTGTCTTTCGTTTTTTTCCCAGCGCAAGGTGAGAGGCAAGAGAACCACTTTGCTCCCTTTGCAACTCGAGAGAGCACGAGATAAAACGCGAGAAGACGAGGAAGAGACCCTCCCTAGTTTCTTTTTTGAGGTCGCCATGGCTTCCTCTTGCCCTTGCTCCAATTTGCCTCTCCTTTCCTCCTTCGTTCCTCACTTTTTGCTTTCTTTTTCCCCTCTTCTTCTCCCATAGACAGGAAGAGAGAGGCAGATAGATTGCTCCGGCTGGCACTTTTTGAAACGACAAGAGGAAGCGCGCGAAAAAGAAAAGCAGCTCGAACGATGATGCATGCCTCCGCGGCGACGACCGCGGCGGCGCCGACAGGCTTGGCGGCCACCTCTCATCTCGTCGACGACTCGCCTGCCCCGCTGCTCCACCTCCACCGCGGCAGGCAGCAGCTCCGGCAGCAGCAGCAGCAGCAGCCCTTCTCTCACCACCACCACCACCGCCACGGCCAACATCTCTCCGACAGTACTCCGAGGGCAGGACCCTTCCCCCGGATGCCCTGCTTTGACTCGCCGGCCGGCGGCTTCGCGGGTGTCGCCGCGGGAAACGTCTCTGTCTCGCTCGCGGCGGCTGCGGCTGCGGGGGGAGCAGCTGCAGCAAAGCAGCAGCAAAGTCTCGTCTCCCCTGCGCTCCCCTGCGCTTCTTCCGCTGCGGCCCTGGCCGAGCTCCGGGCCACGCACGCCTCCCTGACGGCGGAGGTCGCCGCCGCCGCGGCGTCGGCTGCCGCGGCAGAGGCAGAGCTCACGGCGCTGGCGGCGCGGGTCTCTACGCTCGCGAGGAGAAAGAAGAGGGGCGTGGAGGAGTCTCCGCTGCTCTTCTACGGTGGATCGTCCCCTCCTGCCCCCTACCTGTCCATCGTCGACGCGACGGCGGAGGGAGCACCACCACCAGCAGCAGCAGCAGCAGCAGCAGCAGCAGCAGCAGCAGCAGCTGCAACAACGACGACACTATCAGGAGGAGCAGCAGCAGCAGCGGCAGCGGCAGGCCAAAGCCTCCTCCTCCGCTGCCCGGGAGCGGCAGCCTGCCGCGGCCGCCTCTGCGGCGGTCCCCCGCCACACGCAGTCCGAACAGAGCAGGGAGCTTCCGCGACAAGGGAGCAGCTGCAGGCGGCCGCGTCGAGGCTGGCGCAGGCAGAGGCCATCGCCGCGGCGGCGCTCGCGGTCAACGGCGGGCGCGCGCCGGCCGCGCTCGTCGACCTTTTGGGTTTGGCGGCGAGACAGGGGCACAAGCAGCAGCGGGAGAGGGTCGAGCGGCTGCCGGAGAGGATCGAGCGGCAGCAGCAGTGGGAGAACTCGGCTCAGCAGGAGGGAAAGAGGGTACGAAAGGCCAAGGCGGCGGCAGACGTGGCTGAGGTGGCTTAGAGGAAAAAACAGACGAAGAAAAAGACCTCTTTGCCCCCTCCCTCCCTCCCACCCTTTCATTTGAGTCTCTTTTTTTCTGTTTGCTTTGCGCCCTCTGCTCTTTTCTCTGGCGTTCTTTCTGCTCTCTCGCTCGCCCCGTAAAAAAAAAACTTGAAAATGGTAGAGAGAGGTCCTCTTCTCTCTCTTCATTTTTATTCCCCGCACAGAATCTCTCAAACCGCCACAGCAGAGAGAGAGAGAAACCTATCCGCAATTGAACCAAGTTCGCTCGAACTGCCCCAGTGTGTGTGAAGCTGAAAATTAAAGAAATAAATAAAGAGGAGAAGAGTAAAGAGGTCGAGGTTGAGGTTGAGGTCGAGGTCGAGGAGAGGAGCGCGAGCGAAAGAAAAAAAACCAAAATCCAAACAGAAAAACTCTCGATTGCCTCTCACAATTTTCAGAGGACTAGATTGAACAAGAAGAAAAAAAGCTTTCCGTTCCTCTTTCTCCCGTCAGAGAGCGCGCGAGAGAGAGTACACCAAACCATGGCCACGCCCTTCGAGAAGGCGGCGGTCTCCTCGGTGCCTGAGGGAAACGGCTCCGCGGCGGCCCCGGCGGCGCCCCCGACGCACGCGGCAGTGCCGACGTCCAACGTCGCGCCGCTGACTTCGGGCGCTGCTGCTGCTGCTGCCGCCCCGGCTCGCTCGGCGACGCCCGGAGGAGGCGGCCTCCCGCGCGTCGGCTCGGACGATCCCATGCGCAGGCCCATGTCCAAGCGCACCAACTCTCTCTCGGACCTGAGCAGGTGAGTTTCTTGCATTGGCGGAGCGAAGAGAGAGAGAGCGGAGAGAGAGAGAGAGAAAAGGAGTTGAGCAATGGGGAGAGAGAGCACGCCGACTGAAGCAGCACCCTTGCCTCCTCCTTCCTTGTCTTGCCTCTCTCCCTGGCTTCTTCTCGTGTCTCTCTCTTCCTCCCTTAATCTGGCCGCTCTCTATGAACCTCAGTTCAAGGGATTGGAGTTGAAGCGCCAGAAGAAGCAGAAGAGGACGCAATGAGGGAAAAGAGATTGTGGCGCACCTGCTTTTTGCTCTCTTTCTCCCTCTCTCGCCCGCCTTTTTGTTTCGACGAGATTCCCCTCGCTGTCGGATGCTCTGGCTCGCCAAGCTCTGCTTTTGGCCGCTCGCACGACGAGAGGAGATTGCAGAGGTCACACTGGGCGTGGGGACAAGGGTCGTGCAATGCTCCTGGGACCAGCGGAGCGCGCCTTTCGATGGCCGTTTTTTTTCCCTGCTTATTTGAAAAGCTTTGGCTCTCGCCTGCGACTGGCTTTCTTCGACCTCCACCTCCACCTCGTCTTCTTGTTTGCTCCTTCTCCTCTCTCCTGGCCTCTCGCCCCCCCTGGCCTCTGCTCTTGCAAACCAGGGGCCTCTGTGCTCGCGCGCAGAAGACCAAAGAGAAAGCGAAAAAGAAAGAGGCGGAGGAAGAGGTCGAAGGAGAGAGGGGGAAGCAGGTTGGAAAGAGATGGGCATGCGATCCCTCCGACGAGGTTGAAGAGAGGCAGGCCATCTTGGAATGCTCTTTCTTTCAACCTCCCCTCTCCCGCCCCTCGCTTTTCCCCTTTCCCCTGCCTCCGCGCTCCCAAACTAAGCCCGGGGCGCCGTCGAGCAAGGGCTCCTCTCGGCGCTGGCCCGGGAAAGATGTCGGAATGGGCAGGGCAGAGAGGAGCCGCGGGCTTGGAAACGGCGGCATGCCTCGAAACACCTCGAACGCGAATCGCCGCCGGAAACAGTTGGGAATTCGAGAAAAACCTCAGCGACCCCTCCTTTTTTTCTTCCTCTGTCTTTTTTTTTTCTCACTCTCTTCCCTCTCTTTCAAAAAAAAAAAAACTCCAGGCAAGGCTCCAACCCGCTCAAGATGGGCATTCCCAAGCGCGTCCCCTCGCTCAACTCGCAGGTCGAGGCCCGCTGCCGCGAGATGGGCGGCGACCGCGCGATCCACTCGGTGCTCGTCGCCAACAACGGGCTCGCGGCCGTCAAGTTTATCCGCTCCGTGCGGTCGTGGGCGTACAAGACCTTTGGGAACGAGCGTGCCGTGGCGATCGTCGCGATGGCGACGCCCGAGGACATGCGGATCGACGCGGAGCACATCCGGATGGCGGACCAGTTTGTCGAGGTGAGTTGAAGGTTTCCTCCTTTCTGAGCTCGAGTTTTTTTCTCTTTCTTCTCCCTTATCATTCCGCCTCGTTCTTTCACTCACTCGCTCCTCATTCTCTCTTCTCTCTCCCTCTCTATAAAAAAAAACAATGCTAGGTGCCCGGCGGCTCCAACAACAACAACTACGCCAACGTTCCGCTCATCGTCCAGGTCGCCGACCGCGCCAACGTCGACGCCGTCTGGCCAGGGTGAGAAAGTTTTTTTTCTCCCTCTCTTTCTTTCTTCCCTTTATTCCTTCCTTTCGACTTTCTTCGGCGCAAACCTTTTCTCTTCTCCATTTTCTCTTCTCCCGCGGGGAAAATGCTCACCTCTCTTCTCTCGCCTCCCCCTTTCTCTCCCCTCTCTCTCTGTCTCAGGTGGGGCCACGCCTCGGAGAAGCCCGAGCTCCCGACGGCCCTGGCCGAGACCCCCTCCGGCATCCGGTTCCTCGGCCCCCCCGCCGCCCCGATGGCCGCCCTCGGGGACAAGATCGGCTCGACGATCATCGCGCAGGCCGCCGGCGTGCCCACCATCCCCTGGTCGGGCACGGGCGTCGCCGTCGACTTCGCGAGCTGCGCGGGCGTCATCCCGCCCGACGTCTACGACTCGGCCTGCCTGCACTCGATCGACCAGGCCGTCGAGGCCTGCAACCGCATCGGCTACCCCGTCATGCTCAAGGCGTCGTGGGGCGGCGGGGGCAAGGGGATCCGCAAGGCCGGCTCCGACGAGGAGGTGCGCGCCGTCTTCGGGGCCGTCAAGGGCGAGGTGCCCGGCTCGCCGATCTTTGCGATGAAGCTGGCGCCGCCGTCGCGCCACCTCGAGGTGCAGCTGCTCGCCGACGCGCACGGGAACGTGACGTCGATCTACTCGCGCGACTGCTCCGTCCAGCGCCGCCACCAGAAGATCGTGGAGGAGGGCCCCGTGTCCAAGGCCCCCGCGGAGACGCTCCGCGAGATGGAGCGGTGCGCGCGCGCGCTGGCCAGGGCGGTCGGCTACGTCGGCGCCGCGACCGTTGAGTACCTCTACTCGCTGGGCACCGGCGAGTTCTTCTTCCTCGAGCTCAACCCGCGCCTGCAGGTCGAGCACCCGGTCACCGAGTGGATCTCCGGGGTCAACATCCCCTCCTGCCAGCTGCTGGTCGGCATGGGCGTGCCGCTGTACCGCATCCCGGACGTGCGCCGCATGTACGGCAAGGACCCGGCCGGCGTCGACGCGATCGACTTTGAGGAGGACCAGCAGGTGCCCCCGCTGGGCCACGTCGTCGCGGTGCGCGTGACGAGCGAGGACGCCAACGACGGGTTCAAGCCGACGTGCGGCAACATCGACGAGCTGTCGTTCCGCACCAGCCCCGAGGTCTGGGGCTACTTCTCGGTCAAGTCGGGCGGCGGCATCCACGAGTTTTCGGACTCGCAGTTTGGCCACCTGTTTGCCAAGGGCGAGACGCGCGAGGCGGCGATCCGCTCGATGGTGATGGCCCTCAAGGAGGTCAAGATCCGCGGCGAGATTCGCACGATCGTGGACTACGCCTCCGAGATGATCCAGTCCCCGGACTTCGTGGGGAACGAGGTCCACACGGGCTGGCTCGACTCGCGCATCGCGAGGCACGTCAGGGCCGAGAAGCCCGCGTGGTACCTGGCGGTCATCGCGGGCGCGCTGCTGCGCTGCCTCGACGAGGTCGCGGCCGTGTCGGGCGAGTACCTCGGCTACCTCGAGAAGGGGCAGCTGCCGCCTGCCAAGCTGACGCTGACGAAGTTCGACACGGCGTTCGTGCTGGATGGGATGAAGTACGAGCCGAGGGTCGTGCGCAAGGGCCCACAGGCGTTTACCGTGTTTTTGGGGTCGGGGCCGAGGCCGACGTCGGTCGACGTCGTCGCTCGGAGGCTCAACGACGGTGAGATGGTTTTTTTTTCTGAGTTTTTTTTTCTTCTTCTCAAATTTCTTCTTTTCTTTCTGCCCCCGAAAAAAGCTCACCCCACGCACAAAAAAAATCATGTCTCCCCCCTCACTTACCTTTCGCTCGCTCTCCCTCCCCCCCCAAACCCTTTTTTCTCTTTCAGGCGGGCTCCTCGTCCAGGTCGACGGGGGGTCCCACGTCGTTCACTCGGAGGAGGAGGCGGCGGGCACGCGCCTGACGATCGACTCGCTCGTCTGCCTGCTCGCGTCCGAGGCCGACCCTTCGCGCCTCGTGTCGCCCTCGCCGGGCAAGCTCGTCCGCCACCTGGTGACCGACGGGGAGCACATCGGCGCGGGCGAGCCCTTCGCCGAGATCGAGGTGATGAAGATGCTGATGCCGCTCAGCTCGCCTGCGGCGGGCATCGTCAACTTCAGGGTGCAGGAGGGCTCGGCGATGGCCGCGGGCGACCTGATCGCGCAGCTCGACCTCGACGACCCCACGGCCGTCGAGCGCGCCGAGCCCTACGCCGGCGGGTTCCCCGAGCTCGGGCCCCCGCTGGTCCACTCGCAGGGCGTCGACCACAGGTTCGCGCAGGCGGAGACGGCGGCGAGGATGATCATGGCCGGGTATGACCACCCCGTCGACGCCGTCGTCGCCGACCTGCTAGCCTGCCTCGACGACCCCGCGCTCGCGCTGCTGCAGTGGACCAACGTCTTCAGCGTGGTGCAAACGCGCCTGCCCGTGGAGCTGACCAACGAGCTGGAGCGGCTGGCCGCGGCGCACGAGCAGGACCTGATGTGCGCGGTGGGGTCGGGCAGCGACGACGGTGGCGTCGACGTCAACGCCGCGATGAACGCCGCGATCGCCGCCAACGCCCACGCCGCCGCCGGCGGCAACCTCGCGCACCGCCTCCTCCTCCGGGGGGGGCGGCGGCGGCGGCGGCTCCTCGCTCGAGTTCCCGGCTCGCGCCCTGCTCGCGGCCATCAAGGCCGCCGTCGACGCCGCGGACTCGCCCGCGGACGCCGCGGCGATCGCGGCGCAGGCCGAGCCCCTCGTGAAGGTCGCGAGGGCGCACCAGAGCGGCAAGGAGGCCTACGCGCGCGCCGTCGCGACGGAGCTCTTTGAGGATTTCTTGGCCGTCGAGGAGCGGTTCTCTCCCTCGGCCGCCGCGGCCGCGGCCGCCAAGTCCGCTGCTGGCGGCGGCGGCGGCGTGGATGTCGCCGCCTCCTCTGCCGGAGGGGACGCGGCGCCCGCGCCCGCTGCTGCTGCTGCTGTGGGTGCTGCTGCTGACGCTCCTCCCGCCGCCTCTGCCGACGCTGCCGCCGCCGCCGGAGGAGACAAGTCGGGCCTCCCCTTGACGGAACAGGAGGTCATCGACTCCCTGCGCCGCGTCCACGCCAAAAACCTCGGCGCCGTCGTCGACATCGTCGTCTCGCACATGGGCCTGCCCCTCAAGATCAGGCTCGCGTCGCAGCTGATGGCGGCGCTGGTGCTGCCAGCGCCCGAGCGCTACCGGCCGATCCTGCGCCGCTTCGCCGCGCTCGGCAGTGGCGGCGGCGGCTCCGGCGGCGGCGCCCCGGCCTCTTCGGGCGGCGGCGAGGCCTCGGCCCTGGCCGCCCAGCTCCTCGAGCACTCGCTGCTGGCCGAGCTGCAGCACGTCGTCGCGCGCGCGCTGTCCGGGCTCGAGATGTTTGCCGGCACGCAGCTGAGCGAGGCAGACCTGCTGACGCCGAGAGCGTCGGCCGCGGCGACGCACGCCGCCTCGACGTCGTCCATCTTTGGCGCCGCCGACGCCGCCACCTCGGACGCCGCCGCCGCGGACTCGCTCGCGGCTGCCGTCGAGAACGGCGGGAGCGGAAGCCTCGTGCCCGGCTCCGGCTCCTCGTCCTCGGGCATCTCCAGCGAGCTCCAGCGCAGGCCCACCATCGTCGAGGGCCTCTACTCGGGCCTCTCGGGCGGCGCGAGCCTCGCGGCCACGCAGCTCGACGCCAAGGTGCGCCTGCTCGTCGAGGCCCCCGCGGCCGTCGACGACGCTCTTGCGTCCCTGCTCGACAGCGCCGACGCCACGCTGCAGAGCCGCGCGCTGTCGACCTACATCCAGAGGGTCTACTACCCCTTTCTGACCAAGGCGCCGGAGCTGCGCGGCGGCGCCGCATCGGCGGCGTCGGCCAACCCGTCCCCTCTCGCCGCGGCCTGGGCGCACGAGCACCCTGGGCTCGACGGCACGCCCTCGGCGCGCGTCGCCACGTCGGCCGCGCTCGTGCTGCCGGCGCTCGACGCGCTCGCCGCCGGCTTGCGGTCGGTCGAGGAGGCCGTGAGCGCCGCGGGCCTGGCCGGGCCCGCCGGCGCGCCGCGCGGCACGCTGCACATCGTGCTGACTCGAGGGGGCGACGCCGCGCTGTCGATCGCGCCAGACGCCGTTCCGGGCCTGCCCGCGGCTCGCGAGGCCGCCGCCGTCTTCGGGTCGTCGCCGTCTTCCGCGGCCTCCGCGGGCGGCTTCTGCTCGGACCCGCTGGCGGTCGACCCGAGACCCGCCGTCGCCGCCATCACGGCCGCCGTCCGCGCGCTCAACGCGACGATCTCCGCCGCGGGGTACGAGGCCGTTTCCGTGCTCGTCAAGCCCCGCGGCGGGAGCGAGTTTGGAGGGAGGGGGGGACTGGCGGCGTCCTCCCGCAACCGCAGCGCCGCCGTGGCGGTGGCGCCGCTGCGCGTCGGGCTGGTCAGGCCGCGCGGCGACCCGTCCGAGCCGCTGACGCCCGACCCGCTGCTCTCGGCGGTCGAGCCGCCGACGGCGGCGCTGCTCGAGCTCGCGAGGCTCGCGCCGTTCGGGGCCGGCCGCATCTCGTACGCGCCGTCGCGCAACAGGCAGGCGCACGCGTACGCGGTCACGGAGCGCCGCGACGCGCGGTCTCTGCCGCTGAAGCGCGTGTTCATCCGCGGCGCCCTGAGGCAGCTTTCGAGCCCGGCGGTGAGTTTGTTTCTTGTTTTGTTTTGTCTTTTCGTTTTTGCCCCCCCCCTTCTTTTTGTTTCCCTCGTGGAAAAAAAATAACTCACCCGCTCTCCCGTTCCCTCCACTTCGAACGATACAAACGACAGCTCCTCGCCGCGACCTACAAGGGCGACGCGGGCGCCATCGCCGCCGCGGTGATGGACGAGGTCGACGGCGCCCTCGAGGCCGCCCTCCGCGAGCTGCAGCGCGGCGGCGCCGGCGGCAACGCCACGGGCGCCGGCGGCGGCCCCTCGGGCGGGGCCTCGTCCTCGGCCGTGGCCGCCAATGCCGACTGGGCGCACGTCTTCCTGACCGTGCTCCCCCCTCTGCCGCTGCCCACCGGGGCCGCGGCCTCTTCCGCCTCCGACGCCGCCGCCGCCTCGTCGCGCGTCGCCGCGGCCCTGCGCGCCGCCGCCGCGACCGTGACCGCCCGCCACGGCCCGGCGCTCCGCCGCGCAGGGCTCGCCCAGTGGGAGGTCCGCCTCCGCGCCGCCGACGGTGGCGGCGCCTGGCGCGTCGTCGTCGCCAGCCCCACGGGCCACGAGACGGGCGAGGACTTTGTGTCGGTCTACCGCGAGGGCGCCGCCGACGCCGCCGCCTGCGCAGCGGCGCACTCGCTCATCGTCGCCGACGGCGTGCCGGTCTACCAGCCGGCTCCGGGCATGAAGACCCCGGGGCCCCTGGCGGGCCACCCGCTGCTGACGCCTTACCCTCCGCTCGAGGGGCTGCAACAAAAGAGGCTCGCCGCGAGGAGGCACCGCACCACCTACTGCTACGACTTCCCTTCCGTGTTCGAAAACGCGCTGCGCGGCATCTGGGCCGCGCGCGCCGCGGCGAGGGAGCCGGGGGCCGACGCGGCGCCCCCGCCGGGCGACAGGCTCGTCGAGGCCGTCGAGCTGGTCATGCCCGCCGACGCCACGTTCTCCGCAGTCGCCCCGCTGGCGCCGCGCAGCGAGGCCGAGGCGGGTTCGAGCGAGTCCTCCATCGGCCGCAACGACTGCGGCATGGTCATCTGGCGCCTGACGCTGCGCACGCCCGAGTGCCCCTCGGGCCGCCGCGTCGTCGCCGTCGCCAACGACATCACGTTCAACTCGGGCGCGTTCGGCCCGCGCGAGGACGCCGCCTTCCTGGCCGCCACGGAGCTCGCGCTGGCCGAGAAGCTGCCGATCGTCTACCTGGCCGCCAACTCTGGCGCGCGCGTCGGGCTGGCGAGCGAGGTCAAGGCCGCGCTGCGCGTCGAGTGGAATGTGCCCGAGGACCCGACCAAGGGCTTCAGGCACCTCTACCTCGACGACGCCGACTACCAGGCCATCGTCGCCCGCTCGCCCGGGGCGGTCCGCGCCACGATGAAGGAGGACGAAACTGGCGGGAAGCGCTGGGTCGTCTCGGACATCGTCGGCGCCGAGGACGGCCTCGGCGTCGAGAACCTGTCCGGCTCGGGCGCGATCGCGTCCGCGTACTCGCGGGCCTTCCGCGAGGGCTTCTCGATCACGCTGGTGTCGGGGCGCACGGTCGGGATCGGGGCCTACCTGGCCAGGCTGGGCCGGCGGTGCGTGCAGCGCGCGGACCAGCCGATCATCCTGACGGGCTTCGCCGCGCTCAACAAGGTGCTCGGCCGCGAGGTCTACTCGTCGCACATGCAGCTGGGGGGGCCCAAGGTGATGGGCGTCAACGGCGTCGCGCACCACGTCGTCGGGGACGACCTCGAGGGGGTGGCCGCGGTGCTGACGTGGCTGAGCTACGTGCCTCCCGTGCTGGGAGGCGCGCCGCCGCTGCTGGCCTCCTCGGACCCGGCCGACAGGGACGTGACCTACTACCCGAACTCGGGGGCCGGCGAGAAGCTCGACCCCAGGGCGGCGATCGCCGGGTGCGCCGTCGTCGCGGCGCCGGCGCCTGTCGCGGAAGACGCTGCTCCCGCCGCCGCCTCTCCTTCTTCTTCCGCCCCCGAGTGGCAGTCGGGCCTCTTCGACAGGGGCTCCTGGACGGAGTCGCAGGCCGGCTGGGCCCGCACCGTCGTCACGGGCCGCGCCCGCCTCGGCGGCGTGCCCGTCGGCGTCGTCGCCGTCGAGACGCAGACGGTGATGCTGCAGATCCCCGCCGACCCGGGCGCGCCCGACTCCTCCGAGAGGACGGTGCCGCAGGCGGGGCAGGTCTGGTTCCCGGACTCGGCGCTCAAGACGGCCCACGCGATCGAGGAGTTCGACGCCGAGGGCCTCCCGCTGGTGATCCTGGCCAACTGGCGGGGCTTCTCCGGGGGGCAGCGCGACCTCTTCGAGGGCGTGCTGCAGGCGGGGTCCCTGATCGTCGACGCGCTGCGGGCCTACAGGCAGCCCGCCTTCGTGTACCTGCCTCCCGGGGCCGAGCTCCGCGGCGGCGCGTGGGTCGTCGTCGACGCGCAGATCAACGCAGACCGCATCGAGATGTACGCCGACCCGGCTGCCCGCGGGGGGGTGCTCGAGCCCGAGGGGCTGGTGGAGATCAAGTTCCGGGCCCCGGAGCTGCTCCAGGCGATGGGGCGGCTCGACCCGCGTGTCGCAGCGCTGCGGAGGGAGTGCGCCGCCGCCGCCGCCGCGGCCGGAGGAGGAGGCCCGCCCTCGGCTGCCGCGGCGGCGGCCGTCGAGGCCCTCGGACGAGCCCGCGCCGCGCTGGCCGAGCGCGAGGCGGCTCTCCTGCCCTCCTACAGGCAGGTCGCGACGGCGTTTGCCGACATGCACGACACGCCCGTCAGGATGGTCGCCAAGGGCGTGCTCCGCGGCATCGTGCCCTGGAGGAGGGCCAGGGCCTTCCTGGCGCTGCGGCTCAAGCGGCGCCTGGCGGAGGACGAGCTGGCCAAGCACGTCGCTGCGGCCGACTCGGGCCTGTCGAGATCGCGGGCCCGCGCCTTGCTGAGGAGCTGGTGCGAGTCGAGCGGCGGCGGCGCCGCCGAGCTCGACGCCGGCGCCTCGTCTCCGTGGGACGACGACCGCGCGTTTTTGACGTGGGCGTCGTCGCCCGCCGGCGGCGCCGCCGTCGCCGCCGGCCTCAGGCAGCTCCGCGCCGCAGCCGCCGCCGCGGCCGTGGCCAACGCCGCCGACTCCGCGGAGGGCAGGGACGGGCTCGTGGCGGCGCTCGAGGCGCTGCTGAGGGCCGAGGGCGCCGGCGCCGCCGCGGCCGGCGGAGCAGGGAAGTTGCGCGCCGCGCTCGAGGTCGCGCTCGGGAAGAAGTGAGAGGTCTTTTCCTTTTTTTTTTGTTCTTTTGGATAGACAGATTTTTGGGGTTTTATGATTGGGGTCGCTGAGAGAGAGAGAGAGAAGGAAAGAGAGGGAGAGGACATGAAAGAGAGGGGGAGAGAGATGGAATAGAAGAGAGAGGGAGAGAGGGCGCGACGAGGACAAAAAAGAAGGAGAGTGGCGCGTTTTTTTCTTTTCGTAATCACTTTTTTTTGCTTTGCTTTGCCTTTTGATTTTCCTCATTGGCAACTGGGTTGGGATAGAGTCTCGATACACACATACGCGATAAGGAGAAAAGAGAAAAAACTGGGAGAGAGAGAGTGTTATCGAAGAGAGGAGAAACAACAACAAAATCAAGAGAGTCGGGGTTGAGAGAGAGAGAGAGCGAAAAACAAACGGAGCTGTCTCCTCTCCTCGATTGCCTCTTGATTTTTTCCTTCTTCAGTCTTTCCTTTTTTCACTTTTTTCGTGGCGCTCTGCTTTTTCCAGCTTCTTCTCCGCTGCAGTTCCGACTCTGACGATGCGTCTCTCCACTCCCGTGGCGAGGCCCGCGGCGGCGATGATGACGGCGAGGAGGGCGGCGTCGAGGTCCGCCATTGCTCCTCTGGCATCTTCGTCGTCGTCGTCGTTGATTTCGACGGCGGCGGCGACTGCAGTCGCAGCCCCCCCTCGTGCCTCTTCTGCTCCCTCGCTGCTGGCTGCGTCGCAAATCGCCAGCTCCAGGCGCGCACTCGAAGAGACTCGCCAGACCCCAGGGTGAGTAAACCGTGAAAATCGCGACGAGAAGGATCCGAGAGAGAGGGGAGATGATTGAGAGGCTGCCGCCGCCTGTCTTGAAAAAAAAAGGGAAAAACGCCCCTCGAAGCGCTTTGACAACCGATTGATGCGTGGGGCTGCCGGGGCCTTTCCGCGCATTTGATGTTCTCTCCAAACCGGCCTAGAGTACCATCACATCGTTCTTTTTGATCTCCTATGAGAATCCGATCGAAATGAGGTCGTCTGCGTGGAGCATTCGCGCGATGGAAAATGCTGATGATTGAAAAAAGCGAGCAAAGCTGAGGCGCGCTTTCGTCGATTTTCTCTCAACCTCAACTTCTCTCTCTCTCTCTCTCTCTTTCTCTCTCTCTCTCTCTCTCTCTCACTCTAGCCGCCGCTCGGTCTCCCGCAAGTGCGGCATCATCGGCATCCACAAGGCCTCCGGCCCGGCCAGCGTCGAGCTCTACGAGGGCCTGCTGATGCTGCAGCACCGGGGGCAGGACTCTGCGGGCATGGTCACGGTGAGGAGAGAAGGTTTCATTTTCTTTTCTTCTCGCGCCGGAAAAAAGAAAATCCCCGAAAAAGAGAAAAAATCTCCACTCACTTTTTTCTTTCCCTTAAAAAACAACAACTAAAACCCTAGGTCGACGGCCCCAAGTTCCACGAGTACAAGGCCAACGGCCTCGTCTCGGACGTCTTCCGCGACCAGGAGACGCTCGACGGGCTCCAGGGCTCCGTGGGCCTGGGCCACGTGCGGTACCCGACCGCCGGCTCGGCCTCGGCCGCCGAGGCGCAGCCCTTCTTCGTCAACTCGCCGCTGGGCATCTACCTCGTCCACAACGGCAACCTGACCAACACTGAGCAGCTGCGCAGCGCCCTCGAGGGCTCCGAGTCGTTTTTTTCGAGGCACCTGCGCACGCAGAGCGACTCGGAGGTCCTGCTCAACGTGCTCGCCGACGAGATCCACCGCGCGCACCAGGCGTTTGTGAGGAGCGCGCCGCCCGGCGACAGCGACCCGAACGAGCACAAGCTGGACTTCCTGCTCGAGGCCGGCGCCGCGACGATGCGGGCGCTCAAGGGCGCTTACTCGTGCGTCGCTCTGGTGAAAGGCGTGGGGCTGGTGGCGTTCAGGGACCCGCACGGGATTAGGCCGCTGGTGCTGGGGTGAGCAGCGTCGAGGGTTTTTTTTTGAAGCGCCCCCATTCTTTTTTTTTGAGGGAACAAGAGGAGGATCGAGAGACCGGGAAAAGAAGGAAAAAAACTCACTCTTTTCTTCCCTCGTAAAAAAAAACGCACACGAAAAAAGAACAGGGCCCGGGAGAACGCCGACGGGAGCTCCGACTGGTGCGTCGCCTCCGAGGACTGCGCCTTCGGGCCCCTCGGCTTCGAGCGCGTGCGGGACGTGCGCCCGGGCGAGCTGCTCGTCGTCAGCTCCGAGGACGCGGCGCAGCAGCGGACGGCGGCGCGGGGCTCTGGCCCCCCCGCCCCCGCCGCGGCCTCGACCTCGGGCTCCTCCTCTCCCGCGGTCGCCCCCTCGACGCCGACCGCGGGCTCTCCGAGCTCGGCGTTCTCCGCCGCGTCGCCCTCTCCCTCGGGACCGAACAGAAGCGGAAAGGAAGGCGGGGCTTTAACGAAGAAGAAGGGGGGAGTTTTGACCTCGCACCAGTGTGTCGCCGACGCCGTTTGCACTCCCTGCATCTTCGAGTACATTTACCTCGCCCGCCCTGACTCCGTTCTCAATGACATCCCCGTCTACACGTTCCAGCTGGGCCTGGGGACGAGGTAAGAGACGACTTGTGGGAGAGGGGGAGAGAGACGAGAGACGACGATGATGATGAACAGAAAGTGAGAAAAAAACTCACTAAAAAAACTCGAAACCATACGAAAGGCTTGCCGCGGCCGTGCGCAGGAAAGGGTGGGACCTCGATTGCGTGGTCCCGGTGCCGGACGGCTCCCGCCCGGCCGTGATCCAGATCTCGGCGGAGCTCGGCTTGCCCTACCGCGAAGGGTAAAGAGTTTTGGAGAGAGAGGTTTTTTTCTTTTCCTCCACCTTTTTTTCTTTCGGGTTTTTCCTCTCGTTCTCAAAAACTTCCGGGAAAAAAACGAAAAAATATCAAAATCACAGGCTCGTCAAGAACCGCTACGTCGGCCGCACCTTTATCATGCCCGACCAGAGGACCCGCGAACGGTCCGTGCGGCGCAAGCTCAACGCGATGCCGGCGGTGTTCGCGGGCAAGAGCGTGCTGCTCGTGGACGACTCGATCGTCCGAGGGTGAGAAGATTTTTTTAAACTTTTTTCTTTCGACTTTTTGGGTTATCCTTCTCGAGGTTCGAAAAGGAAGCTCGCTGTTCTCTTCTCTCTCTCTCTCTCACTCGCGCGCTTCCTTCTTTCTCTCTCCAAACGCCCTCAAAAACAAAAAACGCACGGCAGGACGACGATGGGCCAGATCGTCGACATGGTCCGGGCCGCGGGGGCCAAGAAGGTCTACCTGGCCTCTGCCTCCCCTCCCGTGAGGTACCCGAACGTCTACGGGGTCGACATGCCCTCGAGGAAGGAGTTCGTGGCCGGCGACCTGACTGAGGACGAGGTCTGCGAGGCGCTCAGGGCCGACGGGCTGCTGTACCAAACGGTCGAAGACTTGGTCGCCGTGGGCAAGGAGCTCAACCCTGCGATCGAGACGTTCGACGCGGCTTGCTTCACTGGCGTCTATGTGGGAGGGGACGTCTCCCCGGAGTACCTGGCTGCCTTGGAGATCAGCAGCAGGAAGCGGAGGGGCGCGCCGAGGGCGGCGAGCCAGGGGGCGATGAGCCTGGCGGCAGGGGCTGTTTGATGGGGGAGAGTTTTTTTTCCGTTTTTGGTTTTTTCACGAGGTCGAGTTTCTTCGGTCGAGGGTGCCGAGAGCGGAAGGGAGAGTCTATCTTCTTTTGGACCTCTCTCAGTTTTCCTTTTTTTCGTTTTTTCTCGAAAACGTATCTTCGGGCGTGCCTGCGGGTGCGGCGCCTTTTTTGGCTTGTGTTTTTTTTATTTAAAAAGAAATGTAGAGAGAGAGAAACTGAGAGAACTCCACTGAAGAAAAACACAGGTTGATTTTTTTTCTCTCATCAGTCTGGTCAAACCAGAAAAAAAGGACCAAAGAGCTAGCTTGTCTCCCTCATGCTTTTGATTTCCCCCTCTTCTCCTTAGCCTCGGCACTGATCGGCACTGAAGCACAGCAGTTGCCGCTGGCAGCGTTGAGCTGAGGAAGAAGAAGAAAGAGGGATGCGAAAAACAATGATGGCATCAACAAACAGCGGCGACGCCGCCGCCGCCGTCAATGAGTCTCCCGTTCCCGCGCCTCCGGCCCCGTCCTCCCTCGGCGTCCGCCACGCCCAGGGAGGGGACGTCCTCATCCCTGCTTCGGCCAACTGGTGCGAATCTCGGGCTCTGCGGGGGCCTGTTTTGAAAGCCGCTTCGGTAATCAAACAGTCTCAATTCGGCTAGAAAAATCTCACCCTCGACCTCTTCCTCAAAAAAAAAAAAAAAAAACGGGAAACCCCCCCCCCCCCACCCCCGCCCCCCCCCACCCCCCCCCC
>Ga0114918_10000986_pt1 | contig 25199 bp, 18 predicted proteins | sample LantaG_FD_87015 | JGI IMG/M metagenome (GOLD analysis project Ga0114918, IMG submission 87015) | Deep subsurface microbial communities from Baltic Sea to uncover new lineages of life (NeLLi) - Landsort_02402 metaG | ecosystem: Environmental > Aquatic > Marine > Oceanic > Sediment | place...
CGTACGCAAACTGACTGCTGAGGGTGCGCACCTGGTGCTCATCTCCGGCATGCGGGGGCTGTATACGCGAGCCGGCTGCGTTACTGCCCAGGAGTTCGAGTACATTAACCTTAGAACACGGATCAGCAGGATTAACGGATCAACAAGCAGGATTAACAGATTAAGAGTTCGTCCGGCGACAGAAGCGGACGTTTCTCTCTGCACCCGCCTCTACCAGACGGAACCGATCCACTTTGTGCAGCGTGTGGAGGAGTTCGCGGAACTCCTCCGCCAGCGCGAGAGGGCCCGTAGGGCGGAGGACTGGATCGTCGTGCTGGCGGGGCAACCGGTGGCTTATCTCTTCACCGGCATTCCGCGAGAGTATCGGCGCGAGAAAGACGCGGGTGTGCGAGAGGTGGTCGAGTACGCCGGAGGCCGGGTGGCGCTGGTCGGCGCGCTGGCCGAGGTGATGGCGCGTCTGGAGTTGCGGGAACTGCGGCTTTCCGTGCCGTGGCAGGACATGGACTTCCTGCAACTCCTTCGGGAGCAGGACGTCGCCGGGGAGCACATTCCCCTGATTGGGCATACGATGCGCATCGTCAACTTCCCCGGCCTGACGTCGGACCTGCGGCCCTACGTGAGGGCGCGGCTGACGGAAGGGCAGCGGCGCGGGCTGCGGTTCGAGCAAGAGGGGCCTGCCTTGAGTGAAGCCGAAGGGGATCGGTACGCCATCGTGCGGGGACAGGAGCGGCTCGAATTGGACGGGGCGACGCTGACGCGGCTGGTGATGGGAGTGCCAGCGGAGGTAGCCTCCAATGTCCCTGTTGCGCCAGGCGCGTTGGGCGAGGTCGTCCCGGCATTGTTTCCCCTGCCCTCGTTTCTGCCCGGGCTGAACTACCGGTGAGCGCCGCCCGGATATCAGAGGGTCCGGTCCCGTTCCCGATACCCCAGCATGCGCATCCCGTTGAGGATGACCAGCAATGAAGCGCCTACGTCGGCAAAAACGGCCATCCACAACGTGGCCACACCGGCCACCGCCAGCGCCAGGAAGACCGCCTTGACCAGGAGGGCGAAGGCAACGTTCTGACGGATGATGGAGAGCGCCCGGCGACTCAGCCGGATGGTGAAGGGCAATTTCGTCAGATCGTCAGCCATCAGCGCGATGTCGGCCGTCTCCAGTGCGGCGTCGCTGCCGGCGGCACCCATCACAATGCCAACGGTGGCGCGCGCCAGGGCCGGCGCGTCGTTGATGCCATCGCCCACCATGGCTACTTTCCCATACCGCGCCAGTAATTGCTCCACCGCCTCCACCTTCTGCTCGGGGAGGAGCCCGGCGCGGAACTCGTCCACGCCTGCGGCGGAGGCGATGGCGCGAGCAGTGCCCTCGTGGTCGCCGGTGAGCATCACCATACGCTGGATACCAGCGCGCCGGAGATCGGCTATACCAGCCGGAACGGTTTCGCGCAGTGTGTCGGCCACGGCCACATAGCCCCGCTGGTCACAGCACTCGTCCTCAACCACCACCGTCGTCTGCCCGTTGGCCGCCACCGCCTCGACCTCGTCGCAAAACGGCTCGCTGGGCCTATCGCCGTGAACGTAGGCGTGGCTGCCGATGGTAACGCTGTGGCCACCGACCCGCCCGCGCACCCCCCTGCCGGGCAGTGCTTCCACCGCCTCGGCTGGCGCATAGATCTTCTCGACGCCGAAGAGCTGCGCCTGCTCGACGATGGCCTGTGCCAGCGGGTGCTTCGAGCGCATCTCGACGGCCGCCGCCTTGGCCAGCAAATCGCGACATTTCGCGCACTCCTCCGGGCTCAACGCCGCATCGTGGTCTGCGCAGCGGCCGGCCACCACCACCGGCTGACCGTGCGTCAGCGTGCCCGTCTTGTCGAAGGCGACGACCCGCAGCGAGCCAGCCTGCTCCAGGTGCGCCCCGCCTTTGATCAGCACCCCAGCGCGAGCGGCGCGGGCGATCCCGCTGACGACGGTTACCGGCGTGGAGATGACCAATGCGCAGGGGCAGGCAATGATCAAAAGCACCAACGCCCGGTAGAGCCATTCAACGAACGGTCCCAGCCCTGCCAGCGGCGGCACAGAGGCAATCAAGAGTGCGCCGATGACGACTGCCGGTGTGTAGACTCGCGCAAAGCGGTCCACGAAACGCTGTGAGGGAGCCTTCTGCGCCTGGGCCTGCTCGACCATCTGGATGATGCGGGCGAGCGTGTTGTCGGCAGCCAGGCGTGTAACCTCAATTGTAAGCACCCCGCTGCCGTTGACCGCACCAGCGAAGACCCCGTCGCCGGGCGCTTTCTCCACCGGGACGCTCTCCCCGGTGATAGGGGCCTGGTTAACAGCGGAGTGGCCCTCCAGCACCCGCCCGTCCATCGGAATCCGTTCGCCTGGCCGCACCAGTATGCGGTCTCCGACGGTCAGCGTTTCGACCGGCACATGCTCCTCGCCGCCAGCGGTCAACCGGACCGCCTGCGGGGGCGTGAGGTCCATCAGCGCACGGATGGCATTGCGTGCCCGGTCGAGCGTGTAACTCTCCAGAAAGTTGCCCAGCCCGAAGAGGAAGGTCACCATCGCACCTTCCTCAACTTCACCGATAGCCAGCGCGCCCACCGCTGCCAATGTCATCAGCACGTTCATGTCCAGGCTGCGGGCGGTGTGCAGAGCAGCCCACCCGGCTCGTGCGATGGGGTAGCCAGCGACGACCGTCGCAGCAGTGTAGAGGATACGGCTGACCGCCTCGGGCACCCCTCCCAGGTGCAGCCCGAAGGCCAGCCCGATCAGCACACCGGAGGCAACGGTCAACACCTCGTGTTGACGCTGGCGGAGAGCCGCCCACAGGCCGCGCCGGCCCCACGCTTCGCCGGCCTCCGGCGTGTGCACGTCCACATCCAAGTCCACGTCATAGCCCAGTTCGCGCACGCGCCTCACGATCTCCTCTCGGCTGACCGCCTTCGAGTCGTAGCCCAGCGTCATCTGGGCCAGGGCGAAGTTGACCTGGGCCTGACGGACGCCATCCAAGGCCCCTACGCCACGCTCAAGCGTAAGCGCGCACTCGGCGCAATCTATCCCTCTGATACCTATCCTGATGCTTTGCATTTCCTTCGCTATGTCACTCGTGTTGCACGTGCTCCAGCCCACGCTCGAACAGGTCACGGACGTGCTCGTCGTCGAGGGCATAATAGATATGCTTGCCGGCGCGGCGCCTGCGCACCAGGCGTAACCCGCGCAGCAGTCGCAGTTGGTGCGAGATGGCCGATATGCTCATCCCCAGCACCACTGCCAGGTCGCTCACGCACAACTCTGTCCTGGTCAGCGCCGAGAGGATGCGCACGCGGGTGGGGTCGGCCAGGGCACGGAAGGTCTGCGCCATCCGCTCTGCGGTCAACGCATCTACCAGGGCCTGTTGTGCCTCTTGCACCTGCAGTTCGCCGTGCCGCACCTCCTCGCAGCACTCGTTATCCTGTCTTCCCATCTTCCTCATCACCGGTTACATTTGAATACTTGCTCAAGTATAACACAAAGGCACGGGCTTGTCAAGCGACTTTGAGATTGACTTTTGCACCTCTGCGGGCTACAATTCTTCGAAGTCGCATGGCGCAATCTACACTTCAGGCCGCACACCGCACGTTATCAAGGCAACGCGGTGGTCGTATAGACCACGCGCTCAACGAACTCGTCCTCACTCAGTTCGCCGGCGCCGAAGGCCACCAGGTCCGCCGCGCTCACGCTCGCGTTAACCTGTGTGTCGGCCTGGACACCCCGAGCCAGGATCGTGACTTCGACCTGGGTGAAGGAACCACATTCACCTTCATCCAAGGCCAGCGCGACGTCGAGGGCCGCCCACACCAATTGGGCGGCCTCGTCGGCCGTCTGGCCCGGCGCGAGGGAGTAGGCGATCTCGAAGCGAAGTGGGCCGCCAGGGGTCAGTGCCACCGTCCCGCCCAGGCCAGCCTGGGCCAGCAGTTGCGTGGCCTTCCACTGGCAGGTCCCTTGGGGGAGTGTGGGAGTGTGGAAGTGTGGGGGGAGGGAGGGAGAGGTGCCGGAAGGGCGCATCACGAGCACCACCAGGGCCAGGATGACGATGGTGTTGGCGACCGCCAGAGCGGCGATGATGCGTCTCTGTTTCTGGGTCATCGGTAAGAGTGTAGCACAACCAATGACCAATGACAAATGAACAATGAACAATGAACCAATGAACAATGAACAAAGACAGCGGATTGGACAACAGAGAGAGAAGAGGGAGGGGACTCAGGACCTGGGACTTAGGACTTACAATGGAGACACAATGACACGTCTGAGTCGTGAGCAGCGCCGGGGGGTCGTGAGCACGATTGTGGCCAGTTTTTTCCTGGGCTGGGCGCCCATTCTGGGCAAACTGGCCTACGCGGGCGGCGTCACGCCGTTCACCCTGGTTGCCTTTCGCACGCTGGTGGCGGCGCTGCTCCTCTGGCTGGCATTTATGCTCTTCTGGCGTCGCGAGGTCGCCATCACCTGGCGTGACCTGATCGGATGCATCGGCGTTGGCGCAGTTAACGGTTTTGGCTCGCTGCTCTACTTCACAAGCCTTTCGCGCCTCGATGCTTCCCGCGCCTCGTTGCTCAATACGCTCTACCCACTGTGGGTGGTGCTGTTCCTCTTCGCGGCCGGACAACCACTGACACGCCTGACGCTGGCGCGATTATCGCTCTCTATGCTAGGGATCTACCTCTTGACACGCGCGGGGCCGGGGGAATTGGACTGGCTGGGGGTGACGCTGATGATCGCCTCGGCAGCCACCTACGGCTGGCATCTGGTACTGGGGCAGTGGGTGCTCGCCGATGTCCCCTCGCGCACGGCGACGCTCTACATCCTGACGACTATGGCCTGCGTGGTTGGCCTGGCACGGGTATTACAGGCACAGCCGGTGGAGCCTATCGCGACCACCGGTTGGCGTGCTATCCTGGCACTTGGGCTGACGACCGCGCTCTCGCGACTGGCAATGTTCAGCGGGCTGCAGCGGCTAGGAGGGGTCGAGACAGCGTTGATCGGCCTGCTGGAATTGCTCGTCAGCCTGGTGCTGGCTTTCCTGCTGCTGGGCGAGCGGCTGACACCTGTGCAGTGGGCCGGAGGCGCGCTGTTGGTGATCAGCCTGGTGCTGATGGCCCGCGACCCGGGGATGCATCTGGCAGAAGGGAATATGCCGCTGGAGTGGTGGCGGGGGGAGTAAGGATAACAAAGTCCCCTGCGCCTATGTCGCCCGTTTCAGGATCTCTTCTAACAATTCTTCGTCGGTGAAGGAGCCCTTCTGCATCAACGTCTCAATCTGGCCACTGAGACGTTCCCGCTCGGTGTCCGTCAGTTCCTTAGCCGTGATGACAATCACCGGCACGTCGCGCAGCTCGCCGTCGGCCTTGAGGGCTTCCAGCACCGCAAAGCCATCCATACCCGGCATCATCAGGTCTAACAGGACGAGGTCGGGCTGCTCGCGGCGCACCATCTCAATGCCCTCAGCCCCGCCATGGGCTTCGAAAATCCGATACTCACCCCGCGTCTGTAAGATGCGGCGTAACAGCAGCGCGGCCCTGGGGTCATCCTCGATGATGGCGATGCCCCGCACCTGCCTGTCGAGCCGCTCCAACGAGCCTAGCAGTCCCTCCTCCACAGCCGGCGCCTCCGTGGGCATCTCCACCGTCCGCGCCCACCCATCTCCCAGGAGATGTTTTTCGACCGGGAAGGTGTGACCGGAGCAGTTGACGACGATGACCTCGTCGCGCCGGACCACACCCTTGCTGAGCAGTTTGAAAAGCCCGGCGAAGGCTATCGCTGCCGCTGGCTCCATCGAGATGCCGTCCAACTTGGCCATCACGTGCATGGCACGGAACGTCTCCTCGTCGCTCACCGCCTCAAAGGCGCCGCCGTGCTCCCGGATGACCCGGGCCAGGAAGGAGTAGGCCGGGCCAGGACTGCCGGTAGCGACGGTGATGACCAGCGTCTGCGGGTTGAGGACCGGCTCGGCCTCCTCCAGTCCCTTGTTGAAGGAGTTGACCATTGGCGCGCAGCCAGCGGCCTGGATACAGGCCAAGCGGGGCATGCGATCCACCAACCCCAGCATCATCAGTTCCTCGTACCCCTTCCACACGCCTACCGGCCCCATTCCTCCGCTGACCGCCTGGAAATACCAGTCGGGTGTGCGCCAGGGGGTACTCCCACCCCCCCCTGCCCCCCCCATAGGGAGGGGAGTGAGGAGCGCGGGGAGTTGCTCAGCGATCTCGAAGGCGACGGTTTTCATGCTCTCGCGGGCCGAGATACCCCGGATGCCTCGCTCGAGGCAGAGCCCCTTACGGGCCGCAAATTGCGCGGCGACTTTCTTGGTCTGGTCATAGGTGGCGGTCACTTTGACGACTTCGCTGCCGTAGAGCGCTATCTCGCGCATCTTCTCAGAGTGCACCAGGCTGGTGAGAAAGGTCCACATTTTGATGCCCGCCAGCGCGGAGTAAGCCGAGTAGGAGATGGCGACGTTGCCGGTGGAAGCCACGACTGCCTCGGTCACCCCGTGCTCCTTCATCACCGAAAGGGCCAGCGACGCCTGCCGGTCCTTGAACGAGCCAGTCGGCCCCTGCCGCTCGTCCTTGACATAAATGTGCGGGCAGCCAAGCATCAGCCCCAGGTTGGTGGCGTGGAGCAGTGGAGTTCCGCCCTCGCCCATCGTCACTTTGTTGGAATCGTCGCGGAGGGGGAGCAGTTCCCAGTAGCGCCACATGTCGAATGGTCGCCCGTGCAGCGCAGCGGGCCACCGTTCTCGCACACGGTCGTAGTCGTAGCGGGCATCGAGCCATTGCCCGCCGCACTGCTCGCAGGCTTCCGGCGGCCGGACAAACGGAGTACGATGTCCACAGGCCGCACACTCCAGCCAGACCCGATGGTTGAATCTGCTCTCCGCCATTTGGCTAACTGCTGACTCCTAACCGCCCCAGCGCCTCGGCCACCTCTGCCAGCAACTCCTGCTGATCACAGAGACCTTTTTGTAGCAATGCTTCCACCCGGCTGTTGAGAGTGTCCCGTTCTTCCTGGCTCAGGTCTTTGGCGGTCACGACGATGATGGGTATGGAGCGGGTGACCTCGTCCGCCTTCACCGCCTCCAGGACAGCGAACCCATCCACATCCGGCATCAAGAGGTCTAAGACAATGACGTCGGGTCGTGCCTGCCGGACCAGAGCGATAGCCTCCTGTCCGCTGGCCGCCTCGACGACCTCGTACTCCTCCTGACCCTCGATCATCCGGCGCAGGAGGCTGCGATCCTCCGGCTGATCGTCCACCACCAACACCCGGTGGCGGCCCGCTTCCCGATCTAGCCGCTCCAGCGCCGCCAGCAATTCCTGCTCCATGATGGGCTTGACTAAGTAATCGGACGCGCCCAGACTGAGTCCCCGTTTTTCCTTGCTCAGGATGGTGCACATGATGACGGGGATATGGCGGGTCTCGGGATCAGCCTTCAGTTCCTGAACGACCTGCCAGCCATCCTTGTCCGGCATAAGCACGTCAAGGGTAATGGCGAAAGGCTTCAGTTGCCTGGCCCGCTCCACCGCCGCCGTGCTATCCGTGAGGCCGACGACCCGGTAGCCCTGCTTGCTCAGGTAACGGCGGAAGAGGGTGATGACGCCCGCGTCGTCGTCCACGCATAGTACAAGCCTCTGTCTGGGCTCCGGCTCTGGCTGCTCCAACCCATCCTCCGGCCCCTGCTTCACGAGGGGAGAGGAGGGTTGCTCGACGGGCAAGGAGAAGTAGAAGGTGGAACCCTCGCCGAGCGTGCTCTCCACCCAGATGCGGCCCCCGTGCATCTCCACAAAGTGCTTGCTGATAGAGAGACCTAACCCCGTGCCTCCGGCGCTGCGCGTAGAGGAGGCATCCACCTGAGTGAAAGGCTCGAAAATGGTATCTATTTTTTCAGGCGGTATGCCGATGCCGCTGTCGGCGACCGCGACGATCACTCCCCTACCCTGCCCCCCTTCCAGGCGGGGGGTGGCCTGGGCCTCCACGCGGATGAAGCCCTGCTCAGTGAACTTGGCCGCATTGGACAGGAGGTTGATGAGCACCTCGCGGATACGGCGCGCATCTCCACGCACCGTCGGCAGTCCTGGGGAGATGGACTGCTGCAACTTGATGGGCTTGTCCTTGACCAGCGCGACAGCGGTAGACATCACGCCTTTGATGATCTCGTCCATGTCCACGCTTTCGAAGGTCAGTTCCATCTTGCCGGCCTCTATCTTCGATATGTCCAGGATGTCATTGATCAAGCCCAACAAGTGCTGCCCACTCTCATAGATGGCCTGCAGGTCAGTACGCTGCGTATCAGTGAGCGGGCCGTCAATCCCCTTGAGGATGACTCGGGAGAAGCCAATGATGGAATTGAGCGGCGTGCGCAGTTCGTGGGACATGTTGGCCAGGAACTGGCTCTTGAGCCGGTCCACTTCTTTCAGACGCTCGGCGGTACGCTGGATTTCCTCAAACAGGCGGGCGTTCTCCAGCGCCAGCGCAACTTGCTCGCTCACCGCCTCGACGAGGGCAATCTCGTCGGGTGACCACTCTCGCGCCTCGTCCATCTCCTGGAGACCAAGAACGCCGATGACCTGATCGCGCAGTTTAAGCGGCATCGCCAGCGCTGCCTCTGCCGCCCCTGGCTCGACGAGGGCGATGGGTTCCCCACGCTGCAGGGCCAGGTCGAGCGCCGGTGCCACCAATTGCTCCATTGGCGCGACGTCAACGCGGTCGTAGACGTAGCCCAGCGGGTGCTCCAGCGGCGTCAGTTGAGCCCAGGCGGCGGCGCTGTACTCGCGGTGAAGGAGACTAAGTTCGCGCAGCCGATCCTGCGTCTCCCGTAAAAGGCGGGCGTTCTCAATGGCCACAGCCAACTGGTCGGCCATCGTCTGCAACACAGCGACATCCTCGTCACTGAAGGCCGCCTCCTCAATGGACTGCACGTCCAGCGCGCCGATGACCTCTCCGCGCACACGCAGCGGCAGCGTCATTTCTGAGCGCGTCTCGGGCAGGTCCGGATTGACGAAGTGCACCGCATCCTCGCCCACGTCGAGCGCAATGCGGGGCTCCCCTGTACTTGTGACGTAACCGACCATACCTACTTTGCCGACCGCCAGTTTGTGGCCCCGGGCCAGCATGCGATGGCCACCTTCGCTGGAAGCAGCGCGGAGGATGGCATATTCGCGTGCATCGTCAACCAGGAAGACGCCGGCGTGGTAGAAGCCGAATCTCTCAGAGATGAGATGTACGGTCTCATCGAGCAATTGGCCAACGTCGCGGACCGCTGTGGCGTCACGGGCCACCTCGGCCGCGGCCTGTAGTTGGACGGCGCGGCGCTCCAGGTCGGCTGTGCGCTCAGCCACGCGCTGCTCCAGGCCTTCCATTAATCCATGCAACCGCACAGCCATCGTGGCGAAAGCCTGGGACAGAACGCCGATTTCGTCATTGCCAGCCTGCGGTAGCGGGGCATCCCACCGACCAGCACCAATCTGTTGAGCCGCTGTTGCCAGTCTTTGGATTGGGTCAACCAGGCGATTGGTCAACAAGAGGCCAACCACTACCACTACAGCAAGAATACCTCCACCAAGGGGCAAGATACGCGCCAGCACCAGCGATCCGGTCGCAGTCTCCAACTCCCCCTGTAAAGTGACCATGGGCTGGAGCACTTCGCCTGCCTCGACGACGTTGGCCAGGCTCCATCCTATGCTCTCCAGAGGGGCATAGGCAACAAACAGTTCCCTCCCGCCTACCTCCAGCGTGTCAAAGCCAGTCGAGCCGGCCATCATTTTGACCAGTATGGGGGCGAATCCCGTCGTGACCTCGCTCAGGTCAGCCCCGACTTCGCCGGGCCCAGCGGGGCGCCCCAGGACATCCGGGTAACCATGCTCAGGAAGAGCAATGGCGTGTCCTGTTTCATCAACGAGGAAAGAGTAACCACTACCAAGCAACCGGGTCGCTTCGACGCTGGCGCCGATGTCCTTCAGAGTGACGTCAATACCGACCACCCCTACGAGCTCATCCCGGCCGGTGTAGACGGGGGCGGCGGCTGTGACCATCAGACCTTTGCCGGTCGCGTCAACGTAGACTGGCGACCACACTACCTTTCGCTCTGGGTTGTTCTCCGGGGTAGCGCTGACGTACCAGGGACGCTGGGTGACTTGAAAGTCTGGTGGAACGATGGTCCCTATGTTGATATTCGGGTAGTATCGGAGTACATCTCGTTCCGTCCCCAGGTATATGGCCACTGTGTTGGGGTCACTCTCGTAAGTCGGGACAAGAATAAAATCCAAATATGCACCCAACTCCAGGACTGTCAGCAACTCATCGTCTATATTCACGAGGTTGGGGACGAAGGCATCGCTTACATCGGTCTCATAACTCATGTACTGTCCGTCGGGCCCGGTGAGCATGTGGTTCTCAGCCTGCCAATAGGTTCCACCGGTGAAAACGTCTGGCCTCTCGAAAATGCTCGCGGCATACTGAGCCACGTTCTCAGCATCGCGTTGTGATCTTTTCAGTATCAGGTCATTCTTCTGAGCATCACCAACTGTCACTTGGCGGAGGTATTCTTCCGCCTGGACACGCAATGCCTCGGCACTGATCTGTTGCGCGCTCTCTCCCACGCTCTGGACTGAGTTAACACCCAGGTAGCCAACGGTCAGCACCGAGACTGTGGTCAAACCCAACAATAACACCAGCCACCGTGTCCGGATGCTCTGTCTAACTTTCAAGTGGTGCCAGCGAACACTCGGAGATGACATCGCTTATTCCTCCCCCTCACGCGCGGGCCCTTCCCAATAGTCGCTTAGTCGCTTAGTCCGACTACCAGACCACGCGACTACCATTTATTGCTTCTCGTTGCTCGACCGTTCGGCTGCTGGTGCCACCGACTGCGCGAGTGCGCCTGTGCCCAACTGGACGAACGCCCGGTCAGTACCCAATGCCCGGCCCAACTCTCGCACCGTCGTCTGCAGGATGGTGTCCACATCCACCGAGGCGCGCACACTGGCGGTGATCTCCCCAACCAGACGCTCGCGGGTGGCACGCCGCTGCGCGTCCTCCAACAACCGGATGTTCTCCACCGCCAGCGCCAGCCGGTCAGCGACCATCCTTACCATGGCTATCTCCTCCGGCTGCCACGCGCCAGCCCCGGCCGGGCGGTGGAAGCCGAGCACGCCGATGGGTAAACCACGCAGGCTGACCGGCACCGCCAACGACCGGACGGCATCTTCACCGCCATCGTCTCCCGTGAAGGTAACCGCTTCGCCCGATGTGCGGACCTGCTCGCAGACTGCCCGCCACGTTTGGGCCGGGCACGTCACGCTTCCGTGGGAGTAGCGAACAGCCCCCGGCTTGGCCCGCGTGTACTGCTCCCAGGCCTCGGTAGCGTACTGGCGATAGAGCGCGTCCAGTTCCCGCAGGCTGGCCTGAGCCTCGCCGAAGAGGCGGGCGTTCTCAATGGCAATGGCGATCTGGTCGGCCATCATCTGCAAGATAGCGACGTCCTCGTCGCTGAAGGCAGTGTGCTCACCGGTCCGCACCTCCAATGCACCCATGACCTGGTCGCGCACCCGAAGCGGGAGCACCAATCTGCCCGGGCCTGCCTGTGCTTTTTCTGCAGATGGCTGGATGATACGCAACGCGTCGCTGCGAATCGTCTGTGTCACAGCCTCCGGTTGCATAGGGTGCGCGCCAGCCCCCGGCGTGGCCCCGGCGACGGCGCTCAGGCTGATCTCACCGCCAGGTTTACCGGCCAGGTAGACGGCCACCGTGTCGAAGCCAAACTGTTCTTTGATCGCCTCAGTCGTGCGTTGCAGCATCTCCTCCGGCTTAAGCAGCGCCATCGTGTCACGAGAGACACGCACAATGGCTTCGAACTGGCTAGCGCGCCGGCCCAGTTCCTCTGCCCGCTCCTGCAAGAGAGCGTGGGCTCTAGTCAGTTCGGCCACCCTCTCCCTGGACGTCCGCAGAGCGCGGGTCTGGGAGCGGCTGAAGAGCCACTGCAACACCATCACCGCCACCAAAAGCATAGCAAAAGTGGCTCCCTCATACAACCAATCTGCGAGAGCAAGAGGATTATCTGTGTGTATAAGCCAGGGCCTCATCCATCCCAGGTGAGCGGCGACGGCAAAGGCAGCGAAAGCAAGCAGACTCAGGACGGCCGCAATGATGGCAGAGCGCACCCCCACCAGAATGGCGACCATGACAGGGAGTGCTATCATATACACCGAGCCACTCCCTGCCAGTCCCCCTCGTGCAAAGGCGATGATCCCCACGACATATCCCACGATCAGCACACCTCGCACCCGCAGGCGGGGGTCGAGGCGGCGGAGAAACGCCAGTGCGACAAGGAACAGGTAGACAGCCAGGAAGACTAACGCCGCCGACCACTGCTCCGGCTTCCTGATGGCCCTGACAATGGTGAGCACAATGGCCGGTGCACCGGCAATGGACACCGCAATGAGCAGGACGTTCAGCACGCGGGTGCGCCAGGCTTGCAGTTCGGAGGCTATCTCAAGCGTCACATCGGTGAGCGCGTCCTTCTGCGTTATATCCTGCATCACGTCTCCTCCTCCGGCAGTTGGTCTTGGTCGTGAGCGCCCAGCCGAACGGCGGACGCCGTTGCCATCTCCTCCTGAGGCAAGCCAAGTTCAACGAGCGCGCCGCTGGCTCCCAGAACTGCGCTCAGTTTCTCGACCGTCGTGCGCAAGACAGTCTCGAGATCGAAGGAAGCACTGACCTTATCGGCGATTTCGCGGATGGTGAACTCTCGCTGCGCCCATTGCCGGGATTCCTGCATCAGGCGGGCGCTCTCCAGCGCCAGCGCCACCTGATCTGCCGTGACTTCCATCAGCGCCACGTCCTGGGCGGACCACGCCTCCGCTCCCGCTGGACGGCGGAAACTGATGGCCCCGATAGCCTGGCCACGCAGCGTGATAGGCGTTGTCAAGAGTTCACCGCCATCGTCGCTCAGCATCATGGTCTCTCCCCGTCGCACTGCCTCCCCAATCTCGGGCCACCAGGCCTCGCCGGCCGGGGAGATGCCGGCGGGACTGTAGCGGTAGCCGGTGACCTCGGCACGCTCCTGGGTCAGTCGCTCCCACTCTTCGCGTGTGTGCAGGCGGTAGAGTGTATCCAACTCGCGCAGGCTGGCCTGGGTCTGCTCGAAAAGGCGGGCGTTTTCAATGGCCACGGCCAACTGGTCGGCCATAACCTGCAACACAGCGACATCCTCGTCACTGAAGGCCGCCTCCTCAATGGACTGCACATCCAGCGCGCCGATGGCCTCCCCGCGCACGCGCAGTGGCAGCGTCATCTCCGAGCGCGTCTCGGGCAGGTCGGGATTGACGAAGTGCACTGCGTCCTCACCCACATCGAGCGCAACGCGAGGCTCTCCTGTACCAGTGACGTAACCGACCATACCCACCTTGCCGACCGCCAGTTTGTGACCCCGGGCCAGCATGCGCCTGCCGCCTTCCGAAGAGGCGGCACGGAGGACAGCGTGCTCTCGTTTGTCGTCCACGAGGAAGACGCCGGCATGGTAGAAGCCGAATCTATCGGATATGAGGTGGACGGTCTCACCGAGCAATTGGCCCACGTCGCGGATTGCCGTGGCATCGCGGGCTACCTCGGCCGCGGCTTCCATCTGCACGGCGCGGCGCTCCAGGTCGGCTGTGCGCTCAGCCACTTGTTGCTCCAGGCCGCTGTAGAGCTCTTGCAAGCGCGCGGCCATGTCGTTGAAGGTGCGGGCAAGTTGGCCAAACTCATCGCTGGTCTCAATGGCAACTCGCTCGCTCAAGCGCCCGGCGGCCAGTTGGGAGGCCCCCTCTGTCAGTCGCTCTACAGGGTTAGCAATGGCACGCACGGTTGCCCAAGCCAGGATGCCCACCAGGCCAGCGGCCAAGAGGAGAAACATAGATGGGTAGAGAACTGCCGCCCGCCGCGCTGAGGCGACCCGAGTCACCGCGGCTGCGCGTCTCTGCTTCGTCAGCGCTACCAACTCGCTAATCTCTCCCGCCACCCACCCATAGTCTCTGGTAAGGACAGCGACTCGGACCCTGGCGGGCGCCCATTGGCTGGCTCGCGCCTGGCGGATCATGGTCTCCGCAATACCAATGACACTCTCGATACTGCTATTGGGCTGAAGCAGAGTGTACCACGCAGGGTCTTCTGCGGCTCCTGGCCCTGCCAGCGCTACCAACTCCGCGTGCCTCTCCCGCAGTGCCTCCAACGCTGATCCGACCACAGTCTCAAAGAGAGCAGGATCTTCAGCCGGCAGCACTCTGTTCACAGTGGCAATCAGGTTGGCACTGGCCTGCGCCACCTCGAGAGCAACCGTGGCCCGCTCCGTTTCCTCGTCCAGGATGCTGATCGCCTGCCCCAGGCGGGTGAATTGCCAGATAGCGATGCCACCAGCCAGCAGGAGCGAGATGCTGATAAAGGTGAAGCCCCAGATCAACCGCCCTCGGATTGTCCAACGGAAGAGCCTTCCTCGCGGTACATTTACACTCTTCATGTTCATACCCCAATACTATTTCTGCTCGCCCAGCGCCGACTGCGCCGAATTAGACGTACTTCTCGACCTGAGCGCGCTGCTCATCCGTCAGCCCATCCCCGTAGACAAAGCCGACGATCGAGCCCTTTACACCTCGGGCAGAGACCTTCGGTGAACGATGACGAGAGTCATTCTCTCCCGCTGCGCCCCGCCGGCGATGCAGTGGTTGTGAACTGCTCCTCCGTGCCAAGCCGCACCAGCCCTTCGGATGCACCCAGCGCCGCCCCCAGTTCCTGCATGGCAGTGCGCAGGATGGTGTCCACGTCCAGCGGCCGGCGGACTCTGGCAGTGATCTCGCTCACGAGACGTTCGCGCTCAGCGCGGCGCTGCGCCTCCTCCAACAGGCGGGCACGCTCCAGCGCTACCGCCGCTTGATCGCTCAGCATCTCGTAGAGCCGCAGGGCAGGCTCGGGGAAGGGGCCAGGAGTGGTGCGCAACACCACCACCTGACCGGTCACCCTCTCCCCGGTGCGCAGCGGGATGTTGGTCAGCGCCCTCGCGTCTGTCGCTTCAAAGATCTGGCGCGCACTCTGGGGCAGGCGCTCGTCCTGATTCACGTCGGCCACCGTCCACAAAGTGCTCACCATCCCGAAGGGGAAAGGACTCTCTGCGATCGGAAGCCGCATGCCGGGTCGGAACTCAGGTTCCCGGTCCCGTCGCCACACCCCCAGGTACAAAAGAGCTTCAGGTTCACCAGCGGGTGAGAATTCAAATTCCACCACGACGCACCCATCGGCCCCTGTCTCGGCCACGGAGGCGATGATGGCATCGGCCACCTCGCCGGTCGTCGTCGCTGTGGTCAGGCGGCGGCTGGCGCGGTAGATGGGGCTGGTCGCCTCCAGCAACAATGTCTCGTCGGAAACCCGCCGAGCATTCTGAATCGCCACTGCGATCTGGTCGGCCATGATGCACAGCGTGCGGACGTCATCCTCGTCGAAGGCGGCTTCCTCCGTGCTCTGCACGTCCAGCACCCCCAGTAGCCGTTCGCCGACCACCAGCGGCAGTGTCATCTCCGAACGGGTGTAAGGCAGCAGAGGATTATTGAAATGGACGGCGTCCTTTCCCACGTCAAAAGCGATGCGGGGCTGGCAGTGGGCCGCAGTCCAGCCGACCATCGAGTGGCCGCCTACCGCCAGCCGGTATCCCTGAGCCTTCATCTGCTGCCCGACTTCGCCGGTCGCCTCTCGCAGCACTGCCCACTCGCCTGTTTCATCCGTCAGGAACACAGCAGCGTGGTAGAAGCCGAAATGGTCGCGGATCAGATCCGCCGTCCTGCGCAGCAACTGATCCACATCGAAGATGGAGGTGATGACCCGACCGACATCAGCGCTGGCCTCCAGTTGGACGGCCCGCCGCTGGAGGGCATAGTTGACCCCCTGCAACTCGCGGGTGCGCTCAGCCACCCGCCGCTCCAGTTCGGCGTAGGAGGCCTGGAGCCGGTCGGCCATCTCGTTGAAGGCTGTACCCAGGCGGCCGAACTCGTCTGCCCGCTCAAAGTGAACCCGTTCCTCCAGGTGCCCGGCGGCCAGATGGGTGACCGCTTCGGTCAGCCGTTCCATAGGCTGAGCAATGCTGAGGATGGTGATGATGGTAGTGCCCAGAACTGTGGCCCCAATCAACAGCCCCCATACCATGGGAACCACCTGCATCGCACGGCGGGCAGCCTTGATCTCTACGAAAACGGCAGCCTGCTGCTCGCCCGTCAGCGCGCTGGTCGGCAACATCTCCTCCAGAGCGGCTACGGCCTGATCCAGGCGGGAGAGAGACACGGAGTAGAGGATAGCAGTCAGCAGGAGCACGGCCAGGATAATGAACAGATTTCCCACGAGCCGGGCACGTATGTTTGTGACGCGCGCGGCAAGAATTGACCTCGGTGCTTCGCTTGTTTCCCTTTCTTCCCTTTCCTCAGCCCGGCCATGCTGAGTCGGCGGCCGCTCGTCGAGCTGCTCTGCCTGAACCGGCGGTATCCCTGCCGCCGACGAAGGGGGTGGAATCAAGAGTTCGGCTTCGCCCTCCGGCGCTGGCGCTGAGAAGTCAGAGAACAAGTCTTCCAGGGAACGTCTCAGTCGGTCATCACGCATAGCGTCTTACTCCCATCTCTATACTCTCGCGTCCCAGATGAGGTTTTTCAGGAATGGATGGTGACGCGACAGGCTCCTTAGCAGGCAACGACTCCCCTCTGATCAATGACGGCGTGTGCTTGGCAGCAGGCGGCAGGCGGGCTATCAGTTCCTGTGCCAGGGCCCGATACTGGCGGGCAGCCCGCGTGCGGGGCGCGTACCGGGTGATCGGTAGCCCAAAGGCCGGGCTTTCCCGCAGCCGGGTATCCACCTGAATGATGGTCTGGAACATAGCGTTGGGAAAGCGGGCCCGTATCTGCTCCAGGGTCAGCCGGTGGACTTTGTTGCGCATGTCAAACATGCTTACCAGCAGCCGATAACTGAGCCGGGGGTTGGTCTTGCGCCGCACCAGCCTCACCAGTCCCAGCAATTGATGGAGCGAGCGCACGGCGTAATATTCACACTGGAAAGGGATGATGAGCAGGTCAGCCGCTGTCAGGGCGTTGAGCGTCAGCGTCCCGAAGGCCGGCGGGCAATCCATCAGGATGACGTCATAGAGTTGGGGACTCACGCCGTCCAGGTTCTGTTTCAGCCTATATTCGTACCTCGGGCGCTTGTACAGCACCTTGTCCAAGATGGCGAGTTCACGGTTGGCCGGTGCCAGGTCGAGCCTCTCCACGGCAGTTTCCCGGCTGATAGCCACCAGGGAACTCTGACCCAGCAGCGCGTCGGCTACCGTGCGGCGCAACGTCTCTGGTTCGACATCCAGCGATGCAGTCAGGTGAGCCTGGGGGTCCAGGTCTACCAGCAGCACCAGCCGGCCCTGCTCTGCCAGGCTGCCCCCCAGCGAAAGACAGGTGGTGGTCTTGGCCACCCCTCCCTTGTTATTGGCCACCGCGATTACCGTGGTCATTGAGATACTCCATCAGCCCGGACCCCATCTGGTGCTTCCCCCTTCTCCGACCGGGGCTGCAGCGGCAGGCTGAATGTGAAAGTCGAGCCCTTCCCCACCTCGCTTTTCACCCAGATGCGCCCGCCATGCATTTCCACAAATTCTTTGCTCAACGCCAGCCCGATTCCAGCCTGACCATTCTCCCTCTGCTCGAAGCGCTCGAAGATGCGCTCCTGGTCTTGTGGTGCGATGCCCACCCCCGTGTCGCTCACACTGACCAGCACTTCGTCGCCGTCAGGCCGGGCATGCACAGCGATGTACCCCTGCTCGGTGGACCGGGCAGCGTTGGTCAGCAGGCGGAGCAGCACTTGGCGGATGCGCACCGCGTCGGCCTGCACCCTCGGCAGGCCTGGGGCAATCCCCTGATGCAACTCAATCTCCTTGTCGCGCACCAGCGCACTGGCAGTGGCCATCACGCTGTTGATGACCTCCGCCAGATCCAGTTCCTGGAATTGCAGTTCCATCAACCCGGCCTCGATCTGAGAGATGTCCAACAGGTCGTTGATCAGACCCAGGAGGTGCTGACTGTTAGCGTAGATGATCTGGAGATCCTGTCGCTGCTGAGCACTTATGGGGCCATCCAGCCCCTTGAGGACCAGGCGGGAGAAGCCGATGATGTTAGTCAGCGGCTCACGCAGTTCGTGGCTCATGTGGGCCAGGAAACGGGAGCGGAACTCCTCTGTCTCACGCAAGCGACGGGCTATCTCTTTCTGCTTTTCGTAGGCGCGGGCATTCTCCAGCGCGATGGTGGTCTGGTTGGCGACGTTCTGCAAAACAGAGACGGCGTCCACGTCGAAGTCCTCTTCCTCAGTGCTCAGGACATCAAGCACGCCGATGACCTGATCACCCAATCTGAGTGGCAGTGCTCCCTCCGCACGGATGTAGGGAGAGGAAAACGTCTCTCGTGCGCGCTCTGCATCCCACCCGATGATGCACGGCTCTCCTGTCAGCGAGGCCTGCCCAACCGCGCTCCCATCCCCGACCTGCACAGGCTGTGCCTTTAAGGCCACTATCTCCTCCCTGCCGCCCGTTGCTTCTCTTAGCATAGCCTGTTTTCCATTTTCGTCCACCAGGTAAATGCCAACGTAGGAATAGATAAAACGGTCGTGTACCAGCCGCACCACACCTTTCAATAACTGATCCGGTTCCAAGATCGAGGTGACTGCCTGGCTGACCTCGACGGTGGCAGCAAGTTGGATAGCCCGCCGCTGGATCTGGTAATTGGCTTTCTGCAAGAGAGCCGTGCGTTGGGCAACCTTCTCCTCCAGGTCGTCGTACAGAGTCTTCAGTTCTGCCGCCATTCGGTTGAACACGTAAGCCAGGATACCGATCTCATCACGCGACGTGACGGGCACACGCTGCTCCAGGTCTCCCTCAGCGATGTGCAGCGCCGACTCGGTCAACTGCACGACCGGGCGCGTGATCTGCCGCGTCACAGCGGCAGCGACGATGGCGGTGACGAGCGCCACCACCAGTGTAGCACCGATAACGGAAGCGGCGACATTATCGGCCGTGGCAAAGGCTTCCTCTTGAGTCTGCTCCGCCGCCAGCGCCAGCCCCAGTTCAGGCATCCAGCGATAGACCCCGATGATTGGTGCACCGGTGTAGTTCTCGTGGAGCCCCTCCCTATCCTCGCCAGCCAGGGCGGCTTCGATGGCCGGACTGGTCACCACCTGTCCCTGGGGCAACGCCATCCCGCTGGCATCTACCAGGTATATCTCCCCTGTCTCCCCTAGTTCACCCACCGCCTGCAGTGTCTGGGCCAGGTCGCTCAGGTTGAGCCAGCCAGTCAGCAGTCCGAGTGCCTCACCGTTCGGGCCGGTGATGCGCTGGATGACTACCAGGCCCACGTCGGCGGTTGGGTCGAGCGTGATGAATTGGAGACCGGAGGCTTGTTCAGATTCAAACGCGAGTGCCTGTTCCTCCAGAGAGCCCTCGGCCTGCGGGTCGGTGGAGACCAGCACCCGGCCTTCGCTATCAAGCACGTCCAGGCGACGAAATGCCAGGTCTTGTTCCAGCACGGCGTGCAATCGGGTGCGCAGCGTGTCACGAGCGGTGCTGGCAGCGGCCGCGTTGGTGATCAGGACGCTCACATTTTCCCGCGTGGCAGGCAGGGCCGCCAGAAGCGCCAGGTCTGCAACACGGTCCTCGGCCCACTGGCGGACCTGCGTTTCCATCATTGCGGCGACAGAGGACAGTTTGGCAGTGACTTCACGTTGGATGTCGCGCCGCTCGCGCATGATGGCGTACCAACTGACGGCGCTCAGCGGCAAAATCGCCAAGATCAGAAAGGCGGTCAACAGAGTCCTACCCAGCCCTCCGCGCATCCCAATAGCCGGGACCCGAGACCGTTCCGTTGAATCTGGCGACGACATGGCTACTCATCCACTCACGCTGCCCGGGTCACTCGATTTCCCAGATTGCCTCTCCCTGCAGGATACGGCGAATCTGGTTGGGGAAGCGGTCCGGGTCGAGCGGCTTGCCGATGAAGCCATCGAAGCCAGCACTGCGAGCGCGCTCCATGTTTTCAGTGGAGGCATCAGCGGTCACAGCGACGATGAGGGTGTCCTTGAAGCGCGGGTGGGCGCGCAGCCTGTCCAGCACCTGGTAGCCGTCCTCCTCCGGCAGAAAGATATCCATCAAGATCAAGTCAATGTGCGGTAGCGTCTCTGCAAACTCCAATACTTGCCAGCCCGAGGCTTTCCATTCGCACTTCTTCACACCCAGGTAGGCCAGCAGGCGCGTGATGAGCACGAAACTCTGGAAGTTGTCTTCGACGACAAGGATTGTGGCATCCTGTGGTTGTATGCCCATAGCGGCCTCTATGTGTGGGGTCTCCGTAGTGCTGCTCTAACTTGCTCCGGCAGCCGGTCTACGTCAATAGGCTTCTGAATATACCCATCGCAGCCTGCCGCCAGTGTACGTTCCCGATCCCCTTTCATCACGTTGGCCGTGATGGCCAGGATGGGCACCTGCTGCAGACCGGGCGTGTCGCGGAAGCGCCTGGCCAGGTCGTAACCATCTATCTCTGGGAGGTTGATGTCCAGCAAGATCAGATCTGGCCGTGTCTGAGCGGCCACTTCTAACCCAGAGGGACCATCGGCCGCTTCCAGGACGGAATAACCCTCCGCCTCCAGCACGCGCTTGACCAGCAGCCGATTCTCGGCGTTGTCTTCGACATATAGGACACGCACACTGCTCACCAATTCCTTCTCCCCCTGTGCCTGATGATGTGCCAGTAGCAGACTCGCGCCTGGGTGTGTTTCAATTATATCAGTTTCCAATGACTATATCAAATCTGGTGTGTTACAGATTGGTTACAGTTACCGGTATTGAGGAACATCCGGGGATGTTGACAGGCACGGTGACTTGCGACGCTTTCTGGACGCGCGGGCGAGACTTGCCCTTGAGTGACAAAGTGTGTTAGAATATAGTTACCGTGCAGGGCTACCCAACACAGCCCCGCCGGGAAGGAGGCATTAGATGCGTACAAAGACTTTGCTTATGGCTGTGGTTGCGCTCATCCTGGCCGTGCTCGCGTGCGGGCCATTGGAAACGCCGACGCCGGAGCCGGGCGCGGTGGAGACCGCCGTCGCTCAGACAGTGCAGGCGCAGTCAGCCACGGGTGAGCCGACCAACACACCGTCTCCTGGCGTGATAGAGACGGTTCCGCCTGCGGTCACGGATACTCCAACACCACCTGTCATCCCTCATACCCCCACTCCCACTCAGGTTCACACTCCCACACATACCCCTACCCCTACCGCGACGCCGACCAAGTCGACCACGCCCTGTCCTATCGCCATCGCGCCGGAGTTCGAGCCTCGGCTCAACGCCCATCCCGACGTACTGCTCGCCCTGGGCTGCCCTGCTGGTGAACGGCAGCAGACCTGGGCGGCCGAGGAGCGTTTCCAACTCGGCCGTATGTTCTGGCAGCAGGATACAGGTATGATCCACATCGTCTACGACACCGGCACCTTTCAAATAGAGCCCGACCAGTATGTCGAGGGCGACCCCGAAGATGCCTGTCCCGAGGTAGGGGAGGCACCGGCGGGACTGTTCAAGCCGGTGCGTGGCTTCAACTGGCAGTGGTGCAACACTGCTGGCGTGCAGGACGCGCTGGGTTGGGCGCTGGAAGGAGAGGCGGGTCACGACACGGTGTGGCAGGAATTCGAGCATGGCCACGCTTTCCAGAGCCTGGCCAACCACATCTTCGTCTTCTACGACGATGGGACGTGGGACTACGTTGAGTAGTGGTAAACACCCATGGTTTCTATATGCTTTGCGCTGTGCCGACGGTACGCTCTATGCTGGCGTCACCACCGACCTGGGACGACGCCTGGCTGAGCACAACACTGGCCGGGGGGCGCGTTACACGGCGGGCCGCCACCCCGTGACGCTTGTCGCCGCCTGGTGCTTCCCCGACCGGGGGGCAGCACAACGAGCAGAGGCTCGCTTCCGGCGGTTGTCCCGGGCACGGAAACTGGCACTGATCGCCCAGGAACTCCCCTTCGAGGGCACAACTTTCTGCCGTGACGAGTACGGCGGCGACTCGCCTACCGCTGTTCGCTTCTGCCCCCGCTGCGGTGGCTTGCTGGAGACAGTCGTTCGCCCTGGAGACAGTCGCCCACGCCAGATCTGTACCGCCTGTGGGCGCGTCCACTACCGCAACGCCAAGCCCTGCGCTGGCGCTTTGGTCGTGTGCGATGGCCGTGTACTGTTGGTGAAGCGCGCCATCCAACCCTTCCTGGGCTGCTGGGATATCCCCGGCGGCTTCCTGGAGGAGGACGAACACCCGGAGGCGGGAGCCATCCGCGAGGTACGGGAGGAGACCGGCCTGGAGGTGCATGTGACCGGTCTGCTCGGTTTCTACCTGGATCATTACGTCTATGGCGACGAGGGGGGCTACTGCCTGAACATCTACTTTCTGGCTGAGGTCGTCGGGGGCCAGGAACATCCCGATGACGATGCGGGCGACCTGGCCTGGTTCGCCCCCGGCGAATTGCCCGAGGAGATTGCTTTCGATCACGTCCGCGTGGTGCTGACCGACTGGGTTCGCTGGATGGAGCAGAAGCGATAAGGTCAGTAGGTGATGTCTCCCCGGTCGTCAATGTTCAGGATTCGGATCGTCCGGTTGGCTCTGTCCACAGCGTAGTGGATGCGCACGCCGCCGAAGCGATACCGATATTCACCTTTGGGTTTGCCCTTGAGGGGACGGATGCGACGCTGGTAGTGAAAAGGCGTCTGAGCGATAATCTCAAACGCCTTACGTAATCGCTTTCTCGTGGTCAGGTCACGGTGTTGCTTCAGGAAAGTGCGGGCTGTCGAGGAGACGTAGGTGATCACAAATCGAGTTCGCGTTTCACGCTTTCCCAATCGTGGCCTCCCCCTATTGCGAACTCGCGTCGTGCGGCTTCGAGGCGGGCCTGCAACGCCGCGTCGGCTCGTTCCTCCGCCGTCGAGTGCCAGTCCTCGACCAATTCGATCACCTCATCCCATTGACCGGCCCCAACGGCCCGGGCGACGGCTTGAAGAAGTTCTTGGTAGAACATCGCCCGTTCTTCTGCGTCGAAACGAGCGAGCCACTCGAAATAGGAAGGAATGACGAGTTCAACTGAGCGTGCAGGCTGCACCACATACGGCGCTCCTGCCTCTTTAAGTGCAATTGTCTTGCTCATTGAGATTGCCTCCCCAGTTTGTAGTGTACCGCATATAGGTTGGCCTGTCAACTCTGGCGAGCAGGAGGAAGTATGAAAGACATTTTTCGCATTTTCTGGGAAGCACTGAAGGACTTCTGGGACGAGTTGTTCCTCCTGGCGCTGATGAACGTCGTTACTGTGCTACTAGCGATCCCGGTAGTCACATTGCCGCCAGCGCTGGCTGGGCTGTGGAATGTCGCGAACAGGGTGGCGCAGGGAAAGGCCACTGGTTGGAGCGACTACTTCGAGGGCTTCCGGCGCTACTTCTGGAAGGCATGGGGGCTGGCGCTGCTCAACATTCTGGTGGTCATCATCGTGATCACCAACCTCTGGTTCTACACGCCGGCCAATGCCCCCTTCGAGATTCACCCCACGCTGGGCCTCTGGATGCGTGCACTCTGGATAGCGGTGGCGCTCCTGTGGCTGGCCTTACAGATGTATCCCCTGGCGCTGCTGCTAGAGCAGGAGGATCAGCGGTTGCGGGTGGCCCTGCGCAACACAGCCGTGATCTTCATCGCCAATCCTGGCTTCACCCTCGTGCTGGCGGCATTGCTGCTGATAGTGGCCGTCATCAGCACGCTGCTATCGGCACTGTGGTTCCTCGTCACGCTGGCGCTGTTCGCCGTCGTGTGCAACAAGGCCGTGCGGCATCTGCTGGAGCCGTACCGTGAAGCGTAATGCGTAATGCGTAAAACGTAAAGCGTAATAGTGATGAGAGTACTCTGGACCAGCCCCCACTGCCGCCCCGATTGGCTCGACCGGCTGGGCGAGGAATCGCAGGGGGGGCAGAGCGTGGTGATGAACAAACTGCCCCACGCCCTGGCCCGCGCCGACCCGGACATTCGCGTGGACCTGTTCACCCGCCTGCAAGATAGCGACCCCCATGCCGCCACTCCAGTCAAGTTCCTCGATGACGACCCCCACGTGCGGCTCATTCGCTTGCCCTGTGGCTCCACCGACCGGTACGTCCCCAAGGAGGCCCTTTACGGCGAGCCGATTGCCGAGTTCGTCGAGCACATCCTGGCCTTCGCTGCCCGTAGGGGCGGGATCACCCCGCCCCTACGTTACGACCTGCTACACGGCCACTACGCCGACGGTTGGGAGACGGTCACCTCCCTTAAGGCCCACTTGCCCCACCATCCCTCCACCCTGCTCACTACCCACTCCCTGGGCCGGCGCAAGCGGGCCGACAGCCTGGCCCGGAATGAAGCGCCGCCGGAGGAACTTGACCGCCGCTACAATTTCCCGCAGCGCATCGCCTCCGAGGAGCGCTCGCTGACCCTCGCTGATCGCATCCTGCCACTTTCGACGCCTGAGGCGGAATTTCTGACCGCACACTACGAAGCCATCCCCCCTGGTGACCCGCGTGTGACCGTCATCCCCAACGGCATTGACCCGGCCGATTTCCCACCCGCCCCTCCTGGAACCCGGCCCCGGGTGCGGGGCAGCCTGGGCGTGACCGATTCCGAGTTCCTGCTGCTGGTACCGTCGCGGGTAGACCCCCGCAAAGGGCAGGAGAACATCCTGCGGGCGCTTGTCAAGATTCGGGAGGCCCGGCCAGCGCCGGCAGATAGTCCCTTCCGCCTCCTGCTCCTGGCCTGGCCTGAGCCTCCCACCGATTACGCCGTCCGGCTGAGGCGGTTCATCGCCGAGCAAGGCTTGAGTGATTGCGTTCTCACCCACCCTCCGGTGCCCCACGAGCGGATGCCCGGCTACTTCGCCGCCGCCGATGGGGTAGCACTCCCCTCGCAGGAATATTTCTCCATCGTCATGCTGGAGGCAATGCTGCTGGAGCGCCCGCTCATCGCGAGCGTCCACGGCGGCTCGCGGGACGTCATCACCGACGGCGTCAACGGGCTGCTGGTGGATCACAACGACGTGACACAGTTGGCGCAGGCGGTGGCGCGGCTGGTGGGGACAGACGCAGC
>Ga0114918_10000988_pt1 | contig 25167 bp, 22 predicted proteins | sample LantaG_FD_87015 | JGI IMG/M metagenome (GOLD analysis project Ga0114918, IMG submission 87015) | Deep subsurface microbial communities from Baltic Sea to uncover new lineages of life (NeLLi) - Landsort_02402 metaG | ecosystem: Environmental > Aquatic > Marine > Oceanic > Sediment | place...
AGCTAACAGTGACCATGGTTCATAATTCCCCGTAGGGGATTAAGGCGGGGGAATTGTTAAACCTCTACGAGGTATTAGGATCTGGTACCTGCATTGCTTACACTACTTAATGCGCTACGCGCAATGAGAATGCTCCACAGTGTTTAAGATACTATATAGTTTCTTAATGTTCTACGGGCAATGTGATATTACATTCCCAGATGTCCTTTGAGCAGTGAGATATACCGCGTAGCGGTTGAGATAGTATATAACTACTTGATACCCTACAGGTATTGAAAATACCGCGTAGCGGTTATAGTAGTGTATTGAGCTAACAGTGACCATGGTTCATAATTCCCCGTAGGGGATTAAGGCGGGGGAATTGTTAAACCTCTACGAGGTATTAGGATCTGGTACTTGCATTGCTTACACTACTTAATGCGCTACGCGCAATGGGATATTACATTACCGGATGTCCTTTGAGCAGTGAGATATACCGCGTATATGTTGAGATAGCATATAGCTACTTGATATCCCGTGTGTAATTGGTCGTTATATTACCGAATGTCCTTTGAGCAGTGAGATATACCGCGTAGCGGTTATAGTAGTGTATTGAGCTAACAGTGACCATGGTTCATAATTCCCCGTAGGGGATTAAGGCGGGGGAATTGTTAAACCTCTACGAGGTATTAGGATCTGGTACCAGCATTGCTTACACTACTCAATGCGCTACGCGCAATGGGATATTACATTACCGGATGTCCTTTGAACAGTGAGATATACCGCGTATATGTTGAGATAGCATATAGCTACTTGATATCCCGTGTGTAATTGGTCGTTATATTACCGAATGTCTTTTGAGCAGTGAGATATACCGCGTAGCGGTTATAGTAGTGTATTGAGCTAACAGTGACCATGGTTCATAATTCCCCGTAGGGGATTAAGAGATATCAGGATTATTTCTTATATTTGTTAAGCTGCATTTTTAAAATTTAGCCATTATGAAACCAGGAGCATTCACCCAGTTGTATGTTCAGCTTGTCTTTGCTGTACATAATAGAGAAAATGTCTTAATACACACTATTCGTCCCCGAATTTTTGAATATATCAGTGGAATAATTACCGGGATGAATCACAAATCATTGATTGTCAATGGAGTAACGGATCACATTCATATTCTTATTGGTTTAAATCCATCCATTTCAATATCTGATACAGTACATGATATTAAACGTAATTCGTCGCTCTTTATCAACAATAATAGACTTTTACCGGGCCGGTTTTCATGGCAGGAGGGTTATGGTGCATTTTCATATAGCCGTACACAAATTGAAAATGTCTACCGATATATTCAAAACCAGGAGACTCACCATGCAAATAAAACTTTTCGTGATGAATATCTGGCTTTACTTGAAAAATATGAAATAGATTATGATCCCAGGTTTCTATTTGAATTTTTTTGATTACCTGTGATCTCTCAACAGATTAGAATCTGAAGCCTCCCGGCCGTTATAATTTAAATATTCGATCCTGGCATAGTTAATACAACAGGTTATTTAATCTAATATATTGCTAATCTGCTGTTTAAATAGCTTTTATTTAAATTGTTTCACGTGGGAAAAAACACTATTCTGTAAGGAATCTATTTAAAATTAAGGCTTTCTTTGAACCGATCAGCTTTTTCAATTCTTCAAAGGGTGTCTTTCTAATCTTTTCCATGGAACCAATTTTCTTCATTAATACTTCTCTGGTTTTTTCCCCTATCCCTTTAATTTTATCCAGCTCTGTTTTTGTTAACTCTGAAGAACGTTTATCCCTGTGGAAATTTATTCCGAATCTGTGTGCTTCGTTTCTTAACTGCTGAATTATTTTTAGGCTTATAGAATTCTTATCGAGGTATAGTGGAATATTATCTCCCGGGAAATAGATCTCTTCAAGTTTTTTGGCAATACCTATCATGGCTATTTTTTTATTAAGATCCAGTCTTTCCAGGCTTTTCATTGCAGAAGAGAGCTGGCCTTTGCCGCCATCGATTATTATAAGCTGGGGCAATTCCTGTTTCTCTTCCAGCATTCTTTTGTAACGCCTGAAGACAATCTCTTCCATTGATGAGAAATCATCCGGTCCTGTTACTGTTTTAATATTAAAGTGTCTGTATTTTTTTCTGCCTGGCAGGCCATTACGGAAAACGACACATGCAGCTACGGGATTTTTACCCATTATATTTGAATTGTCGAAGCATTCAATATGCATGGGTAATTCAGCCATATGCAGGTCATCCTTTAGTTTGTTTAGATTCTTTGATGTCCGGTTTTTCTTTGTCCCGGCTGTCATTCTTTTTTTCCGTTCAAGCTTATAATAGAGTGCATTCCTTTCAGCCAGCTCAAAAAGTTTCAGTTTTTCTCCTTTTACAGGGATTGTATATTTCACCTTCTCAATTAATATATCAGGCATAAAAGGGACTATTATTTCAGATGAATCGCTTGATAATCTGTGTCTTATCTCTGTTATTGCAAATCCCAGCAGGAATTCTTTTTCTTCATCTATCCTGCTCTTCATGTCAAGTGTAAATACCTGAATTACAGCACCGTCTATAATTTTCAGGAAGCTTACATAAGTGTTATCTGTATCCTTGGCCAATCCAAAGACATCCGCATTTTTCACCTTGTTGCTTACAACTGTTGAGCGTGCCCTGAATTTTGAGAGTATATCAAGTTTATCCTTGATCATCTGTGCCTCTTCAAATCTGAGGTTGCGGGAGCGTTCTGCCATAAGTTGTTTGAGATGTTCAATTACCGATGATATATTTCCCTTCAGAATATCTCTTATCTGCTTTATTCCGGCCATATATTCTTCCTCATTCTGCAGCCCAATGCATGGTGCTTTACAGTTACCAAGGTGATACTCCAGACATACTTTGAATTTGCCAGATTTAATATTTGATTTTGTAAGGTTCAGGCTGCATGTTCTCAGTTTATATAGCTGTCTGATAAGATCAATCAACGTTTTTACCATCTGTCCCGAGGTATAGGGACCATAATATTCTGAACCATCCTTTATAGTATTTCTTGTGCTGAATACTCTTGGAAATGGTTCATTTTTAACACATATCCATGGGAATGTTTTGTCATCTTTCAGAAGAATGTTGTACCTGGGCTGATGTGTTTTAATAAGGCTATTCTCAAGCAGGAGTGCATCTGATTCATTATCCACCACAATATGACTCAATGTTGATGCCTGCTTAAGCATAACACTGGTTTTCCCTGACTGTTTTCTGCCAAAATATGATCTTACCCGTTTTTTCAGGTTTTTTGCCTTACCAACGTATAAAAGGTTCCCTGATGAATCCAGGAATTGATAGACACCCGGTTTTTCAGGCAGAATCGAAATTATTTGTTCAGGGCTTATGGACATCCGCCAAAATTAATAAATATATCAGGATTGCTTCGTTTCGCTCGCGATGACACTGTCTCAAATTATCTGTTCTATTCCACAAATAACGGAACATGACAGAAATTCTTTCCGTCGAACAGACCCTTATCGCTAAGCTTAAGTTCAGGTATTACCAGGAGTGCCATAAATGAAAGTGTCATAAACGGAGCTGACATTTTGCATCCAAGGTTTTTCACCGATTCAGATAGTTTTTCATATTTTGAAGCCACCTCTGTGCATGGTCTGTCCGACATTATCCCGGCAATATTGAGTTGAAGTGATTCTATTTTATCTTCTGCTGCTACAGCGAGCCCTCCTTTAAGATTTACAATTTTATTTACAGCTGCAACAATATCTTTGTCGGATACACCTACAGCTATAATATTATGACTGTCGTGTGCAATCGAGCTTGCAAATGCTCCATGTTTGATCCCAAAACCTTTAATAAATCCCACTGCCGGTTTTGCATCATTATACCTGTCCTTTACAACAATTTTTAATATATCTTCTTCGGGCATCGACCCCACCAATTCACCCGGAATTGGCTCTCTTATTATTTCCATTGTCAGCAGTTCGCCATCGAAAGCATTTATCACCCTGAATCTCCTGCCATGATTATTTACCCTGATCTCTTCCTCTGTTATTTTACTGCATATAAAATTGTTTATAGGTTTCCCTGGTCTGTATTTAAACAGGACTTTCCCCCTGTCAAATACTTTTATTCCCTCTATCCATGTTTCCAGGACATCCATTTCTTCCAGGCTGTTAACTAATATTAAATCGGCACTGTCACCGGGTTTCAGCATACCTGCATACAGGTTATAATGTTCTGCAGGATTTATGGTTGCACTCTTAATAACATCGAATGGATCATATCCTTCAGATATTAATTTTGCAATTATTTTGTTTATATGTCTTTTCTCAAGCATTTCCGGATGAAGGTCATCGCTGCAAAGCATCAGATTTTCCGGATCAGTTTTATATAGTTCTTTAAGTGCATCAAGATTTCGCGCTGCACTTCCTTCCCGTATTATTATTTTCATCCCCAGCTTCATTTTTTCCCTGGCTTCTTCAATTGTACTGCATTCGTGGTCGGTTGTAATCCCTGCTTCTATATATTTCTTTAATTTACAACCTGATAATCCCGGTGCATGCCCATCAATTTGTTTCCTTTTCTTTTTTGCTATTGCCAGTTTCTCCATCACCTCTTTATCTTCAAATATCACTCCCGGATAATTCATCATCTCTGCCAGGTGTTTTATTTCCGGTTTATTTAAAAGCTTTTCAATATCCTGACTATCCAGTCTTGCCCCGCTGGTTTCAAGATTTGTTGCAGGCACGCATGATGGGGCTCCAAACCAGAATTTCATCGGCACTTTACTCCCGTCCTTTATCATATATTCTATACCCGCCAATCCCATTACATTGGCTATTTCGTGAGGATCTGCCACCACGCCTATTGTTCCATGTGGAACACTTGCCTGAGCAAATGCTCCTGGATTTAACATTGAACTTTCTATATGAATATGTGCATCTATGATGCCAGGCATTATATAATTATTTTTTTCTTTTTCTATCCTTTTTATCTTAATTATTGTTCCGTTCTGTATATAAACGCATGCAGAATAAATAGTTCTGTTTTGTATATCAATCAGCTTTCCTTCTATTTTTTTTAATATTTTTTTCATAAATATTTTTTTGTTCCACGTGGAACACTTTATCGTCCCAAATACATTAATAAAATATTTACATCTGAAGGGGATACCCCGCTTATTCTTCCCGCCTGCCCAATATTCGCCGGTTTTATTCTGTTAAGTTTTTGTCGTCCTTCCGTTGAGATTGATACAAGTTCGCTGTAATTTATATCTTCCGGAATTTTAAGATTCTCAAGTCTCTTAATTTTTTCCGCTATAATTTTTTCTCTCTTTATATATCCTTCGTATTTTATTTTTATTTCTGCTGACTCTGCAATCTCATCATATCTCTCCGATCTTTCTATTTTTAGATTCTCTCCACTTGTTATTTTCTTTAATAATTCTCCTGTTTTTATCTGCGGCCTTGTGGCAATATTTATTGCTTTTGTTTTTTGCTTTATTCTGCTTGAATTTCTTTCTTCCAGGTATATATTAATTTCTTCCGGGGCTATACTTGTTTTTTTCATATACTCTAGAACCTCTTCTGTCATTACTTCCTTTTCCTCAATCATTCTTAACCTTTTTTCATCAGCAAGACCTATTTCGTATCCTTTCTTTGTTAATCTTTCATCAGCATTGTCCTGTCTTAAAAGTATCCGATACTCTGCTCTTGATGTAAACATTCTGTAAGGTTCATCTACGCCTTTCGTAACCAAATCATCAATTAAAACTCCTATATATGCTTCATCCCTTTCCAGTATCATTTCTTTTTCCCCTCTGATTTTTAAAACTGCATTTATGCCTGCCATAATACCCTGAGCTCCTGCTTCTTCATATCCTGTTGTTCCATTAATTTGTCCGGCAAAATACAGGTTTTCTATCATTTTTGTTTCCAGGGTATGCTTTAGTTGTGTTGGCTGAAAGAAATCATATTCGATAGCATATCCCGGCCTGAATATTTCTACTTTTTCCAGTCCCTTTACTTTTCTTAAAGCATTTATCTGTGCTTCCATTGGAAGGCTGCTTGCAAATCCGTTAACATAATATTCAATTGTATTATTACCTTCCGGTTCTATAAAAAGCTGATGTGCATCTCTCTCTTTAAATGTCACTATTTTATCTTCAATACTCGGGCAATATCGAGGACCTCTTCCCTTTATTTTTCCTTTAAAAAGCGGACTGAATTCAAGTCCTTTTCTTAGTTCTTCATGCGCTTCTTTATTTGTATGCGTAATGAAACAACTTTTTTGTCTTCTCAAATCTTTCTTCTTTGATAAATATGAAAAATTACCAGGCTTTTCATCTCCTTTTTGCTCTGTCAGTATTTTAAAATTAATTGTTCTTCCATCTATTCTTGGACTTGTTCCTGTTTTAAGTCTTTCCACTGTAAAGCCTAATTCTGCCAGCTGTTCACTGAGTCCGTAAGAAGAAGCATCTCCTGATCGTCCTCCTGTTATATTTTTAAAACCCACATGTAGTATTCCGTTCAGAAATGTGCCGTTTGTTAATATTATTGAATGTGCATTAAATCTTGCTCCAAATGATGTTTCTATTCCTTTAACAATGTTTCCCTCTATAATAAGTTTGTTTGCCTCTTCCTGCCAGATATGCAGATTATCCGTTTTTTCCAGTGCCTTTCTCCATTCAACTGAAAACTTCTGTCTGTCACATTGTGCTCTCGGACTCCACATAGCCGGTCCTTTTGATTTGTTTAGCATTCTGTACTGTATCATACTTCTGTCTGTTATAAGACCGCTCATCCCTCCAAGTGCATCAATTTCTCTTATAATCTGACCTTTCGCTATACCTCCCATTGCCGGATTGCATGACATTTGTGCCAGCTTTGTCATATCCATTGTTATCAGCAATGTTTTTGCTCCCATCTTTGCAGCAGCATGTGCAGCTTCACAACCGGCATGTCCTCCTCCAACTACTATTATATCATATCTAAAATCCATCTCTATTCAATTATTTACTCTTAGTATCCATTCATCTTCTTTCTTCCTCATTATTTTCTTTTTCTCACTACTTTTATCATTAAAGCCGCATAAATGAAGTGTTCCATGTATCATCACCCTTATCATTTCCTCTTCTAAACTAACTTTATAGTTATATGCATTCCTTTTTACGGTTTCTTTGCTTATATATATTTCACCGTTTACAGTTTTACCTTTGCTATAATCAAAAGCTATTACATCTGTCAGGGTATCTCTGTTTAAAAATTCACTGTTGATTTTTATCAGCGCTTCATCATTAGTAATAATAAAATAAAGGTCACCCGGAATTTTTGATTCCCTCAGGATGACCTTCTCAATTATTTTAATTGTTTCCCTGCTTTTTTTCAGCCTGTATTTAATATTATCATAAAATATCCCTATACTCAAGTTTTTATGTTTTTAAATTTCATTTTTACGCTGTTCCCTCTTTTGTTGAATTGTATATCATCAGCCAGTTTGTTCATCAAAAAAACTCCCCTGCCGTTTATTGCTTCAATATTTCCAGGGTCTGTCGGGTCAGGAATTTCATCAGGTATAAAACCTTTTCCCTCGTCTTTTACCACTACTATTAAATCATTTTTATCAATCCTAAATTCAATATTGACTGTTTTCTTTATATCTGCCTTGTTTCCGTGTATAATGGCATTATTTACTGCTTCTAATATTGACACAAGTATTTTTCCGTAATTATCCTGACCTATACCGGCTTCTCCTGTGATATTATCAATAGCATTTTCTACAGCTCTGAGGTTGTCTATCTTTGATTCTATCTTTAATTTTTTGATCATTTGATCTTTAACGGCATTTTCTTTATACTTAATCTGTTTTATTTTGTTTCATTAATCTTTACATTTTTGCTATCCATTGTTCCGGATCAAGATATTTCTCATCAAAAATCATAAATTTCATAGTACAATTTTCATCTCCAGATGGATTCCTGAACACTTCTCCAATCTCCTGTTTTATCTCAACCTTATCTCCTGTTTTTACTTTTACATTCACCAGGTTGTTATATACCGTATATATATTTCCGTGTCTTATTATTACTGTCATATTAGCACCTGAAATAACGAATATAGATTTTATTTCACCCCGATATACACTTCTTACCGTCGTTTTGCCTGAACTTGTTATTTCCACACCAAAATTATTTTCAGTGACATATTTCAGAACCGGGTGTTGATGTACTCCAAATTTATTGGTTATTATTCCTCTTTCTACAGGCCATGGCAATCTTCCCTTATTCTCCAGAAAATTCTCTCCAATAAGCTTTTGTTCCGGTGTCATATCTGTTGCCTTTGCTCTTTTACTTTCTTCGGCAATTATTCTTGCAATTTTTTCTTCTATTTCATTTGCTATCCTTTTCTTTTCATCCAGGTCCCTTTTTAATTGTCTCTCCTTTGTACTCAAAGATCTTATCATCCGTTGTCTTCTTGTTCTTTCCTGCTGTATCAGATTTTTTTGTGTTTCTTCTTTTTCCTTAATATCTGTAATAATGTCAAGATCTTTTTTCAATCTGTCTTTTGTATCTTCTATTTGTTCTTTAAGCTCCATTATTATTTCAGCTTCATTCCTTCGGTATTTTGATATCTGTTGAAGGTATTTCAGTCTTTTATATCCCTGGTTGAAGTCTTTTGCCGATAAAATATATACAATATCCGGATAGCTTTTTTTTGATTTATATAAATTGTTTATAGTATTAGAATAGTCTTTTTTAAGCTTTACAAGATCATTCTCCATCATTTCTATTCCCAATTGATTTATCTCTATTCTTTCGGTAAGAAGCTCTATCTCATCCCGCATTCCGGTTATCACCGATTCTCTCAGATTTAACTTGTTTCCCAGAATTTTTAATGCATTAATACCTTCACTTTTCTCTTTTGCTGTGTTTTTTAACATATTGTCCACATAGCTAATCTCTTCCAGTGTTTTTGTTCTTTTTTCCTCTAGCTCGGCTCTTGTCTGCCCTGATAACAATACCGGGAAAATCAAATTCAGTATCAATAATATTGTCACTTTTTTCATTTCAACAATATTTTCTCATATTTCTTACCCGGTATAAATGTTATATCATTCTCCAGTCCCAATTCACATTTTTCAATATTTATTTCAATCCTTTCATTTTCTTCATTGCTTTTTATTGTTATTTTCTTCGCTATTTGACATGATTCGTCTTTTTCAAATTTTTTAAATTCAATTTTTAACTTCTTCCCGGTTATTTCATCTTCAATATTTACACTTGTTACTTTTGTCTTTCCACAATCTATTTTGTAATGTATTTTCTTCCCGCCAATATCAGTATTAATATTAGCAGCATTTTTGATGCATTCCATTACCGTACTATCATTATCGTCAATAATTAAATCTCCTGTAATTATCGGTAACAGGCCTATTGTTATTCCATATTTCTTATTTAAGTAATCTGTTGATCCGTAATATAGTTTCTTATTTATGCGGTCATTAACCAAAATTGAATCTGATGTTATTAAAATTCTTGCTCCTTCAATACCTGTATGGTTTCTTATACTTATTAAATATGTTTCAGGTTCTTTATATTTGATGTTCCCAAGCATTTTTTCTCTTTCATTGCCTATTATAATATTGATTTCTGCTTTTATTATATTAAAATCGTTGTTTGTAATATTCAATGCTCTTATTTGTTCATAACTGACACTATTTTTGATCTCACCAGCCTGTTCTGTAGTCTCCTTTTTCAGAATAGCACATCCTGTAATAAAAGGTATTATAAATAATATTAATGCTGTTCTTTGCAATTTTTTATTTCTTCTATTAAGTAAACTTTTGTATTATCGAGTTTTAATGCTTTTTCCCAGTTAATAATGGCTTTTTCACATTTCTTTCTTTTCATCAGAATATATCCATAATGTTCATAATATTCGGCATCAATTCCGCCACTGTCTATAATCTTTTTAAATACATCTTCTGCTTCCCTGAATTTTCCTCTTTTATATAGGACCCAGCCGTAGGTGTCAAGATATGTATTATTATATTCTTCTTTTTCAATCACTTTCCTTGCCATGTTTTCAGCCTCTTTCAATCGCTTATCCTGTTCTGCCAGGTAATATGCATAATTATTAAGTGTCATCAGGTCTTCATTATTCGTTTTCAGGGCTTCTTCAAATGTTTCGAATGCTTTTTCATATTCCTTCATCCTGTAATAGAGGTCTGCCTCCATTGAAAGAACTTGCATAACCATCTCCTGATTATTTCCTGCCAGAATTGTTGCTTTTCTTAGTTCTTCATTTGCTGTTTCGTAATTTTTGTTTTCTATTGCACCTGTTGCATACAAGACCTTTGCAAGGAATGATCTGTTAAATTTTGTTGCACATTCTTTTCCCCGTTCCTCAAGCTTATTAAAGTTTCCTGTATCAAGATATAACAGCAGTAATTTTTCAAATGCAAAGTAATTATCCGGTTGTTTCTTAATTATCTCTTCAAGCAGATTTACTGCTTCATTGTATTTATTCTGTTTTATCAATACTTCAGGTCTTAGTATCTGTACAACATTATCATTCTTATATTCTGCTTCCAAAACCATCAATGACATTTGAAGCTTGTTGCTGTTGTTTTCCACAAGCGCCGGTGTTTCAATCATTCTCGCAAATAATGTTAGTTTATCTTCCCTTCTGATATTATCATTCATAATAACTTTATTAATTATTATGAAAAGCTCTTCATACCTTTTCTGGTTTATCAGGAAATCACACAAAGAGAGTTGTGTTTGCGGATCTTCCGGATAGTTTTCTATCATACTATTATAAACCTCCATTGCCTTATTATTCTCTCCAAGTCCCCTGTAAATCCCGGCAAGAAGTCCGTTATATAATATCTCTTCAGGATATATTTCAAGAATCTCATTAATCTTATCAAGTGCCTCATCATATCTTTCCGCCCACATAAGATTTTGAATTGATGACACTGTTGACGATTTATTTATCCCGTACTCCTCATCTATGCTTTCAAATATTCTGTTGGCCTTATCAAATTTCCTGTTTTCGGAATAAAGGTTACCGAGGGTCATTTTCATCCCGGTTTTTTCCGGATAACACTTAATTGCCTTTTCATAGTATATTATTGCACTGTCGAGTTTTTGTTCCTGATAGTATGTACTGGCAAGCATTATAAGATACCATAGATTTTGATCTTCTATTTCATAAGCCTTTTTCAGATATTTCTTACCTGATTCGTTATCTCCTGTTGCCATTAATATTTGCGCCATCTGGTAATATGTGGCATCACTTTCCTTATTTAATTTGAGACATTGCTCGAAAAATTTTAATGCTTCTCCGCTATTTCCGGTCAGTTTCAGCTTTATTCCTTCAACATATAAACGATCAAAAGCCAGCGAATCATATTCCTTTATTCTTCCTGTTAATGAGGGAGTTATTTTCTTTTCGCATGAACCTGAAATTATTATCATGCATATAACCGCCAAAATATAAGATCTTCTTTTCTTCATAATTATTTCTTCCCTGTGTGCCCGAATCCTCCGGACCCCCGTTTCGTAATTTTTATCTTCTTTGTCTCCGTCCATTCAGCTATCTCATGCTTTGAAATTATCATCTGACATATTCTCTCTCCATCTTTAACAACAAATATCTCTTCTGACAAGTTTACCAGTATTACACATACCTCTCCCCTGTAATCTGCATCTATTGTTCCCGGAGAATTCAATATTGTAATGCCTTTTTTTATTGCAAGTCCGCTTCTTGGCCTTATCTGGGCTTCAAAACCAACAGGTATTTCAACGAATAGTCCTGTTGGCACTAATGCTCTTTGCAGGGGTTTTAATAATATTTTTTTGTCTATATTGGCTCTAAGGTCCATTCCTGCAGATGATTCCGTAGAATATTCCGGAAGTGAATGTTTTGATTTGTTTACTATCCTTATTTTCATTATAAATTCTTCTTAAATAATATGCTTATTGTCTTATCCTTATATTGTGCATACATGATAAAAATTAATATGAAACATGTATTAATTACAAGTTCCCATAAAAGATTTTTGTATTCGATTATCCTGCTAAACACAACCATTCCTGTAGCAATTACAAAATAAGGAATAAGTTCCTTCATGTTGTATTCAACCTTATAGTGCTTTTCTGCAAATATAAACGACATTATAATCATAGCTCCGTATGCAGCTACATGTGCCCAGGCAGATGCCATATAACCGTAAACAGGAATAAGGGTAACATTTATTACTACTGTTATCACACATCCAATCAGAGTAATATAAATACCATATTTCGTAAGATCATTCAGTTTGTACCATATGCTGTGATTGAGATATATCCCATACAGTAAATATCCCATACTTACTATCGGCACAACTATAATCGCGCCTCTGAATGATTCTCCTATAATAAGCTGTGTTCCTGATATATACAAATTTATAAGCAAATACAAAAGGAGCATGGCTATCACAAAATACTTCATTATAAAAGCATAGCTTTGCTTTGCGTTTTCCTTTTTTGCCCTCTCAAAAAAGAATGGTTCTGCCGCAAACCGGAACATTTGAATAAACAGTGCCATCAGTACTGCTATTTTATATCCAGCACCATACTCCCCAACTGTTGCCAGACCATTATCTTCGCCAACCATTCTTCGCAGTATTACCTTATCAAGAGTATCATTTATCGATCCGCTCAGCCCGGCAATTAAAAGAGGCATCGTATAACTAATCATTTTCAACCATATGCTTCTGTCAAATACTGGCTTTATCCTGATTATGAACGGCAGCAGCATAATCATAGTTGCCGCGCTTCCTACAAGATTGGCAACGAATACATATCCAACCCTGTATTCGGGATTATAAACTTTTCTGAACCAGCCGTCGCTTTTTTCATAAATTCCGGGAGCTGCAAGGAGTAAAAATAGTACTGTTGTAATAATAATAATAACATTGGCAATTTTAATAATACTGAATATTACCGCTCTTTTTTCCTTTCTCAGCCAGGCAAAGGGTATTGCCGTAAATGCGTCTATTGCCAAAATAGCAGCAAACATTCTAATGTAATCATGATTGTTCCTGTAATTCAGTACAGCTGAAACCGGTTCTATAAATACATTTACAAGAACAATGAACAGTAATGATGTCACAAACAGGCTTAAAAGAGTTGTGCTGTATACCCTGTCGGCATCTTCCCTCTTCTGCGTGAACCTAAAAAAACCTGTCTCCATACCATAGGTCAGTACTATCAGCAAAAACACCATCCACGCATAAAGCTCAGTAACAACTCCATATTCTGCCTTATCAAAAATCCTGGTATAGAAGAAGGTCATAATGCCATAATTCAGAAACCTTGGTACTATTGTCCCAAACCCGTATATGGCTGTTTGTTTTGCTAATGTCCTTACTTCGTTCACTTTATATTATTATTGTATATTTATCGCCTGATTTTATTTCCGGACAAAGATCGGAAAACATGAAAAATATCATATTTTGAAATCCATTTCTTTCGCTATCGTCCAAAGTTAAATATCTTTGCTTTCAGAATTGCAGAACGTTATTAACCAAAATCCAATATTCATGAACAAAGCAAGTATCAGGATATTTTCATTATTATTCCTTTTTCTTTTTAATTCCTGCAATGCCCCCGGAGGTAATGAGAATACTGTGGTTCTTATGAAAACAACGCTGGGTGATATTAAATTAAGTCTTTATGATGATACCCCTCTTCATCGTGATAATTTTATCAAACTTATCAATTCGGGTTTTTATGAAGGTATCTCTTTTCATCGTGTTATCAAAGGCTTTATGATCCAGGCCGGAGATCTCGTAACACGCAGTGTTCCTATTGATGAATCTGCAGATTCTCTTAATACTTATACCATCCCCTCTGAATTTCTCAAACTTCATTTTCATAAAAAGGGGGCTCTGGCAGCTGCTCGTGAGGCTAATAATATCAATCCGGAAATGAGATCCTCGGGTACTCATTTTTACATTGTTCAGGGCGAAAAATTTACTTATGCTGAGCTTAACCAGGCTGAGCAGATGATAAACAACAATATCAGGCAGGCATTATTCAACAAATATATCCGGCATTTTTCTGACAGTGCAATGTTGTCAGGGGTTCCGCTTTCCGACAGCGAAGTTCAGGAGAAAGCATCAGAAAAGATGTTTGCTTACCTTTCTACCGAGGGCTTTTATAAAATACCCGATGATCAGCGCGAGGTATATAAAACGACTGGCGGAGTTCCGCGTCTTGATGGTACTTATACAGTATTTGGCGAGGTAGTCTCAGGATTGGATGTTGTTGACAAAATTACAGAAGTAGAAACCGATCAGTCTGATAAACCCTTAAGCGATATTAAGATCCTAAAAATGAAAATAGTAAAAAAATAATTTCCTGATTTTTAATACTTCATTTTCATGCTTGAAAAAATTGACCGCCTTTTGACTGAGATCTCTTCATTTTCGGCAAAAACCAACGAAGAGCTTGAACTATTTCGTATCAAATTCCTCAGTAAAAAGGGTATAATTTCAGATCTTTTTGAAGAGTTCAGGAATATTTCTGCTTCGAGTAAAAGGGATGTGGGCCGCAAGCTTAATGAACTGAAACAGAATGCTCAGGATAGATTTAACACACTCCGGCAGGAACTACAATCATTTGATGTTTTTTCAGTTACAAGCGACCTGACAAGGCCCTCTTATCCATGGCCAAAGGGAACACGTCATCCCATATCCATAGTCAGAAATGAGATAATAAACATTTTTGAACGTATCGGTTTTACAGTTTCTGAAGGACCGGAGATCGAGGATGATGATCATGTTTTTACGAGGCTCAATTTTGCGCCCGAGCATCCAGCCAGGGATATGCAGGATACCTTTTATATTTCAAGATTATCTTCTGAAGATTCTGATCCACGCGACATTGTGTTGCGTACACATACCTCATCCGTTCAGGTTCGTGTGATGGAAAACCAGCAGCCGCCTATCAGAACAATTTCTCCCGGTCGTGTATTTCGCAACGAAGCTATTTCCGCAAGGGCTCACTGTATTTTTCACCAGGTTGAAGGTCTCTATATTGACGAAAATGTATCTTTTGCCGATCTGAAACAGACGCTTCTTTTCTTTGCCCGAGAAATGTTCGGTAAAGAAACAGAAATACGCCTGAGGCCCTCATATTTTCCATTTACGGAACCCTCGGGAGAAATGGATATCAGTTGCAGTATCTGCGGGGGCCGTGGCTGTAATGTTTGCAAATATACCGGGTGGCTTGAGGTGCTGGGTTGCGGAATGGTCCACCCTGCAGTACTGGAGGCAAGCAATATCGACAGCACAAAATATACAGGATTTGCTTTTGGAATGGGAATTGAAAGACCTGCCATGTTAAAATACCAGGTTAATGATCTTCGGCTCTATTTTGAAAATGACATCAGGTTTTTGGAACAATTCAGAACTTCTTTTTAATAATTTGAACATTTATATTTAATTTATTGTTAATCGCTTATATAAATCATTGATAAAGAAATGAAACAGGAAGAGGTTCCGGTTCCGCTTTGTGACAAATGTTCAGCTGAAACAGGTGCAATATTCAGGCATCTTACACCTGATGAGGTCAATCTTATAAATTTTCAGAAGGATTTTCGTCAATATAAACGGGGAGAAATATTATATAACGAGGGAAGCAGAATAAGCGGATTTTATTGTATACACAGCGGTATTATAAAAATTTTCAAGACTGGTTTTGATGGTAAGGAACAGATAATACGTTTCGGAAAACCGGGAGATATAATAGCTTACCGCAGTGTTCTCAGCAACGAACCGGCATGTACAACTGCCAAGGTTATTGAAGATTGCCAGGTCTGTTTCATTCCTTCTGATATTCTTATTTCATTTGTAAAAACCAACTCCGTTTATGCCCACGAGCTTCTTAAATTAGCCTGTCATGAGCTTGGAGAAGCAAATTCCTTTATTACCGATATTGCACAGAAAACTGTCCGGGAAAGACTTGCAGAGATTCTTCTCCTTCTTGTTGATGATTTTGGCCTGGACGATCAGAATTACCTGAAGATATCTCTCACGCGTGAAGAGCTGGCAAATATTGTTGGTACGGCTACCGAATCAGTTATCAGGCTTCTTTCTGAATTCAAGTCAGACAAGCTTGTAGAGCTCAACGGCAGAAAAATCATGATACTTAATAAAAAAGGGCTTTTTAAGATCAGTAATGTTTTTAACTGATAGTTACCTTAATTTTTAAAAAAGAGAGCCTGTTTTATTGCCCGGTATCTTTCCCAGATGCCTGTATGCATGTTCTGTGGCCTCTCTGCCGCGAGGAGTCCTTTTAAGAAATCCCTCTTTAATGAGGAACGGCTCATAAACCTCTTCAATGGTTCCGCTTTCCTCGCCCACGGCTGTGGCTATTGTATTCATTCCCACTGGTCCTCCGTTGAATTTATCGATCACGGCAGAAAGTATCCTGTTGTCCATCTCATCAAGTCCATACTGGTCTATATTCAGTGCATTAAGCCCGAATTTAGTTATTTCAAGATCGATTTTACCTGAGCCTTTTACCTGGGCAAAATCTCTTATTCTTCTCAATAAAGCATTGGCAATCCTTGGTGTTCCCCTGCTTCTTTTTGCTATCTCAACTGCTGCTGTATCTTCAATTTTTACTTCAATTATTCCGGCTGATCTTTTCACTATTCCTGTCAGAACCTCGTGATTATAGTACTCCAGGTGAAATTTTATACTAAACCGTGCCCTCAGAGGACTGGTCAGAAGACCTGACCGTGTTGTTGCACCAATGAGTGTGAATTTATTTAGGGAAAGTTGTACTGATCTTGCACTTGGCCCCTTATCTAACATTATATCTATCTGGAAATCTTCCATTGCCGAATAGAGATATTCCTCCACGACAGGACTCAGACGGTGTATTTCATCTATGAAAAGCACATCTCCCTCTTCAAGGTTTGTAAGCAGGCCGGCCAGGTCGCCCGGTTTATCAAGTACCGGACCAGATGTAACACGTAAGCTTACCTTGAGTTCATTGGAAATAATATTGGCAAGAGTCGTTTTGCCAAGTCCCGGAGGACCGTGCAGCAGTACATGATCGAGAGATTCTCCTCTTTGCTTTGCTGCAGTTACAAAAACTATAAGATTGTCAATTACCTGTTTCTGCCCCTTAAAGTCATTAAAGCATAATGGTCTGAGTTGTTTTTCAAATTCCCTGTCAGCAATATAAATATTTTCTTTCCTGATATTGAAATTCTCTTCCATGAAGCAAAGTAACTATTTTATAAGCTTGATATCGCTTTCCGGAAGATTAATTTTTATACCATTTATGCTTACTTCAACATCATCCCTGTATGTAATGGTCAAAACAGTGTTTCCCTCTTCATCATATTTTTTCCATGTTCTCTGGCGTATTCCCATCTGGTAATATTGTGTTTCCTTTACCCTGCCTGATTCATAATAATAAAGATGCTGTTTGTCAGGATTTCCCTGCACATAATATCCCCTGTATTTATGGGTTCCGTCAGGATAATATGATTTCCATTGTCCGTCTTTTAAACCTATGATGTAATTACCTTCCTCTGTATAATCCCCTGATGTGAATTTCCAGAGGCCATTTCTTTCTCCATCAGAGTACTGTCCTGTAACAATAACACTTCCATCTTTTGCATATTCGGAATATAATCCGTCACGAAAGCCCTGGAAATATTCTTCTTCTCTTAAGACAGATCCATCATTATAATACCATTGCCATAAACCATCAGGCCTTCCGTTATTATAAGATCCTGTTTGCTCTACTTTTGATGAATTATTATAGAATTTCCACAAGCCGGTACGCCTGTTGTCATTATAGGATCCCTCAGCTTTAATACGCCCATCAGGGTAATAATTTATCCATTTACGGTTCAGGTTCCCTGATTCATCAACAATACCTTCTGATATTAATAATCCATTATCATTGTATATAAATGCATTTTTTACTTTTCCGTCATCACCATATTCCCTGTGTACTCCAACAGGGACATTATTCCTGTATGGTCCGCTGTAAATTAGTTTTCCGCTGCTGTCATGCCTGTTAACAATCTCTATATCAGGTTCATCTTCAACTCTTGATTTAACAATAGCCCCATTGTCATAAAGCATTGTAAGAACAAGCATTCCTTTTTTGTCATATTCTTTATAATAACCGTGAAGCTGATCATCTTTATAGGTTTTTTCAGTTTTTATTGTTCCTCCCGGATAGAATTCCTTCCATTCTCCCTGTTTCAGGCCTTTATTGTCTGTTCTGTTTATTCTCTCCCTGCTTATCAGAAAATCATTATTGTATTCGAAAAGAGTGATAATATTGCCATTTTTATCATATTCTTTTGATAATCCCTCTTTTTTACCTGAATTATAGATATATGTCTGTTTTATTTTCCCGTCAGGGAAATATACATATACTGTTCCCTCCTTTTTGTCTCCGGCAAAAAGCTCTTTTGACCAAATGTAAAGACCCTTTGACGGGTCTTTTTTGTATTTATAATAGTATCCGTTCTTTTTTCCGAACAGGTAACTTATTTTATCTGTTGTATCACCAACCTGGTCATAGAACAGCCAGATGCTGTCAAGCATGAAGTTTGTATATCTGCCTTCCGATTTTTTTATGCCAGTTACATAATAACTTTTCCAGAATCCGTCAGGTTTTCCGTTTTTTATAATTCCTTCACTTGAAACAGCGCCGTTTGGATACTTGAATACATGGTAGCCATCCTTAATTGTTTCATCTATTTGTGCCGTTACATTTATCCCGGCAAAAACTATTATAAATATGACAAGTAATCTTTTCATTATTTACAGACCAAGTTTTTTTGATATTTCTATCATTCGTTTAATCGGTTTTCCGGCATCTTTTATTATATTTTTATCTATAAATATTTCAGGTTTTTCATTTCTCAGGCAATTATATATTTTTTCTATTGTTATCAATTTCATGAAATTACATTCGCTGCATCCGCATTTTGAATCTTTTGCCGGTGCGGGAATATATTCTTTTTCAGGATTTTCCTTTTTCATCTGATGAATAACCCCGGGTTCTGTTGCAACAATATAACAAATACCATCATCTTTTTTTGTAAAATTTATCAGTTCTGATGTTGATCCTATATAATCTGCAATATTTCTTATATTAAGTTCACATTCAGGATGAACTATAATTTTTGCATGTGGTTTTCTTTCTTTTATTTTTATTATATCTTCAAATGAAATTTCTACATGTACATGACATGATCCATCCCATATTATAATATCCCTGTCCGAATTATTTACAACATGATTACCAAGATTCCTGTCAGGAGCAAATATTATTTTTTCATCTTTTGGAAGTGAATTTATTATCTGTATAGAATTAGAAGAGGTGCAACTAATATCAGATAAAGCTTTTATCTCAGCTGTAGTATTAATATATGTTACAATTGTCCTTCCAGGATTATCTTTTATGAATCTTTTAAAATCTTCTTCCTTACAGGAATCTGCAAGTGAACAACCTGCATTCATATCAGGCAGAAGGACTTTTTTATCAGGAGCAAGTATTTTCGCTGTTTCAGCCATAAATTTCACACCGGCAAAGAGAATTATATCTGCGTCATTTTGCTCTGCCTTCTGTGATAACACAAGACTATCACCAGTAAAATCCGCCAGATCCTGAATAATACCTGTTTGATAATAATGAGCAAGAATTATTGCATTTTTTGCTCTTTTCAGTTTTTTTATTTCGTTAATAAATTCCCGATTATTCATTTATAATTTTTGTAAAGTTAACATCATATTATATAATAAGTTTTATATAAATATTACTTATGATGATATTATTATCCTGTTAATAGTGTTTGTAAAATATTATGAATTTTGTTGTAGTTTTTGAAATTATCATAAACAGAACATCTTTTTAACACATTAAAAAACATATCTCTTTTGTAAATCAATATGTTAATTACAATATCAACAATTGTTAAGATAAGGTTATTGATACATGAAACAGGACAAATGTATGTGTTTTGCTGTTTATTACCGGTTTAGATTATGATATTATTTGATGATAAAATAATGATTGAGACATTAAAAACATATTAAATATAAATTTGAGGAAATAAAAGGTCATTTATTAATTTTAATGAACACAGTTAAAAACACAATAAACAAAAGAAATTAACAGCTTGTTTTGCTTAATAGTATTACTTTGTATCTTAAAATGATATTAAAATAAAACAAAATGGTAAAAAAGAAGAAAATTGCCATAGTTTGTGATCATGCAGGATTTTTTCTTAAGGAGAAGCTTATTACTTTTTTTAAAGATAAATATGAAATAAAAGATTTTGGAACATTCAGCAGGGATCCTGTTGATTATCCCGATTTCGGGCATCCGATGGCAGAGGCAATTTCTGCAGGTGAATATGAACTTGGAATTACAATATGCGGGACAGGAAACGGCATGAATATGACGGCAAACAAACACCAGGGAGTAAGAAGTGCATTATGCTGGAACGAAGAAATAAGCAGGCTTGCAAGGGAACACAATGATGCCAATATTTGTGCTTTGCCCGGCAGGTTTGTAACTGAATCAGAAGCATATCTGATTATTAAGACTTTTCTCGAAGCTTCATTTGAAGGAGGAAGGCATAAACCGAGAATAGATAAAATACCTTTAAAAATGTATTAAAATGCTTTCAAATTCATGCAGATATGGTATCAGAGCTGTAATTTACATTGCAAGCCGGCAGGAAAAGAATAAAAAAACAGGTTTAACGCAGATTTCAAAGGATCTTGAACTTCCTGCGCCTTTTCTGGCAAAAATACTGCAGCAACTTGCACGGCAAAAGATACTGAGTTCATTAAAAGGCCCTCACGGGGGTTTTTCATTACAACGCGACCCTGAAAAAATTTCCTTATTCGACATTGTAATTACAATTGACGGCGATGGTTTATTTACCGATTGTATAATTCATAATTCTAAATGCGGAGATGTGAATAATAAAAACCGGGAATGTCCGGTTCATGATGATTTTGCAGAGATCAGAGAAAAAATTTTGCAACTATTCAAAAACACAACAATACGCGATCTTGTAGAAAAAGCGGAAGACATAAAAAAAATAATTATCTGATCAGTTCTTTTCGTATCGGTTTTATTACAAGGCAAATAATAATTGAGACTGTTATTCCTGCCAGGTTAGAAAGAAGATCTGCCAGACTTCCTGTTCTGCTTACAGTCAGCCACGATTGCAAAAGCTCCATTAATGCCCCGTAAAAAAGAGGAATAAGTGAAATAAACAACAAAATCCTGATTTTAACTATCCCCTTCCTGTGTTCAAAAACAATCACTGACATAAAAACAAAATACATCAGAAAGTGTACTATATAATCAGCACCGGGAAAACTGAAAATAGATATTTTATCATATGTTTCAGCTCCCGAGAGACTTAGATACAAAATACCGAGGGCCACAAGTATTGAAAAGATATTCTTTTTTATCATTATTAATGTTTGTAGCAAATTTAGTTATTGAAATGGTAATTTATTTTTAATTTCGATATTACATTTAAAAATAATGGCCGGTATATATGTCCACATACCATTTTGCAAAACACTATGCAATTATTGCGATTTTTATCATATTATTTCACCCGGTGATCATTCTGAATTCATTAAAGCCCTTCTTCATGAAACAAAAACAAGGCAGGATTACATTGGGAATGACCCTGTTTCAACGATCTATATAGGCGGGGGTACTCCATCTGTATTATCTGTAAAAGAGCTGGAAACCATTCTAAATTGCCTTAAAACATGGTTTTCTATAGAACAAGATAGTGAACTGACGATCGAATTAAACCCTGATGACATAACTTACAATTACCTTAAGGAGCTAAAAAAATTAGAATTCAACAGGATCAGCCTGGGCGTTCAGTCATGGCGTGATGAAGATCTTAAAATGCTGAACAGGAGACATACGGAAGCACAAGCAGAAAAAGCTCTTCAGGAAACCCTTGATGCAGGATTTGAAAATGTGTCGATAGATCTCATATACGGAATGCCCGGCATGGGATTAAAAGAATGGGAAAAGAATATCAGTAAAACAATGAAGTATGATATAAAACACTTATCTGCATATCATCTAACCATTGAACCCGGGACGGTTTTTGGCAAAATGAAAGAAAAAGGGCTGATCAAAGAAATAGATGAAGAAGAAAGCACAGCAGAATTCAACATGCTGCTAAAGAAAACAGAATCTGCAGGTTTTGTTCAGTATGAAATTTCGAATTTCAGTAAACCAGGTTATTTTTCTGTTCATAATTCAAACTACTGGAAACAAATACCCTACATAGGACTGGGACCGTCTGCACACTCTTTCAACGGGTATTCGCGCCAGTGGAATGTGTCTGACATAAAAAAATATATAAAACAGGTAACTAGCGACGAACAATTTTTTGAAAAGGAGGAGCTGGATGCCAAAACAAGGTTCAATGAATATATTATGACATCTCTCAGAACAATGTGGGGAATAGACCTGGATTATGTTGAGAGCACGTTTGAAAAAGAAGGCTATGATTATGTTATTAACCTGTCGGGTAAATTCATTGATTACGGACTGATGAGGCGAAACCAAACAAACCTGATCCTTACGAACCAGGGTAAAATGATATCTGACAATATAATCTCGGAATTTATGATGCCTGATGACCGGTGATTATCTTTTTGTCAGCATGAAATTAGCCTGTCCTATCATGCTGTTTTCCAGGTATAATTCAACAGTATAGTTACCGATAATAAAATCTCCGGTGTTATCCAGATATATACACATTTCAATATCCTGGTTCATATAATCTGCAGTCCGGTTTGCAGAGAAAATCAATAAACGGTCTTTATAGCTGAATACATTATCAGGACTGTTTGTTATCATCAGTGAATCAGGGCGGATCACTCTCATGTAAACCCTTTTTGGTCCTGCTTCGGCTATCGGATTTTCACGAAGAGTGAAGCAAACCCTTAATTTATCGAGCAGGTTGATCCGGGTTGTTTCCTTTCGTTTTCTGTTAAGTGCGGAAGCAACTATATCTTTTGCCTGTATCACCGAGGCTTTTTCGACTTTGGTGCTTAATTCTTCCTTTACTTTCGAAAGTTCTACATTTGAATCCTGAACCTTTTTTATTTCCTCCCTGAACTGCACGTTTTCCGCAACAAGAATTTTATTCCTGGTGTTGAGAGAGTCTATCTGGACTATATAGCTTTTCATTATCTCTCTCATGGTAGTTATTTCGTTCCGGTATTTTTTTATCAACTGAACGTTGGAAGCATTTATTGAAAGCAACTGAATTATTCTCTGTTTTTCTTTTTCAAGTTTTACATTAAGAGTATCATTGTTTGTTTTAAGAGTGTCAAAACTGTATGCCAGAATCCTGAGCTCATTGGCAAGAGAGTCCTTTTCATGAGAAAGCACAGTTTCGGTTTCAATCATTTTTTTTCTTTGATCGAAATACATTACTACAAGAAAAATAAGTACTCCTGCAAGAATAATTGTAACGGCTATCAGGCCTATAGGAACACTTTTTTTGTTCTCCTGTAATTTTTGTGCCTCGTTGTTTGTATCTGTCATTCAGTTGATTTTAAAAAAGTTATTGGTGTGCAAAAATAATAATATCTGATATAATAATAAAATGTCCGATTCAATGATTAAATTTACAAACAGACTCTAACACACTAACCTGTTAATAATCAATAATATGAGTGGATTTTATGGTGTGATTTCGAAGAATGATTGTGTTAATGAAGTTTTCTATGGAACTGATTATCATTCGCATCTTGGTACGAAACGGGCCGGTATGGTCTTTATTGTTCCTGAAAAGGGATTCCGTCGTTCCATTCACACGTTGGAAAACTCATACTTCAGATCAAAATTTGAGGATGAGTTAAAAAATTTTGCAGGGAATTCCGGAATAGGAATAATAAGTGATACGGATCCACAGCCAATACTATTTAATTCACACCTGGGCCGCTTTGCAATTGTAACTGTAAGCAGGCTTATAAATATAGAAGAACTCGAAAAAAAATTCCTTAACAGGAGAACGCATTTTACGGAAAATTTCGAAGGAAATATAAATCCAACTGAAATGGTTGCAAACCTTATATGTGAGAAAGAAAGCTTCGTTTCAGGTATTGAAAATGTATTTGAAAATATTAAAGGATCCTGTTCGTTGGCGATCCTTACTGAAGATGGGATAATTGCAGCCAGGGATAAGCTTGGAAGGACACCCGTTGTAATCGGAAAAAATGAGGGCGCACATGCTGTTGCTTCCGAGTCCTGCTCTTTTCCAAACACCGGATTTGAACTGGAGTATTATTTGGGTCCGGGAGAGATAGTACATGTTACTGCAGAAGGGTATACTCAGCTAAAAAAACCCGGAGATAAAATGCAGATTTGCGCATTCCTGTGGGTTTATTACGGTTATCCGCCATCTTATTATGAAGGTATTAATGTTGATAAATGTCGTTACAGGTGTGGGGCACATCTTGCCCGCCGCGACAATGTAGAGGCTGATTTTGTATGCGGCATTCCCGATTCGGGTATCGGTCATGCAATAGGATATGGAAATGAAAAAGGTATTCCGAATATGCGGGCATATTCAAAATATACGGCAACATGGCCCCGGAGTTTTCTTCCCTCATTCCAGGAACAAAGAGACCTTGTGGCCAGAATGAAGCTTATTCCCAACAAGGCGGTAATAGAAGGTAAGCGGATGATCTTTATTGACGACAGTATAGTAAGGGGCACACAGCTAAAGGATAATACTATTGATATGCGCAAAGCAGGAGCCACAGAACTGCATATGAGGATTGCATGTCCGCCTTTGTTGTATTCTTGTGATTTCCTTAATTTTACGCAATCAAGAACCCCGATGGAACTGGCTGGGCGCAGGGCAATAGATGAACTAAACGGAAACGATAACGAATTAAAAGAGTATTCAGATCCTGATTCTGAAAAATATCAGAAGATGGTGGACAAAATAGCCGAAAAACTTGATCTCGATTCCCTGGTATACCAGCGTATGGATGACCTTGTTGCAGCAATAGGCCTGCCCAAGGAAAAACTATGTACCCACTGCTGGGACGGCAGC
>Ga0114918_10000989_pt1 | contig 25162 bp, 21 predicted proteins | sample LantaG_FD_87015 | JGI IMG/M metagenome (GOLD analysis project Ga0114918, IMG submission 87015) | Deep subsurface microbial communities from Baltic Sea to uncover new lineages of life (NeLLi) - Landsort_02402 metaG | ecosystem: Environmental > Aquatic > Marine > Oceanic > Sediment | place...
ATTGTTTTTTTTTTCGCGTTGCGCGCGCTGATGCGTGTAACAGCAGCACCGCGCCCCCACACAGGAGCGAGGGGAAAGGAAGGGGAGACCGCCCGGGGCCTCTGGGGGGGGGGGGGGGGGAGGCCGGACGACGAGGACGTTTCTCGTTGCCTGCCGCCGGGAAGAAAAAGGTGTGAGGCTAGCTGCGTCTGTTTTTTTCCCCTCACTTTCTGCTTTTCAATCCTTCTTTCCTCTCTCTCCCCCCCCTTGGATGCTCCCAGCCGCGTCATCGCGCTGCTGCTTTTCCGCGAGGGGATCGCACGCAATCAGGCTCTTCTTGTCGAGTAGAAATCAGCACCAGAACGCTCCTCGGAGCCTCTCGAAGGCGACGATGGCATCTTTGACATCACCTTGTCCATCACCGTCTCAACCTCTTCCGTTTGGCGACGTCTTTTTCCTCGACTCGTTCGCGCTCAGGCAGTGGTCCGAGACGGCCTCCGGGACGCGCTTCGACCCGCAGGAGGTCTCTCTGGAGTCTGTGGTGAAATTGGTTCACGATGCGCACGCCGCCGGGAGCGCCCTGGTCGACGGGTGAGAGTTGGAAGTCGAAGGGGGGTTCTTCTTCTTTCTTCTTCCTCTTCTTCTTCTTCTTCCGACCTCGATCAAAATACTCAAAAACTCAAAACTTCGGGGGAAAAAAAAACTAATCTAGCTACGCCCCCTTTTGCAAACACGTCTTCATCGAAAACTTCACCTCCGCCGCTCCCGGGTGCCTCCCGATAACGGATCAAAACAAGCACCTGCTGCGGAGCGGGTACACCTCGAGGAGACCGGAGGAGCTCGCAGTGCTGTCGCGCTGGTTCGAGGAGGGCGAGGTCCTCACCGGGATCAACGAGGGGAAGCCCCCGGCTCCGGCCAAGTTTCTCGACGTGATTCTCTACTCCCGGGAGCAGCTCGTCAAAGAGCGAGAGGCGATGCCGAGCAAAGAAGATCAATCTCACCCTCTGCCACCGGAAGCGGGCCCCCAGTGGGGAATTATATCGGTAAAAGCTCAAGATGAAAGCCACGAGACGCCGATGCAGCCGATCACCGCGATGCGCAACGCGCTCGGCCGCGACCAGGGCGGCAGCGGCGTTCCTTTAGATAAAGCGAAGTACGACGAGGCCGTGGAGTACTGGAGGGAGAGGGCTGCCATCGTTCGTGGGTCGCCGAGTGGAGAGTAGACGTTCACTTCCTACTGTAAGCCCTCGTAAGAAGTTCTCCGCTCGTGAGAGCATCGGACCCAGGCACTCCGCTCACTATGATTCATGGGGGGCTCGAGTTTTCCCCCCCTTTCGACGTGGAAAACGTGTTGAAACGTGTGATGGTCGCGCGTATTTCTGTTTCTCTTCGAAACTTTCGCTTTTTTTTTACACCTTTTTGTCGGCATTCTCGGCGCTGTCGCCGTCTTTGTTCTCCTCGGCGGCGAGCTGCATGAGGTGCGCGACGTCGAAGCCGCTCGCGGCGGTCGCGGCGGCCAGCGGGGTGGCAGACGACTCGGCGGCGCTGCTGGCGTCGCCGTCGCGCGTCTCGCCCGGGAACGGAGCCAGAGCCCCGCCGCTGCTCGAGCTGCTCGCGCCCCCGCCGCTCCCGCCCCCGCCGCTCCCGCCGCCCCCGCCGTCGACCTTGGCTCTCTGCAGCCTCTCGAGCAGCGTCCTCAGCTCGTCCTCCCCGAGCGACTCCCTCAGGAATCCCAGGGCCCGCTTGAGCTCCTCCTCCGAGATGACGCCGTCGTTGTCCTCGTCGAGCACGTGCATGCGCTCGCCGATCCGCGCGTCGACGGCGTCGAGCTCGCGCTCGATCCGGGCCAGGATCGCGGGGACGCGCCCCGCCAGCCGCGCCGCGCCCAGGTTGGCCGCCGAGGTGTCCGCCTCGAGGAGCCCGCTGCCGGCCCGCGGGCGCTCGGCCTCCGCGGCGCCCGAGCTGCGGAAGACGAGCGAGGGCGCCCCCCGCGCGGCGGCGCCGGCGTTGAGCCGGTCGACCTCCTTCCTGACCAGGTCCATGAACTCGCCGCGCTCCGCGGCGACCCCGGAGGTCGAGGCCAGGGCCGCCAGCGCGGAGAGCACCTTGCGCATGCGGGCCTCCTTGGCGGCAGCGGCGTGGGCCGCGCGCTCCTCGGCGGACTCGCCGCCGACAAAGTCGAAGTCGGCGGGGGGCTCGGACACCGAGGAGGGGAGGGCCGCCGCAACCGCCGCCTCCTTGAATACGGCGGCGGCGGCCCCGGCTGCGAGGGCATCCGCGGCGGTGTCGATGCTCGGCGGGGGGATCGCTGTTTGCGGGGGCGCCGTTGTTCCCGCTGCTGCTGGCTTCGCCGTCGCCATCGCGCTCGAGTCGGCCGCCGACGCCGCCGCCGCCGCATTTGATGCCGCGATCAGCCTCGAAGCGTCGAGGGCCGAGGCCGCAGCGGCGGCGACGCCTTCGCCACCTCCGAACGCAGCGGCCGCGTCCTTGGCCTCCTCCTCGATCAGCTCCTCCTCGCGCCGCAGAGACTCGAGCTTGCGCTCCAGGGCCACCGCCTTGTCCGCGGCCGCGGCGCCCTCGGCGGTGCCCGCCGCGGCCGCGGCCTCGAGCGACGCGGCCTCGATGGCTTCGTCCGGGAGCACGCCGAGCGTCTCCCTCAGCCTCGCGACGTCGGCAGAGGTCGGGGCCGGGATCGTCGCCGGAACCGTCGAGACGGGAGCAGCGGCGGCGGCGGCGGCGGAGGGAGCCGCTCCCGCCGCCTCCGCCGAGGCCAGCGCCTCCTCCCCCCTCGCCCGAGGGGAGACAAACGGCGCCGTCACCGTGAACGCCCTGCTCAGCAGCAGCAGGCTCGACGGGAGCTGCCTCGTCAGCGACAGGTCGAGCCACTCGTCCATCTGCCGCTCCATGTAGAGCCGCGCGCCCTCGCCGAAGGGGGCCCGCATCCCCCGGGCGCGGCAGGCGGACCGGAGCTCGTCGTCCGAGAGCGAGCCCAGGCCCTCGTCCCTGATCGCGCGGTCGTCGGCCTTGATTCGCGACAGGTGCGAGCGCAGCCTCGACGCCAGGAAGGCGTCGGTGCCGAACGGCTGGATGCCGGCGAAGCGGCACAGGCTGGCCAGCTGCGTGCGGTCGAGGTTGTCCAGCGTCAGCTCGTCCGAGAACAGCGAGGCGAACCGCGTGACCTCGGCCGCCGAGACGGGCTCGCCGCCGTGGACGCGCTTCATGAAGGCGTAGAGCTCCGCGGCCGACGCCTGCGTGGCCCCCGAGGACCGCGAGCTGTTCTTCATGTCCTTGGCGAGCTCCGCGACGGTGTCCTGCAGGAAGCGGGCCACCTCGAGCTTGGCCTTGACGCGCCGCTTGAGGGCCTCCTCGCGCTGCAGCGCGGTCTCGAACGTCGACGGCAGCATGTTCGGGAACAGCTTCAGAGCGATCGGCAGCAGAAATTCCATGAACGGCACGACGAGGAAGACGGCCACGGGGACCAGCCGAAAGACGTCGGCCACGGTGCGCGTGAGCTGCTTGCGCTCCCTGCGCGTCAGCGCGCGCCCCCGGGCCGCGGCCGCGACGAGGCGCGACGCGATCTTGACCTCGGCCCAGAGGAGCTTCGTCCCCGCCCAGTAGTGCCGCGCCTCGGCCTTGGCGTGGGACCACCACCCGGCGTAGACCAGCCTGCGCTCCTGTTTTGTCTTCGTCGCGAAGAAGCTCGCGGCGCGGGCCGGGCTAGCGACGACCGCCGCCGCGAAAGAGGCCGTGGCGGTCAGGGCCGCCGCCGCCGCTCCCGTGGCCTTTTGGAGCCACGACTGCGGCCTGTAGGTCGAGCGGGTCGCCGACTCGATCTTGGAGCGCGTGGTGTCGAGCTCCGAGAGGGCAAAGTCGCACAGGTCCGCCGTGGGGTGCTGGATCGGCGGCGACGGGGAGGAGGAAGCAGAGGAAGCGGAAGGGGCAGCGAGGGTCGAGGCGGACCTCTTTTCGTCGCTGCTGTCGAGGGGAGGAGGCTGCGGTTCTGTCGAGGGCTGCGGCGACGGGAGAGCCGAGGAGGCAAAGCCTCTGTTGCTGCTGCTGCTGCTGCCAGAGCTCCAGTCGAAGCCGCGGCGATAATCGCCGTCACTACCGATCGATCCCCGCGACGGCTCGCTCCAGTCGCTCGATGGAGACAAGGAGGAGAAGGCGTGTCGCGAAGGAGAGGAGAAGGCATTCGTCGTCGATCCGGCTGCTGACGCCGCCGGCGAGAATGAGCGGAGCTGCATTTCGCCGCCGCCTGTGCCGCTCCACTGGCGCAGCAGCGCATCTCCCCTGCCCTTCAAGCTGCTGATACCATTGCTGCTCCTCCTGGCGGCCTGCTGGGAGAGCGCGCGGTAGACGGCCATGGCGAGCCACAGCGCCGGCTGATTGGTTGAAGGCACCATCGTTTTGGTTAGGCGACTCTTCTTCTTTCTCTTTCTCTCTCTCTTTTTGACGCAAGCGAGAGAGAGGTTCTCAGGGAGGCTTGCGGCGCTGCTGTCCACCGCGTAAGGTGAATAAGTCAGCGACGAGCAAAAAGAGCGCAGCCTCGAGACAAGCGCACGTGTCGAATACGACGAAAACACGTTTTTTGAGCTTGCTTTTCGGGCTTGCTTTTTGTGATTTTCGATGGGCATTGATTTTCTTTTCACTCTTTCGATCTGCTTTTTCGTCTGAACTTTTATCGAGGGGGCGTCGGCTGCTCTGCAGCGCGCAGCTGCTTGTGTCTTCCTTTCGAAAACAAAGCAAAGATGCTGCTACGAATGGCGCGAGGGCGCTCCTGGAAGCTCTCAAGGACGCACGCAGCTGTAGGAAAAAGAGGACAAGAAAACGCTTCGTCGATCGCCGCCGACGACCTCCTCCGTCGCTTCTTCACTTCGGCTTCTTCTTCGTCGAACGACGAAGGCGAGGGCAAGGGCGAGGGCCACGCGGAATCTTTGTCGTCGTCGCCATCAGGCTGGCACGAGATCACGATCGACAGGACGGGCCTGGTCAGAGCAGGAGGAGGAGGAGGAAACCAAGGAGGAGGAGAGGGCGACCGAGAGCGGACCTCGGCGGCAGAGCCCGCGACGACGGCGGCGGCGTCGGCGGCGGCGGCAACGCCGGCAGCAATCTCGGCTGCGCGCTCGCAGGCCGCGTCCCTGCCGTTGCCTCCTCCCATCGAGACGCCTATGACCAGGCACATCAAGGCTCTCATCCAGGTATATGAGAGAGAGAAAGAGAGAGAAAGAGAGCGAGAGCGAGATTTCTCGTTCCTTGAAAAGCACCGGAACAAACACTCTCACCTCTCTCCCTAGAAAAAAACTCGCCTCTTTTCCAGTTCCGAGGGGGTCCAATCACGGTCGCAGAGTTCATGAAGGAGTGCCTCACCAACCCGACAGCGGGCTACTACACCACCCGGGCGAAGGAAAAGAAGAAGAAAACGAAAGAGGAAGAAGCAGAAGAAGAAGAGGAGGAAGAGAAGAGGGGAAGGAACGACAAGAACAAGCCTCCTTCCTCCTCCTCCTCCTCCTCCTCCTCCTCTTCTTCTTCTTCCTCTTCAGCCTCGCAGCCGGGCTCCGGAGTCTTCGGCCCGCGCGGCGACTTCGTCACATCCCCGGACATCTCCCAGCTGATGGGGGACTGCGTCGGCGTCTGGCTCGCCTCGGAGTGGCTCGCCCTCCGGAAGCAGCAACCAAGGCCCGCCGGTCACAACAGAAACAGCAAGGTTCGGATCGTGGAGCTGGGCCCCGGGAGGGGCACGCTCCTGAGCGACGCCCTGCGAGCCCTGGCGCCGCTGTCGAAGAGGGGGCTCTTCGCGGGGGAGGTCGAGGTGGAGCTGGTCGAGGTCTCCGCGGCGCTGCGGAGGGCGCAGTGGGCGAGCCTGAAGTGCCGCCGTCGCCGAGGAGGAGGAGCTGCTCCCTCTCCCTCTGCCGACGGCGGCGGCGGCGACTGCGACGACGGCGCCCCCGAGGAGGAGCCCCAGCAGGCAATCTCCGGGCTCTTCGACGTCGACGGAGAGGAGGCAGCAGCAGCAGGAGGCGGCGGCCGCGGGATCCGGGTCACCTGGAGGTCGCGCCTCGAGGACGTCCCGCTCTCCTCGAGTCCCTCTCTTCGCTCCTCCTCTCCCTCTCCCCCGGACGACGGAGGGGACGAAGAGGAGGCCGTCCCGACCTTTTACGTCGCGCACGAGTTCTTCGACGCGCTTCCCGTCCACCAGTTTGTCCGCGTCGCCGGGAGGAGACCCCCTCGAGGGCTGGGCGGCGGCGGAGGAGCCGGCAGCGGCAGCGTCGCCTTGCCCCCGCGGGGAGGGGGAGGAGGAGGGAGCGGGATTGTGCTTCCGACCTCGGCAGCGTGGAGGGAGCGGCTCGTCGACGTCGGCGAAGCTCCTTCGGCCTCCTCCCGTCCCTCTTCCCACCTCCGCTTCGTGCTCTCCCCGGGGGAGACCCCGGCCTCGCGCTGGCTCCTCCCGCGCAGGCTGGCGCTGATGGCGTCCGAGGAGGAGCGGCGGGCCGCGACGGCGCTCGAGGTGAGCGGGGAGGGGATGGTGGTCGCCGCGGCCCTGGGCGCGAGGCTTGCCGCCGCCGCCGCCTCCCGGTCGTCCTCTCCCGGCTCCGCGCTCATAATCGACTACGGCCGCGCCTCCCCGCCTTACGGAAACTCGCTGGTGGCGATCAGGGAGCACAAGCCGGTCGCTGACGTCCTGTCCTCTGCCGGGGAGGCAGACCTGTCGGTGAGGGTCGACTTCGGCGCGCTCGCCGCCGCCGCCGTCGAGGCGGGCAAGAAGGGAGGAGGAGGAGGAGGAGGAGGAGGAGGAGGAGGAGGAGGAGGAGGAGGCAGCGACAGCGCATCTTCTTCTTCTTCTTCTTCTTCTGTGAGGACTTTCGGCCCGATCTCCCAGTCGGATTTCCTGCGCGGTTTGGGAATCGCCGCCAGGCTCGAGGCGTTGGTGGAGGCCGCGGAGGCGGAGGCGGAGGCGGAAGCCAAGGCCGGGGGCGACGGAGGCAGCGGCGAACGAGACAGAGAAGGAGAAACCTTGTCTCCGACTCTGAAAGAAACGATCGAGTCCCTGGTGGAGGGCGCGAGGAGGCTCGTGGCCCCGGACTCCGAGGGAGGGCTCGGCGACACCTACCAGGCGATGGTTATCTCTTCGGCGAGGAGGGGGGAGGCGCCCGTGCCGTTTGGCGGCAGTGCTGGTGTGTAAATTTTATCGCAAAGAAAAAGTTGAGGTGAGGTTGCAAAAAAAAAAAAAAAAAACGCTGTCTCTCTCTCCCTCTCTCACTCTTTCCCTGTTTCAAGAGAGAAAGGAGCTCTCTCTCTGCGTGTCTCTCTTCTCTTTCAAGCTTTGATCTCTCCGCGTCAGGTCGAGCGTCGCCAGATGCTGGCAGCTGTCGCGATGAGCTCGAGCAGGAGTATCGCTGGAGGAGCGATGCGGCGACGGGCGTCGTCAGCGTCGTCGTCGGCGGCGGTGGCAATGCCTCTTCGGCCAACGCCTCCTCCCCTTCGCCGCGCTGCGCTCGTCGTCACGGCCATTGCTCCGCCTTCTTACTCCGCAGCAGCAGCAGTGCGCACGTCGAGTCTCGCTCCCACCAGGCGGCCCTTCGTGGTGAGAGAGCTTGGAGAGAGAGACAAAGAGAGTCGTCTTTTGATTGCCATCTGCTTCGCTTTCCTCGTCGTCGCCGCCGTCGTCTGCCGTCGACCTTCTCTTCTTCTTCTTCCCTTCGAGCGAATCGCCGCTCTCGATTGCCAACCCCGCATCGCCGCCATCTCACAACGGAAATCGCAACGGAACGAACAAAAAAATGACCCAAACAGGTGCAGAGGAGGACGGAGGAGAAGAAGAACGCTCCCTCTCCCTCTCCCCTTGGAGCCTACGCGCCATTCCCTTCCTCTTCGGGCGGCGGCGGCGGCGGCAGCTTCAACACCCCTTCTCCAAACAACGACGCCCCGCCCCCGGCATCCGTCTTCTCCGAGGCCGCCCGCAAGGCCCTCTTCCGCGCCGCCGACTCCTGCCGCAAGGTAGGCTGGGGCTCCTTCTGGACGCAGCTCGCGCTGTCGATCGCCTCGGCGGGCATCCTGCTCTTCTCGGTCGCCTTCACCGCCCAGAACGGGTCCGCCGTCTCGCTCTACGCCACGCTCTTCGGCGTCGTGGCCTCCTTCCTGTCGACCTTCTGGACCTACGGGTACACGAGGCTCGCCCGCAGGCTCAGGGCGCTGGCCGCGGCCGCCGCGAGGGGCGGCCCGCTGCCGAGCGACATGGTCCGCAAGGGCGACGTCGTCGCGACGCTGCGGGCCGGCTGCTACGTCAACCTGGCGGGCCTGGCCTCGACGCTGCTGGGGCTGCAGGCCACCGTGGGCCTGCTCGTCGCCAAGACGCTGACTAACGCGACCGCCAACCCGTTTCTGGCCGGCGGCGCCGGCTCCTACTCGCCGGTCCTGGCGCTCGACGTCTTCCTGGTGCAAGCGTCGACCAACACGGCGCTGGCGCACTTTGTGAGCCTGGTGGCGTCGCTGTGGCTGATCAAGGTGGTCGGGGCTCCCGTTCCCGCCTCGGGGGCGGCGAGGGCGTGAGGAAGAGCGAGAGAGTAAGAAAAAAATAAAGACGTTTTTTTTTCTTTTCGTTTGAGAAAAAGTAAAAATCTTTCTCTTTATGTTTGTTTTTGCATTTCGTTTTCCCCCCGTTCCCTCTTTTCTCTCTCTATTCAAACACGCGGCGCTGAGGCACGGAGGTGGAAGGGGCGGGGGGGCCACCGCGACCGGCGCCGAGACCTGCTCCCCCCCGTCCTGCGAAGCCGCCCCTCCCGCCTCCCCCTCGTCCAAAGCCCCTCCCGCCTCCTCCCCCTCGCCCAAAGCCCCTCCCACCTCCCCCTCGCCCCCCGTTGCCGTCGCCGCCTCCGCCAGACCTCTCCCCTCCTCCTCCCCCCCCTCCTAGCCCTCCTTCGTCGTCCCTCCGCCCCGACGGCATGTACCTGTGGTCCTTGGCCGCGTTCTTCTTCCTCCGCTTCTCCAGCGCCTGCGCCAGCTTCCCCGACCTCTTCAGCTCTTCGAACCTCGCGGCCAGGGCTTCCCTCCGGAGCTCCGACGCCTTTGGGTAGTAGGGCCTCTTGCCTGCGGACACCGCGCTCTTCTCGCGCTGCCTGCGCTCGCCCATGGCCTTTTCGGCGGCTCGCCTGCTCTCCTCGGTGCGGATCGCCTGTGTGACCTGCGTGAGCCGAGCCTGGAGCCCCGCGCGCGCGGACTGAGATTTCGTCTTCCTTAACTGAGAAACGAGCGCGTCCCGCTCGGCCGGGAGCGTCTCGTCGAAAAGAAAAGAGTAGCGCTTGAGGGCGCGGGAGCTGTCCGCCGAGGCCAGGGAGGCCGCGGCGGCGTGGCCCAGAGCGCCCGCAGCGGCGGCGGCGGCGGCGGCGACCCGCTTCCTCTTGTTGCCCGACGCCGCCCCCGCCGCGCCCCCGCCGCCGCCTCCTCCGCCGCCGCCGCGGCCGACGAGCGGGTCGAACCTGGGGTCCCTCGCCTCCTTCGCCCTGGACACCGCGGGGGCGATCACCTCGCGCAGCTTCGGGGGCTGCCTGTTGGAGGGGGCCTCCGTGGGGCGGTTTTTGTTCTCTCGGTTGCGGCGGCGGAGCCTGCGGGCCTCTCTTTCGGCCTCGGTTTCTTCTTGGGAGGCGCAGTCCTTGGTTTTGTTTTTGTTCCCGTCGCCGGCGGCGTCCTTCTCGGCGTCTTCCTTTCGCGTTTTGCGCTTCGCCTCTTTCGCGACCCTTTTGGCCGCGCGGTGAGCAGCGACGGCCGAGCTCTGCCGCTGAACTTCAGACAGAAAGGCCGTCGCCGAGGGGAGGCCGCTGGCGCGGGCCGCGAGGAGTTTGCCGAGAGGGACGTTTTTGGGGAGGAAGGTGTGTTCGTTTTTTTCTTCTTCTTCTGGGTGAGCCGCCGGGAGAGAGAGAGAGAGAGAGAGAGAGAGAGAGAAACGAATGGCAGCATGTCGATCGCGAAAAAACCCTTCTCCGCGCTCACCTGTGGCTCATCTTCCTCTTCCAAATCGCTGCAGTCTTCTTCGTTCAGATCTCTCCCGTCGGAATGAGACGAGGATCGGGCGTGGTCTTGGTCGTCGTCGTCGTCGTCGTCGAAATCGTCGTCGTCGAATCCTTCGTCGCTGCCGCCTCGACCGTCTTCTTCGCTCGACGACGAAGGCATCACATCGAGGAGGCGCCGCCTCCTGGCTTCCCGCGGGTCTTCTTCTTCTTCTTCTTCTTCGTCGTCGTCGTCGTAGTTGTCATCGCGAAGGTCGTCATGCTCCTCGTCGTCAAAGGAAGAAGACGACATGATCGAAGGAAGAGCGAGCGAGAAAGAGAAAGGGAGAAGCAATTCTCTTTCTTCTGTCCTCCAGCGGCTAGATTGTGTTTTTTCTCGAAGAAAAAACACTGCTAACTTTGCTCCCCCTTTTTTTGTGTTCTCTCGCGGGCATTCTTTTCTTCTCTTCTTTTTACAAGCGCGCGTGTGCGTTACTTACGAGTCATTCCTTTTTTGTGCGTGTCTTTTGAGTTCATTCCTCTTCAAACTGATGCTCTGCGGGCGGGATCCTCGGATCTGAAGAAAAAGGTGCTGGCGGAGGAGGCAGGAAAAGGAAAAAAGAAAAGGAAAAAGGAAAAGGAAAAAGGAAAAATCAAGTTCAAAATCCAAGTTCAAAATCCATCCCCTTCCCGTCCCCCTCCGCTTACCCTGCTTCCGCTTACGCCTACAGAGCCGCGGCCCGCCGCCCCTCAAAGCCCGGACGCAGCAGCTTCTTCTCCCGCCGCGCCTTCTTCCTCGCCATCTTGTCGGCCGTCCTCGACGCCAGGTTCGCCTCGCGCCTCGCCTGCCTCTCCGTGGACGAGCCGTCGGCGACCTTTTTCCGCTCGGCCCAGGCCGCGGACCGCTTGGCCTTCTCCTTCGCCTCGCGCTTCAGGGACTTGGCCAGCAGCCTCGGATCGTCGAGCACCTTCTCGCCCGAGGCGCGGGCGAGAGCGGCCTCCCAGTTGGCGCGGGCGACCGCGCGCGCGGCCTTGGCGGTGGCCTCGCTGCCTGCGTCGCCTGAGGCCGCCGTCTTGCGGTCCTCGGCCGCGCGCTGCGCTTTTTCCAGGAGAGCGCGCTTGCCGCCTCCGGCCTTGTCGTTCTTCAGCTTCTTCTTCTTCAGGGCCGCGGCGGCTCCCGTGAATCTCAGAGAAGACTCGATTCCCGTGTCCAGGTTCACCTGGCCGAACTGGAGGTCGCCGCCGGAGACGACGGAAGGTTTCTTCGGCGTCGGCGTCGCGGGGGCGGTGCGGTCGCCGCCAGTGCCGTCCTTCCTCTTCGAGGGCTTGCCCGCCGGGTCCCTCCCGCCGAGTTCTCCTCCTCCCGCCCCTCCTCCGGCGGAGACGGCCTGAGACCTCCACGCCTTGGCCTCGTCGCTCGCCGCCTTGGCCTTGGCCTTTTTGTTGTTCGTGTCCCCGTCCTCGCCGCCGCCCTTCGCCTTCTTCCTGGTCTGGCGCGCGGCCGCGGCCTTGCCGTCGTCGGCGCGGCGGGCCCCGCGGAGCTCCGCAACGCGCGCGGCGAGGCGGGCCCTGAGGTCCTCCAGGGTGGAGGCGGAGGCCCTGGCGGAGGGGTCACCGCTGCCATCGCCGCGGATCTCGAGGCGGAGGCCGCCAGAGGGAGGAACGGGACCATGGGGAGGAGGAGGAGGTGCTGAGGCAGCAACGCCGGCGACGACAGGGGCGGCGGCAGCGGCGGCGGCGGCGGCCGATTTCGCCGCTGCCATCGTCCTCGGCACGCCGTCGCCTCCGCCTCCTCCCTTGGCCTTTGCTGCCGCAGCGGCCTCCCTCTGCAGTTCCACCGTCGTCAGGTGGGGAACGTCGGGGTCGAGGCGGGCGCGTTTGGCCTCGCGGGCGGCGGCCTTGTCGATGGCCGACAGCCGGACCTTTTTGCCCGACGCCGCAGCGGCCGCCGCCACCGCCGCCCTCTCCGCATTCGCGTCCGACGCAACAAAGTGGCGAGCCGGGACGGTCTCTGCCAGCCTATCGAAGAAGCGCGACATCGAGCGCAGCATCATTGACAGGGATGCGGGGGCAGCAGGAGAGGGCTCCGGGGTCGCCGGGGCCGCGGAAGAAGAATTGGTCATCTTTTTGGCAGCTGCGTCGTCGGCAGCGGCGGCAGAGGCAGCGCCGTCGTGACCACGCTTCTTCCCCATCTTTCGCGCCTTCTGCTGACTCTTTCGTCTCCTTCTGAGAGATCACCTGGAGATTCTCTCAGAGTGTTGCTCAGAGAATCAGAAGAATCAGGGCGCGGAGGAAGAACAGAGCGCTCTGAAAACGATAGGAACTTTCGAAACGGAAAGAGAGATGTGAAAACTAGCCGTCGCCGTTGGAAACGGAAAAAAAAAACTCGCGACCTTGACGTTTTTTACTCCTCTCTCTGAAATGCTCGAGACCACCCTCCCCTTGGCGCCGCCGCTTTATTGTTACATTCTCTCTCCCTCGAGTGGCGAGATTTACCACCACTCTTCATCGTCGACGTCATCGGGGGCACCCCCTTCCTTGCTCCTTGCCCCGCTCGTTTTCGCGTTCGCCGCCGCCGACGCCGCCGCCGCCGCGCCGCTCACGACGTCGACGCCCCCCTCGAGCCCTCCCCTGCTCCACCGCTCCGCGCAGAGCTGCCGCAGCTGGCTCATGTACGCCAGGAGCTCCTTCTTTCCCGCGCCCGTCGCCGAGCTCGTCGCCCAGATCGGCGGGAGCCGCCCCCCGGGCAGGTTGGCGGCCAGCAGCCTCCTGAGCTCGGCGGCGTTGGCCTGGGCGGCGGTGCCTTGGCCGCCTTCTTCCTCTTGTCGGCCTTGGTCAGCACGACCGAGAACGGCACGTCCCGCTCGGCCATCCACACCGCGGCCTCGATGTCCGCGTCCTGCGGCGGCACGCTCGCGTCGGCCAGCAGGAAGGCGCTGGCCAGCGTCGGCCTCTCGAGCAGGTACGCCTGCGTGAAGTCGGCCCAGTCGACGCGCGTCGACTGCGCCCTGCGCGCGTACCCGTACCCGGGCAGGTCGACGAGGTACCAGGAGCCGTTGATCGCGTAGTGGTTGATGGTGGCCGTCTTGCCCGGCGTGCTCGAGACCATCGCCAGCGACGCCGCCGAGCCTCCGCCGCCGCCGCCCTTGCTGCGCCCCGCGAGGCAGTTGATGAGGCTCGACTTGCCCACGTTGGACCTTCCCAAGAACGCAAACTCGGGGCGGTAAGGGCCGGAGGGCGGGATCGCAGGGCAGCCCGCGGGGGTGACGGAGGAGCCGACGTACTCTGCGGTCTTGACGCGGATCTCCCGCGGCGTCGGGAGCTCGACGGAAGAGGAGGGCGACGAGGAAGAGGAAGAGGAAGAGGAGGCTGAAGCCGATGCCGACGCCGACGGCGTCGACGAATCGATTCGGTCGTCTCTCACCAGGCTCTTCCCCGCCAGGCTCGCTCCAGAGACCGGAGCCGCAGTGAGAGCTCGACAGAGGGCTTCTGTGCGCGTGGCGGCGCGGTCGAGGCGGTGCCTCCGGCGGGCAGGGGAGGAAGCGTCGAAAGGCAAGGAGGTGCCGCCAAGGGCATTGCCGATGGATCGAGGAGCTCTCCTCGTCGCTGTCGTTGCAGCCGCCGGAGCCCTTTTCGATGCGAAAGTGCGATGCGCTGATGCTGCTGATGCTGCTGATACCGATGATGCTGCTGAGAGTCGAGACGACATCGCGACGGTCCAGCTCCTGAGCATCAAGGAATCGAGAGAAGAAGCGAAAGGAAGGCTTGAAAGAAATATATCTGGCCGTCGCCGTTCTTTGTGTTTTCTTCTCGACCTCGACCTCCTCTTCTTCATTCTCGAAGACCTTCTTTTCCCTCTCGGGCGCGCCGCGTTCCGTCTCTTTTCTCTCGGCGAACCCGAGTTCACCGACGCGGAAGGAGGAAGAACCGCGCTCTCGCGGCTTCCAAGGAGTCTTCACAAAAAAAACTCTTTCTCACCCCTCCCACACCACCCTCCCGCCCCTCTCCTGCAGCGGCCTCGCGTTCTGCGCGGCCCCGCGCGGGAGCACCGCCCTCGCGACCTGCTCCGAGGTCGCGCCTTTCCTCCCCCTCGCGAAGTAGAAGCGCGCCCCCTTCGTGCAGGGGGGCGTCGTGAGTGACCCTTCGAACGCGAAAAAGTTTGTCAGCCTCCTCCCCCCCGGCGGGGGCGGGGCCTGGCGCGCGGAGGAGGAGAGCGAGGGTGGGGCGGCGAGGGAGCCTTCCGGCAGCAGCCTCGACGGGTCAAACGCGTGCACCCTCCGCCACGGGGCTCCCTCGGCTCCCTCGCCCGCCGCCTCTTCGTCGCCTCCTTCGCCGTCGCCGAACAGGGCGTCGAGTGCTGCGTCGGGGGCCTTCCGGGACAGGTCGAACGCGACCGCGACGACGACGAAGCGAGGGAGCGGGCGCGGCGGCGGCGGCGGGCCGCCGCCCGTAGCGGGGGCGGCCGGGCCCTGGTCTGGGCCCCCGCCGCCGCCGCGGTCGTCGCCGCCCTCCCTCTGGTGGACCAGGTGGGCTCCGAGCACGCCCCGCCGCCCCTCGAGGGCCTCCTCGCCCGGCCGGTGGAAGTGGAACTGCACCAGAGGGTAGAAGACCTTTTCGCCGCCGCCGCTTCCGCCGCGGAGCAGGTAGACGCCGCCGGCGGGGTGGCGCTGCTGCCGGAGCTGCTGCTGCCGCTGGTCTCGCTCCCCTCCTCCTCCTCCTCCTCCTCTCTTCTCGTTGCTCCCGACGACGGTGAACTTCGGGCTCGCGGTGATCCCTCGCTCGATCTCCGCGTCGAAGGCGGCGCTCCTGTAGTCAGCCTCGAGCTCGAGGAAAGGCGGCTGCTGCTCTTGCTGCTGCTGCTCTTGCTGCTGCTGCCCTCGTCGGGAAGCAGCTCCGCCGCCTTCCCTGATCCTGGTAAAAGGAGGCGAGATGTTGATCGGGGACTGCTGCCCGGTGGCGCCGCAGCTGTCGAAGCCGAGGGAGGACCAATCTTTGCCTTTGCTGGCGTAGGACCAGCCTGCCGGAGGGGGAGGGGGCGACAGGGGCGGCGTCGGCGGCTGCGTCGCCGCCGCGGGCGCTGCAGTCGCCCGGTCGCCCGCGAGCCCCGCTGTCGCCAATGCCGAGAAGGCCGCGCCGAGAAGGGCGTCTCGCCTTCGCGCGTCTCTAAGCTTTACTTTCTCTTTCTCGCCTTTCTTCTCCTGGGGAACTGGAGCGGACGAAACGGGCCTCGCGTCAACTGGAGTGCGGGAAGGAGGGGGAGGAGGAGGAGGCCGCCGCGGCTTCGGAGGGACCGCCGAGGAAGAGGCGAAGACGACACGCGATCGCATCAAAGATTTTTTCTTTTTTCCCCTTTTTTTTCTTTTCAGTAAAATGTGGAAAAAAAGTTAAGGACAGATTCGGTTCGGAGAGAGAGAAACACCGCCTCGTCTCTTTCTCTCTCTCTCTTTCGCTACTCCGTCGCCATCATCAGAGGCGCTTGGAGCCCACCCCTCGACGCTGCCGCTCCGCTCCTCGAAACTCCGCCCGCGCTCCTGCTCCCGCTGCTGCTGCTGACCTCGACCGCCCGCGCCGCCCTCCGTGCCTCTCGGGCCCAGTCGAGACGCGACACGACCACGCCAAGCGCCGCGAGCAGGCAGCAGCTCGCCAGGGCCGCCCCGGCCAGCAGGCCCGGGACCCCGGGGCCGGCCCCGACGGCCGCGGCGAAGGAAGGCGGTCTGAGGGCGAGCCAAGCCTGCAGCGGCAGCCCCAGAGCCCAGGCGCCCGCGAGAGAGACCCCCACGGCTGTCGCCTGCCTGCCGCACCCTCGCAGCGCGCCGCCGGCCGCGCCGGCCGCGGCCTCGGCCGCCATGGCCAGTCCCAGAAAGGGCGCAGACTTGACCACGATCTCCGAGCAGGCGTTGCCGCTCGGGCACAGAGCTTCGGACCAGACGCGAGATCCGCCGACGGCGGCAGCGGCGGCGCCCAGGCCCAGCAGCGCGCCCGCCGCGGCGGCGAGCCTCGCGGCCAGCCGCGCCCGGCGCCAGTCGCCCGCGCCGAGGTCGTTGGCGACGCGCACCGCCGCGGCCGAGGCCACGCCGTCGGCCATCATGTACGAGGCTGCGCGCACGTTGAGGAGGACGCCCGCGGCCGCGAGGGAGGCCGCTCCCGAGGAGGAGGAGGCGGCAGCGGCGGCTGGGGAGGAAAAAGAGGAGGCGAGGAGAGAGGTCAACGTCGTCGTCGGCGGCGGCGGCGGCGGCGGCATCGGCCCCCCCCCTCCGCCGTCCGGGAGCCTCCCCGCGATCACGACCGCGGCCTGCCCTGCCCACCACGACGCGCACACCAGCACCGCCGCGGGCGCAGCCAGCTTCAGGTGCGACCTCCACGCCTCCGCCGAGAGCAGCGCCTCCCTCGAGAAGCCGTGCCAGGCGCGCTGGCTCTTCGAGGCGCGAAGCGCGTCGAGGCGCAGCACGACGAGGGCCATGCCCGTCGCCGACAGCAGCGCCATGGCCGCGTCTGCCGCGTCGGAGCCGTCGAGGCCGAGGCCCAGCCCGTTTGGAGGACGCAGAGAAAGAGGGGACGAGGGAGAAGAGGGGCTCGCGACGATCCCCCCGCCCGTGACGAGAAACGTCGTGAGCGGCGCCGCCGTGAGCAGCATCAGCAGCGACACGCAGGCGCACGCCCTCACCGCGCCCTGCGCCACCGCGGTCCTCCTGCAGGCCTCGCTGACCGCCCAGAGGAAGAGCGCGGGCGGCCACCGCGAGGCGAAGCGCGCCGCGGGGACCGAGAGCCGCGGGTCCTGGCCCAGGACGCGCACGAGGACGAGGCGCCCGAGCGCGCCGCCGCGCGCGGCCCAGAGCAGCGAGGCGAGCGCGCTGAGGGCGAAGGCCGCGAGGAGCGCGCGCTGGAGCACCGAGCCCAGGGCCGCCCGGGCGCCCGCGGGGGGGCCCCCGCCGGCGCCGTCGCCGCGGCGTCCTCCTGCCCCTCCTCCTGCTCCTCCTCCTTCCTCCTCCCCTCCTCCGCCCGCCCTCGCCTCGTCGGCGTTGGCCGCGCCGTGCGCCGCCCCCGCGAACGTCTCGATCGCAGAGAGGGACCCCAGGACGGGGGCCAGGCCCGTGATGGAGACCAGCGACCTCCCGAAGAACAGCGCCGCCGTCTGCGTCGCCCCCAGCGACGACTTCGCGACGACGGCGGCCGAGACGACCGAGGCCGCGAAGGAGCCAGCCTGGTCGAGGGACAGGGGCAGGGCGAGGGAGAGGAGGGCGAGGGCCTCTTCGAACAGCGGGCGGGGAGGGAGGGGAAAGCGGTGGCGGCGGAGGTCGCTGCCGCTGCCGCTCTCGTGGTCGCGCTGGGGCTGCTGCTGCTGCTGCCGGAGAGGAGGCGGAGGAGGAGATGGAGCAGCAGCCAGGAGGGCGGAGGAAGTCGAGGTCGAGGAGGTCGATGGGTCTGTCGTCGTCGTAAAAGCATCGGCGCCACCGTCCCTCTTCTTCCTCCCTGCTTGTCCTTCTCCGTTGCGCGCCATTTGGATGCGATAAGGGGGAAGAACAGACCCTGCTGTGTCCTCTCCTGAAAGGTCGGAGCCCTCTCGTGGACGGGAGAGCGCGCGCAAGAGAGAGGGAGGTGACGAGGAGAAACAAGGGTGTCGAGTAATTTGATTGTGCAGTCAGATGTTTGTCGTCGGGGACTAGAGGGGGATTCGGAGGCGCATTTTTCGAGACGCCAGAACTTTCTCGATATGATCGTTTTCGTCAGCGTGTTCTTGGAATGCGTAGCGGCAATCGCCCAAATATTTCTCCTCTGCGCTGTTGGCGCAGTGATGGAGAGGATCGTGAGTGCGATGCGATTCAGTTTCTATTGAAAGCTAGAGAAACGGAGCAAACGCCTGCTTAGGGAAAAAAAAAACCTCAACCACCTTCCAAAAAAAAATTTACCAACAGGGAATCCTCAACCACGCGGGCCGCAAGACCATCTCCGGACTTTCGTACCACGTGTTCATCCCGGCGCTGTCGTTCGTCCGCCTGGCCGGGGCGGTTGGGGCGGTCAGGAAGCTCTGGTTTTTGCTCTTCAACATGGGTGTCGCCATCGCCGTCGGCACCGTCCTAGGGACGGCCACGGCGAGCTTGGTCTTCCCGAGGAGGAGGAGGAGGGGGAGGAGGGGAGTTGCGGGCGCTTACAGGCCTCGAGGAGACGAAAGGGAGAGCCTGAGGAAGGTCGTCGCCGCGGCGGCCGCGTTCGGGAACATGGCCAACCTGCCCCTCGTCCTCGTCTCGGCACTCTGTTCCGGCGAAAGCGCCCGCACGGTCCTGTTCTCTTCTTCTCCTTCGGGTCCTCCTTCCAGGGCCCAGTGCTCGGCGACGGCCGAGGAGTACGTGATGGCCCCCATCGCAGTGGCGTCGGTGATGCAGGTGGGAAGAAGGGGCTTCGAAGGAAAAGGGAGAGAAAGAGAGAGAGAGAAAAGAGAGAGAGAAAGAGAGAAGAAGAGAGCAAAGGGAGCGTTGAGACGAAAGAAGAAAGGGAGAAAAAACTCCCTCTTTCTTTGTGCTCACTCCGTGCCTTCTTTTTGCCCTCAAACACACACAAACAAAAACAAACAGTTCATGCTCGCAGAGGCGATTCTGCGAGGGAAGGGCCAGCGGAAAGGGAGGGAAGAAGCGACGAGGCCTCCCTCGGCGAGGGCAGCAAGAACAGCACGAGGAGCAACGACTCCGGCTTCCCCTCCGCGCGGCTCCTCCGCCGAGCTCGTGCCGCTCCGCAGGGTCCAGGAGGAGGATGGATACGGCGAAGAAGTTGGGGAAGAAGAAGAAGAAAGAGGGGCGGAGAAGAAGCAGCGGGCAAAGGCGGCGGCGTCGAGTCTGCCGCCACCGAGGCTCCCCCCGTCGCCCTTTGTCGCTAACGGAAGCGGCAAGGGCAAAGGACCCGCGCCCTCTCCGTCGTCGCCGCCCTCTCCTCCTCCTCCTCTCCCTCCCCGGCTCCACGCCGCGACCCGCGGCGACTGCGTCTCCATCGACGTGGAGCCTGAAGAAGAAGAAGAAGAAGAAGAAGAAGCAGCTGCGGGAGGAGGAGGAAGAGGAGGCGATGGCGAGGGGGGCGGCGGCAGCGGTGGCGGCGGCGGCCCCGGGGGGAGGGTGGGGGGCGGGAGGCTGCTCACGCGCTCCTCGGGCTCGAAGGACTTCAAGGCGGTATCCGACGGGCTCGAGGCGGCCGAAGGAGAGAAAGGAGAGGCCTCGCCCTCCTCCTCCTCCTCCTCCTCCTCCTCGCACCTGAGACGTGTCCTTTCGATCGCGACGGAGGCCGCGGCCGCCGCGGCAAACCCCCCAGCGGTGGCGGCCCTCGTGGGCCTGGCGGTCGGCTCGGTGCCGGCGCTGCGGTCGCTGTTCTTCCCCGCCGCTCCTGCCGGTTTTGCGGTCCTGGGCTCCCTGTCGACGGCCTTCGAGACGCTCGGAGGAGCGATGATTCCCTGCCTCATGGTCGTGTTGGGCGCGGAGCTCTCGGCGAAGAAGCAGGAGGAGGAAGGAGCAGCGGCGGGCGCGACGGGGGAGGGAGGGGACCACGAGGAAGAGAGCAGCCCCCCCTCTCGCTCTCTGCCCGCGGCCGCCGTCGCCGCAGCTTTGGGGGCGCGGCTCGTTCTGATGCCCTGCGTCGGGGCCTGCTTCCTCTTCTTTTGCAGCCGGATCGGGCTGCTGAGCCCCGGGAAGACCTCGCCGCCGGAGCCGCTGTTCAGGCTCGTGGCTCTGCTGGCGTGGGGTGGGTGGTTTCTACGTTTTTCTCTCTCCCCTTTTTCCCCTTCTTCGGAGCCGTCGGCGGCGACCTGAACAGACGAGAAAAAACTCATTCCCCCCCTTTTTTCTCAAAAAACGAAACACAGGAACTCCTGCCGCGATCATGCTCTCAATGCTGTGCTCGAGGCTGGGCAGCGGCCCAAGCTCAAGCTCGAGCAGCTCGAGAGGAAACGGAGCCGGAAGTGAAGGGAGCGGCGGCGGCAGCAGAAGAGACGAAAGCTCTTCCTCTTCTTCCGCCTTGGCCAAGCCGATGGCGGTGCTGCTCGCGTGGAATTACGGCGCCGCGGCGCTGACGCTCCCCTTGCTGGCCTCGGCCGCGATGGCGGCGATGACTTGAAAGGAGGAGAATTTGTAAACTCATTGAAATTTAAAAAAAGTAAAAGAAAAATCGACCGTCACACATAAAGCAGAATAAAACAAAAACGATTATCTCTCTTCTCTTTCCGCACGCTAAATAAGCAAAGAACGATGCTTCTAGACTAAAATAAATTGGGGCAAAAGAAAGGAAAGGGGACGGCACGCGTTGCGCAACAAAAAAAAGAGAAAGAATAGAAGGAAGAAAAGAATTCATTCGTTCATTTTTTCTAGTACCCGCCGCCGCCGCTGTAGCCCCCTCCGCCTCCACGACCGCCGCCGCCGCCTCCCCCGCGGCCGCCGCCGCCTCCGCGGCCACCTCCTCCTCCGCGACCGCCTCCTCCCGGTCCTCCGACCTCGCGCCTCTTGTGAGGGCTGCCCCCGGGAACAGAGGGGCGCGGGTGGCCCCTCCCCGTCCCAGCTCCTCCCCCTCTCCCGCCGCCGCCGCCGCCGCCGTGGAAGCTGCCGCCGCCGCCGCCGCCGTTGCCGTAGCCGCCGCCGCCGTCCCCGCCGAACCGCGAGCCGCCTCCGCCTCCGCCTCCTCCGCGCCCGCCCCCGCCTCCCCCGGGCCCGCCCTCGATGTTCAGCCCCGGGACGCCCTTGAGCCCCATCTTGCCCACGGTCTTCTTCTCGATCGTGGGCGGGACGGTCTTGCACTTGAGCGCGACCGAGAACTGCGTCGCCTCGGCGACGAGCCGCTCGGGCGTCCAGCGCAGCACCCTGAGGTACCCCTTGTAGAAGCCCAGCCAGGTCCGGTACGCCTGGTCCTTGGTGGGCTCCGGGACGCGGTCGAGCCCCGAGGCCACGGCGGCGAGGGCCTCCGCGGCCTGCTGCGCCGTCGGGTCGGGCGCCGGGTTGATGGGGACGTCGGAGAGCTCGTTGAGGAAGGAGCGCTCAAAGTCGCCCAGCAGCAGCAGGCCCTTGCCGCGCTTGCCCGCGCGGGCCGTCCTCCCGACGCGGTGAATGTACTGCGCCTTCTCCGAGGGGAGACCCACCTGGATCACCAGGGTGACGTCGGGGTAGTCGACGCCGCGGGCAGAGACGTCGGAGGAGAACATGATCGTCCTGCTCCCGGAGCGGAACGCGTCGGCGGCCTTGGTGCGCGCAGGCTGCGACTTGCGCGAGTGCATCTCCAGGACGGGGGCGCCCATCGCCGCGAACAGCTCGGCGTAGAGCTGCGTCAGCCTCGCGGTCACGAAGAACACGATCACCTTGAAGTCCGGCTCCTCGGCGGCGTGCTCGCGGCAGGCCATCCACAGCGCCGGCGCCAGGTCCTCGTAGCCCGGCACGACGGCGAAGCGCTGGTCGACCGCCGCGGCGGTCTGCACTTCCTCGTCGCCGACCGTGTCGACGAACTCGGTCATGTTGTTGCCCTGTGGCGGTGGTGCGAAGATTTCGTCGAGGCGGGGAGAAAGAGCGAGTGAGGGAAAGAGAGGAGCGAGTTTTTTCCCCATTTTGTTTTTGAAAGCAAAAAAGAGTTGATAAAAACTTCAACATCTCGTACCGTGCGCAGCGCGTAGTCCGCGAGCGCCTTGATGTTCTTCGGGTACGTCGCCGAGAACAGCAGCGTCTGCCTCGTGGACTTCGGGGGCAGGGCTTTGAGCAATTCGTCGATCGCGGGCCTGAAGCCCATGTCCAAGAGCCTGTCGGCCTCGTCAAACACCAAAACCCGCAGGTCAGAGAGCGCCTCGGCCGTGCCCCTCGCGTTGGCGAGGAGGTCGTTGAGCCTTCCGGGCGTCGCGACGAGGATGGTGGGCGTGCGCGGGGCCTTGAGCCTGTTGGCGTCGGTGTTCATGTTGGTTCTGTGGTGGTTTTTGTTTTGTTTTTTTTTGAAGGGAGAAGAAGGGGAAAAAAGAAAGGGAGAGAGAGTGAGCTTTGTTCCATCTCGCCGGCTCCATCGCTCCTCGCTCTCAACCTCTGCGAAAGAAAGAAAGAAACGAAAAAAAAACATACCCTCCAACCACCGACAGCACCCCGTTGAAGCTCGAGTGGAACTTGGACAGCGCCTCCGCCTCGACCGCGATCTGCGTCGCGAGCTCCCTCGTGGGAGAGACGATCAGAATCCCGATTTTGTTCCCCCTGCCCACGGGGCGAGCGAGCAGCGCCTCAAACGCCGGGATCAGGAAGCCTAGCGTCTTCCCCGTGCCCGTTTTCGCCTTGCAGACCAGGTCTTTCCCCTGGAGGGCCGGAGGCACGGCGCGCGCCTGGACCTCGGTGCAGGTCTGGTAGCCCAGGACCTCGTGCAGCGCGCGCTTCGTGAGCGGGGAGATCGGGAGCTGCTCGAAGAGCGTCGAGGTGAGGTGCGCCGCCGTCGTGGACGAGATCTGCCTGCTCGACTGGGGGAGCGGGGGAGGTGGGGGCCTCGGGACTCCGGAGGAGGGGGGCGCGCCGAGGGCGTTTGCGATCTGGTTGTTGGACGTCTTTGAGTTGATCGGAGTCGGAGTCGGGAGAGGGAACGGTGAGCGACGGTGCGCGGGAGAAAGAGAAGGAGAGGAGAAAGTGAGGGAAGAGAGGGAGGTCGAACAACGGCGGCAACGCCAACCAAAGCTAGGCAGGCGTTTTTTCCCCCTCGGCGCGAATTTTAAACACGCCGGACAAAGACTGTCTCGCTGGTTTATCCTGCCCAAACGCGCTTGAAACTCAAGCGCGCTTGCCTCTTCTGGCTCGCCGTCATCGAAAGAAGAACAGGGACGCGCATGGGAGAAAAGCGAGAGCGAGTTAGATGGCCAACGTTTTTTGTTTTTGCCGCTGGCGGCCCATGCGTTTCAACCGTTCAGATCGATTTCGCTCTGCACGCTCTCACACGCTTGCGAATTCCCGCTTCCTCTATCCCTCTCTCTCTTGCTGCAACCGACCTTGCCAGCCTGAACGGCCGCCGATGAGAAGTGGGCAGGGGCACCGCCGAGACCGAGGGCAGCGCCAGGGGCGCCGCCGCCGAGGCCTCCATTAGCGATGCCGCCGCCTCCGTTGCCGGTGCCGGCGGTGCGGCCACGGCCTCCGCGGGGCCTGCGGGCGCGCTTCCTGTCGCCTCCTCCTGCTCCGCCTGCGCCAGCGGAAGGGACGTCGACCATGGAAGCGAACGCGGATGCTCTTGGGAGGAAAATAGTGTTTCTCCGAGAGAAGAGTACAGAAGACGAGTAGCGAGCGGGCGCTGCAAGCAAAGCCTTCATTAAATGTTGTGGGGAAAATAGTTTTTCTCTCTCTCCGACACTCTCTCTCCCAAAACTCTTTTCCTCTTCTCTTTCTCTTCTCTCTCTCCCTCTCTCTCCTCTCTCTTTCTCTGCACTACCGATCTATGACCAGCCTGCCTAGGCTCCTCGCCGAGGCAGCGAGACCGGTGCTCAGCGAAGCGGGAGTGTGGAAGAAACCGGCTCTGTCTGCTCGAGGAGCGGCAGCCTGGAGGAAGAGGCTCGGGTGAGAGATTGTTTTTTTGTTTTTTTTGACGGCGTCGATCTGGGAGCCCTCGATGACTCTGTTTGCGAATTATTTCGTGGCGTTCCACCGCGCGTTTTACGGAGCGCCTTTGACAGAGGCGAGAGAGATGCGAGATTGTCGCCCCAGTGCAAGACTGACTTTGATTTGGATCACATAAAAAACGAACAAACGAAATAAAAACAGGGAGGCATTTGGCGAGACCGAATCGACATCGACGACGGCCACCGAAACCCCTTTGACCTCTTCGACCTCCTCGAACGAACCCAAGCCCAAACCCCCTCCCAAGCCCTTCGGCTTCCGCCGCTTCAAGGGCCACAAGCACGACCGCGAGGCCGCGGCCAAGAGAGCCAAGACCGAGCTGTACCTCTCCTCGGGCGAGGCCGACGCGGACATCAGAGCGCACAAGACGGCCAAGCGCGAGCTGGGTCTCGGAGGAGCGTCCGCGATAGAGCGGCTGCTGACGCAGGCTTCGGAGCTGCGGAAGAGGGTCGGAAGGTCCGCGCCCGTCACCGGGAAGCAGCAGGGGGGCAAGTAGACTAGAGAGAGGAGGTCGAGGGAAAATAAAAGGGAAAGGTTGGAGAGAGAAGAAGGGGAGAGCAAAACAAAATGCAGGCTCAAGGAGGGAATCCGCAACTTCCTCCTCTCGGGGAGGTCGCCCTTCACGGCGCCGCCTGCGGGGTCCGGTGGCGCCGCCTCCCGCGCCTGACCGAGGCGCAGCTCAGGGAGTTGCTGCAGCTGGGAGAAGGGAGGGAAGAGGAAGGGAACGGAGGGAGGAGAGGAGCGAACGAGTCGGTGCCGCTCCACGCGCGGCTCGACGGCAGGCTCGTCCCGACGCGCCCTCCTCTTCCCTCCTCCAATCCTCCGGGTCCCGCCGGCCCGTCCGCCTCCTCCGCCGGCGCCGCTGCCGCCGCCCGCCTCGACAGGGCGCACGCCGCGGTCGTCGACAACTTCGTTTCCGAGGAGGGCCGCGCGGAGCTGCTGTCTCTGGTCGTCTTCGGGGGGGGAGATCCCGGAGCGGGGGACGGCGGGCGCCGCCGCCGCTACGACGAGCGCTCCGGCAGCGAGGGGCTGCCGAAGCCCCGCTGGGAGCGGCGGACCGCGGACTCCGCCGAGGCCGCCGCCGACGCCGCGCGCGAGGGAGGGGAGGAAGGGGGAGGGGCAGGCGGCGGCGGGGAGCGGGCGCGCCGCCGCCTCGGCTGGGGCCTCTCCTCCGCGGCGATAGAGGACCTCTTGGCCCTCGCGTCTCCCTCTCCCGCCCTCCCCGCGCCGAGGGCCCTGGCAGAGGTCGGATCGAAGCTCGGCGCGATGTTCCCGGAGCACGACTGCCTGTGGCTCCCGACGGAGAGCATGGAGGGGGCGGGGGACGGCGGGGGGCGGGAGGGCGGGGAGGGGGGCAGCGGGAGAGCGGAGCGAGCGCAAGGGGACCTCGGCGGCGGCGGCGGCGGCGAGGCTCCTCCCCTCCCCTCTTCGACCTCCCCGCCCCTCCTCGCCAACGCCGCCTCCTCCCTCGACGCCTTCTCCTACCACGTCGACTGCGACCCGGACTCCACGCGACCGGGGACGCCCTGGCACGCCGCCTTCGGGAGCTACGCCAACGGCGACCCCGACCGGCCCCTCCTGGTGTCGGTCGTCCTGTACCTGAACGAGACGTGGAGCCCG
>Ga0114918_10000990_pt1 | contig 25141 bp, 25 predicted proteins | sample LantaG_FD_87015 | JGI IMG/M metagenome (GOLD analysis project Ga0114918, IMG submission 87015) | Deep subsurface microbial communities from Baltic Sea to uncover new lineages of life (NeLLi) - Landsort_02402 metaG | ecosystem: Environmental > Aquatic > Marine > Oceanic > Sediment | place...
TGGGCCCGGGGGAGGGGGGGGGGAGAAGGGCGGCCGGGGGGAGGGGGGGGGGAGGGGTGGGAGGGGGGGGGGGGGGGGGGGGGGGGGGGGGTGAAAGAAGAAGGATGAGGAGAAGAGAGATAGAAGCGTGTTTTGCGTCGATTGAAATTTTGAAAGCGGTGAGAATTTCTGGGGAAAAAAATCAAAAAAAAATTGAGCAAGAGCAGGGAGGGAGAGCTTTTTCTCCCATTCGTCTCTCGACTCCATTCTCTCGCCTCTCTCTCTCTAGCGCGCCTCCATGGCCTCGTCCGTCGTCGCCTCGATGTCGACGCCGGCGCTGCTAGCCAGTCGCACGTGCCGTAGGCCAGCAGCAGCAGCAGCAGGCGCGGCGCGAAGGCATGCCGCAGCACTCGCCGTCGGCGGCCGTGTTGGCCAGCAGCGCGACGTCGAGCTCCGCGCTCGCGCCTCGCGGTCTTGTGCAACTCCGATGGCCTCTCTTCTCCCTCGAGGCTCTCAAGTAAGGTCGCTCGATACGGAGGAGCGCGCTTGGTTTAGGAAAACAAGGAAAGAAAAGGGAGGAAAGCGGCGGCAGAAAAGAGAGGCAATTGACGTCGACGGAGGAAGATGCTCGACGGCGTTCGACCTTCTTCTGCTTCTTCATCCTCTTCTCCTTCACCCTCTTTCTCTCAACTCTCTCTCCAACCCGAACTCATCCCAGGGCCCTCTTCGACGATCTGACCTCGCAATCAATCAGCAGCAGCAGCTCTCTCTCCGCCGAAGAAACAGCAGAAGCACCACCAACTCAATCACCACCGCTGCCGCCCTCGCGCCAGCCTCTTTCGCCTCTCTCGCTGCTGCTTCCTCCTTCCCGATCGCCATGGTCAACGTCGACTTCTCCCCTGCCCTCGTGCTGGGCATGGGCCTCATCGGCGGCGGCCTGGCCCTCTACCAGCTCCGGAGGGCGAGGCCCAACGTCTCTCGCGATTTTGACGTCGTCGCGTCGTCCGTCGCGATCTTCTCCGGGGGAATCCTGGTGTTCCAGGGGTGGCGCCTGGACCCGCTGCTGCTGTTCTGCCAGCTGCTGACGGCAGGGATGGCTCTTTCCTTTGCCGTGGAGGCGCTGAGGCTGAGGGAGGAGGTCGTCGAAGGGGGTGGGGGCGCCAGCGAAGGGCTGGGTGGTCCTGGGGCGCTGCCTCCGCCGTTTGACACCCGGGTCCGAGGGGGGAGGCAAAGGAACGGTTCTTCTCCTCCTCCTCAGCAGCAGCAGCAGCAGCAGCAGGCTCAGGATGATTACTACTATTATGGCCCCGGCGCGGGTCTTCCCCCTCCGAGGCAGGGGGCCGTGGCGCCCGAGGATTACTTCGCTGGAGGGAGCAGGTGGGGCAGCGTCAGCGAAACGGAGCAGCGACCGGCCTCTTCTTCTTCGTATTACTACGACGACGAGCAGGACGCCGCCGCTGCCGCGTCTCCTTCTCCTTCCTCTTCGAATTACTACTACGACGGCGTCATCGACGACAACGGCGCCGCGATGGGGGAAGGAGGAGGAGCGGCGGCCGGGAGCTATTACTACGATGACGACGGCGTGAGCGCTTCGGGCTCGGACGTGCCGCCGCCGAGCGACTTCTACTTTGGGGGAGGAGAAGGAGGAAAGGGAGCGCCTGCTGCGGATGACAACGACGACAGCCGCTGGCCTCCGCCTCCCGTGGTCCCTGGGACCGACGACTGGGAGTGAAGAGAATGTGAGAATGAGAGAGAGTTGAAAACAAAACAAAATGCAAAAGCCACCAACAAAAAAACGAACTTCTTCTTTTGAAATTTTCGGACAAGTTTTTTTTCAGTTTTTTTTTTCGTTTTCATTTCTCTCTCTCTCTCGCCGCTTGAACCACCCCTTTCCTACTTGCGGCTCCTCCACCTCGCCTTCTTCACGCCGCCAGCAGAGGAAGAGGGCCCGACACCGCCGCCGCCGCCTCTGTTGTTCCATCCGCGGCCCCCGCGGCCGCCGCCTCCTCGACCGCCTCGACCTCCACCTCCACCTCCACTCCCTCCGCCGCGCCCGCCGTTGCTTCCTCCACCACCTCCACCTCCACGTCCGCCGTCGACAGAAATGTGGTTCCAGCCCTGCGTCTGCTGCTGGTGCTGGAAGACGAGCGCAGAGGTCGACAGAGGAGGAGGGGGACCTTCGCCTCCACCTCCACCACCACCTCCACCTCTGCCGCCACCGCCGTTCTCTCGCGCTTTCTTCGCTGCAAACTTGCCCATGCGCCTCCCTTCGGGGGCTTTTGACGCAGGGACCAGGTGCGCGACGTGGCGGTGCATCTCTGGGTGGTGCTTGGAGGGAGAAACGGAAGAAGCTCCGCCGTGAGGCGACTTCCCTCCTTTCTTAAACGGCAGCGGCAACGACGACGATCCATTCCCTCCGCCTCCTCCTCCTCCTCCATCTCGCCCACCGCCTCCTACACCCGCACCAACCCCATCGCCGCCAGCCCTGGCCACGCGCCTGCCAATGGCGATCGAGTCGACGTCGACAACGGAGCGCAACAGGGAAACGACGCCCCCGGAAGTCGGCAAGCTTCCGCGGGCCGCGGCGGGCACGGGGGGCAAGTTCCGACTGCTCCCTTCGGCCTGGACGTCGCGCCAGGCTGTCTCCGTGGCGACGGGGTCGTTGCGGAAGGCGGCGGCGCTTTTGTGGGCCGAGCTGGTTCCCGAAACGGCGCCGCCGCGCGCAAAAACGGCGCCTTCGCGCGCGTTTGCTTTGGCGGCAGCAGCAGCATGTCGCTCCTCCCTCTCCAGGACAGCAGAGAGCGCGTTCGCGGCCCGGGAGAAGCACTCCCGGACGGCCATGACGTTGAAGGTGCCGGACCCGATGTCCTTGCCCTGCTCCTGCGGGTCCTCGACCGAGAGCAGGTAGCGGGGCCTGTCCGGCAGCACCCACGACACCGGCTTCGGGCGGACCCCGCCCTTCGAGACGCGCACGGCCTGGCGCTCGTAGTCGAAGCTCTTGCCGAAGCGCCTGAAGAAGGACAGGAGCAGGTAGCCCATGTCCACGAGGCGGTGGTAGTGGAGAGCGTAGGAGGAGGAAGAAGGAGCGGAAGTAGATGACGAACTCGCTGATGCTGCTGCTTTCGCGGCCGCGGCATCGGCCTCGGCCGCCTCCTCTTGCAAGTGAGCAATCATCATGAGCGTGGTGCAATAGGAGGAGAGCCCGCCCGTGAAGACCTGGTTGAGCCCGGCCTCTTTCAGCACTGCCTTGGCGATCAGGGCCAGCGGGCGGAGTGGGGGAAGGGCCGCGACCTGGATTTTTTTTGAAGAAGTTTTAAAGAGAAGAAGTCGAGAGAGAGGAGGTGAGCTCAAGGTCGAAAATGCGCAACCTGTCCTTTCACAACACCAAAAAATCGACCTCGTCGAATCGTCTCCAAATCACCTGTGCTTGAATGTAATCGACAGCAGCTGCCCCATTGACGGCCCCGAGGGAGATGTCGACGGCGACGCCAAAGTTGAGCTCGCATTTGATGATGGGAACCCGTGCTTTGATGACCATGGGTCTGCCGCACACGAGTTTGGCCTTGCGTAGAGCCTTCAGGAGCTCCTTCAATCGCTTCTGGAGGTCCTCGCGCTGCTCCCTGGGGTTGCAAAGGTCGGTGCGGGGTGGGGAGGGAGAGGAAAAAGTGAGTAAAAAGGGGAAGAGAGAACGAGAGAGAAAGCAAGAGAGAGGTCGAGGTCCGAGTTTCTCTCGCCTCGACCTTCTCCCCCCTCTCATCGACCCGAAAACAGCCGAGGTGCTTTCCGGGGACCAAAAAATTCGAGTCGCCGATTTACCTCGTAAAGCCCAGGGCCGGGTTTGTCATCTCGTGAGACACCCCCAGGATGACGATATCGAGGTCGCCGCCGGGCAGGCTCAGCCCTGTGGCCTGCGAGCCGAAGAGCACTGTGCGTGACTGCGGCCAGAGGCGCGTTGCGATAGTGGAGACGGCCGCCAGGGCGTTGCTGATGGCGTTAGACTCGCTCTGCGATCGTTTAAGTGTTTTCAGAGGGATTTGATAGACGGGATAGAAGTGGTGAGAGAGCGCGGATCGACGGAGAGGGATAGGAGGAAGGGAAAGGAGTTGACGTTAAGGAAGTGAAGAAGAAGAAAAACTCGAGTGTAAGAAAAAAAACGAAACTCACCCGAGTGGGCCAAGCAGCTGCGGCGAAGGCCGCAACTTCCTCGTGCAGGCGCGACAAAGGCGGCAATCCCCCGGAAACATTGGCGGCGGGCGCAACGCCGGCCTGGGCGAGTTGCGGCGGAGCAGGTGCGGCGACCCCGTTTTGAGCGACGATCTGCGGCGCACGCTGCGGCGCACCAGCCGATGCGACAGAAAGCTGCGACGCAACATTAGCTTCGCGCACAGCAGGTGCGGCGCTCACGAGAGCGCCGCGGTCCTCGAAGACGAGCAACGGCGCAAGTGCTACGGACTTGGGCGCGTCGGAATTGTCCCCGTCTCCCTGCTGCGGCGTTCCCTTCACGTTCGGGAACACGAGCGCATCGCCCGTGGTGGAAGGGCGCGCCAGCGTTCCTGCGATCTTCAGCGCGGGCTGCGAGGTCGTGCGGAGAAATTAAGCAGAGTGAGAAGTGGGTGAGTTTAAAGAGTTGGTGGCCTTCTCCGCAATTTCGTTACGTCTTATTCGTCGCAAACCTACCTTTCTGGTGCTTTGCTTCAAGACCGCGAGGGCAGTGAAGGCCGCATCGCTCTCCTTGCGCGTCGGCGGCGTCAAACACGCAAGCCCGACGAGGGGCGCCGGCACTTTCCCCCCAAACGTCTGCCGTTCGATGCGACGCTCCTGCGGTGATGTTTCAATGAGTTTAATGTGAGCGTGTGTCGCATTGAAAACTCGAAAGACTGCGCTTTACTACCCTTGCGCCGCATTTCAATTTTCATGCTCCGCAGACTTACCTGCTCCAATTGCTTCAGGAGCAGCTGCCTCAGCGCTCCCGTCTTGCCGTCGAGGCTATCCCGAGGCCTTCCTTGCGTTTCGGCGAGGTGGCGGAGGACGACTTGGATCGAAGGGCCATGCTCGAGCTGTTTTGCGGTGAATTGATTTTCGAGTGATTTATTTCATGAGTGGGTTTCGCGCGCGTTTCGTCGCATGGCGCTCGTCCGTTCCCCTTTGCGTCGCACCAACTGCGCACAGCTAAGCTGCGATAGTCTACTTTGCCGCACTGGGACCCACACACGCACCGTCAAGTCCGCGACGCTGGCGATTGCAACTCTTTTTATCGCCTCGGCGACGGCGGCGCCGCTGCTGCTCTTGCCTCCACCACCACCGCCTCCGTTCCCGGAACTCGTCTGCTTGCCTCCGCAGGCCTTCAACAGGGCCTCTAGTGCCTCGTCGAAGCCCCCCGAGGTGATTGTAGCAGCCGGATTGACGGCGAAACATTTCGAAATTATCTTGCTGCTGATGCCTCTCGCGCCGTCGGGCCTGGTTCCGAGCACGAGGGACGGAGGAGAAGGCGGAGCAGAGGCGTCGCTCGCGGGCGAGGTCTTGTCGTTCTTCCCTCCGCCGCCGCCGCTCTTCCTCTTCTTCGACTGTTTCACGGCGCTGTTGAGCGCCGTCCGCAGCGCCTTGCGGTTGAGTAGGGCCTTGAGCTCGCCGCTGGTGGCCCTGTGCCTGCAGTAGGCCAAGACCGTCGGCAGGTCGACCGCGCCAACGGCCGTCAGCTCGACGACCGTCGCGAGCACCGCCGTCTTCCACGCCGCCAGCGTCTCTGGCAGCACGGGCTCCGGAGGCAAGTCCGAGGCCAGGTGCTCGTCGTCGTCGTCGCCGTCCGACTTGTCGGAATCGTCGTCCTCATCATCACTCTCTTCCTCGTCGGAGCTCAGAACAAGAACGGCTTCGCCGAGCGCCGTCGCGGCCGTAGCGGCCGCTTCCTTGGCCGCCCTCTTCGCGGCGCGCTTGGCGCTCGCGGAGGGCTGAGGCGGCTGAGGGAACGCAACGGCAGCAGCAGCTGCAGCAGCACGCTGCTCCGCCTCGAGGGCGGCAGCAGCCTCTGCCTCCTTGAGCGCCAGGGCCGGGGCGTCGGAGACGATACGAGCGGTGACGGCGGCGGTCTTTGACCGGACGTCGACGAGCGTCCCGTCGCCGCTCTCCTCCTCCTCCTCCTTGGCCAGCCCGACCTCGGGGTCCAGCAGTGCCTCCACCAGAGCGGCCAGCACGCCGTCGTGCTCGCTGCTGCTCCCTGCACCGCCGCCGCCGGTCCCGGGCCCGTCCCAGGTGGGGACCACGACCATGTTGCCCTCCTCGCTGTCGGCGGCCTTGTGCGCGTCGTTGTCGACGAGCACGACGTGCGACGCGTCGCCGCGGAAGTGCGACGCCAGGGGCTTGACGGTATCCCACTCGTTCCCGCCCTGGTCGAGGCGATCCTGGGAAGGAGTTTTTTGGTCGCGTGGTGTGGATGGGAGGGCGAATAAGCGACTCGAATTTTTGGCGTCGAGAATGTGGTTTGGTGCGCGGTTGAGTCTCTTCGAGGGGCGTTTCGAGCGGCGGCGGGGGCGACCGCGACGTCTCGAGCGGGGGGGCGAGGAAGGAGAAAAGGTCGAAACCGCCACCATTTCCCCCACCACCTTGCTCCAGCGATAGCTCTTCAATCAGAGAGCACATTGACGCAATTGAGAGTGCAAAGCAACGAGCGCAAGGTGGGAAAAAGAGGGCGCAAAGTCGCGAAAAAGCGTGTTTGGGGGGGCGATTTCACTGTTTTTCGCCGCTTTCGACCTCTTTTGCTCGCGCTCGCGTTTCGATTTGTCCCGCCAGCGATAGTTGAGAGCAATGTGCATCTAAAGAACGAACGAACGCGGCGTGGAAGTTTTCCAAAAAGATCGAAAACACGGGTTTGGGCCGAATTTCAACAGTTTTTCGGCTTTTTCGAACTCGCAGGTCGCTTCCGCGCTTTGATTTCCCGCGTAAAGAACAACTCGAGCAACAGCGCATCCAATGCAACCAGAATCGCGCAAAGAGATGGCGTACAACGATAAAAAAAACGAATTCCATTACCTGTGGCGCGGGGCGGCAGTGCTGCCTGCAGAGCATCAGCTCAAACACCTGTTGTTGCTGCTGCTGCTGGCTCCCCCCGTTCCCCGCCATCATCCCGAAGACAACGGCACTGGTAGCCCTCCTGACCGTCTGCAAGGTCGCCGAAGAGTAGACGCCCAGCCGGAACCTGCCGCAGAGCCTGGCGAGGTGCTCGACGCCCGGGCGCAGCCGGGGCTCGCGCCTGCCCGTCGCCGGGTCCCTCGGGTTGACGAGCAGCACGCCGTTGAGGTCGAAGAGCAGCGTGGTGCGCCCCAGGGGGCAGGGCGCAAAGTCCCCCGTAGCGCCGCCGGAGGCGACCCAGTCCCGCGGGGTGGCGGAGGTGGTGGCGTTGGCCGTGGCGTTGGCGGCGGCAGCGGCAGCGCCGCCGCCGCTTCGCTCATCGAGGTCGTCGGCTTCAACGTCGACCTCGGCGACATCATCGTCCTCGTCGATTCCTCCCTCCATGGCACACGGGCCAGGCTTTCCCTGGGCGACAGCCTGCAAACGAATGTTCTCGAGGCTCACGCGCGGCGTGGAGCGAGGCGGAGGCGCGTCGGTGACGCCGTCGGTGGGAGAAGCATCGGCATCTCCGTCGTCGGCAGCGGCGTCGATGGCATCTGTTTTTTGACGCCGCTGCTTCTTCCTCTCGAAAGGGACGACGTTGCCCAGGGAGACGACGGATTTCTTCTTGGTGCTTTCGTCCTCGTCGTCGCTGCTGCTGCTGTCCCCGACGTACTGTGGCGGAGGGCTACTGGGCTTGCGAGCAACAGGAGCAGGAGCAGAAGCAGAGGGAGAACGCTTGGCCTTTTTCTTGTTGCTCGTCGTCGTCAATGTCGACGGCTCTTGCTGCTTCCCTTTCCCTCCTCGCTGCTCCTCCTCCTTCGACGCCGACGCGCTCTTGCTCTCTGTAGGGGCAGGTCTCTTCCGAGACGCTGAGCGAGGAGGCATGGCGCCGAAGGGAGCAGAGGGCGCAGAAACGGGACTAGTTCGATTCGAGGGGGGGAAGCAAACGCAAACTAGCCGCCGAAAAATGAAGGCGGAAAAATATAAATAAAAAAAATAAAAATAAAAAAAAGCACTCCCTCTCTCTCCTTTCTCTCTCTGCCTCTCTCCCTCGCCGCATCAAAAACCAAATCGCCAACGCGTACGCTCCCGCCTCTCAATTTGCTCTTTATATCGTTATATCGTGATATTCTGAACTCTTTTTACAACTGTTTTGGTGACGAGAAAAACCGACTCAAAACTCTCTCTTTCCTTCTCTCCTTTCCTCTTCTTTTCTCTGACCTCTTCTTTCTCCTCCCTTCACTTGCCCCCTCCTGGAACTCCCCCCTCCTGAAACTCCCTCTCGGCCAGAACCTTGAACCTCTGCATGTCCCCTGCCAGGATCCGCTCCACCAGCGGGGTCAGGGCCGACGCGAACGGGGCCAGGACGTCGGGGACCTCGTAGGAGATCGTGATCTTGATCGCGCAGAGGGGGCTGCTGCTGCTCGAGCTCCCTCCGCTTCCGCTTGCTCCTCCTCCGCTCTTCCCCTTTTTGTAAAACCTGATCGCGCCCCTGTTGGCGATGTCGATCGCGGACCCCAAGGCGCCCCCCGTGGAGCCCTGCACGCTCCTCCAGTGGATCTTCTGGTGCTTGACGGGGGTCAGGCTCTGCGCGAGCCAGCTGAACTCCCAGGTGCGCCCGAACTGCTCGGTGCGGAGCAGCCACTTGGACAGCTTGTCCCCTCCTTTGCTGCCGCCGTCGGGGAGCATCGTGACCGAGGCGATCCAGGGCATCCACTGCGGGATGCGCGGCCTGTCCTCCCACATCTCCCAGCAGGACTCCAGGGGGGCGGCGACCTCGACCTCTGCCGAGTTTTCGAACCACTGGGCAAAGAGCTTGGTGGTGGAGGGGGAGGAGGAGGAAGAAGGAGAAGAGGTTCTTCTTGCTGCAAGAGGAGCAGCGACGACGCGTGGGGACGCGAAACGAGACGGATCTGGTGCTGCGCTCGTTGAGAGCCTGCTGCTGCGATTGCTGCTGCTTGTGCCTGAGAGGAGGAAGAGGAAGAGGAGGAAGAGGAAGAGGTTGAGGTTGAGCGGGAAAAAAAACGCCACGTCGACGTCGAGCGGAGCAAGAAAAAAAAAGTCGCCAATTTCTCTCCCCCATTCACGCCCTTGTTATCGCAATTCGACGCTCGAGAGACAAAGGACCGACAAGATCAAAACTCACCGGCAACAAGGCGGGGCAAGCAGGCCGTCACACGGACAGTCCCGCGGCTCGGAAGAGCGAGTTGACGATGGTGCAGCGAAAACGTCGCCATCGATGTAAGTTTTTTTTCTCTCTCTCTCTCTCTTTCGCGGAGGCTGCTCTTTCTCGCTCTTGGCGGAACAATCAGAGCCTATGGCAGGGTACAGTTCGCTCGTGGCTTTGTGCTGGTGCGATCGGAGTGCTCGAAACGACGCCAGGAGGGAGAAGACAGAAAAAGGTGGAAAGTGAAGTGAAGAGAGGCGAGAGAGTGTTTTTTTTTTCCCGACCTCGACCTCCACCTCGACCTCCTCCAAAACTCAAAATTGTTGTTGTTGTTGTTGTTGTTGTTGTTTTACAATTGTGTACGTCAAGTGCGCGTTGTCATCAGAACGGGGGAGGCTGCGTACTAACTGAGTAGAAAGAGAAAAAGAGACTGATCAATGGTGTGCTGGCTGCGAAAAGAAAAGAAAGAGAAGAGAAGAGAAGAGAAGAGGTCAAAAACTTCTTCATCTTCTTCTTCTTCAAAACTCGAAAAAAAGTTGTCAAAAAATGTAGGTCGTCAACGCATTCAAACGACGATCGCGACGACCGTGGCGAGCACGACGAGGGCTCTCCGGCGCCAGAGCCCGGGAGGGCGCTGGTCGTGGTGGTGGTGGTGGTGGTGACCGTGGAGGTGGTGGAAAGGGTTTCGACTGCCGTTGTTGCTTCCGCGGAGCCTCCCTCCGCCAATGCCCGCAAACCGACCGAGCTCGTGGCTCGACAGCTCCCGCCGCTTGTTCCTCCCGCCGTTCCTCTGCTGTTGATGTTGCTGTTGCTGCTGTTGCTGCTTCCTTCTGTTGTTGCCGCCGCCTCTTCCGTGACGCATCTTGGCCTCCATCGCCGCCCACTCGCTGTCGTCCTCGCTGTCGTTGTCGGAGCCCGAAAAGTCGCCGGCGACAGAGGTCGAGGCCGAGGAGGTGGCGGCGTCTTCCTCCTCGAGGAAGTCGTTGTTGCTGTGTAACAGTAGTGCGGCAGGGGCTCGAGCAGCTGCTGCTGTTGTAGAGGCGATAGCCGAGGCAGAAGAAGACTGCTGCAGCGTCAGCGAAGAAGAGGTCGAGGTCGCCGACAGCAGGTCCATCGACGCCCTCCTCGCAGCGCCGGCGGCGGCCTTCCTGGCCCTCGCGGCGGCGTAGGCCCTGAAGGCATCCACAAACCGCAGCGTCGAGGGCCAGAGGCCCTTTCGTACCGCGATGTTGACGAACCCGGCGCGGGCGTGCGGGTCCTCGAAGTAGATGCTGATCATCTCGGCAGCGGTGGAAGTGGAAGAAGAAGAAGAAGTTTCATCATTTTCGTCGTCGTCGTCGTCGTCGTCGTCGCAAACGCCAATCTCTTCGTCGTCGTCGTTGTTTCCACCTCCACCTCCACCTCCACCTCCTCCTCCCTTCCGGATCAGCACGCAGCTCACGTAGTCCCCGATCCTCACGCACCCGGTCGAGCCCGCCGCCGGGGCAGACGCGACGGGGTACCCCACCGAGATGCTGTAGCTGCCGCCGTCGACGGGCCGGGACCAGCAGCGGCGCAGGTAGACGTACTCTCGCGCGCACAGCGGCCGGGGCCAGCGGCAGCGGTAGAGCGCCGCGCCGGTCTCGGGCTCCGGCTCGAAGAGAGGGGCAGTGGCAGCAGCAGAAGAAGACGTAGATGAAGTGGTGGGGAGAGCAGCAGCAGAAGCAGAAGAAGCTTTCTTAACCTTCCCTCCCTCAACTTCCTCGTCGTCCTCGTCTTCCTCCTCGTCGTCGTCGAGCGGCAGCCTCCAGGTGTCGAGGCAGGTGTCGTCCCACAGGAACCGCGTCCTCTCGTCCCCCTGGAAGGCCCTCAAACTGGAAACGTCGGCGCCCTCGATCCGGGTCCGCATGCGGTACACGAACAGGCCGCGGCGCAGGGGTCTCCTCCATGCCCAGTAGCTGACGCCGCGCGCTTCGTCGCGCTCCCTGACGACGAGCTCCCACTTGTTCGAGTTCGATGAGCTCGAACTCTCTTCATCCTCTTCCTCATCGTTTTTCAGCTCGTTCCCGTCCTTGTCCTCGACCCTGCCCAGCAGGGACCCGGGCTCGCCCCATGGCTTGGCCGGGAAGCGGCTCTGCTGCTTCTTGGTGGTCGTGCGAGGGGCGGCGGCCAGCGCCGAGGCCGCGTCCTTCTCTCCCAGCAGCACGCCAAACTGCAGCAGCGCCGACGACGGGATCGCCTCGGCGACGAGCCGGGGCGGTTTGGCGAAGGGCGAAGGCCGGGAGTGGTCGTCGCAGAGCGAGGCCAGCGCCGCGGCGGTGTTGGATGAGAGCCTGGTGCGGAGGAGGAGCCGCTGATGCTGGAGCAGGAGGTCGGAGGAGGAGGAAGGGGAGGAGATGGAAGAGCTTTCTTCGACCTCTTCTTCTCCTTCTTCGGCGCTCTCATCGATCTCGTCGGCGGCGTCGACAAACGGCGGCGTCCTCGCGCCCGAGCGAGGGGCGGCAGCTCCACCTCCCGCCTCGGAGGAGACGTCGGACAGGGAGCCGTCGTCGCCGCCGTTTTCGATCTCGGCGGCGGCGGCGGCGGCGCTCGTCACCGCCTCTGCGGCTTGCAGGAGGAGCGACGGGCCGCCGCCGCCAGTGCCGCCGGCGACGGGCATGGGCGAGTGCAGCCGGTCGTCGTCCGACGAGACCGACGCCGGAGGAGGGGACGGCGCCGAGGTGGCTTCTCCGCCCGCCGCCTTGGCCGCGAGCACCGTCGTGGGCGTCGTCGGGATGTGCTGCTGCAGGAGCGAGAGAGGCTCGGGCCGCGCAGGGGAAGCAGCAGCTTGACTTCGCTGCTGCTGTTGTTGCTGGAGCATCATCATCAGGGCAGACGCGGCCTTCCCTGCCGTCGCGGTCGCGGCCGCGCTGCTGCTCCCGTCGTCCGCGGTGTCGTCGCTGATCGCGTTGTTGCTGTTGCTGTTCTTGGCGTCGGCGGAAGAAGAAGAAGCGACCGGAGCGGAAGTGCAGCTGCTGCTCCCGAACGAAAACGCCGACGCAGAGAGGTCGTCGACCGATCCGGGCCGCGACAGGGCAAGAGGGAAGCTCGCCACGGACCGTGGGCGGCGCAGGAGCGTCTGGGGGGCTCCCGTGCCCGCCGAAGGGGGCCTGGGAGGGACGGTGGCGCATCGCCTGCGGCGGAAGGAAGCGGAAGCGGAAGCGGAAGTTGTCGTCGTCGCTTTCGCCTCTTCTTCGACGCCCTCTTCTTCCTCCTCCTCCTGCTGCTGCTGCTGCTGCGGCTCCGGGCTCGGCGCCCTCGACGAGCCGCCGCGCGCCTCCGCCTCCGCCAGGGCGACCTCCGCGGCGGCGGCGACGCTCCTGCGGGCCGCGGCCCCGGCGACGGCTCGCCGCGGCCGATTTGCCTTCGTCGTCGCGAGAGCGGCAGCGGCGGCAGCGGCGGCGGCAGCAGCAGCTTCCTTCTCCGTTCTCTCCTTCTCCTCCTCCAGCTTCCTCTGCGCCTGCTGCCGCACCATCTGCGACAGCGCCCCCGACGACGCCCTCCTGCGGTGGTAGAGCGGGTGGAGGCTGTCGTTGGGCTTGGCCGTCGCGGCGAGAGGCGCTGGAGGTGGAGCAGGAGGAGCAGGAGGAGCAGGAGGGGGAGGAGAGAGAGTTCCGTTTCCGGCCATCGTCGTCCTCCGTCTCCGTGCCGCTGCGGCGGCCGCGGCGGCCGCGGCGGCCCGAGCGGAGCTCCGTCGCCCCCTGTTGCCCGCCGCCGCGGCAGTGACAGCAGCAGCAGCAGCATTAATATTCATGCCGCCCCAGGCGACGGCGAGCCTCAGGCTCGGGAGCAGGTGCACCTCGAGCGTGGACCCGGTAGCGAAGGGCCACGGCAGCGGCAGCGCGGCGGCTGGCGGCGCCCGCGCGTGCCGCAGCGCCCGGGCTCCGCCGACCGCCCTGAGCCCTTTCGCTCGAAGCAGGGCCGCGTGGGCGAGGCAGAGGTAGGCGTAGCAAGCTAAGGGCAAGGCGATGAGCAGGGAGGTGGCTGCCGTCAGGGGCAGGGCCGGGTCGGAGGAGGAAGAAGTCTGTTTTCGAGTGGTCGGGGTTGAAAAGAAAAAAAAGAGCGGAGGAGTCAGCGGTCGAGTCGGAGGAAAAGGAAAAAGGAAAGGAAAAAAGAGGAAGAGCAGGCCGAAAAAGGCACTCGAGGGGCTTGAATCATTCGGTCGTCGAATTGAGAAGAAGCATATGTTATTTTGGTTTTTTGAATATCCCAGGGTGTAGAGCGCATTGTGTTGAAGCCTTCAAGATGAAGAGTTGAAGTAGAGAAGCAGGAGAGGCGACGCGCGAGCTCTCGAGAAGGGGGGACGAGGAAGAGCAAGCTTCATCTGCTGTCTAGCCGGCTGCCGCCGCCTCCTGGTTTTTTTGATTTCGAATCGCTCTCTTCCTCTCCTTCACACACTCACCGTCGCTCCGCCATCACCACCACCAGCCCCCTGTCGACTCGCGCGCCATGTCGAGAGCAGCGAGGCGGAGACGGACCTGGAGAAGTAAAAAGAATTTGGGAGAAGGAAGGAAGATTGAGTGTCCTTTTGTCGTTGCAGGCGACCCCTCTCGCTCGTTTTTCTTTTCCTCAAGCAATCAACACTCCTCACCTCGCGCACGCCGTCATCACGTAGGCCAGCACGCCCGCGAGCACGGGCGAGAGGGCCTGCGACGACGCCGGCGAGTAGTCCGGGTCCGCCATCTCTTTTTTGTTTTTATTTTTTCTCAACGAGTGCCTTCGTTTTTTTTTGCGAAAGTGGGGAAGGAAGCAGCCTCACAAAATCTCGTCGAGCAGCTCGGAGCCTCCGAGCATCGAAAAAAGCAAAAAAAGGGCGCTCGCTTTCTCTCTCTGCTCCCCTCTCTCTGCTCCCTCTCCCGCGTTTCTCACTCAGCTTTCCTCTTAGCAGTAGCACCTGACGACGCATGACAAGCACGGCCACGGTCTCGACGCGGCGGGCGAGCAAGGCAGGGGACGGTAAGCGTTTTAGGGGAAAGCGAGAGAACTTTTTTTTCTGCCGCACGCCATCGGCGACGACGGCTCCTCTGCCATTGGCCCTTTTCTTTCCCTTCTTCCTGCTTTCCTCGACGACTTCCGCTCTGTTCCTCCTCACGGGCTCGCAGAGGGTATCTCAGCGCTGCGGTGGGGGTTGGTGCTGGCTTTGCACCCTGGCTCCCAGGCCGAGGAGAAGAGAGAGAAGGAAGAAAAAAAAAGAAAACAACCTCGGCGACGACGAATTGGCTGCTTCTGGCCGTCGTTGAAAAATGCTTCTTTCTTCTCTTCGCGTGGCGCCGCGCACACTCTTGGACGGAACTCTTCTCAGTCTGAAACGCTCCATGCAGATGAGAGCTTCTTCTCTGCTTCAAACCCCTGGAGCAGAATCTCGAAACAAGCCCTCGAAAGCGGCCGAAAAAGGGGGAGAAGAATCGGTGCCCTCGTCCGCCATGTTGTTTCGGGTTTTTTTTTTCCTCCTCCTCTCAACCTCTTCTTCTTCTTCCTTCTCTTCAAAAAAACCCACCAGCAGGCTTCAAGTCCCCTCCCTCGCCGATCGCCGAGGACAGCGACGACGACGACGGCATGGTGGCGGCGGTAGCGCAGGCGGATGAGAAGAGGACTTCCCCGGCTCCTCCTCCGACTGAAGAACTCCCCGCCGCAGCTTCGACCTCGACCTCAACAACCCCTTCCCCTTCCTTCTTCTCCAAGCTCCCGCGCCCTGTCGCCACGGGCCTCAAGCGCGCCTCCGTCGCCGTCTACGTGGCCGCCGCCTTCTTCAGCGTCGGGACAATCGCCCTCGCTCTGCTCTCGCTGCCGCACCCCTTGGCGCTCGCATGGCTCGCGCTCATGGCCGCGCTCGTCGCTGCGCCCGTCGCCGAACCTTCCGGTGGCGGGCTCAGCGAGCGGTTTGCACGCTTCTCGCTGGCAGCCGCGGCGGAGCATTTTCCGGTCAGAGTGATCCTGGACGACGAGAAGGCCCTGCAGACGGCGGCCGCTGCTTTACCTCCACCGCCGAGGCCAGGATGCCACGCGCCCGCGGCGGACGCGGCGGCGGCGGCGGCCGTCGCCCGCTTCGTCGTCGGCTACGAGCCGCATTCGGCCTTGCCCTTAGGTCTTCCCATCTCGATGTGCGACCTCTCTCCCGTGTGCCCCAAGGCTTTCTTACCGCGACAGGTCGTGGTGGTGGACTCCGGGGCCGCAGCGGCAGCGAGGGCGGCAGCCAACTCGAAATCGTTGGCGTCGGGTTCGGGTTTCGGCGGGTTTAATGCGCCGCTGCGCTCCCCTCGCCCCTCGACGTCGCTGAGGACCGTCGGCGGCATCCGCGTCCTCGCGTCGTCGGCCTTCATGTGTGTTCCCTTGGTCAGGCACCTCTGGTTCTGGATTGGGAACAGGGAGGCGAGCGCGGCGTCGATGCGGGCGATCCTCAGGAGCGGCAAGTCGGTCGCGCTGTGCCCCGGAGATTAGGATTTTTTTTTATTCTTTCTCTTTTTTTTTGTTCTTTTTCCTTCACCTCGAAAGCTCTCTTTCTACTTTTTCTTCTTCTTCTTCTCTCTTTCTCTCACTCTTTTCCGAATCCCTTCTTCTCTTTCTTCACCTAACCAACAACAACAACAACAGGCGTGCGCGAGTGCCGCTACTTGCGCAACGGGCAAGAGACAGTCTACATCAAGAAGCGCACGGGCTTCGTCCGCATCGCCCTCCAAGAGGGGGCCCCCATCGTCCCTGCCTTCGCCTTCGGGCAGACCTCTGCCTACTCGTTTTGGGTGCTGGGACCCCCGCTGCTGCCCAAAAAAGTGGTCAACGCGCTGGCGCGGGCCCTGCGGTGCATGCCGCTGCTGATGTGGGGCGCGTGGGGCTCTCCAGTGCCGCACGCGAGGCCGCTGACGGTCGTCGTCGGCGCTCCGATCTCGCACGGCGACGGCAGGCCGGTCGCTCACCCGAGCGAGGCCGTGGTCCGCGAGGTGCTCGACCGGTATGTCGAGGCGATCCGGGGTTTACACGCGAGGCACGCCGAGGCCGCGGGGGCGAAGGGCGTGCCGTTGACTATTCTGTGAAGAGAGAGGTTTTTTTTTCGTTTTTCGTTTCTTCACAGACTCGGGTTTTTTGTTGTTGTTTTCGTGTTTTGAGTTTCTTTTTTGCGTTCCCCTCCAGAAGCACTGCCGCCGACCTCCAAAAGAAAGGGATCCTCCCTTGATTATACCATCATTCGAAAACTTTTAGTCCTTCCCCTCTCTGCGTGTGTGCATTTAGTTGCGGGTAGGGAGAGAGAGAGAGAGACAGGAAGGTGGGTGCTCTCTTGACCGAAAAAAGTGTCGTCGTCGTTTCTTGCTTTCCCCCTTCCTCCTCCTCCTCCCCTTGCTGCCTTCCCTCCTCATCACTTCCCCCTTCCCCTTATAGTAGCTTTCTATTACTATAGGTCGAAATAATTGAGAGAGAGAGATCAAAACAAACGAAAAATCATTCCAAAAAAGTACTTGCCCTCGTCTTTTCTTCTTCTTTCTTCGACCCTCTCGGTCCGAAAAAGAGAAAAATCAAAAAAACTCATTCTTCCCTAGCTTGTCCCCATTCATTACGTTTAGCTCTGTCGTCTTAGTTGTGTCGGTTGCGCGCTCCTTTTTCTAGTTTGTGTTCTTTGTGTGTAAGCGCCCTCCTTCTTCTTCGTCGTTGGTCCCAGGAAAGAAACGGGAAAAAAACGAAAACTTCTCGCTCTCGAAACACAAGCCGAAAAAGAAAAACGATCTCTCTTCTCTCAACGCTCTTTCAACCTTTCTCCCACCTCTACCTCTCTCACCAACAATGACCGTCGCCGGCCTCAACGTCGTCGGCCCGCGCGTCGCCGCGGCCGTGCTCCTCTCCTCGGCGCTCTACACGCTCGTGCCCTCGCTCACGCACTCGGAGGCGCCTGCGACGACGCCACGCTACGCCGCCGACGGCGTCTACCGCGCCAGGCACAGGCTCCAGTCCTCGGACAGGACAGGTAAGAGGAGGAGGGTGAATTCTTCTTTTGTTCGTGTTGTTGTAGCGAATGGGACGAGAGGGGGGAGGGCGCGGAAGAGAGAGGAGGGAGGAGCTCGGCAGAGGGGAGCGGCATTGCATTTTTCAAACGACGGCGGCGGTACTGATGAATGGTTTCACTTCTTTTCTCGCTTCCGGAAAAAGGCTTTGTTCCTTCCCTTCTCCGCTCGCGTCAGCTCGTCGAATTGCGTCCATTTTTCATCTTCTAGCCTTAGTTGCAAAAAGAAGAAGAGAAAAAGGGCTGCAAGGGGTCAAAATCGCACGCAGCGTAAAGCATGGCATTGAAGGAATAAGAAAAAAGAAAAAAACGCGCCGTCGCACGCCGTCGCAAGTTGCGACATCGCGGCTTCTTCTTCTCTCCTTCCGTTCGACCCATTTAGCTCATCGTCACCTTTCTTCTTTCTCTCTTCCTCTTCTTCTTTTTCAAAAACCTCGACCCGCCAAAAACAGTGATGCTCAACCCCATCTCCCACTACTTCAAGGAGCACTAGGCTCCCGAGGTTTTTTCAACTTTCTGTGTGTATCGAGAAGAAATAACAACTTTCAAAAAAAATTCAACTCTCCCTTTTCTTTTCTCTCTCTTTTCTTTTCTCTCTCTTTTCTTTTCTCTCTCTCTCCCCTTCCTTTACTGCGCCCTGCTCTCCACGGGCAGCTTCTTCTCCAGGCTCCTGGCCCTCCACGCCCTCACCCACTCCCTCGCGTCGGCGACGTTCTCCGGGATGGGCTCGGCGGTTTTTTTCTCCGGGGGCGGAGGAGGAGGAGAGTTTTCGTCGTCGTTCCTTTTGTCGTTGTCGGCGGAGTCGGCGTTGTCCTTCTTCGCGCCCGCACTGCTCGCTCTCGCCCTTCCGTCGTCGCCGCTCGGGATCACGCTCTTGGCCTCCGCGGCCTCCTCCTCGCTCCTCACCCGCCCGCCGCGGGCGTTGTCGGCAGCTGCAGCGGCCGCAGCGACCCTCGGGTCCGCGAGAACTTTTTTCACTTCCTCCTCGGCGGGCGGCGCGGGGGGGGGGCAGGGCGCGGGAAGAGGGGGGAAGCCAAAGAGGTGCCTCTGCCTGTCCGGCACGGCCCTCTGCCACAAAAGAGCGAGAGCGGCGTCGTCTCTACCGTTTCCTGAAAGTCTTTCTGCGTCAGCGGGGAGGCCCCTGCGGACCTCGATCGTCTTGCCGATAGGGGAAGCGTTAGCGTTAGCGGCAGCAGAAGCGGAAGAAGAGGAGGAGCCGGAAGAAAGCGGGTTGAGCGCGGCGGCGACGACGCGCGCGACCTCGGCGCGCGAGATGATCCCGGAGATCGTGTCCCCCTGCCCTGCCTCGATCGGGAAGATCACAGGAGCAGCTGGAGTAGAAGCAGAAGAATCGGCGTTGTCATTCTCAGCAGGTTTCGTGAGCACCTCCTCGTCGTTGAGGCCCGTGGCGCGGACGACGGCATAAGAGATACCCGAGTGCCTGAGCGCAGCTTCTCCAATGTACTTCCAGTTCAGTGCTCCTCCCGGGTTCAATCTCACGATCGGAACGTCGGCAGCTCTTTTCGCCGCGTCGTCGCCGATGCGGGCGTTGCGCTCGATGGCAGCCGAGGTCAGCAGCACGCAGGCCGGCCTTCGCAGCGCCGGGCTCTCCTTGAAGAGCTTGACCCCGACACTGCCGTCGACCTCGAGCTCGAACGCGCCGGGACCCCCGCAGCGCAGGTTGGGGGCCCCGTCGAACTCGAACCTCGACAGGGCAAGGCCGATCTGCTTGATGGTGGCGGCGCTCCCGCCGTCGCGGGCCACTTGTGCCAGGGTCGGGGAGGAAGGGTCAAACCTCGCCCTCTTGGTGGCGACGAAGCTCGACCACGGCAGTCGGACGTCGGTCCATTCGCCATCGGCGTTTGTGTCGACCAATGCCTGGTAGGTCGACTCGGGGATCCCTTCCTGCGAGGCGGTCTTGAGGTTGAGCTTGAAGGTCTGTCCCCTGTCGGAGCGGACGCGGAGCTGGACGCCGTCGAAGCGAGGCAGAGAGGTGAAGGCAGAAGAGGAAGAAGTGGAAGAAATGGGCCCGAACGCGACGTCGAGCGCGCCCTTCTTCGTGCGCGTCCCGCAGAAGCCTCCCCCTTCGAAGATCAGCTCCCCCTTCCAGACCGCGTTGTTTCCATCAGCAGCAGCGATAGAGGAGAGCACCGAAGAGCTCTTGCCTCCCATGATGACGTCGTCGAGCGGGTCCCAGTTTTTCGAAAGGTCCTCGGCCGAGCCCATGGGCACGAGCGGGGTCGTCTCGGGCTTTTTGGACTGCGCTCCCGTCGATGCTTTCATCTCGGTCTTCATGGCTTCGACGAGGGCGGAGACGCCGCGGGCCTGAGTAGAGTAGGATTTTTTGTTGTTGAGGAAGGTGAAAAAGAAGGGAAAATTGAGAGAGAAGAAGAAGAAGAGGTGAGGTCGAGCGAGCGAGGACGGCGAAACAAGACGAAGAAGAGGAGCATTCCTCCGCTTTCTCCCCCTCTTATTCTCCAATGCTCCTCCCATTCTCCCGTTCTCTCTTTTCAAAAAAAGGTCCAACAACAACAAAAAAAAAGCTCCTCACGTCAACGGCCTCGCTCGTCATCCCATCGAAGTAACCCATCCCCCCCTCCGGCAGCCTCCCGAAAACCGGACCCAGCGAGACCGCGACCTGAGAGACGCCCTTCCAGAGCTCAGGGTTGGGAGAGAGCGTCGAGGGTTGCGTGACGTCGATGCCTCCCACGATGGAGAGCGACCCGTCGGCGACGGCGCGGTCGACGTCGAGGCCGAGGCCGGCGAAGGCCTCTCTGGCGCGCTCGGCGCTGCGCACGGCCGCGACGACGGTCCGATTCGAGGAAGAAGAAGAAGAGGAGGCCAGAAGCGCTTTCACAATCTGCCTTCCTACTTTGCCCGAGGCACCGAAGACGGCGACGGCGTCGCGGCGGGGCGGGGGAGGGGGAGGAGGGGCGGATGCCCCTCTGTAGGAGGAGGAAGAGGCAGAGGAAGAAGAGGAGTCTTTCTCGCCGGCAAGCGCCGAAGCGACGATCGCGCCGAGGCCGACGAGGACTGGAGAGTTTTTTTTTTAGTTTTCGTTTTCGTTTTGATGTATTGAGTGGGTGAGTTTCTTTTCTATTTCTTCGCAGCAGTCTTTAGCTCTCGTGGTAGAGAGGGCCGCGGCGGCGCAGCTTGTTCGATTGAGAAAGAAAGAGTCGAGAGGGGGAGAGAGGTCGAGGTCGAAAAAGAGGAGAGAGCTAGCCACGCCGGACTTCGAAATGAAAAACGAAAAAAAGCGACGGAAAAGGCACCCCTTCTTTTCCCCTCTTCCTCCCTCAGCCAACACGCATTTCGATCCGCTCTCCTCCCCGGCAGACGCACCAGCACCGAGCGCAGCCACGGCTTCGGGCGGAGCCGAGGAAAGGGCCGTGATGAGGCCCGTGTCGTCTCCTGAGATGGCCAGAGTCGTCATCGAATTCGTCGTCGTCAAAGGAAGAACGCCGCTCCGCAGCGGCCTCCTATGGAGAAGGGCAGCCGCGACGCGAGCAGGGGAAGCTCCGTGCCTGCAGCTAGAGGCAGACGGGCCGCATCGCCGCGAAGAGAGGACGCTGGAAGAGCGCATGGTTGTTGGGGGAAAGGAAAGGCAAAAGGGAGAAGGAAAAAAGTGTTTTTTCTCATTTTTTGGAGCAACTTCCGTTTCGACTTCAGCTCTCGCATTTTGCTCTTCTTCTCTTCTTCTCTCTCTCTCTCTGTCTTCTTCTTCTTTACACAAGCACCACGACGCGACCGAGATGTCGCAGCCTGATGCTTCCTCAAGGCAGAAAGGCGTCAGCTTTGCAGAGGGCGACGAGGCGGCCGTGACGATGACGCCGGCGCCGGCGAGCTCAAACTCGAAATCGATGCCCGCTGACGCTCCGGCTTCCTCCGGCGGGAAAGCTCCCTCTCGCTCGTCTCTCTCCATGGAGCGACCGTCCATGGCCACGAGGGAGAGCGAGGTGCTTCGAGCCACGGCCAGGGAGAGCATGGCTATGTTGCTGGAGGGGAACGCCAGGTTTTGCGCGGTGAGAGAAAGAAGAGAAAGAGATTGAGTTTTTTTTCTTTTTTTTCCGGCGACGAGGAGGAGGTCGAGAGAAAAAAACTTATCCGAAATCAAAACTCGAAAAATCTCTCTCTCTCTCTCTCTCTCTCTCTCTCTCAGGGCAAGCTCGAGCGCTGCCGCGCCGACCCCGAGGCCCTCGCCGACGGCGCCGCCGACGACAGGGCGCACCCCACCGCCGTCGTCCTCGCCTGCTCCGACGCCAGGTGCCCTCCGGAGCTGCTCTTCGACGCGGCCCTGGGCGAGCTCCACGTCGTCCGCGTCGCCGGCGGCGGCGTTTCGTCCTCTTGTTCGACGTCGACTTCTTCTTCCAGCGATCCCGCCAACAACAACAACAACAACAACAACAACAACAACAACGACGTCGTGCTGGCGTCCGTGCTCGACGGCGTCCTGCGCGGGGGAGCGCGCTGCGTGGTCGTCCTGGGCCACTCGAGGTGCGACGCTGCGCTGGTGGCGATAGAGGGGTGGGCTCGAAGGAAGGAGGCGGCGGAGGCAGCGGCACGAGCGGCCGGGGGAAGTGGAAGAGCCGATCCTTGCTGCTCGACCCCTGCTTCGACGACCTCCTCTTCTCCGTTCGCCTCCGCTGCTCAGTCTCCCGCGCCCTCGCCGATCAAGGCAGCAGCTGCGACCCCTCACCACGGCAAAAAGAAGAACGGCGGCTTTTTCGCGCGCCTCTTTAACAAGAGCTCGTCGTCTTCTTCGTCGTCGGCGGCTGCAGCAGCTCTCGCCCCGGTCTCTTCGCCGGACGCTTCCGGCTCCTCCGGGGGCAACAACGCCCTGACCGCCGCCCGCAGGCGCACCTCCTCCCTGGAGAGGCACCCCGACGGCCGAGGCGGGTCGGCGCACGGAGGGAACGAAAACAGTAGTCATCACTCTCACCCGCATCCGCCGCTTGCCGCGATCGCGGACGCGCTCTCCGGTGCCGTCGAGGCCATCGCCCGCGGCGTCTCTGGGGGGCGCTTCGCCAAGCTCGCGACGTCGCTGCTCTCCCCGAACGCCGCGGCAGGAGAAGAAGGCGGAGGAGAAGACGGAAACGCCGACGGAGGCGAAGGAGGAGGAGAAGGCGAAGACCTCTCCTCGGGAGAGGCGAGACGGCGCGCCGCCGCCGTCGCTCTGAGGTCGCAGGACTCGCTCGGCATCGCACACGCCCGGTTCGCGAGGCAGAGGGCGCAGGTTGCCCGCGACGAGGCCGATGCCGAAGGGTGCCTTGACGATGTTGTCGACGAGCACGTTCGGAGGACGGTGGCGGTAAGAGATGGAAGAGTTGAAAGTTTTTTTGAAAAAAGTTTTTTTTGTTCGAAAAAGTTTCTTCGGGTCTTATTTTTTTCATTTTTTTATTTTTCTTCGAGAGCGAGGTTCTCCGCTTCTTGCTGTTCTCTTCCTAACAACAACAACCCTCTCTCATAAATCGAAAACGAAACCCAATAAACAAAAAACCTCGTCTCCGCAGGTGGTCCTCCAGGCGCTGATGCGAGCGACCGACCTGGCGACCGCCCGCTCGGTCGAGGTCGTCGGCGCGAGGGCCGACCTGGCCACGGGGCGGGTCGCGGTGCTGCGGACGGCGTGGGTGAGCGCGAGAGGGGGGGCGCTCTACGAGTGATTGTTTTTTCGTTCGTTTTCGTTCGTTTGGGTCGGGGGCAGGGGGACACGGCGAGAAAGAGAGAAATGAGAAAGAGAGAGAGAGAGAGTTTCGGGTTTTTTTTTTCGTTCCGTGTTCCTTTGTAGCTCTTTTCAATTCTTTTTCTTTTTCGAAGTCTCGAAAACAAGGCTCTAGAAATGCAGCCGGGAGGGGCGGGAGAGACAAAAAAAAGGCCAAGAAGCAAGCCAAGACCGGCACGAGAGCCGTGGCAGAGCCGCGTGTTAGGGCGTGCCGTGCCCCGATCCCCAGAGGGGATCGTTTCTTTTGCCCCGCTAGAGGGGTTCGCAAAAAGTTTTTCGTTTTTTTCGTTTTCAAAAAAAAAAACGACCCTCTGCCCTCCTCGCTCTCTTTTTTCCAACTCCAAGAGCTCGAAATCGAGAGAGCTCTCTCTTTTTTCTTTTTTCTAGGGCAACCAGGGAAAAAATAGTGGCCAAGTCAGAGAGGACACGAGACCACACACACGCCCCCCTTACTGTTTGTTTGCTTTTCTTTCGACCTCGCTCTCAAAAAAAAAATCAACTCTTCACTTTTTTATCTTTTCTTGTGCATCCCCCCCCTTCCCTCTCAATTCCCCCCCTCCGCGACCTTTTCTTCCCTCTTCTCGTCGAGTAGATGTCTTACGACTTTGAAGTCTCCAGCATGGGCAGATTCGGAGGGATGGACGCCCCCTTTCGCGACGACGGTGATGCTTCCTCTTCGTTCATTCACGGCGTCGAGTCGCTCGATGCTGCTGCTGCTGCCTCTCTCGTCGCAGCCGCGTCTTCATCGTCGTCCTCTTCCTCGTCGCAGCAGCCCGTCCCGGAGCTCTCCCTCGCGCCGGACGACCCCAGGCAGCCGAGACCCCTGCTCACGGAGAAGTTCATGCTCCGGTTCTTCAAGGTAAACAGGGCTTTTTTCCCCTTATTTTGGCGCGCGGAGATGAAGAAGAAGAAAGCAAGACGAAGGAAAGTCGATGTGCCGACGAGCACCCCGAACCTTCATTCGATGATGACGAATAGCGGGAGAGGCCACCGAGTAGCTGCCCCGCCTGCCCGTTCTGGTCCTTTTCATCCCTTTTTTCCTATCTCAGCCCCGAGAATACGTTGCGCACGAGAGCTTTGCGCAAATAAAACGCGAACTCAGCGAGCAGGCGTGGAGAAGAGTCGGGCTGGGGCTTTTTGCTTTTTTTCCTTTTTCTCTCGCTCTCGCCATCCCTCCTCCTCTCGTTCGTTGTTTCGGCCCATCAGCCAAACTCAAATTTCCCCCACCCCGCATCTCCTTTCAAAAAACGCACCCAAAAAAACTCCAGATTGCCCCCTGCCCTCGACGAGAGGTGCACGACTGGGCCGTGTGCCCCTACGCCCACGCGGGAGAAAAGGCGCGCAGGCGAGACCCCATGTGCGGCGGTGGCAGCTCGAGCGACGAGATGATGCCGGCGGGCGAGCCAGTATACACAGGCATCGCGTGCCCGAGCATGAAGTCGGTAAGTGTTTTTTTATTTTGCGTGTTCTTTATCATTTTTCTCTATATTTTGCGGCCGGGATCGAGTGGTAACATCGTGACGACATGAGCGGATACGAATTTTGGAGCAATTGGGCGCGGGACGAGGGCGTGCGTGAGCGAGGAATTGGAGCTTGATTTTTTTCTTCTTTCTCGATGACTGACGAGCGAACTTTGACGTACCGCTGTCTTCATCTTTTCGGCACCGCGAACGAAGAGCAAACGCGACTTGATTGTCTTTTTTCGTGCATAATATCGTATAACCCTTTGTTTCCAATCCGTGATGCGAAAGAGTGGTTACAAAGCCGCCTTACAAGGTGCCCTTTGGAGCGCCGCGCGCCCTTTGCGTTTTTCTTTTTTTTCGATTGCGGCCATTTTTTCGCTTCTCCTCTCACCATCTCTTCTTTTTCAAAAAAAAACTGCTCTCTCCCTTCTCGGCAGACCGGAAGCTGCCACCGAGGGGACCGCTGCCCCTACGCGCACAATGTATTTGAGTATTGGCTTCATCCTACTCGGTAAGTTGAGGGAAAGAAGAGTGAAAAGAGGGCGAGAGAGCGGCGAGAAGATTGAGCAATCATTTCGCGCCTTTTTTCTTCTTTTCGTTGGAGATTTTCGCTCGAAACGAACAAGGGCAAAAAAAAAAAAAAAAAACCCAGGGTTGTGTGGGGGGGGGGGGAGGGAAGGAGAAAGAGAAGAAGGAGAGAA
>Ga0114918_10000991_pt1 | contig 25138 bp, 21 predicted proteins | sample LantaG_FD_87015 | JGI IMG/M metagenome (GOLD analysis project Ga0114918, IMG submission 87015) | Deep subsurface microbial communities from Baltic Sea to uncover new lineages of life (NeLLi) - Landsort_02402 metaG | ecosystem: Environmental > Aquatic > Marine > Oceanic > Sediment | place...
GTCCCTTCCTTTTTGTTTTTTTTTTTTTTTTTTTTTTTTTTTTAAATTTGAAATCGAGAGAGAGCCCCGCGAGTGAGTTTCAACTTTTTCTTTCTCTTCTCTCTTCTTCCTCTACTATTAACAATTCTACTCACCCAGGGCTCCCCGGCGTACGCGGTCGTCGCAGAGGGCCCCGCGGTCACCACCAGCCCGTAGTCCCCCGTCGCCGAAGGACTAAACTGCACGGCCTGGAACCTGACGTCGCGGCCGATGGGGCCGGCCAGCGCCGAGCCCGAGGCGATCGGCCTCCACCAAGTGTCGCTGCCTCCCGAAGAACTGCTGCTGGTCGAGCCGGAGAACTTGGTGACGGCCGAGCCCGCGGGAGGAGGCGGAGTAGGGGGGCTGGTGGGCACGGGCGTCGGAGGGCTGGTGGGCGCGGGCGTCGTCGGAGGCGGGGGCGGCGGCGGAGGAGAAGGCGGCTTTGTCGTCGCAGGCGGCGTCGCCACCGGGCTCGTCATCGGCGTCGGCGCCGGGCTCGGAGGCTGCGGCACCGTGGCCCCGCAGCTGTCGCACCCCCCGGCGCTCTTGGAGCAGCCAAAGTCGTGCGTATAATAGATGCCGTACCTCGAAGAACCGGCGTTGATCGCCACGCCCGACCCAAGGGTATCAAATCCGCAACGCAGAATGTTGGTCCTGTGCCCGCTCGAGCACATCCACGCAGCGCAGACCGCCAGGACCGTCTGCTGCCCCGCGGCGATGTTCTCGCCCACGAAGGCCGAAGGGTACCCGAACTTTTTGGTGATCCTCGTCGCCGCGCTGGTCCTGTCGGCAGAGTTGTGCGAGAAGAAGTTTTTGGTGGCCATCTCCGTCGAGTGGGACCTGGCTGCCGTTCCGAGGATGCTGGCTCCCGATCCCGTGAGGACCAGGGGCTGCCTCTTTGGGGACAAGGCGCTGTTCCTCCACGAAGAGTAGGAGCAGGGGTAGATCGAGGAGTAGCGGTCGGGCTCGGTCCTCATGGAGTTGAGGCAGACGCCGAGCTGTTTTTTTTTGTTTTTTTTGTTTTTTGAGTGGTTCTTTTGTGAGGAACGAGAGGAGAGGCTGACGATGCCAGGGGGCGCGATCTCTCGCGAAGATATTTTAGAAAGGAAAGAAGAAGAAGGAGAAATAGAAGAAGAGTTTTTTTATAGGGTGCAAAAGAAGAACGAGAAGAAGAAGAGCAGCGACGCGACGCGACGAACGACGCGAACGGCGGGCAAGGATAGAAACTGTATCTCCTTCTTCTCCCTCTTTCTCCCGCTAGGAGGCCTTCTTTTCCCGTTCCAACTTCGGAGAACGCAGAGGAATCTACGAAAGCGCCCATCTTGGGGGCGTTGCACCCAAAGAGACCGGCAGAGGCGGAGCGGCGGAGGGGTGCAAAAGAGGAAGATGGACGACAGACGAAATGCCAATTTTCGGTTTCGCTCGCCCACCATCTCTCAATCATCATCATCATCAATCTTCTTACCTGCGCCTCCACCCTCGCCGCGTCAATCCCGCTCCCGATGAGCAAGGTCGTAGGGCAGGGGACGGTCGCGTTGAAGGGCGAGGAGTCGGCCTCGGAGCGGGCCTGGGCCGGCAGTGCGCCGGCGACGATGGCGGAGACCTCCTCCGACGAGAGCGGGGCGCCTGGTTCGAAAAACGCGCCGCACGAGGAGGTCGTCGTCTCGTCCGCGGCCTGCTTGGCGCCCACGGCGCAGATCGTGGCCTCGACCGCCGCCGTCGCCGCGGCGGTGGCGGCGGCGACGGGGATGGAGTCGGATGATGCTGCGAAAGAGGAGGAGAGCGAGAGGAGCACGAGAGCTGTGAAGAGCCCTCGCGCGAGGTGCGGGAGAGAGGAGGAGGTTCTCTTCATTTTTGTTTCTTTTTTTGGGGGGAAGAGTCAGGGGCAAAAAGTGAAGAGAGTGTCGAGTTTTTTCTTCTTCTTCTTCTTTTCATCGTCATCTCCGCGCTCTCTTCTTCTTCCCCTCTTCCGCCACCACAACGCCGCTTCCAAAACAAAGCCAAACAGACAACCTCATCATCAATCTCATCATCATTACAATCACAATCGCAATCATCAAAATAATCAAACTGCAGCCCACGCCCTGTCCAGCTCCTCCCCTGTCAGCTCCGTGGGAACGTTTCTGCTCGCGACCACCTCGACGACCTTGTTGCCTTTCTCGGCCCTCACGGCCGCCACCAGCACTTCGGCGACGGCGTCCCTCGACACGGCCGCGCCGTGCTGCTCGTTCTCCCCGAAGATGGTGTCTTCGCCTGACAAAAAGACGCCTCCGGCCCCGAGTTCCTCGGGGGTCTTCGAAGCGAGCCCACCGGGGCGGACGACGCTCCACGAATCAAAGCCCGACTCTCGCAGCACGTTCTCGGCCGCGAGCTTTCTGGACAAAACACCCCCACTGAAGAGCTCGAGGAAGATAAACGCAGGGTTGTTCCCCTGGCCGATGGCCTTGCCGTTGGTCAGGATCGAAGACAGGAGCACAAACTTGGCTGTTTTGGCATGCGACCTGGCTGCCTTGATCAAATTGATGGTCCCGGCCCCGTCGACGGCCGCGGCGGTCTTCTTGTCGAGCGGCGAGCGGGGCCTCGAGCCGACGCAGCAGACGACCGCCGAGGTCTCCTCGCCGATGGCCTGGGCCAGCTCGGGGACGCTCATGGTCTCGAGGTCGAGGTCGACGATTTCGATTTTGTTCGACGACGACGAGGGCTGCAGCAGAGCCTCTTCGGCCTTTGCTCTGTTCCTCGCGCCGGCGCGGACGCGGTAGCCCGCTGCGACGAGCGCAGCGACCGTGCGCTTGCCCGTTTCTCCAGTGGCTCCTACGACGAAGATCGTCGCTGGAGGAACGATCGACGATGACGACGACGACGAAGCTGCGACGGCCGGCAGAGCGAAAGAAGAAGAAGAAGAAGCAGAAGAGAAGACGAGGGTCGAGGTCGTCGCTCCGAGCAAACAGAGGAGGTTGCTGCGACGCGACGACGTCGATCGTCGAGCATCATCGTCATCGTCTTCTTTCGCGGCGCCGGTCTCCTGCTGCTCGGCTGAGACAGGCTTGAAGCTCGCCCTCGCGAGCAGAGGCGTGGTTCGACATCTAGAGGACGCTACTCGATTGCGAGGGGCAATGCAAGGCCTGGCGTGGGCGCGGAGGAGCATGGCTTTTTTTGACGTGTGAGAGAAGTGAGAAAGGAGATCGAAGGTCTTCGAGAGGCGAAGAAAGAAAAAGTCTGAGTCCAACAACTTTGACGAATGAAAGGCATCGGCAATTCTTCGCTCTCACTTCCTTCTTTTCCTCTTTTTCTCCTCTTTCTCTCTTCCACCGAGCGCCCGCTCTCTTTCTTTCTCTCTTTCTCTCTTTCTCTCTTCCACCGAGCGCCCGCTCTCTTTCTTTCTCTCTTTCTCTTTCACTTCAGCGGCGCACACTCGCCATGGCGCCTCACAGCGGCGGCGCGCCCGGCGCTGCCGGAGACGTCTGCTCGGCGGCGACCTACAGCAACCGCGTGCTGAAGAGTAAGTGGTTGCTTCTTTTGATGTGATGGAAGCAGCAGCAGCGGCGGCGTCGAGAGATGCAATCACCGACGACGACGAGGGCATGCCCCAGCTGCCCTTTTTGACGCCTCTTGTTCTGCTTCTAGGCTCCCCTTTTTCTCTTCTTCTCGCGCTGTCTGCGTTGACGAGACAACGGAGGCAGTCATGACGTATGGCGTGGAAGATGAAAAGCGGAGGAAAAACGCAAGCAAAGGAAGGCTCGACCAAAAAAAAAGAGGGCAGAAGAACATTTGACCTAAAAAAAACGTCTCAACCTAGAAGGGAAAAAAAGGGCGAAACCTCTTCTCGAGGTTTCGCCTATTTTTCTTCTTCCCTCTTTCCCCCCTCCCTCCTTCCTTTCCTCCCCCGCGGCCCCCCCCCCCCGCCCATTCCACTTTCACTCACTCACTCTCACTCCTCTCTCTCTCTCTTTTAATCTCACCGACCAAAATCACCAGACAACTACCACTACTGCCCCGTGCCGCACTCGGGCCAGGACGCGATCCTGTTCGTCGGCATCTCGATCGTCGCGGCGTGCGTGCTCAGGGGCAAGCTGGGTACCACGATGCTGCTGCTGTCCGGGGCCGCCCTGGAGGCCCTGACGGTGATCCCGGGGTGGACGCTAGGAAGGGTTGGCAACTCGATCTCGTGGTTTCTGTCGATCGTGCCCTACGAGCTCTTCTTCTACATCTTCTTACCTCCCTTGCTTTTGGACGCCGGAGTGAGGATCGACTATTTCTTGTTCAAGAGGGCCTTGCTCCAGGTGCTGACCGCCGCCTTCCTGGTCGTGGGCTTCACGACCGCGGCCATGATCCCCTTGCTGCTGTACGTGCTGCGGCTGGCGGACAGAGGCTGGGGGTGGCAGCACGTGGCCCTTCTCGGTTCCATGCTGGCCTCGACCGATGCTGTCGCGATCATCAACGTGATGAAGGAGAGGGGGGGCCCTCGGAGGCTGCGAGTGCTGCTGGAGGGCGAGTCGCTGCTGAACGACGCGTCTTCTTTCACGCTGTTCTCGATCTTCCTGTCCTACGTGCTCGGGGCGCACGGAGGAGGCGGCAGCGGGAGCGGAGGAAACAAAACCAACAACGGCGCGCCGGTCGGGTGGTCGGTGCTGGGCGACGTCTTGGGAGACATGCTCAAGCTCGCGTTCGGAGGGCTGCTCTTCGGCGTCGCCTTCGGGCTGCTGGCCCACTGGCTGCTCAAGTTCATGCGCAGGCACCGGGCCGGGATCGACCAGCAGGTCGCGCTGACGCTGGCCGGAGGCTATTTGTCTTTCTACACGGCCAACTCGTTCCACCTTTCCGGTGTGGTGGCCGTCGCCGTTTTCGGGCTCTACGGCGCGTCGACGTCGACCTGGGACCTGCCCCCGGCCTCTCACGGGGCGTTCGAGGCCTTCTGGGACGCGCTGTCGTTCGTGGCCAACTCGATCGTGTTCTTCTTCACCGGGGTGAGAGAAGAGGAGAGGGGAGGAGAGAGAGAGATGGAGAGAGAGTTCTTTTTTTCCTTCCGACGAAACTTTTTCTTTTTCTTTCTTGAAAAACTCACTCACTCTTTCTTCTCCTTCTCTTTCTTTTCCCCTTCTCCAACCAACCAAACCAGGTCGCCATCGTCAACTTCTTCGTCCGGTCGGGAGCCCTGATGAGCGACTCCGTCGTGACTGCAAACCTCATGGCCCTCGACCCCAACGCAGCAAACGATTCCTCTTCGTCTGCTGCCGCCGCGGCCGCCGCGGCCGCCCTGACTGCTCGCGTCGCGGCCGCCTCGCCCGAGGCCAAGCGCAGGGCCGCGGTAATGATGTGGGAGGGGCTGTGGAGGTTCCCTCTCGTTTATTTAATCGTCTTCGGCCTCCGCTTCGCGCTGCTGACCGCCTTCAGGCCGCTGTTTCGGTTGGAAGGATCGGACCTACCGGTCAGGGACGCGCTGTTCGCGACCGTCGCCGGGCTGAGGGGCTCCGTGGCGCTGATCCTGGCGCAGGCCGTGATTACGGCCGGGGACTCGGAGGCGGTAAGAAGGAGTTTTTTTTTGAGAGAGAGAGGAAAAAAAAACAAAAAAACAACCTTTTTCTCTTCCTCTTTTTCCCACCACCACCACCACCAACAACCACCCCTTTCGAACAACAACAACAACAGGTCAACACCGGCAAGGTCCCCCCGGAGGAGATCCGCGTCCGGGCCGAGATCGTGCTCTGGACCGCGCTCTTCGTCCTCTGCACCCTGCTGATCAACGCGCCGCTGCTGCCGAAAGTGCTCCGGGTGACCAAGCTCGACGTCATCCCTGACGCCCGCCTGGCGCTGAGGAGGAGGGCATTGAGGGCTCTTGACGCCCACACGGCCTCGTCCGTGGCCGGGCTGCGGGCAGAGGAGGACGCGATGATGGCAGGGGTCGACTGGTCGCGCGTGAGAGAGCTGACCAAGGTCGGCGGCGCGAGCGACTTTGCGTCGTTCGCGGAGCAGGCCGGCAGCGGGGGTTCAAGCAAAGAGAAAGAGGAGAAGGCGAGGAAGAGGAAGCACCTAAAGGGCCTGGGGGGCTCGGAGATGCGGCACGGGATGACGGACGCGTGGGTGGGACTGGCGAGGTGGTTTAGGCGGGCTGGAACGGCCGTGGGGAGGTTGTTCGGTGGCGGCGGCGGCGGCGGAGGAGGTCGAGGAGCAGATGTCTCGCTTGACGCTACCTCCTCCTCCAACCCCCACCACCTCGACCCGCGACGGCAGAAGTCGACCTCCTCGATGGCGACCATCTTCCTCGACGAGGCCGGCGCCGCGGCCAAGCACAACCGCGTCTTCGGGCGCACGATCTCCCTGTGTCAGACCGGGAGTCGCGGTGCTGCTGCGGAGGCGCCGCCGCCCTCGTCGCTGGCCCCTCCTCCTGCTGCTGCTGCTGGTGCTGCGAGCCGTATCGTCGGCTTTTCCGAAAACGGCACCAAAGGCGACGTCGACGTCGAGAGCGGCCTTGGCGGCAACAACGGCAGCGCCGTGCCGCCGGGCCCCTTCTCTTCGATCCTCCGCCAGGCCAGGAGGAGGTCCTCCGACTTCGGACGGAGCGGGGCTGCTGTGGCCACCAGGAGCAGCGACGGCGGCGGCGGCGGCGGCGGAGGAGGAGGAACCGCGCCGCGGAGGAGCACCGACGCCGGAGGAAGCAGAAGTGGCGGCGGCGGCGGCGCCGGCGAAAACGACGCCTCTGCCGATGACGACGACGACGGTGACGGCGAAAACCCGGACTGGGAAGAGGCCAACGACCTCACCATCACGGGAGGCGGCGTGCCCTTCCTGCCTCGCGCGAGGCTCCAGTCGTCGACGGCCAAGCTGCAGCAGATTAGGGAGAACGCTGCCGCCGCCGCTTCTGCTGCTGCTGCTGCTTCTGCCGCCGCGGCGGCTGTAGAGGCATCGCCGCACGACGAAGAGACGGGCGGCGGAGGAGGAAGGAGCAGCAGCAGCAGCCTTGTTATTGCTCCCTCCTCCTCCCCTCCGAAACCTTCTCCGTATGACGCCACCACCACTCTCACGTCCTCGACCGTCGTCGCCCCTGTCCCGGTCGCTGAAAGCGGCGGTGGCGGCGCTAGTCCTCCTACTTCTTCTGTTGCTCCTCCTCTTGCGTCTCAACCTCCTCCTCAACAATTCACAAACTCGATGATCGTGATGACGGAGGCAGGCCCGCTGCCGGCCCCTCACGTCTTCGGCTTCGTCGCCCCCTCGGCCTCCCCGTCCCTGCGGGCGCCGGCGAGAGCGGAGGCCGCGGCCTCGGTGGCGGCGGCGGCCTCGGCGGCGGCGGCGGCGAGGGCGAGCCTGACGAGGCCCTCGCTGACGCGCATCTCGAAAGAGGCCGTCGCTGCTGCTGGAGCTGGAGCTGGAACTGGTGTCCCTGCTTCGGCTTCTGCCTCTGCTTCTGTTTTGTCTCCGGCGAGGCCCATGAGCGCGATGCCCGCCGTCGGTGGCGGCAACGGCGGCGTGCGGAGAACGGGGAGCGGCAGCGACGTCGTCGTCGCGGCGTTGATGACGGCCGACAACAACAACGGCGAACAGCAGCAGCAGCAGCGGCTCGGCACCCTCTGGCGCGCCCAGGAGGCGGCGATGGGCGCCACCCTGACCTCTCCGACGTCGTCGCTGCGGTCCGCTCGGCCTCCCCCCAAACACAGGACCGTGTTCGAGGCGTTCGGGATAGAGCAGCCGAGCTCGAGCGCGGGCGCGAGCGGCGACGGCGGTGCTGCAGCCGGCGCTGCAGCCGGCGCTGCTGCTGCTGCTGCTGCTGCTCCTCTTCCTTCCTCTTCCTCTTCTGCTTCTGTCGATCAAGTCGGCGAGCTCTCCAAGTTCTTGCCCAGGAGGGCCTCTGCCTCCGGGTCCACGGGCACCTGGTCCGCGGGCCTCACCGGCGGGGTCTCCCCTCTCGTCGCGATGCGGCGCGAGGCCGAGGGAGGCGCCGGGGGCAGCCTCCGCGCCGGCCGGTCGTTTGCCGCCAAGGAGCTGGAGAGCTCGATCGAGGAGGAAGGGAACGGCAACGGAGCTGCTCGTGCTGATCCCTCCGCTTCTTCTTCTCCTCGCGTCAACAGCAACGGCAACAACAACAGCAGCAGCAACAACGCCTCGTCGACGGGGACCCTGCAAGCGCAGGCCGGCCGGGCCCTCAAGCAGGCCCTCTCCGCCGCGCGCGCCTCCGCGACCGCCGCCGCCGCCGCCGCCTCGGCCGCGGCCTCCGCCGCCGCGCCCCCCGTCGCCCGCAGGCGCAGGCTCCCGACCGGAACGCCCCTAGAGGAGCTCCGCGTCAGGCTCGCCACCTCCCTCAAGCGCCACTTCCACGCCAAGCGCGCAGACGGCCTGCTGAGCACGCGCGCGGCCAGGGTGCTCGATACGGCGTGCGACGCGGCGATCGACGAGCCGTCTCGCCCCCTGGACCTGTGGGCGGCCGTCGAGAGCGACGTCACGGCGAGGTGGGTGAGCAGGTTCCTGGCGCACCTGGCCCTGTGGACGAGGAAGATCAACATCGCTGTCATCGGGAAAGGTGGGGGCGGCAGGAGCGCCAACAGGGCTGCCGCGGCGCGGAGGAGAAGAGCGCAGCAAGCGCAAGCTCAAGCTGCTCAAGCTCAAGCGGGGATGGCGAGCGAAACCGGAAGCACCTCCACGCGAACCCGCCCCGTCCCTCCACCAATGCCGTCCTCTCCTTCCTCCTTCTCCTTCTCGTCCATCTTCACCGCCTTCCGCCGCGGCCTCGCCTGGCCCCTGGCCAAGCTGTCGCGCCTCCTGCTCTGGTCGCTGTCGAGGCTGATGCTGGTGGCCTGCGAGTCGGCGATGGAGATGATGCTCGCGCTGACGTTTGCCCCCTCCGCCGCCTTCGCCGCGTCGAGGTCTGGCGCGGGCGCCACGGGCGACTCTGCGGGCGTCGCGGCGGCGGCCGACGCCGTCGCCGACGAGGTCGACGACCAGCTGAGGCAGGTCTGGCTCTTCCTGCACGACCGCGAGGCCGAGGCCCCGGAACGCTTCCAGGCGATCCAGACCTATCGCGCGACGATGGCCGTGCTGAGGAAGCAGGCTGCCTTCGTCGACGCGCTCTTTGACGCCGGCGCCGTCGACGACGACGAGAGGGCCGCGCTGAGGGCTCCCCTGGAGGAACGGGAGAGCGCGCTGGAGAGGCGCGGCCCCACCTGGCGCGCCCCTTCCCCCGCGGACGTGCTTCATGCTTTGCCCTTTGTTCGCGCGAGCGACCCCGAAGTCGCGGCCTTCTTCCTGCGGCGGTCGTCGCTGAGGGAGCACGCTTCGGGGGCCGTGGTGGCGAGCGGCACGGGCGAGCCCGCCGGATTCATCGTGGTGGTGGCCGGCCTGGTGAGGGTGACCGCTCACGGGCGCGGGCCCAGAGTGTTTCCCGGCGGAGGAAGTGGTGGTGGAGGTGGAGGTGGAGTTGATGGAAGCGGAGTTGGAAGCGGAAGCGCCGCCGTCGCCGGCAACAGCAACAACAACAACAACTCTTCTTCTTCCACTTCCCAACCTCCCCCTCCCCCTTCTATCCCCGGCATCAGCTCTCTCACCACCTCCACCGGAGGCAGAGCCCGCCAGGACGTCTACCTGGGATGCGGGGGCCTCACGGGCCTCTTCAGCAGCCTCACGGGCACCGAGTGGGGGGCCTGGGCCGCCGTCGCCGAGGGCAACGCCCTGGGCAAAGGACCTTTGGTCTTGCACGTGCCGCAGTCAGCTGTCGACGAGCTCCGGGCCAGATCAGCGGCCGGCTCGGCGGCCTTCCAGCAGGCCGAGGTCGACATGTTCCGCATGGCGAGCCTGTTCGTGGTGGAGCGGGAGAGGCCGAGGCTGATGGCTTATCTCGCGGAAGTGCTGAGGCACCGGGCAGAGATCGAGGAGAAGGCGGCAGAGAGGGCCTTTGGCGGGGTGACGTCTCTGGCGAGGGCGAGGGCGGTCGCCGACGCGCTGAGGCGCAGGGTGGAGGAGAAGAGGAAGGAAGGCGAGGACGGGGAGGGCGAGGAAGAGGACGACGAAGAAAGCAAAACGGCGAAGAAGGGAAACGACGCTTCTTCTTCTTCTTCTTCTTCGACGACGAAAACGCCTGCTGCCGCCGCTCGCACCGCCGCCGATGAGTTCCGAGCCTTCGTCCGGGGGCTCGCCGCTTCCGAGCTCGTCGAGCTTCCCCCCGGGGCTGCCTTCAACCTGCGCTCGTCCGCCGTGCTGATGCGCGGGAGCGTGGTCGTGAAGGGGAAGGCGGTCGTCGTCGAAGGAGAAGGGGAAGGAGCAGCAGCAGTTCCGCCGCCGCCGTCGTCGTCGCGAGGAAGAGCAACAGCACCTCTTCCCCCTCCTTCTTCTCCTCCCGAGACCTCCTTCGAGTACATCGCCCCGGCGCTGATGCCCTGGTTCGGGCCCCCGACCAAGGCCCACAGCGACGTCGGCCCCCCTCCCGGGATGCCCTACGGCGGGAGTCATCGCTTCGGCCCATCGCTGACGAGGAACGAGGCTGCCTCTTCTTCTTCTGCCTTCCCGGTCTCGCCGTTCACGCGGCTCGTCGCCGGAGAGAGCGGCGCGGCGCTGATGGTCACCCCGACCGCCGGCGCCGCCCCCGTCACGCACGCCTCGTGCCTCGACCTGGAGTCGCTGGCGCGGCCCTACAAGGCCCCGGCGAGCGGCGGCGGCGGCGCCGCGGGCGTCGCCCCGGCGCAGGGCGGGCTCGTGAGCTCGGCCGGGGTGACGATCGGAGGCGGAAGTGGAGGAAGCGGGTTTGGCGCGAACCGAGGAGGAGCAGGGGCGACGACGAGGAGGAGCTCGACCTTTGGCGGCTCGAGCGCGTCATCGCAGGCCGTGGTGTCGAGCATGGCTGCCGGCCAAGCCCAGGCCGGGGGGACGGGGGGCAGCTCGAGGAGGATGGGGAGCAGCTCCGTGACGGGAGGTGGTGGCGGAGAAGGAGAAGCAACAGGAGGCCTTTCTTCTTCGTCGTCGTCGCCGCGGCGGCTTCTCTCTCCTCGAACGGCGAAGACGATGGCCGCGACGGCGGCGGCAGCGGCGGCGACGGCCGCGGTCGTCGAGGCGACGCATCAGAGCGCCGCTGCTGTTGCTGCTGCTGCTTCGGCCGACCAACAACCTCCTTGTTCGTCGTCGCTGCCTCAGACGCGGCACCGCGTGATGAGGGCAGCGCCGCTGGACCTCCCCGCGGCGCTGGCTGCCGGGGGCGGTGACCTCGCGCACGAGCCTCCGTCTGCCGCCGCCGCCGCCGCCGCGGCCGCGGAAGAAGCAGAAGCAGAAACAGAAGAAGCAGCAGCTGCAGTAGCAGCAGAGGAGGAAGAAGAAAAGAAGAAGAAGGACGACGGCGGCGGCTCGAGCGTCGTGGTCGTCGGGGGCGGGGGCGGGGGAGGCTCCACCTCTTCTGCTTCTTCCCTGCGCCGCGTCGCCAGCAGGGCCAAGCTCGCGATGACGAGCAGCAAGAAGATCGAACAAGGGGAGACGGCGGCGAGCACCAAGAGGCCGACGCCGAGTTCCACGCCTCCTCCTCCTCCTCCTCCAAGCTCGTCGCCTCCGCCTCCACCTCAACAACCTCCTCTTTGAAGATTTTTGTTTTTTGTTTTTTTGTTTTCTAATAGTTTTTTCCCTCTCGTTTTCCTTATCTTTGACATGCTTGATTCTTTATTTTTGTACACTTCTGCAAATCCCGAAGGAAAAAAACATTTGGAAGTGATCATCTGTGGCGCGGTAGGAAGTGAAGAAGAAGAAAGAGAAGAAGAAAGAGAAGAGAGAAAGAGAAGAAGAGGTTGAACGTCGCCAATCACATCTTGATTTCATTGAATTCAAGCTTCTAATGCTCCGTCGACGCCCCTCGCAGGTGCCCCTGGGCGCCGCGGGCGAGACCCAGCGGGCCCTGCTCGCCGCCGCCGCCGCCTCCCACTCGTCCTCTCCGGGAGAGCGCTGCTCCAGCAGCCGCAGGAGGCGCCTCGCCGTGGGCGTCGCCGCGGCGCTGGCCGCCGCGGCGCTTTTTTCCGTAGGGGTGGTTCTTGGCGTTTCTTCTTCTTCGTCTTCGGCGACGAGCGATTCGAACGAGGGAATCGCCGCCTCCGCGCGCCTTCTCTTGAGAGGAAAACTGTTTTCCGGGGTCTCGAACGACGCTCGTAGGGCCCCCGGACTGCCGCGCAAGCTCGGGAGCGGCCTCACGAGCGGCCCGAAGGGCGCCAATTCCGTTGTTGATGACGACGAAGTTGAAAATCTCGAGGGCCCGATCGAGGCCTACCTGGTCGTCTACTCGCACGTCGACCCCGGGTGGTGAGTTTCATTGGCGGTTTTGGTGGTGCTTTGTTGCGAGAGAGCTGAGATGACGTCTGATTGTGATGGAGATGAGCTGGAAGAGGCCGAGATAGAGAGAAAGCGCGCGAGAGAGACAGATATTGAGGATGGCGACGCGCGAGCGAGCAAGTTTTTTTTCGAATTTTTTTTCCTCAACCTCTTGACCTCTTCGACCTCCTCTTCCTTCTCTCACCTCAACCACCACCCTCAACCACTCCCCTCCCTTCCCTTCCTCAGGCTCCTCACCCTCGACCAGTACTACGAAAATGGCTTCAAGGCGGGACAGAACGGCGTCCGCAAGATCCTCGACGAAATCGTCCCGGTCCTCGAATCGAACCCCACCAGGAAATACACCTGGGGCGAAACCGTCTACCTGGAGCGCTGGTGGCGCGACCAATCTACGCAAATGAAGGCCCGCGTGCGCTCTCTGGTGGCTTCGGGCCAGCTGGGCTTCGCCGGGGGAGGGTGGGTGTCCCCGGACGAGGCCACGTCGCATTTCTCCGACATGCTCGACCAATACTCGCTGGGTCACCAGTGGCTCTCCCGCGAGCTGGGCGTGGTCGCGCCTCCCGCCGTAGGGTGGCAGATCGACACGTTCGGGCACTCGCAGGCGCACGCGGCTTTACTGGGCAGTATGGGCGTTCGGTCCGTCTACTTCTCGAGGATAGACACAGAGGACAGGCTGCACCGGGCTTCCAAGCAGCAGCTCGAGTTCCTGTGGGATGCCGCTCCCGGTCGCAGTCCTGTTGCTGAGGAGTCGGAGCTGTGGTGCTACGCGTTCCACAGGGGGCAATACGACATCCCGTTGGAGCTGGAGGACCTGCAGGTGGAGGCAGGAGGGAGGAGGCTGACGAGTGGTGTTGGTGAAGGTGGAAGTGGTGAGCAGAATGGGAATGCTGCTGCTTCCTCTTCCTCCACCTCTTCTTCTTCTTCTTCCTCCTCCGAGACCCGCTGGGAGCAGCGCCTTGCCAACGTCACCTCCTACGTCCGTGAGGTCGCCGAGCGCACCCGCGGCGGCAGGGGCCCCGTCATGGTCTCCGTGTCCCGCGACTTTGGCTGGGACGACCCAAAGGCGCTCTACGACAACCTCGACGAGCTGATCGCCAGGTCCGAGGTTGATCCTCAGAAGAGGGTCAAGCTGCGGTACGCCACTGCGGAGGAGCATGCGGACGCCCGCAGGCGCGGCAGGGGCGTTGGCGGCGGAGAAAGAGGAAACAGTAAAGGCAAATCCACTTCTCCCACCTCTGGTTGGCCAGTCCAACAAGGGGACCTGATGCCCTACTCGGACTGCAAGGGCTGCTACTGGTCAGGCTACTTCAGCACCCGCCCTGGAACCAAGAGGCTGGTCAGAGAGGCTTCGGGGCTGCTGGTCGCGGCGAGGCAGTTGGAAGCCTGGCTCGGCCGGGAGGTGGCGAGGGGGGTTTCGATTTCGACCTCTTCTTTGACCTCTTCTCCTTCCTCTCTTCTCCCCCCGACCACGGTGCCCCTGGAGCGCGCCGTGGCGCTGATGCAGCACCACGACGCCGTCACGGGCACGGACCGCCTCGAGGTCAACAGGGACTACCGCCGGATCGTGAGCGAGGCCGCGGGCGAGGCGAGGAGGCTGGTCGCCTCAGCGCTCGACGCGCTGGTGCTGCAGGGGGCGAGGGACTACGGTTCCGGTTCCTCTTCTGCTTCTTCTTCTTCTTCCTCCCAGTCTTCTCTTCCTTCCGTTTCCGTCGACTTCTGGAGCTCGCACGCCCGCTCCTTCGCGCTGTGCGAGGCGGCCAACGCCAGCGTCTGCTCGCCCGCCGTGGCGCTGAGCGACGCGCGGAGGCCCTTCACGGTCGCGGCCTTTAACCCGCTGCCGAGGAGCTCTCGAGCGCTGGTCAGGGTGCCCCTGGGGGCCGCGGCGATGCGCGGCGGGAGCGGTAGGTGGAGGGTGTCGCCGCCGGTGGTGGATGACAGAAGGTCTTGGGTTTCCTCGCTCGACTTTTTGCCGTCGGGCTCCGAGGCGCAGGTCGTTGCGCTCTCCAAGTCCGACTTGGACCTGCAGCGCCTGGCCGAGCTCGGAGGAGGAGAGAAATCGAACGCTGGCTTCGCCGCGGGCTACGCCGTCTTCGACGCGCAGCTGCCGCCGCTCGGGTACGTGGCGTTTGCCGTCGAGCCCGAGGACGACGAGAGCGGAAGCGGAAGTGGGAACGCCGCCGCTGCCGCCGCCGCCGCCGTCGTCGCTCCTCCTCCGCCTCCGCCTCCGCCTCTCTCGGCCTGCTCCTCGTTTCCGGCCAACTGCACCGAGGACGACAGCACGCTCACGCTCAGCAACGGCCTCGTCGACCTAGTGTTCGCCAAGAAGGGCGGCGTCTTGGTCGACGCATCGGACACGGCCCCGCAGCCCTCGTCGGGCCTCGCGCGCGTGAGGACCCGCGACGGCGGCGACGGCAAGACTTCTTCCTCTTCTTCCTCTTCCGAAACCGCCGCCGCGGTGCGCGCCTCGCTGCTCTCCTACAGCCACGACCTGACGACCTCGGTCCTTCCCTGGTTCCTGAGGAGGTCGGGCCACTACGCGTTCCACCCGGAGGGGGAGGCGAGACAGGTAAGAGTTGGGGTGGAGAGTGGAGAGAGGGGAAGGGAAAGAGAAAGAAAAGAACTGAAAACTCACTCGAACCCCCCCCCCAAAAAAAACTCTTCGCAGATCGACACCGACCCCAACACGCCCCTGACCTCGCTCGTCGTCGGGCCCCTGCTCTCGCAGGTCACGCGCCGGTACGGCAGCTACGGCCAGCTGACCTTCAGGCTGGCCGCCGGGGCCGCCAACTTCGAGGTCGAGTGGACCGTGGGGCCCTTGCCCGAACCGCAGGACGTCGTGCTGCGCTTCGAGACGGACCTGGACTCGGAGAGCTCGACTTCTTCTTCGACTTCGAGTTCGACTTCAACCTCGCCGACGATGTTTGTCGACAGCAACGGCCGCGAGTTCCTGAAGCGGCAGCGCGCCTCCCGCTCCACCTGGGCCCTGGCCCCGCTGGACCAGCCCTACGGCAACGACATCGCCAGGGACTACTACCCGATGACGAGCGGGGCGTACCTGGAAGACGACGACGAAGGTCGTGAGAGTTTTACCTCTTCGAAAAAATCCTCCTCTCGTCGCCGTCGTCAGTTTTCGATCGTGACTGACCGCGCGCAGGGCGTCGCCTCTCTGTCCGCCGGCGCGATCGAGGTCATGCTCCACCGCGAGGCCCGGATCAGCGACGAGCTGGGCAACCCGGAGACGCTCCGCGACGTCGATGCCAAGGGAAGGAGCGTGGTCGTCCGGGGAACGCACCTGGTCTCCCTGTCAAGCCGGAGCGACGGGGCCAGGCTCCGGAGGGCTCTGGCCTCGCGGGCGTACAACCCGCCCGTCGTCGCTTTCTCGGCGAGGCCTCCGGCTTCGCCTCGGACTGCCGTCGGGGCGCTCCTGGCCGCCCCGCTGCCCGACTCCATCGAGCTCCTCAAACTGGCCGCTCGCAGGGATAGTGCTGCCGAAGGCGGAGGGGGAGGCCAAGGTGGTGTCGAGATCAGGCTCGCGCACGCTTTCGAGGAGGGCGAGGACGGCGCCGTCGGCGGAGGGGCCGGGATCAACGGCGGACAGGACGGCGACGGAGGGCTCTCATCCCCCGTCGATGTCGATTTGACCGAGGTCTTCGGGGCCGCCTTCTCCCCCTTCGAGGTGACCGAGCTGACCGTCTCGGGCATGGACAAAGAGCAGGTCCTGGAGGCGACCAGGGGGAGCCCACGGGGAGCTCCCTGCCGCACGGGGAGCGCATCTTCAACGGGCCGCTGCTGTTTGATTACGAAAAGCTCGACGAGCCAGGAAAAGAAATTAGTGGTAGTGGAAACAGTGGTGGTGCTGCTGTTGTCGTCGCTCCTTTGCCCTTGATCCCTAAGCCTGCGAGGAAGGTGCCCGCGGCCGTCAAGAAGAACGCGCGCGTCGTGAGGCTCGCGCCGCTGGAGATCAGGAGCCTGGCGCTGACGAGGCCGGGGGCGAAGAAAGCGAAAGCGAAGGAGAAGGAGGCGCTGAGGGCGGCACAGACGGAGATTCTGCTCTCTCGCTCGCAGTCTTCGAAGACGAGCGCCGTTGCGTGAAAAGGGTTTGGGGGTTTCGTATTCGTTGATTTGTTGATCGATTGTTTGGTGTTTTCAAAAGTTGCTTCTCTGGTTGCGCGCTTGTGATAGAAAAGGAATTGAAATTTAAAAAGAAAAAAAAACATTGAAAAAAATTTCTGCCATTTTGTTTTTCGCTTTTGTTGTTTACATACTCACATCCGAGCCCGCTGCCGCCGCCGCCACCGCTGATGCGACAGGAGGAACCTCCTCGGTCTCCTTGAGGCCGTCGATGAACCTCCTCGATGCCGGCAGGTGGTTGACCGCAGTCGGGGCTGCTGTTGTTGTTGTGGAAGCGGAAGCGGCAGAAGATGAAGTAGTAGTAGAAGAAGAAGAAGCAGAGCTCACCCTCTTCTTCTCCTCCTCCTTCTCCCTGTTCTTCTCCAGCGCCTCCGCCACCTTCAGGCACACGGCGCATTGCCCCGACATCTCGTTCGCCCTCTCCCTCAGCGCCAAGAACCGAGGCGACCACCCGACAGGCCCCGTCTTCCTCCACGCCATTTTCGCCTCGTAAGCTGCCTCGTCGCCGTTGAGCCTGACGATCTCCGCCATCAGCGCTTCCGGAGTGCCACCCAGGGCCCGGTAGTCAATCACGGCCTCCGGGACGGGGACGAAGTCGAGCCCGTTGGGCGCGCCGTAGTAGATCGGCAGGCACCCTGCGTCCAGGGCCGCGTAGACTTTCTCGGTCACATAATCTTCCGAGATCGAGTTCTCCATCGCGATGCAGAAGCGGTAGTCCCGCATCACGGCGACCTGCCCTCCCGTGGGCGCCGTGGGCATGTTGGAGCGGCAGCGCCCGAAGGAATGGACGGGGAGAGTAGTAGCAAGAGGAGGTTGGGGTTGGGGTTGTTGTTGAAGAGGAAGAGGCTGCTGCTGACTTGCTCCGCTTCCGCTTGCTCCGCTTCCGCTTCCGCTTTCACTCACTCCTCCGACCTGCCGCAGCAGCTGCTCGCGCTGGAGCTCCGTGAGCAGGTGCGGCTTCTCGAGCAGGCTCAGGGCGAAGTCGCGGCCCGCCGATCCGGGCTGGACGGGCGCGGCCCTGGCGCCGTGGACCCCGCTAGCGAGGAACTGGGAAGTTGCTGTTGTCGAAGAGGAAGAAGTTGAAGAAGAAACAGAAGAAGTCAAAGAAGAAGCTTCTTCCTCTCCTCCCTCCTTGGCCATGTCCATCAGCCTACCGACGATGCCGTCGCGGCCCGAGGGGGCGCCGCAGTTGGAGGAGACGTAGCCGATGGCGGGCTGATGGGAGGGTGGGTATGGGGTGGGGGAGGGAGAAGAAGGAGGAGAGAAAGAGAAAGAGAAAGACCAGGTGAGTTTTTTTTTTCCGCGCGCGACCTCCTCGACAAAAAAAGTGCTCCATCTTTTGTACCTTTTTCTCCTTGAAACTTTTGATGCTCGACAGGTTGGTCCACAGCCCCACATGCTCCTCGCTGAAGTACATCAGCATCGCCTCCGACCGCAGCCGGTAGCTCGACTCCACGCCGAAGTGGGCCATGAAGTTGGGGTCCAGGATGTTGGGGTAGTAGGCGGCAGACTCCATCGTCGCGGCGACGGCGACCTGTTCTGTCGAGGGCCGCGCCGTGAACGGGTTGCCCGAGTTTTCTGCCGCGGGCAAAGACGAGTAGGGCCCGATGGGCCCCGTGTTGGGGAGGTGGTACCACAGGGCCTGGGCTTCCCCGACCTTGGAGGCGTCGGCCGTGAACTCGCAGCGGAGCGGGATGGTTTCTTGGAGAGGAGGGGTGGTTGAGGAGGAGGAGGAGGTCGAGGAGGTCGAGGTCGAACTCGAGGTCGAGGTCGAGGGGCTCGCCGCCTTCACCTTCCTCGTGCAGCCCCCGACGGGCTGCGCGTACCCGTCCCCGAGGTAGTGCGGCGTGTTGATGACGACGAGGACGTCGTCCAGGGGGGATTGAGGAGGAGCAGCAGCCTGGAGAGGAGGAGGAGGAGGAGGAGCAACAGAGGCAGAGTTCGTCGCCGCCGGCTTTGCTGCTCCCTCCCTCGCTGCTCCGTAGGTCGACGTGAACGACGCCGTCGAGGCCTCCGGCGGCTTCGAGACGGCGGCTTCGCTCGCCGTCGCCGTCGCCGTCGTCATCATCGCCCTCTCAAAGGCCTCTTCTTCTTCCTCGACGAGCGGGTCCAGGTCCATCTGGCGCCGAAACTCGTTCTCGAGCTGGAGTTCCTCTTCGACGTCGGAAAAGTCGAACGAAGACGAAGCAGCAGCAGCAGCAGCAGCAGCAGAAGAAGAAGCACCCCCATCATCATCATCATCAACGACGGCGCCTCTCCTGGCCATCGTGGCCCTCTTCCTGCGGATTCTCGAGGCCATGGCGTGATCTGTTTTAGATGACGACCCAGCGGCGACAGCGTGGAGAAGGGCGTCCCTTCGCGCCAGCGCTCGCGAAGTGGCCGCGACCGAAGCGGCAGTGGAAGCGGAGACTGAAGATGATCGCGACGACGACGACGACGACGACGAAAGAGCGACGACGACAAAGAGAAAGAGCACAATCGATCCTGGCTTTTTCATTGCGACCATGATGATCTTTCCGCCTTTGTGAACGCACGCGAGGGCGCGCTCTTGTCTCTCTTTCTCGAACCTTTCCCTCGAGAAGAGAGAGAGAGAGAAAAGAATCAAGAAAGCAAAGAGGGTGGAATTGAGAGAAAAAGAGGAGTGAATTTCGAAAACAAGACCGGCAAGATTTCTCTCTCACACTTTTTTTCTTCTTCTTGTTTGTTGTTCTTCCTCTTCTTCTCTCCTCTTCTCTCTCTGCTGTTTTCCGCAGAAGAGAGAGAAACAGAGAGGAGAGAGAGCGTTCTTCCTCTCTCTCGCGGGCTTGAGAGCGTGCGATTGTCATAGAGAGACGAGAGAGGCTACATAGAGAAAAGAGAGAGAAAGACCTTTTTCGAGTTTCTTTTTTCCTTTGAGCAGGGTACGGTCGATCGGGAGGGAAACAAGGGCATCGAAACGCGCGTTCTAAGGCCTCGTCGCTCGCTCCAACGCCTCTTCTCTTGCTTGATTACGAAAGTGAACTGTCTCTGCGAAGCGCCCACTTCGTGGAAATGGGAAATCGAACGCAGTCGGGTGCAGAGATTGGAGAGCGAAAAAGAAGAAGAAGAAGAAGAAGAAGAAGGATTCGAATTCCTGAGAGCAATTTTTCGAAATCGCGCCATTGCTCGCTCGTTCGCTTCCCATCGCCGCCCCCTCCTCTCCTCCTCTCACGCCCATCCCACACCTCCAATTCCCCAATCACCACCCAGGGGAGGAACCCGAGAAAATGGTGCACCAGACTGCGTCGAGGAACGGCGGAGGCAGCACCGCGTCGACGCCGCCCTCGTCGGCGAGGCATGCGGGCGCCGCTTCGCCGTTTGCGCCCGACGCCGCTTCCGACGCGCCGTCCGCCGCTGCCGCGGCGGCGGCCAACAACATCAACATCAAGGACGTCGACGCCCCTTCGAACAACGTCGACCGGACCCCGCCGCGCAACCCGCCCCCTTCGTCCCGCAGGCCCTGGCGCGTCCCGCCGCAGCTGGCGTCCGTCGCTCCTGCCGCGGCGTCCTTCTACCGCCAGCTGGTGGTGAGCGCGAGCAGCATCGGAGGGGCAGGAGCAGGAACGGGAGCGGGAGGAGGTCGAGGGAACGACGGAGGAGGCCTGGCTTCGTGGGTCGGCCTCGGTTCTTCCTCTTCGACTTCTGCCTCCCCCTCCCGCCGGGGGAGCAAGCGCGCCGGCGGCCAGGTCTTCAAGGCCGTCGGCAACAGCCGCGTCGCGCACGCCGTGCGGGCCAACAAGAGGATCGCGGTGGCCGGCCTGGCCGTGCTGGCGGTCGTCGTCCTGGTTTCCTCCGTCGGCGGCGGCCGCGGCTCGACCTTCTCCTACTCGCGCTCGCTCGTCGCCGACCGCGACAACTCCTCGGAGCTCGACGCCGCGACCATCGCCGATCTCGCCGCGCTCAGCGCGAGGCAGGGAGGAGGAGGTGGTGTTGGCGTGCTGTCCAATAAGGCAGCGAGCAGCGGCAGCGGCAGCAGCGGCGGCAAGAAGAGCTCGCCGACGGCGGCAGACTTGCCCGGGACCGCTGCTGCTTCGTCGTCGGCGGCGACGGCGACCGAGCTCGCCATCCAGGCCCTGGACCGCTCCGAGCTCTCCGACCTGGTGCAGAGCACCGGCTTCTTCTCGCCCGACGAGGCCGAGGCCGTGGTCGACGCCGTGGCGAAGGGGGACCTCGACACCGCCGAGCTCCTGAGGGCCATCGAGGAGGAGAAGGCCAAGCAGGCGGCGGCGGAGCAGCGGGCCAGGGACGCGGTCCAGGCGGCCGAGGATGCTAGCAGGGCCCCCGCGACGAAATCGAAGGGCGGAAGGATCACCGCCGACGACGTCGACGAGTGGTTCTTCGACGACTTGGACGACGAGGACGACGACTTTTTCTTCGCCGACGAGGACGAAGAGGAGGAGGAGATGGGGATGGGAAGAGGAGGAGGAGGGCGAGGAAGGGGAGGACGAGCAGGAGGAGGAGGAGGCGGAGGGATGAGACGGAGGAGGACCGACGACGGGTTTGGGGACTACTTTGACGACGACGCCGACGCCGACGAGTTTGGGTTTGCGGCCGACGACGGAGAGGAGGAGGAGCAGGTTTCGACGATGGCGAGGAGCCGCAAGGGTGGCGCTGGCCGCCGCCAAGGTGGTGCTGCTCGTGGTTCCTCCTCCAGCAACAGGCGCTCTTCTTCGAAACGCCGTGCCTCCGCGACCGTCTCTGCGACTCGCAGGGGCGGCAGCGCGGCGGCCACAAACGTCTTTGACGACGACTTTGAGGACGAGGAGGCTTTCTCGTCTCGAGGTGGTGTTCGTGGCCGCAACTCTCGCGCCTCTCGCAACTCCCGCTCCAGTCTCGTCGACTTTAAGGACGACGAGATGGTCGACGAGGACGCGCGCTCGTTCGGCGACGTCGACGACGGAGACTTTGACGACGAGTTCGGGGATGAACTTGCTGCTGGCGCTGGTCAGGCGCGCCGCAAGAGCGGAAGGTTTGCCAAGGTGAGTTTTTTTTTAGTTTGTCCACTGCTGCTCTGCAAAGAGCCCTGCCTTTGATCTCCACTCGCCGCACTGCTATGCGTGTGCGGGAATGGGGGACATGCGAGCAATTGAGAGGGAAACGAACGAGAAAGCAATTTGGTTTCCCTTGGCTCCGAAAAAAAGGGAAAAAGAAAAAGAAAAAGAACTCACGCACCTCTTTTGTCTCTCCTCTTCGGTCTCTTTCACTAACTCCTCCTCCAACAGGACGACGAGGAGCCCGTGCGCCGCGGTGGAGCTGGAGGAGGTCGCAAGGCCTCGCCCGCGGCGAAGAAGCCTTCTTCTTCTTCTTCTTCTCGCGGCGGCCGCGACAGCAACAACAAGAACGCTGTTGCGCCCCGCGGCCCCGCCGCCGCCGCCGACGACGACTTTGCCGACGAGGACGCCGCTCCCTTTGGCGGCGACGGCGACGACGACGACCTCGCCGACCCCCTCTTCGTCGACGAGGACGAGCTCGACGGCGGAGGCCCGCTGGACGACGACGACGACGTCGGCGGCGGCGAGCCGCCGTTTGACGACGAGGAGGTTGGTGGTGCTGCTGGCGCGAAGCGCTCGAAAGGTTTCGCTGCCGCCGCCGCCGCCGGTTCTTCGTCGAGGAAGAAACCCACGACTCCGGGGGGGCAGAAACAAACGCATCCGGAGCCGGATTTTCGCAGCGGCGGCGCCAAGGCGTCGCTGGCGGGCGCCGCGCGGGCCAAGGGAAGCAGCAGTGAGTCATTGACTCACGCTGCTGCTGTTGGTGACGGGAGGAAGAGGAGCAACAACGCTGCTCTTCCTTCTTCCACCACCACCCTCGACTCGCGACGAAGCCCCGCCGGCGGCAACGAGGACCTTGACGCCACTGCCGCTGCGAACCCCCTTCCTCGCAACAAGATTACTGCCAGTGATTTGATCACTAGAAACGACGACGATGATGATGGTGGTGGTGAGAGGTTGAGTCGCGGAGATCGACGCGGCGCTGCTGCTGCTGCTGGTTTCGGAAACGGAATCAAGAGCGGCGGCGTCGCGAGCGTCGCTGCCGCGCACGAAAATTTCAGGAGCAAGGTCGCGACGGCGAATTCTGCTACTGTCAACTCTGCTTCTGCTGCTGCCAACTCTGCTTCTGCTGCCGCCTCCTCTGCCGCTCAGGACGCCAGGATGCAGCACACCGCCGCCGCGGTCGCCTCGGGGCTGGCGGCCTTCGAGGCCAGCTCAGACGCCAACGCAATCGCTACCGCGGTCGGGGGGGCCGCCGCTGGGAGCAAAACTTCTTCTTCTTCCTCCTCTTCTTCCAAAACCGCTTCGACGACCGCCACTCCCCCGGTCGTCGTCGGGCTCGCCAACCGCTTCTTCTTCGGAGAACGCTACGCGAGGGTCGTGCCCGGGTGCACGTGGAGGGGCGGGGCGAGCCTGCCCTGCGAGTTCACGGCCGACCAGGCGAGGCTGGCCGAGGCCGACGCGATAGCGTGAGTGGTTCGAGTTTTTTTTTTTGAGTTTTTTTCTTATGACTTTTTTTCCTTCTTTTTTTGGGATCGCACTTTTGGCTGCTGCTGCTGCTGCTTGCTACTCCCTCCCTGCGAGCGCTGCTTCTGCTCCTCCCTGAGAGAGACCTCGAAAGTCCCCGCGCGCAAGAGAGCTCCTCCAAACTGAAAAAGAGGCGGCCCCGGCCTCTCTTCTTTTCTTCTCTTCTTTCTCTTTCTCTTTCACAGTTTTCTCAACCTCACCTCTTTTTCCTTCCTTCACTCATCAACTCGTAACCCCTCTTACCCCTCCCCAACACCAATCCCGAACCCAACCACCACCAGCCTCCACATCCCGGGCATGGCCGAGGCCGTGCTCGACGCGGCGGTCAGCCACCGCAGGCCCGAACAGGCGCTGGTCGGCGTCGCGATGGAGTCGCCGGCCAACTACCCGCTGCTGGCCAACGACAAGTTCCTGGCGCGCTTCGACCTGCTGGCGACGCTGGTGCCTCCGGAGGCGGAAGGAGGAGCTGCTGAGGGCGCTTCCTCTTCTTCCCCGAAGAGGGTCTGGTATCCTTACTACGACGACATGTTCCGGCGCTGCTGGGAGGCCGAGGGCAACCCCGCCGCGACGGCGACGGCGACGACGAAAGCTTCTTCTTCGTCGTCGACCAAGCTCCCTGCTTCGCTGCACCCGTCGCACCTGCGCGAGAACGCTCTGGCCTACGTCAACTCCAACTGCGGGACCAAGAGCGGGCGCGACGAGCTGGTCAAGATGATGGTCGAGGTGCTGGAGCCGCAGGGGATCCCGCTGAGGTAAGAGGAGAGAGAGGTTGAGAGAGAGAGAGTTTTTTTTTTTGAGAGAGTGAGCTGCACGAAAGAAAAAAATCTCTCTCTCTCTTTTCTCTCACAACTTCCCTCCTCCCTTCTCCCCCTTCTCCACTCCAACCCACCCCTCTCATCCACCCCAAACAACACCAGGTCCTACGGCAGCTGCCTCAACAACATGCCCCGCTCCGCGAGGGCCGACACCAAGATCGACACGCTGCGCCGCTACAAGTTTTGCGTCGCCGTCGAAAACTCCGAGAGCCTCCACTACGTTTCGGAAAAGGTGTACGACGCCTTCGTCGCAGGCTGCGTGCCCGTCTACTTCGGCGCGCCCAACGTCCTGGACTACGTGCCATACCCCGACGCGATCATCGACGTCAGGGCGCTGGGCGGGGCCCGCAAGGCCGCGGAGGAGATCGCGAGGCTCGTCGCCGACGACGCCACTTACGCCGAGAAGCACGCCTGGAGAGAGACGCCGGAGAAATGGTCCCCTGGCTTCAAGAAGCTGCAGGCGCAGAGCTGGAGGGACGGGGCGGGACCCTTTGACAAGTGCTCTCTGACGTGGACCGTCGACAGCTACGAGATCTCTGACCCGCACATGCGGAGGCAGTGCGCGATCTGCAGGGAGGTGGCCGAGTTCCAGGACAGGCAGCTTGTTGGTGGTGGTGCTGGTGGGAGGAGGTAGAGAGAGAGGGGTGGAAAGGAGAGGAGGACGGAGAGTGAAACCCGCTTTCTCTTTCCCTCTCTCTTTGTCTCTCTCTGAGAAAGAGAGAGAGGAACAGAGAGAGAGAGAGAGATGAAGAAGCGGCGCGGAGGTTGAGAGAGGAGGTCTTCGACCTCGAGAGAGAGAGAAAAAAGAAAGAGAGAGATGAAAAAAAGTTGGCGTTGTTTTTTGTTTTGTTTTTTGAAGCAGGGAGCAACTATAAGAGTATTAAGAGTAACCAAAAAACGGGAATAAGAGAGTTGATTATTATGATGTGATTGGTGGCGGGTGCCGGGGGCGGATAGGGGAGGGGATGGAGAGAAGTGGACAAAGAGAAAGGAGAGTGAGAGAGAGAAAAAAACCCGAGTTCATCTTCGTCGAGACGGCGACGAAGATAAAGAAGAAGAGGAAAGCAAACTGGGGGTCGCGGCTGCTTAAGACGAGCCAGGGAGGCTCGCGGCGGGTAGTAAACAGCGAAAGAGAGAAAGAGAGGGAAGATAGGAACTTTTTTGTTTTTGCTTCACGAGCTTGTTAGCCCTTGGTTTTCAATTTTAGGGTTAGGGTTAGGGGAAGAAGGGGGAGATGAAGAACGACAGCAGCAACAGCAACAACAATCTGCTGATCGTCGCTCCCCCGGGGGCAGGCAAGACGCTGGCGTACCTGCTTCCGGCTGCGGCCAAGGTGGTGGTGGAGAACGAAGAGGA